>FTHH01000428.1_pt1 | contig 36682 bp, 32 predicted proteins | sample 1640901 | NCBI WGS metagenome assembly FTHH01 (sample SAMEA3914788, study PRJEB12502) | metagenome | biome: forest; material: soil | place: Canada | collected 2011-07-03 | depth 0.1 m
ACCTTGCAGGAGGTGGGCAGCAGCATGGCCGACGTGGTGAAGGCCACGGTGTGGCTTGCGAGCCTGGACGACTTCGCTGCGTTCAACGAGGAGTACAAGAAGCACTTCGCCGCGGGGCTGCCCACGCGTTCCACGGTGGAAGCGAAGTTGTACAAGGGCGCCCTGGTGGAAATCGAAGTCCAGGCCGTCGGCAAGTAGTACGTGAAGACAGCCGCGCCGCCACGCGGGTGCCGTGCGGGGTGTCGGCGAACCGCGCGTGCGGGAAGGTTCAATCCCCAAGTATCTGCGGCGGTATTCGCTTGCAGATCTCCGCGCGTTTTTTTTGGTTACCGACCTTGTGCGCCACCGAACCGGAGGCATGATCCCGGCGAGCCTTGCTACTGACTGCCGCCCCTTGATTTCTCACCAACAGTCGTCCGGTTCGAGCAAACAGACGCTCTCGAACCGGGACTCCCTCATGGCCATGCTGGGCCTGTGCTGCGTCGCAATGCTGGTGGCGCTGGACCAGACAGTGGTCAGTACCGCGCTGCCCGCCATCGTCGCCGAACTCCATGGCTTCGATCTCTATGCATGGGTCGCGACGTCCTATCTCCTGACCTCGGTGATCACCGTGCCCGTCGTCGGGCGCCTGGGTGACCAGTTCGGACGCAGGCCGTTCGTGCTCGCCTCCATCGTCATCTTCTGCGTGGCGTCGGGGTTTTGCGGTTACGCGAACAGCATGCACGCGCTGGTCGCGGCGCGCGCGCTGCAAGGCGTCGGCGGCGGCATGCTGGTGGGTAGCGCCTTCGCCTCGATCGTCGACCTCTTTCCCGATGCGCACGTTCGCCTGCGCTGGCAGATGATGATGGCGTCCGCCTTCGGTCTTGCGAACACGCTGGGTCCATCGCTGGGCGGCGCGCTGACGCAGTCCCCTGGCTGGCGGTGGGTGTTCTACATCAACCTGCCGGTGGGCCTGGTCGCACTGGCCGCGGTCTGGCGGTTCCTGCCGCACGTGCGCCACGGCACGCCCGGCGAGAAGAAACGCATCGACTGGCCTGGCGCCGCGATGATTGCGGCCGGGCTGGGCAGCCTGCAGGTGCTGGTCGAACTTGCGCCGCAGCAAGGCTTCACGACGGGCATGGTGGCGATCGCGGTGGTCTGCGTCATTGCCTTCGCGGCGCTGTTCCACTGGGAGCGGCGGGTCGCGCATCCGTTGATCCCGGGCGAGCTGCTGCGCGATGCGTCCCTGCGCAGCATGTTTCTCCTGTCCGCCACCAACGGGTTCATGCAGTTCTCGCTGCTGGTCTATGTGCCGCTGATGTTCCAGGGTGGCTTTGGTCTCTCCGCGCGCACGGCCGGGATGCTGGTCACGCCACTGGTGGCCTTCATCATGGTGTCGAACTTGTGCAACGCGCGCATCCTGCCGCGCATCCCGCACGCCGCGCTGATGGTGAATCTGGGCTTCGCACTCACCATCCTGTGCGCGGCCTGCATGCTGCTTGCCAACGCGCACTCGTCACATGCCTTCCTGGTCGCGGTGATGGCGATCGGGGGCATCGGCATGGGCCTGACGATGCCGAACCTCACCATCACCATGCAGCAGGCCGCGCCGCGCAAGGACGTCGGGATCGGCATCGCGCTGCTGCAAAGCCAGCGCATGGTGGGCGCGATGCTGGGAACGGCGTTGACGGGCGCAACGGTGAACTGGGTCTACCGTCACACGGTCGCCAATGCATTCGCGCGCGAGTCCGGCGGCGTCGCCTGGCAGCAGCAACTCGCGAATCCCGAGACGCTTCTGAGCCAGGAGCGCCAGGCCGCCCTTCTCGGCCAGCTTGCCGCAACGGGTCACAACGGTGCGGCGTTGATCGAGATGGCGCATGAGGCGCTGGTGCATGCGATCCACGTCGGCTTCTGGCTGACCATCGCGGTGGGTCTCGCCAGTTTCCTGAGCACCCGCACCATGCCGAGGATCAGTTTCCGCACTTCCAGCGCGAAGGTGCGAGTTGAGGAAGGTCACCTGCACGAGCCCTGACAGGGCCTCCGATGCCGACTCGACCCGTAGCTGGCGCCTGTCCGCGCCTCACAATCAGCGGTCGAATCCGGATTGGGTGACGGCAAGGCATGTGCGGGAACTTCCGCCACTCCAGGGAAAACCTATGGGTAGAGCCGGTCGGCGCACCGCGGCGAAATCTGAACGCTGCAGCGAACATCTCAGCACATGACCCCAGCCAACGCCCGGCGCAGCTCGCTCAGTCGAACCGGCTTGGCCAGCACCTGGTCCACCGGTGCGGACAGTTCATGCTGGCCGCGGAAATCCGGCCGCTGCCCCGTCATCACCATCACGCGTATTCCGGGCAGGAACTGCCTGGCTGCACGGATCACCTCCGCGCCGCTGACCTGCGGCATCAGCCAATCGGTGATCAGCAGGTCCATGGGTGCGCACTTGGCAGACACCAGCAGTTGCAGGGCCGCGGCGCCGTCCGCTGCCGCGAGAACCTGGTGCCCTTCGCGCTCCAGCATCAGCTTGACGGTCATGCGCACCATGGGCTCGTCGTCGACCAGCAGCACGCGCAGCTTGCGACCGTCCGCTTCTCCGGGCGCCGACGGGTGGCTGTCCGCACTCCCGGCGGGGTGACCCATGCCCTTGGCGCCCGGCTGCCGCAGGGCCAGGCGGAAGATGGCGCCGCCCGCTGTCGGTGCCTCGGCGCTCACCTCGCCGTCCTGGCGCTCGAGCAGCGTCCTGACCAGCGCCAGTCCGATCCCGTTGCCCTCATATTCCCTGGCATCGTGCAGCCGCTCGAACGGACGGAACAGACGCGTCGCGTAGGCGCTGTCGAAGCCGACGCCGTTGTCCGCCACCGCGAGCGACCAGCGCTCTCCCTGCGCCGTGACTTCGACGCGAATGTGGGCCGGCTCGCGCCCGCGCGTGAACTTGACGGCGTTGCCCAGCAACTGGTCGACAGCGAGCCGCAGCAGGGCCGGGTCGGCGACAGGCGTCGGCCAGGGCGCGCCCGCCAGCTCCCATTGCACGTCGCGACCCGCGTACGCGGGGGCCAGGTCCTGGATCGACTGTTCCACCAGCATCGCCACATCCACCCGCGCGAGCTCCACCTCCGCGACCATCGCGGCCGAGAGCGCGGCGAGGTCGCGCAGGATGCTGTCGCCGCGGCACGCGCCGACGCGGATGCGGGCCATGTAGTGCCGCTGCCGTTCGCTTGCCTGTGCGGCCAACTGCTCCTCGAGGACCTGCGCGAATCCGTCGATGTTGCGGAAGATCCCCTGCAGGTCATGCGAGATGCGGCTGCTGAAGGTGCCGAACTCGGCGCGGACCTGGGCGAGTTCCGCCTGCGCCGCCTGCAGGCGTGCCTGCAGCGCGGAGACGTCCATGGCTGCGCTCATTCCCTCATGCGTCTCTCGTTCGGCTCGCACGCCCCCAGGACTTCCTCGATCCGACGCGCGAGTTCGTCGCGCCGATAGGGCTTGGACAGCAGCTGGACGCCGGCGTCCAGGCGCCCGCCGTGCAAGATCGCATCCTGGGCGTAGCCCGAGGTGTAGAGCACCGGCAGGCCTGGCCGCCGCTCGACGGCCTGCGCCGCGAGCTCGCGTCCGCTCATGCCTGGCATGACGACATCCGTGAACAGCAGGTCGACCTGCTCGCCGCAATCGAGCACTTCCAGCGCCTGCTGACCGTCGCACGCTTCCATCACGACGCAGCCCAACGCGAGCAACTGATCTCGCGCGTTGCGCCGCACCAGCTCGTCGTCCTCCACCAGCAGCACCGCGCTGCCGCCAACGGCGCGCGGGGCAGGCGCAGGCGGCAGCGGCACTGCCGGTGCCAGGCTTGCGCGCGCCGCGCGCGGCAGGTAGATCCGGATGGTCGTGCCGTGACCAGGCTGCGAATCGATCTCGACATGGCCGCCGGACTGCTTGACGAAGCCATAGACCATCGCCAGTCCCAGGCCGGTGCCCTTGCCCCGTTCCTTGGTCGTGAAGAAGGGCTCGAAGACGCGGGCGACATGCTCGCGCGCGATGCCCGTCCCCGTGTCGGACACGGACAGCAGGACGTAATGCCCCGCTACTACATCGGCTCGCGCTCCCGGCACGTCTTCCTCGCGCTGCGTGTTGCCGGTGCTGATGTGCAAGCGGCCGCCGTGCGGCATGGCGTCGCGGGCATTGAGGCACAGATTGAGCAAGGTGTTGTCCAACTGGACCGGGTCGACCAGCGCCGGCCACAGGTCCGCCACATGGTCGTAGGTCACCACGATGTCGCCGCCCAGGGTGCGGCGCAGGATGGTGTCCATGGCCGCCACCAGCTGGGACACGTCGACCGGCTTGGGTGCCAGCGGCTGGCGTCGAGCGAATGCCAGCAGGCGCTGCGTGAGCTCGGCGCCACGCTGCGCAGCCTGCGTCACCAATTCGGCCAGCGGGCGCAATTGCGCATCATCGGCCAGGTTCTCGGTCAGCATCTCGGCGTTACCGAGGATGACGGTCAGCAGGTTGTTGAAATCGTGCGCGACCCCGCCGGTGAGCTGGCCCAGCGAGTCCAGGCGCTGGGCCTGGCCCAGGCGCTCTTGCATCGCCACGCGTTCGCTGATGTCCTGCACCGCGCCTTGCACGCGGCGTACGACTCCCTGGGCGTCGTAGTCGGCCTCGCCGAACACCCGCACCCAGCTGCGCCGGCCGCGCCAAGTGGTGATCCGCGCTTCGAGGTCGAACGGCGTGCCGGTGGTGGCGCAGCGGCCAACGGCGTGGACCAGGCGCTTGCGGTCCAAGGAGTCGACCAGACGCAGCAACTCGCGCGGACGCGGCCGGCGCTGGCCTAACTCCAGGATGTCCATGCCCTCGGCGGACCAGATGAAATTTTGCTCCGGCAGTTCGATGGCCCAGCCGCCGATGCGCGCGACACGGCCGGCGATGTGCAGCAGCGCATCCTTCTGCCGAAGCGCATCTTCGGCGAGCTTGCGTTCGGTGATGTCCTGGAACGCCCCCTGCAGCCGCACGATGCGGCCGCTGGAGTCGCGCACGGCTTCGCCGGTCGAGCGGACCCAGATGCGCCGCCCCTTGGCCGTGTACTTCGGCACCTCGAACTCATAGGGGACGCCTTGCGTCGCACAGGCCTCCACGAGCCGCATCACCCGATCTCGGTGCTCCGGCTCGAACATGGCGAGCCCCTGCGCGAGCGTCGGCTGCTGCCCTACGGGCACCTCGTGGATCGCGCAGTTTTCCTCCGACCATGTCATGCGGTATTCCGGCAGGTCGAGGGTCCAGGCACCGAGCCGCGCCAGCCGCGTGGCGATCCGGGTCAAACGCAGGCTCTCTGCCAGCCGCTCGAGGGTCAGCTTCTGCTCGGTGACGTCCATCACCATGCCCACGCGACCGAGGACACTGCCGCTGCCGTCGTCGAACCGGCTGCCGCGTTCGTGCAGCCAGCGGATCGCGCCGTCAGGGCGGCGGATGCGGTATTCGCATTCCAGTTGGCCCCCGAGTGCCAGCCCCGCCGTCGAGGCCTGCACGGCAGGCAGGTCTTCGGGCAGGACGAAGCTGTAGAAATGCTCCAGCGTTTCGCGGAAGTCGCGCGGCGCAATTCCGAACAGCTCGCAGGTGGCCGCCGACCACTGCAGCCGGCCGGTGCCGGGGCTGTAGGACCAAGTGCCCATGCGGCCTATGCGTTGTGCGGCGAGCAACAAGGCCTCATGCTCGGTTTCTGCGCGCAACTCCGGGCCAACGGCGGGATCGTGAGAGGTGTTCATGCGGGGGGGTGGCTACGACTCTGCCGACTCTGGCTGCTCAACGGTGAGGTGTTGGGGCACTTTAACCCAGCGGCGGACGCTACTCGCTCGCGGACGTTCTCTGGACGTACACAACGCGGACCCGCCTGAACCTGCTCCCTGAGCACTACTGTGAGGTGCCCATCTACTTGCGCAGACCGCGGCGGGTGCCCACCGAGATGATTGACGACGTGCACCCGCGGGTCGTGCGCGAGCCGGGCATCGGGCCCAGTCGGTTCGCAGATCTGATGGACAGGACCGAAAGCGACGCGAAGACACTTCTCGGACCCTGGCTGCCCTGTACTACGTCGGCTCGATCACGTCCAACCCTGATCGCGCCTGGGCGGCGTCGTACAGCAGCGGCCAATGGGCAAGCCGTACTTCCGTGATGGAGCAGGGCGCATCGACTTCCAGAGCACCCTCGGAAGAGCACCCGTCCACCACGCCTCTGGTTTGACCTGAGCAGATTCAGTGGGTCGAAGCCGACTTCCATTTGAGCGGCTTCGTGCGCACGAACCTCCAGCTGCGGCTTTGTGCGGACCTTCGTCGGTATCGCGCGATACGCCGCGCTGAATCAGTGCGGCATCAGCGCACCCAGGCGCCGGGCACCCAGAGCCAGGCCGTCCCGCCCCAGCGCCAGTGTCCGCGCACGTAGTAATGCGCCGGGGAAGGTGGGGGCGGCACCTCCTCGACGATCACGCGCGGCATGGGCGGGACCACGACTTGCACTGCGTGTCCCGCGATCCAGCGCCAGTTCCCCCGCTCCCACACCCAGTGCCCGGGGACCCAGTGGCTTCCGGCAGGCAGCACAGGAACCGTTTCGACCACCGGTGCCGGAACCTCACGGTACACCATGTGCGTCGGCTCGTGGACCACGGTGGTGCAACCCACAAGCGCCGCGAGTGCGGCCACGAGTGTGATCTTGGTTCGAATGTTCATGCGAACTCCGAGTTCAGGGAACTCCATAACGCGCGGCCACTGACGCACGGTTGACTCAGGGCAGCGACGTCAGCTGCAGATCAGGGTCGCTACAGTCGATCTCACATGTCATCGCAACGTGGACGCAAGCCGTTTCGTTCGCATGGATGCGATCGGCTTCACCCGGCGAGAACTCCTGTTCCGCACGGCCGGAGCGGGAGCAGCCATGCTCTCCGGCTGCGCTACCGGGGTTCGCACCGGCTCGACGGACTGGGCACATGGGCCCGGCGATGCGAGCGCGGTCGCGACGCAGGTCGATCGGATCACCTGGGGCGTGAATGATGCGGACGCGAGCGCAGCACGCGGCGTGGCCTTCCCTCGCTACCTCGCCGGGCAGCTGAGCGCACCAGTCGGCGCTGCGATCGCACCTGAATTGCAGGCGCGAATCCAGCAGATGGCAATCAGCGGCGTAAGCCTTGCGGCGCTCGTGCTGCGGATGGAAGACAAGCGCAAAAAGGCCGACGCGGTGGTCGACGACGACGCCAAGAAGGCGGCGCAGCAGGAATATCAGCAGGAATTGAACCAGCTGGCGCGGGAGGCTGCGTCGCGCCACCTCCTGCGGGCCCTCTACTCGCCGCACCAGGTGCTCGAGCGGATGACGTGGTTCTGGCTGAACCATTTCAGCATCTTCCAGTACAAGCAAAACCTGCGCGCGATGGTGGCGGATTACGACGAAACGATACGCAGCCGGGCCCTGGGCCGATTCAGGGACCTGCTCGGCGCCGTCGCACGCCACCCGGCAATGCTTCGCTACCTGGACAACGAGCAAAACGCTGCTGGCCACATCAACGAGAACTATGCGCGCGAATTGATGGAGCTTCACACTCTGGGCGTCGGGGCCGGCTACACGCAGACCGATGTCCAGGAACTCGCGCGCGTGCTGACCGGTGTCGGCGTGAACCTCTCCGGCTCGTCTCCCGCGGTCCGCCGCGAGCTCCAGTCACTGTACGTGCGCGACGGCCTCTTCGAGTTCAACCCGAACCGTCACGACTTCGGACCCAAGCGCCTCCTCGGCCAGCCAATCGCAGCGCGCGGACTTGCAGAACTCGACGAAGCGCTCGACCGACTCTGCCGCCATCCGGCCACCGCCGATTTCATCTGCCGCAAGCTCGCCGTCTACTGGATGTCCGACGAACCGCCGCCCTCCGTGGTCGCCGCGATGGCGCGAACCTTCCGCCAGACCGACGGACAGATCGCCCAGGTGCTGGACGTCCTGTTCAACGTCGGCGAATTTTGGCGCGCGCACAAGTTCAAGGACCCGATGCGCTACGTCGTCTCCGCGGTCCGCGCCGCTTACAACGAGCGCCCGGTTCTGAGCACACAGCCGATCCTCGGCTGGCTCTCGCGCCTGGGCGAGCCACTGTACGGGCGCGCGACACCGGACGGATATCCGCTCGATTCGCGGGCGTGGAGCAGTGCGGGTCAGATGGAGGCCCGATTCGAAATCGCTCGTGCCATCGGTTCCGCGAGCGCGGGACTGTTTCGTCCCGATGAACCCGGCGCTCGCGATGTGCCCGGCTTCCCGCGGCTGGCCACGCCCCTCTACTACGACTGGCGCGAAAAGACGCTGGGCGCAGCAACGCGCAACGCGCTGGCACAGGCAGCGTCGCCGCAGGAGTGGAACACCTTTCTGCTCTCCTCGCCTGAATTCATGCAGGGATGACCACCATGAGAAGACGCGCCTTCACGGCCATCGCGGCCGCCGCTCCGCTGGCGTCGCTGTCCGCCCGCTTGTTCGCTGCGCCGGCAGCGCACTCACGCTTTCTGCTGGTGTTCCTGCGCGGAGGCTATGACGCGGCGAGCCTGCTCGTGCCGCACGCAAGCAGCTTCTACTACGAGTCGCGGCCAAATATCGCGATCGCCAGACCCTCGGCAGACGCGGCGAGCGCCGTCGGCATCGATGCGAGCTGGGGCCTGCACCCCGCGGTGCGCGACAGCCTGGGACCCCTGCTGGCCAGGCGCGAGATCGCGTTCGTGCCGTTCGCGGGCACCGACGACCTCTCGCGAAGCCATTTCGAGACGCAGGATTCCATCGAGCTGGGACAGCCGTTCTCCGCGCGACGCGACTACCGCTCCGGCTTCATGGGACGGCTCGCGCAGGTGCTGGCCGGCAGCGCCCCGATCGCGTTCACGGACCAGTTGCCGATCATCTTCCAGGGATCGGCGTCGGTACCGAACGTGTCACTGCGCTCCGTGGGAAAACCGGCCCTCGACGCGCGTCAGAGCGCCGTAATCGAATCCATGTATCGCGACACTCCCTGGGTTGGCCAGGTCGCCGAAGGTTTCGCCGTGCGCGGGGACGTTGCGCGGGAACTCGCTTCGGAAATGGACGCGGCCAGTCGCAACGCCATCAGCGCCAAGGGCTTCGAGCTCGAAGCGCGGCGCATGGCGCACCTCATGCGCGACAGGTACACGCTCGGCTTCGTGGACGTGGGTGGATGGGACACCCATGTGGGGCAGGGCGCGGCGACAGGCTACTTGGCGAGCCGCCTGGAGGAACTCGGGCGCGGACTCGCGGGATTCGCCCAGGACATGGGCGACGCGTGGCCGCAGACCACGGTCGTGGTGGTCAGTGAATTCGGCCGCACCTTCCGGGAAAACGGAAACCGCGGCACGGACCATGGCCACGGAGGCGTGATGTGGGTTCTTGGCGGTGCAAGCAAGCCGACCATCGCCGGAGACCAGGTGCAAGTTTCCGCGTCTACGCTGTTCCAGAACCGGGATTGGCCTGTTCTGAACGACTACCGCGCGGTACTCGCAGGAATCTTCGCGACGCAATTCGGCATGAGCCCGGGCGTGCTGGAGAAAGTGTTTCCGGCGGTCGCGCCCAAGGCGCTCCGGCTCGCCTGAGCCGCCCGACGTCGGCATGGTGGGCGTTGCGACAGCTCGACGCCTCTGCTGGCCCTCGCCGAACAGCACGACCGGCCGGAACCAATGCGTCGCTCGCCGGCCTGGCAATCACTTCGGTGGCATGGGGACGCCCGGCAATGGCCTGAACCGCGATGCCGGCGACAAAGCCCGGGGCTTGGCGAGCGCCACCTGCTGGCGCATGCGCAGCGCGGCGGCACGCACTTCGGCGGCGCTAACGAGGTTCAAGGCCACGCCGCCGTCCGACCTGTGCACCCGTCTGCGCAGAGAAGATCTTACGAGCTCGCGATGGTCGTTCGGCGCGAACGGATCCGGCCCCAGGCCCGATCAACTGGAGCTCGCGCTCAAGACCATCGGCAGGCTCGCCGCGCGGCTGGCGACCGTGGGCTGATCGCCACCGGCGAGGTCGTCTGCTCCCCTGGAACCGGCACCAGGGAAAACGGCGGGCCTGGCGAGGGAGCGCGCAGTACTGGTCCAGCGCCTTGCGTCCGCCGTGCGGGGGGAGTAGCGTGCGATGACCGAGCCTGGACGGAGCCAATGAAGTTATACGAAAACCTCGCCGATCAGCTGGAAGAATCGATCCGTTCGGGTGCCCTGCGGCCCGGAGACAAGCTTCCCTCCGTGCGGCACACCAGCGGTCGGCGCGGGGTGAGCCCGGCCACGGTGTTCCAGGCCTACTACCTGCTGGAGGCGCGCGGCCTCATACGGGCGCGCGAGCGCTCCGGCTATTTCGTCGCCGCGGGGAACGGCGGGGTGCCGCAGCCGCAAACGCCTTCGGCGCCTAGCGAGGAATCCGTCGAGCTGGACGTGGCCGATCGGGTGTTCACGCTGCTGGACTCGGTCATGAAGCGCAACATCGTTCCGTTCGGTTCGCCGTTCCCGTCGCCGACCTTGTTCCCCCTGCCGCGCCTTGGAAAGAGCATGGCGATCGCGGCTCGCACGCTCAGTTCCTGGGCCGTCGTCGACGAGATGTCGCCTGGCAAGCACGCGCTGCGCAGGCTGATCGCCGCCCGCTACGCAGTGGACGGCATCACGGTGGGCCTCGACGAGATCGTGATCACCAACGGCGCCCTGGAGGCGCTGAACCTGACGCTGGCGGCTATCACGCGTCCCGGCGACGCGGTGGTCGTCGAGTCCCCCACCTTCTACGGGGCGCTGCAGGCCATTCAGCGGCTTGGCCTGCGTGCGGTGGAGGTCTCCACGCATCCGCACGATGGTCTCGACCTCGCCGCGCTGGGGCAGGCGATCTCGCGGCACCGGCCCAAGGCCTGCTGGCTCATGCCCACCTTCCAGAACCCGCTGGGCTGCACCATGTCGGAGGACAGGAAAAAGGAGCTGGTCGCCTTGCTCGCCCTGCATCGCGTGCCCTTGATCGAGGATGACGTCTACGGCGAGCTGTACTTCGGCCCGCGCCGTCCGCTGCCGGCGAAGGCCTTCGACCGCGAGGGCCTGGTTCTCCACTGTTCTTCCTACTCCAAGACGCTCGCGCCCGGCTACCGCATTGGCTGGACGGCCGCCGGTCTTTATGCGGATGCGGTCATGCGCCTGAAATTGAGCACGACCCTCGCCACCTCCGCGCCGGGCCAGTTGGGACTCGCGCGCTACCTGGCCGGTGGCGGCTATGACCGCCATCTGCGCAAGCTGCGCGAACAACTCGCGCATCAGTACGCAGCGACAGCGCAAGCGGTCGCGCGTCATTTCCCGGCCGGGACGGAAGCCACGCGCCCGGACGGCGGCTACATGTTCTGGGTCGTGCTGCCCGAAGGCACCGACGCCGTGGAACTGCACCGCAGGGCGCTCGCGCAGCGCGTGAGCGTGGCGCCGGGTCCCATGTTCTCCGCTTCCGGCCAGTTCGCGAACTGCATCCGCATCAATTTCGGCCACCCGCTGGACGCGCGGGCCGAGCGCGCCCTGGAGCAGCTGGGCAAGCTCGCGGCTGAGCTCGTACCGTCGTGAGAGGAGCAGGGGGGGCCGCCGCCTGGCCTGTCGCGGCCATCAAGCCCGCGCGCCATCGTGCGCTGCAGCCCGCGCGCCACCCCGCTCCACTGGAGCAGCCACCGTGGGGTCGTGCTCAGGCGCGTGTCCGCTCACGTACGCATCCCCCAGTCCGTCCCACGTGCTTGGCCCGCGCACGTGGATGCCATAGCCGTAGTCCAGGCCCTTGTCCCGCAGGCGCTGCCGTGCCGCGGCCATGGAGTTCGGGTCGAAGATGTAGGTGTCGGTCCCGGCCCAGCGCTCGCCCGTCCAGGCTTCCACGATGGGGCGCTCCAGACGCCACAACGCGACGTCGAAACCATGGACCATGCCGGCGCGCAGGCTCACGACGCGCATCCGTGCGGGCACCCCGAGCAGGCGCAGCATGGCCACGAACAGCGTCGCCTTCTCGGAGGCATCGCCGCCGCCCGCCCGCAAGACCTCGGTCGCGGTGCGGTGGCGACGCATCAGGCGGCCGCGCAGCTTGAGCCGCTTGACGTAGGCATAGACGGCCAGCACCTTGCCACGGCGCGTGGTCTTCAGTTGCGTCAGGCTCTGGACACGCAGGCGCAGGGCCGGATCTTCGAGGTCCATCAGCGGCGCGGAGCAGAGGCACTCCACGTGCGGGAAGGGCGGTTGCTGCGTCATGGGCCCCGCTGCGCTCAGCCCGCGCTCGCCGTGGCCGGACAGGGGCCGCTCGACTTCGGCAGTTGCGTTGCAGGCCTCATTGTCCATTGCGAAAATCTCCCGAGGGTATGGCGAAGGATGCCCAAGGTTACGCAGGCGCACCCGCCGCCGGAAGGAGCAGTTCGCGGCGAATTGACCGGTGCACGGGGGGAATGACCCTCCAGCTCCCAGGGGGCCTTTCGCTGTCCGAGCCCCTGACTTCGGGCGCTTCTGCGCTATCTTCTCCGCCCATGGCTGCTTCTCCGTTGGCAGGCTTTGCCTGGCTCCTTTTCCTGCAAGCCGCGGGAGAGCTCCTTTCCCGCGGCCTGTCGCTGTCCGTGCCGGGTCCGGTGATCGGCATGCTGCTGCTGCTCGCCGCCCTTCGAAGCGATCATGTGCGGGTGCCGGTGGCGAGCTGCGCCGACTTCCTGCTCGCACATCTGTCGCTCCTGTTCGTGCCTGTTGCGGTCGGCGTCATGGCCTATGTGCCGCTGCTGCGCGACTACGGCCTGCGCCTGCTGGTAACTCTGGTCGTGTCGACCTGGATCGGCATCGCGGTCACCGCGCTCGTCCTGCAATACCTGTTCTCCCGCAGCAATGCCGAACTTCGTTGAACTGTGGGTCTACCTCTCATCGACGCCGCTGTTCGGCCTGACGGCGACCCTGGCCGTCTATGTCGCGGCTGCAGCCACCTACGAAAGACTTGGCCGGCCGCCCTGGGCCAACCCTGTGCTGTGGTCGGTCGTGCTGCTGTCCGGTGGCCTCCTGATCGGCGGCGTCGCCTACCCGGTGTACTTCTCGGGGGCGCAGTTCATTCACTTCCTTCTGGGACCCGCAGTGGTCGCCCTGGGTTGGCCGCTGTGGCAGAGGCGTGAAGTGATGCGGCGCAATTGGCTCAGGCTGCTGGCTGCGTCGCTGGCCGGCGGCGTGGCGGCCAGCGGCTCGGCCTTGGCCATCGGCTGGGTGCTCGGGTTGCCGCACGAGGTGCTGCTCTCCCTGGTTCCGAAGTCCGTGACCGCCCCCGTGGCCATGGGGATCGCCGAGAAGATCGGGGGTGTTCCGGCTCTGGCCGCCGCATTCGCCGTGCTCACGGGGCTGGCAGGTGCCATGAGCGCGAAGTACCTGTACCAATGGATGCGTGTCCCGGAGACGCTTCAAGGCTGGATGGTGCGGGGCTTCGCCCTGGGCTCGGCTGCGCACGGCATAGGCGCTGCACGGGCGATGCAAGTGAACCCGGATGCCGGAGCCTACGCCGGCCTGGCCCTTGGGTTGCAGGCGCTGCTGCAGGCGATTCTCGTCCCGCTGGTTGCCCGTCTGCTGCTCTGAGCATCCGTGGCGCTGCGCCTGACGGGAGAGCGCCGGGCAATGCCTTTCGGTTAAACGCCAGGCCCAGTCCAGTTCTAGGCGATCCGCGCCTTCTCTCTCGAACTGCGCGACAGTAAGCTTCCTTTCCGCCCTCCGCGACCCATCGTCATGACACGCGTCTTCATTCATTCCTGGCACGGGGACTTCGCGAGAACGGAGATTGCCTCCGACATCGACTACCTGGGTCGCCTCGTCGGGGACCCGCCTGCATCCTTCAAACTGTTCGCGTGCGGTTGTGGCACGACCGGTCTGCAGCGAATCCGCCGCCCATTGTGGATGCGCGTGGTGTTCTCGTTCCGCTTGTATCGGTGCTGCCGCTGCGGGGCGGCCGTGTTCACGCGTCGACTCGGACGCCGAGGTTATCCGCCGATCTAGCACCCTTCCCAAGGCGAGTGAGGGGCTCATGTAACCCACCCCGGGAGACGTAAGAACGAGGCGCGAAGAGATTAAGGCGCGGCGCTTCTCGACGCAGGCCGCCAGGAACGGGAGACTGGGCCATGCTCGGCGACATCACTTCCCCCGTGCGTATCCTCTCTGCGGAGGACGTCGCCGTCAATCGTGAAATGCTGCGCTTCCGCCTCACGCGACTCGGACACGAAGTGGAGTTCGCGGTCAATGGCGCAGAGGTCCTCGACAAGCTGCAGGGCCGGCACTTCGATCTCGTCCTCATGGACGTGCAAATGCCCCTCATGGGCGGCGTGGAGGCGACGAGGCGCATCCGCCAGCTGCCCGCGCCCTTGCACGACATACCCGTCATCGGGCTCACTTCAAACGTGTCGGTCACCGACCTGCGCATCTACGTCTCGGCAGGGATGAACGAATGCCTCGCGAAGCCGGTCGACTGGCCGCGGCTCGCGGACGCAATTTCCCGCTACGCTGCCCGGGAGGTCCTGCTGAACTTCAGCCAGATCGAATCGCTGCGCGTGTCGATGGGAGGCGCCGAGTTGGGCAAGCTGCAATCCCGTGCGCTCGAGACTCTTCAGGGGCTGGCGGACTCCCTGGCGGCGCACCTCGAGATTTCCGCTGTCAAGGCGGATGCGCACAAGGTCAAGGGGCTGGCGGCCACCATGGGCATGAGCGCCATCCACCGAACCGCCTCCGGGATCGTGGCGGCGGCTGCAGAGGGCCGACGGGAAGTAGCCGCCATGGGGCGCCTGCAGCAGGAGATCGCCGCAACGCGTCAGGCCATCGCGGCCGCGCGCATCACGGTTTGACCAGGCCTCGCCGCACGGCATAGCGCGTCAGGCTCGCGACGTCCCGGAGGTTGAGCCGTTCCATGATGCGGGCGCGGTGCACATCGATCGTCTTCGGACTGAGCTCCAGCTGGAACGCGATCTCCTTGGAGGAGAGCCCGGATGCGAGGAGCGAAAGCACTTCCGTCTGGCGATCCGTGAGACTGTCATCCCCCACCGCGTCGACGCGATGCATCAGCAGCCGCGCGACGCTGGCATTGAAGTAGCTGCCGGTGGCCAGCATCACGCCGATGGCATGCTGCAATTCCTGTGGCGCCGCACTCTTGGTCAAGTACCCGTTGGCCCCGCTCGCCACGGCCCGCTGGACCATTTCCGCGCCGTCGAACATGGAGAGAACCAGGATCGGCAGCGAAGGATGAAGCGCACGGATTCTCGTCACCGCTTCCACGCCGTCGATCCCAGGCATGCCGATGTCGGTGACCACCAGGTCCGGCCGCACCTCCTCGAGAAGGGCAAGGAGTTCCTCACCGGAGCGTGCCTGCGCGATCACCTCGACATCCGGGAGCAATTCGATCAAGCCCTGGATGCCGGCGCGAACCAGGTCGTGATCGTCCGCCAGCACGACGCCTTTGGCGGAATGAGCCATTGCCCGCTCCGGCAAGCCGGCTTGTCGCGTCGCGGGTAAGGCAGTGGGTGCGATCATCCTTGGAGCTCCGTGTGTGGACCCGATCGTACGCGCGCAACCGCGACTTCCGGGCCTGGGGTGGCATTGCGCCATGGCGCCAGCAAGGGCACGTGACAAATTGCCTTCGCGCTCATCCCTGCGTGGGACACGCTGCAGCAGGTCATCTTCACGGCAACGTGAAGAAGAAGGCCGCTCCGGCATCCGGCTGGCCCCTTGCCCATACGCGGCCACCGTGCCTCGCGACGATGCGCTGGACGTTTGCAAGGCCAATACCGGTGCCTGGAAATTCAGCCTGCGTATGCAGCCGCTGGAATGCGCCGAACAGCTTGTCCGCGTAATCCATGTCGAATCCTGCGCCGTTGTCGGCGACGCAGAACGTGGTGGATCCATCTGCCTCGCGTTCCCCGCTGAAGCGGATCTCCGCGTCACCGCGGTTTTTCGTGAACTTCCAGGCGTTCTCCAGCAGGTTCTGGAGCACCATGCGCACGAGCGTCGGGTCGGCCACGGCACACAGTCCTGGCTGGACCTGCAAGGTCACGGCGCGGTCCGGGTCGCGCACACGCAGGTCGTCCAGGATGGCTTCGGCTGTCGCACTCAGGTCCACGCGCGCCGGACTAAGGGACACCTGGGACAGCCGTGCGTGCGAAAGGAGCGCCTCCACGTAATCATCGAGCTGCTGCGCGGCCTGCCGGATGCGGCTTGCGTAATGCCGGTCCTTTTCCGCAGCGGCCTGCATTCTTTGTTCCAGGACATGCGCCAGCGCGCGGATCGCGGCGATGGGCGCGCGCAGGTCATGCGCGAGCGAGTGCGCGAACGCCCGGAGTTCCGAGTTGGCCACCTCCAATTCCGCTGTTCTGTCACGCACCTTCCCGGCCAATCCCTCGTTCAAGGCGAGGATCTCTGCCTCGTGCCTGAGGCGCTCACTCACGTCGCGGATCGCCACGCTTGCATACGTCACGCCATCGCTGCCGCCGAAGAGCGCGCCCGAGAGTTCCGCCTGGAACCGGGTCCCGTCGCCGCGAACGAGAGACACATGGCCGCGCGCCCTTCCTGCCTTGTCCACTTCGGCAAGCAGCTGCTGCAGCCCGGCCTCGTGCGGTGCGATGAGCGCGCTCGTGCCGCGCTCGCAAATCTGCGCCTCCGACAGCGCGAACATCTCGCAGGCCGCTGGATTGGCGGCAAGGATCCTCCCGGATTGCCGTTCGAGCTGCAGCAGCGCATCCAGGCTGACCTCGAAGAGCCGCCGGTGGCGCTCCTCGCTGGCGCGCAGCGCGTCTCGCGCGAGCTTGCGGTCCGTGATGTCCTGAAAGTAAACCGCTATGCCATGGGCCGTCGGATATGCGTGCACCTCCCCCCACACGCCAAGCGCATCCAGGAACACCTGGAAATGCGCGGGCCCACCCCCTGAAATCGCGCGCTCGTACTCCAGGTGCAAGGGGCTGCCGACAAACCATGGAAACAACTCCTTGATCGAACGGCCCAGGAGCTCGCTGCGCGGCAGCTGCGCCACCCTTTCCGTCTCGTGGTTCGCGTACGTGAACCGCCAATCGTGATCCAGCGTGTAAAACCCCCCGGTGATGCTTTCGAAGGTCGTCACCAGCTGCTGATCGAGTTCGTGCAGCCGGTGGGCGGCGGCCTTGGTCTCTGTCACATCCTTGACCGCGCCCAGGACGCGGCGACGAGGTCCCGTGACGGAAGGTTCCGGCTCACCGACGATCTCCAGCCATCTCTCCTGGCCGTCCTGCAGCGACAGGCGGGCCTCCATCCTGAACGCCTGGTCGTGCGCGACGCACGCGACGAGACGGTCGCGAAGTTCGCAGCGATACGGCTCTTCCAGCGTGGCGAATGCTTGCTCCCAACCGAGTGGTCCATCGCTCGCGCCGCCCAGCAGCTGTGCTCCTTCCGGCGTCAACTCGACTTCCATGCCGGGGACGCGAAGGGCCCAGCCTCCGATGCGGGCGAGTCGCGACGCCTGTTGCAGAAGGAGTCGGGCCTGCCGCGCTTCTTCTTCCGCACGCACGCGTCGCGTGATGTCGTGCGCAGTCCCCCTGTAGCCGCGAAATTGACCCGCAGCATCGAACACCGGGTCCCCGCTGACCGAGAAGCACGCCGCGTCAGGCCCATCGCCGATGCGGTACTCGAATTCGCGAAAGGGCAACCGCGCCTCAAGCGCGGCGATGTGTTCATCCCAGGACGCGGCCAGCGGCACCGCGTGCGCAAGCTCCCACCGCGCGTGCCCCAGGGCAACGTCCAGGTCGGGGATGCGCCTCTGCTCGCCACCCTCCACGAGAGTGAAGCGGTAATTCGCGTCCTGCTCCCAAAGCCATGAGAGCGCGCGGTCCGCATCGGACGAGCCAGAGCGCACCGCGCGCGCCTCCGCCGTGGAGTCTCCGAGAGCGAGGACGGTGCCGGCAACGAGGACGGGCGCGCCGCGCTCGTCCAGCGAAACCACTTCGCCGTCGCTCTTGAGCCTTCTGCGCGCACCGCCCGGGTTCGTGAAGAAGTATTCGAAGCTGAAGGTACGCTGCCCGCCGCGGACCGCTTCCTCCAGCGCGTGCAGTCTCGCCGTATCTGCGGGATCGACGCAACGCAGCCACGACTCGAACGTAAGCTGCGCCCCGACTTCCCCGATGATTCCTTGAGCTTCCGCAGAGATTGCTATCTCGCCGGTCGCCAGGTTGAAGGTCCAGTAACCAAGCCCCGCGATCCGCAGAGCGCTTTTCAGAAGGGTGTGGGTCGTGGGATCGCCCGGCGCCTGCGAAGTGGCGTCCGGCTCAGGTGTCATGTGGTTGCGCATCTTTGCCCTGATTTTGACCGGCGGGGTACTCATGGCTGAACGCTCGTGACTCTGGGGGCGATGTTCACAAAGTGTGCGCCGGCTACCGCGTCCTGCTTAGGTGCAGATGCTGCAAGAATGACAGGATCAGATGGACCAGCGTCGGGAGCCTTCGACTTTCTCGGCACACTGGCGTTCATCGCGCACGGCGCGGTGACGACCGGGTAACGCCGGTGCGCATGCGCCGCGCCCGCAGTAGCATCGGACGATGAGAAGCGAACAGATCTGGGTAGAGCCCGTCGGCACGGTCATCGTGGCACGGATCCGCGGAAGGCCCACGGCGGAGATGCTGCGCGAGTGCGAGCACCGTGTACTCGAGCTCGCTCGCGACACGCAGCAGATCCGGGTGCTCTACGACGCGCTGGAGCTGGAGCCGCCCGACATGGAGCTGGTGCTTCTGCAAAGGCAACTCGACTCCGAGAAGAAGGACAACCTGGGCTCGGCGTCCTTGCGCACCGCCATCCTGGTCCCCAACTCCCGGATCGCGTACCTGGCACGCATCGCGTTCGGACACGCAGGTGAGGCGAACTACCGGGTGTTCTATAACGACTACGCGGCAGCTCTCAATTGGCTGGAGGACCGCGCAAGGTGACGGACGCCCTGGCGGGATCGCTTCGATACGCCGACTGCGTGCTGGGTCGGCGAGAAACGATCTCCGCTCAGTCCCCGAACAGCTGCGCCGCCAGCTGATCGCGGCCCTTGAGCAGCACCGGGAGCAACTGGTCGCGGAACTCGCCCATGGCCATTCGTTCTGCGCGCACGGAGATGCTGAGGCCGCCGACGACGGCGCCATGCCGGTCGAGCGCCGGCACGGCAATGGATCGCACCCCAAGCTCCAGTTCGCCATCGGCACCCGCCCAGCCCTGGCGGCGGCAGCGCGCCACTTCGGCGAGGACCGCATCGGCTTCATGGATCGTCCTGGGGGTGAGGGGCACGCGCTTCATCGCCCGCACCCGCTGCTCCGCTTCGGCCGGCGGCAGGCTGGCGAGGATGATGCGGCCGAGAGCGGAGCAGTACGCCGGCAGCCGGGACCCGATGCCCAGGCCCGTCGAAAGCGATCGTCGCGCGGTGGAGCGGGCGATGATGATCACGTCGTCGCCCAGCAGCTTGCCAAGCGAGGCGGATTGCCGCGTGCGCTCCGCCAGCGCATCGAGCAGGGGCTGCGCGAGCTGCGGCGTGGGCCGGGACGAGACATAGGCGTGGGCCACCAGCAAGGCACGCGGTGCGACCCAGAAGCGCTTGCCGTCGCTTTCGAGGTAGCCCAAGGCATGCAGCGTGACGAGCGAGCGCCGCGCCGACGCCGGCGAACTGCCCGTGAGGCGCGCGACCTCGGACAGGGTGAGCTTCGCATGCTGGCGGTTGAACGCGGTCAGCACGTCCAGGCCCTTCTGCAACGAGGCGACGAAGTCCTTGTCCTGGCGCAAGGGGACCGGGGGATTTTTGCGCATACCGCAATTCTGGCTTGGTTCCCGGAGACGCGCGGCGCACACTGCCTGGTCGCAGAAGCAGTCCCTGTCCGGAGACATCCCCAATGCAAGCATCCATCACGCGGCGCGGCCTGTTCGCGCTGTCCGCGCTCGCCGCCGCAAGCGCCTTGCCCGCCTGGGCCCAGCCGAAGTCCACCGTCAAGCTCGTCGTTCCCTTCCCCGCGGGCGGTACGGCCGACATCCTCCCGCGCATCCTCGCGGAGAAGGTGCACGCTGCGTATCCGGCGGGCATCATCGTGGAGAACCGCTCCGGTGCCGGCGGCAACATCGGCGCCGACTACGTGGCGCACGCCGAGGCGGACGGCACGACCTTCCTGATCTCGCCGCCCGGGCCGCTCGTCATCAACCAGAACCTCTACAGGAAGCTCTCCTTCGACCCGGTGAAGTTCGAGCCGGTGACCGTGATTGCGACCGTCCCCAACGTGCTGGACGTGCGCAAGGACTTCCCCGCCAGGACGCTGGCCGAATTCATCGCCTACGTGAAGGCGAATCCGGGCAAGGTGACCTACGCCTCGCAGGGCAACGGCTCCACCTCGCACCTCACGGCGCACCTGTTCATGCAGCTCACGGGCACGGAGATGGTCCACGTGCCTTACAAGGGCACCGCGCCCGCGCTGGTCGACATCGTCGGCGGCCAGGTGGACGTGTTCTTCGACAACCTGAGCTCGTCCATCGGGTACCACAACGGCGGCAAGCTGCGCATCCTCGCCGTGGCCGACCAGAAGCGCTCGCCGCTGCTGCCGGACGTGCCGACCTTCGTCGACGCGAAGCTGCCGACCATGGTGGCGGTCACCTTTTTCACGCTGGTGGCGCCGCCCGGCACGTCCAAGGACATCGTGAACGCGACGTTCAAGAATTTCTCGGGCGCGCTGGCGCAGCCGGATACCCGCAGGAAGTTCGCCGAACAGGGCGCGACGGTCGCCGGCTGGACGCCGCAGCAGACGGCGAAGTTCATGCAGGAAGAGACCGCCCGCTGGGGCAAGGTGATCAAGGCCGCGAACGTGACGGTGGAATGAAATGAACGAGCAGACCATCCAGTGGCCGGGCGCGGGCTATACGCGCATCCCCTACGGCCTGTACACGGCGAAGCAGACGGCGCAGCAGGAGCAGGAGCGCATCTTCCACGGTGCCACCTGGAATTACCTGTGCCTGGAGGCCGAATTGCCCGAGGCCGGCAGCTATCGCACGACCTTCGTCGGCGAAACGCCCGTGATCGTCGTGCGCGACGCGGACGCAGAGATCTATGCCTTCGAGAACCGGTGCGCGCACCGCGGTGCGCTGATCGCCCTGGACAAGTGCGGCAAGGCGGACAGCTTCCAGTGCGTCTACCACGCCTGGAGCTACAACCGGCAGGGCGACCTCACGGGCGTGGCGTTCGAAAAGGGCGTGAAGGGCCAGGGCGGCATGCCCGCATCCTTCTGCAAGGAGGAACACGGCCCGCGCAAGCTGCGCATCGCGGTGTACTGCGGGCTGGTGTTCGGCAGCTTCAGCGACGACGTGCCGGGCATCGAGGAGTACCTCGGCGAGGAAATCTGCCAGCGCATCGAGCGCGTCATGGGCCGGCCGGTGGAAGTCATCGGCCGCTTCACGCAGGCGCTGCCGAACAACTGGAAGCTGTACGTGGAGAACGTGCGCGACAGCTACCACGCCAGCCTGCTGCACCTGTTCTTCACGACCTTCGAGCTCAATCGCCTGTCGCAAAAGGGCGGCGTGATCGTGGACGAGAGCGGCGGCAACCACGTGAGCTACTCGATGATAGCCAAGGCAGCGGCCGACGCGTCGTACAAGGAGCAGGGCCTGCGCTCGGACGCCGACCACAAGCTGAAGGACACCACGGTGCTGGAAGGCTTCGACGAGTTCGGCGACGGCATCACGCTGCAGATCCTCTCGGTGTTCCCCGGCTTCGTGCTCCAGCAGATCAAGAATTGCATCGCCGTGCGCCAGGTGGTGCCGCGCGGCGAGACGCGCTCGGAATTGAACTGGACATATCTCGGCTACGTCGGCGACACGCCGCAGCAGCGCACCGCGCGCCTGAAGCAATCGAACCTGGTGGGGCCGGCCGGCTTCATCAGCATGGAAGACGGTGCGGTCGGCGGCTTCGTGCAGCGCGGCATCGCCGGTGCATCCGACCTGGCCGCGATCGTGGAGATGGGCGGCGACAGCACCGCCTCCAGCGAGGGACGCGCCACCGAGGCATCGGTGCGCGGTTTCTGGAAGGCCTACCGCATGCACATGGGAGCGTGAGCATGATCGACCTGCTGCAACTGTGTGCGTTCAACGCGGCCTACGCCCGCGCGATCGACAGCGACGCGCTGGAGGCGTGGCCGGCGTTCTTCACCGAGCACTGCCACTATCGCATCACCAATGCGGAGAACGAGCGCGAGGGCCTGCCCGCCGGCGTCATCTACGCGGACAGCCGCGCCATGCTGGAGGACCGCGTGGCCTCCCTGCGCCAGGCCAACATCTACGAGCGCCAGTCGTACCGGCACCTGCTGGGCGTGCCGCTGGTGGAATCGGCGGACGAACACGCCGCGGTCGCCCGCACGCCCTTCCTGGTGGCGCGCATCATGCACACCGGCGAGACGACGCTGTTCGCGAGTGGCGAATACCGGGACCGCTTCGCGCGCGACGGCGGCCGGCTGCTGCTGGCCGAGCGCGTCGCGGTTTGCGACAGCACCGTCACCGACACCCTCCTGGCCCTGCCGCTCTGATGATCCGCCGTATCGCGCTCTCGCTGGGCGACCCCAATGGCATCGGCCCGGAAATCGTGCTGAAGGCGCTGGCCGAACTGCGCACCGAAGCGCGCGTGCACGTCACGGTGTTCGGCGCGCCCGCGGTGCTGGAGCGCGCCGCCGCCAGCACCGGGTTGCAGGCGCTGCTGCCCACGCTGGCCGTGCGACCGTGCGGCGACGTGCCGGCGCATGCCTTGCGCTGGGGCGCGGTGAACGCCGAGGCCGGCGCGAGCACCATCGCCGCCGCCACGGCGGCGCTGCAGGCGGCGCGCGCCGGCGAGTTCGACGCGGTGGTTGCCGGCCCGCATCACGAGACGGCGATCGCGCAGGCAGGCATCCCGTTCAGCGGCTATCCCTCGCTCGTGGCGCGCGTGTGCGGCCAGCCCGAAGGCCGCGTGTTCCTGCTGCTGGTGGGCGGCGGCCTGCGCATCGTCCACGCGACACTGCACGAGAGCGTGGCCGCGGCGCTGGCGCGGCTCACGCCGGAGCTGGTGGTCGAGGCCACTCGCGCGGGCGTGCGCGGCTGCCGCCTGCTCGGCGTCGCCGAGCCCAGGGTCGCCTTGTTCGGCATCAACCCGCATGCCTCCGAAGGGCGCCTCTTCGGCCCGGAGGACGCGGAGCGCACCGTGCCCGCGGCCGAACGGCTGCGCGCCGAGGGCATCGCCGTCACCGGCCCGCAGGGCGCGGACGTCCTGCTCGCCGACCGCAAGCACGATCTCTACGTCGCGATGCTGCACGATCAGGGTCACATCCCCGTCAAGCTTCTCGCCCCGCAGGCGGCCAGCGCGGCTTCCATCGGCGCGGACGTGCTTCTGGCCAGCACCGGCCACGGCAGCGCGATGGACATCGCCGGCACGGGCACGGCGCGTGCCGATGCGCTGCTGCGCAGCCTGCGCCTCGTCGCCGGCCTCTCTTCCTGAATCCTTCCCATGGCCTTCGACATCCGCATCGCCGGAACGGACGTGCGCTTCGCGTGCGACGCCGGCCAGAACATCCTCGACGCCGCGCTCGCCGCGGGCATCGAGATGCCTTATTCCTGCCGCAAGGGCGTGTGCGGCAATTGCGCCGGTGGCGTCGCCGCAGGCGAGGTGGACAGCCCGCCCAGTGAAGCGAAGCCGGCGGGCCAGCACCTGTACTGCCAATGCGTTCCGCGCAGCGACGTGGAGATCGCGCCGCAAGCCTGGCACCGCTTCGACCCGCAGGCGCGCAAGACCTTCAGCGCCAAGGTGTTCCGCAACACGCTGGCGGCCGACGACGTGAGCGTGCTGCAGCTGCGGCTGCCGGCGGGGCAACGTGCGAAGTTCAAGGCGGGCCAGTACCTGCAGGTCGCGCTGCCGGACGGCAGTCGGCGGTCCTATTCGATGGCCAACCCGCCGCACGAGAGCGACACGCTGCAACTGCACATCCGGCACGTGCCCGGCGGCCAGTTCACGCAGATCGTGCCGCACCTGAAGGCAGGCGACACGCTGCAGGTGGAGTTGCCCTATGGCAATTTCGAGCTGAAGGAAGAGTCCACCGCGCCCATGCTGTGCGTGGTGGGTGGCACTGGTTTCGCACCCGTCAAGTCCCTGCTGGATGACATGGTGAAGAAGCGCGTGCAGCGGCCGGTCACGCTCGTGTGGGGCGGGCGCGACCGCCACGGCATCTACCTGGCGTCCTCCGTCGAGCGCTGGCGCAAGCTGTTGCCGGGCTTCCGGTTCATCCCCGTGCTGGAGGATGCAGCCGACGCTGCAACGCTCGAAGGATTCCACGGGCGTGTGGACGAGGCGGTACGCCACCACTTCCCGGATCTGGAAGGTCACGAGGTCTATTGCTGCGGCTCACCGGGCATGGTGACTGCCGTTCGCAAGGTGTGTGTCGACGAGCGAGGCCTGGATTCGCACCACTTCTTCAGCGATGTCTTCGTGCCTGGGCCGGCCGCCATCTGAAAATGAGGATGACAATGAAATCTGGAATGAACCGCCGTCGTGCGGCGCTGTGCGCGCTGCTCTTCTCCATCTCGTGCAACTTCGCCGGCGCGGCCGGACTCGCGGACAAGCCGCTGCGCATCGTCGTGCCCTTCGCAGCGGGCGGCACGGCCGACGTGCTGGCACGCATCCTGGCCGAGAAGATGCAACCCCGCTTTCCGCAGGGCGTGATCGTGGAGAACCGCACCGGAGCCGGCGGGAACGTCGGCGCCGAGGCCGTGGCGCGATCCGAGGCCGATGGACACACCTTGCTCTTGTCCTCACCCGGCCCGATCTCGGTCAACCAGAGCCTGTACCCCAAGTTGCCGTTCGACCCGGACAAGTGGGTGCCCGTGACGGTCATTGCGGAGGTTCCGAATGCCCTGGTCGCGGGTCCCAAGCTGCCGGTCGCGACGGCGCGCGACTTCCTTGCGTACGTGAAGGCCAACCCCGGCAAGGTGAGCTACGCGTCGCAGGGCAACGGCACGACCTCGCACCTGACCGCCAAGTTGTACGAGCAGGTGGCGGGGGCTGAAATGATCCACGTGCCCTACCGCGGCGACACGCCTGCGTTGACCGATCTCATGGCGGGCCAGGTCGACGTGTTCTTCACGAACCTGAGCGCGACGATGGCGCTGTACAAGGCGGGCAAGGTGCGTATCCTGGCCGTCGCGGATTCGCGGCGCGCGAGCTCTCTGCCCACAGTCCCCACCTTCGCGGAGATCGGGCTTCCGCAGATGCAGGCGGTGACCTGGTACGCCGTGGTCGCGCCGCCCGGCACGCCGGTCGAGACGGTGAAGGCGCTCAACGAGTCACTGGTTGGCGCCATTCGTCAACCGGACGTCCGCGCGCACTTCGCGGATCTGGGGCTCTCGCCCGTGGGCAGCGCTCCGGACGTGGCCGGCCGCTTCATCCGCGACGAGACCGCGCGGTGGAAGAAGGTGATTCGCGAAGCGAACGTGAAAATCGAATAACGACGATGGTCACGCGCGAGGCGCGAGTCACGTCATTCGACCCTGCGCCTCCCGCTCCTCGCTGAAGGAAGCCCCATCGCGGGCCTTCATGCGTGCAGGCGCGGCCTTCAGCGACGCACGAGCGAACGCCGATGGTCAATGCATCGGCCGGCCGAGCCGGCGGCTTGCCCTCGAAATGGCGTAGTTCACCGAGCAGTACAGGATCGCTACCGCAAGGTACACGGGGACGAGCGAACGGTAGTTGGCGATCAGCACCTTGGCGTTCTGCATCAGTTCGCCGTAGGTGACGACGTAGCCAAAGGTCGTGTCCTTCACCACGATGACCAGTTGGGCGACCAGGGCCGGGACGATGTAGCGCAGCGCCTGTGGAAAGACGACATGCGCGAAAACGCGTGCTTCAGTGAGGCCCAAGGCGCGGGCCGCATCCGTCTGGCCGCGGGGAACGGCAAGCACGCCTGCGCGGTACACCTCGGCCACCACGGCGGCGGTGCTGAGTCCCACGGGCAAGGTCAACATCCAGTAGGCACTCAGCCGGATGCCCACCGACGGCAGGACCAGGAAGCACACATAGATCAACAGCAGGGTCGGCACGCCGCGCAGGAATTCGATGACCGCGACGGCCGGCCAGCGCGCGAGCCGCAGCCGCGACAGGCGCCCGACCAGGAGCACCAGCCCCAGGACCAGCGCGATGACGGCCGCCGCTGCCGCCGATGCCAGCGTGCCGAGCAGGCCCTTGCCAAGGAAGACCCAGGTCGTCTTCCAGGCGAAGAACTCCCAGAGCCGGCCTGCGAACTGGCCCGCGGCATGGAACCGGACCACGATACCTGCGGCCAGCACGAACAGCGTCGCAGCGACAGTCACGCTCACCGCCCGGGTGATGGCCTGCGCCCTGGGGTTCAGGTCGCCGAAGAGAATGTCTTCCAGGGTGCGGCTCATCGCAGGATCCGCACCTTCTTTTCCAGCGTGGCGCCCGCCCAGGCGATGAGCAAGCCCGACGCCAAGTACATCGCAGCAGCCAGTGCGAACGCGGAGATCCCGGCGGCGGAGTCGTTGGCGATCTTGGCCACGAGCGCGGTGAGTTCCCGGCCTGGCAGCGGTACCTGCGACGCCAAGGAAGTCGAGAGCATCAGCGCGATGAGCAGCGAGGTCATCGGCTGCACGACCGAGCGCAGCGCCTGCGGCAACACGACCGAAGAGATGATGACCAGCGGACTCATGCCCAGGCTGCGTGCCGCCTGTACCTGGCCCTCACCGACCGTGTTGATGCCCGTGCGCAGATAGTCCGCCGTGAATGCGGAGGACACCAGGGCCAGGGTCAGGATCACGCTCGGCTCATAGTCGATCAGCACCTGGAGGTCCGGCAGCGCGAACACGATGAAGACCAGCAGCGCAACGCTCGGAATGTTGCGGAAGATCTCGACGTAGCCGGTCAGCACGAAACGAAGCGGCCGCAGCGGCAGCAGCAGCGCCACCGTCACGACGATGCCCAGCGCGAAGCCGGCCACGAACGAGATGGCCGTGAGCTTCCAGGTGAGCAAAAGGGCCTGTCCGAAGGCAGGCCCGTAGTCGGCCAGGAGCCGGACGACACTGCCCATCGGTCAGGGAAGCGGGGGCGGCGTCGGAACCTTCGTGCTGCCGGTGCGCTGCCCGATGCTCACCGTCCACAGCTTGGCCCAGGTGCCATCGGCCTCGATCTTCTTCAGGAAGGCATTGACGAAGGCTGCGCCGTCCGAGCCCTTGGGAAGCCCGACTCCGTACGGGTCTTGCGGACCGAAGGGTGCACCAGCCAGATGCGCGTCGCCGTCGCCGAGGCTCAGGACATTCAGCAGCAGCGTGTAGTCTGTCACGTAGGCGTCGACGCGTCCCTGGCGCAGGGCGTCGAGGGCTTCCTGGTGGGTCTGGAACTCCTGCACGATCGCCTTGGGCGCGAATTGCGCAAGGATCGCGGGCCCCGTCGAACCCGCCTGGGTGGCGGTCTTCCTGCCGGCGAGATCGTTATAGGACTGGATCGCCTTGTTGTTGGCCTTGGCCAACACCCCCGCCTGCGAGGTGTAGTAAGGCCCGGCGAAAGAAATCTTCTCCGCGCGGGCCGCGGTGATGGAATACGTAGCCAACACCATGTCCACCTGGTCGTTGATCAGCACCTGTTCGCGCGTGGACGACGTGACCTGCGTGAACTTGTACTTGGATCCATCGCCCAGGATGTAGCGGGTGAGGAGCTGCGCCAGCCCCGCATCGAAACCGCGGATCTTGCCGTCCTTCTCGTTGAGCTGCGAGAACAGGTTGGATGTCTGCGTGCCGCCGAGGCGCAGCGCGCCGGCCTGCTTGATCTTGCTGGCCCACTTGTTCGATGCGATGGTCGCGGCGTCGGCAACGGGGCCCTGAGCGACCAGCGAGTCGAATGCTGCCGCATTGATGGGTGTGCCTTGTGCAAAAAGCGGCGCACAGGTCGCAACTGCCAGTGCGACCACGGTCGCTTTCAGGACGGATGGGATAGCCATTGATTTTCTCGGGTGGTGTCTACCGCCAAGGAATGTATAGCAGTCCAGCGCGAGTTGACGGAGGCCCTGGAATTGCCGGGCTGCATGCCTGGAAGTGGACGGGAGCTCGACGACGCGCTGGGAAGCGCGGAGCGCGTCGAGATCCGGGCTGGAGATCGGCCAGGACCCGACGAGCGCTCAAGTCCCCAAATCAAAAGCGCGGACAGCGTCCTCATGACGCAGCGCAATGCTGCATGGCCCTTGGTCGCGCGCGCGTGCGGCATCCTGCACGAGCCGCACGCGGGCGCCCTCCAGCAGCACGTCACCGTGCCGGATCGCTTCGTCACCGAGCAGCGCGCGGTAACGTGCCAGCGAAACCTGCACATCGTTCACGGCGACCGTCAGTTCCGCGATGCCTCGCGCCCCGTTGCGGTGGCGGCGCACCGCGCCTTCGGGCACCCGCAGCGCACGTGGCGTGAGGTCGGCGCAAAGGAAGGGCAGGTCATGCTGCGCTTGCCGTGCCGTCTGCCAGGCGATATGCACGCCGTCGGGTCGATCCCGACTGCCAGGCAGCGGGCCTCGAATGTCGGTCAGCCCGCGGGCCTGCGCCTGCGCGATGGCCGCCGGCAGGTCCTGCGGCAGCAAGGCGAAGTCGACGAGACCGTCGCCTTGCGCATCGAGCTCACGCCACCAACGCTCGTCCGGCGAGGGAACTGCGTAGGTGATCAGCTCCAGGTAGGCGCCATCTTCGAACACGATCAGGGCATTGCGCGTGTTGCGTCCGGGATGGCGGCCGCCGGGCGCGACCGTGAAGCCCGCCTGCGTGCAGAGGCCGACGGCGCGCTCCAGGTCGGCGACCGCGATGACGACATGGTCCAGGCGCAAGAGGGTCATTGCTCGATCTTCGTTGGTCCTGTCCAAGCTCAACCCATCCACTGGCTGACGGGCACGGCGGTGTCCTGCAGGGGCTGCGAGATCACGTCCACCAGGGCGGGCCCGTCGTGGGCGAGCGCCGCCTTGATGGCGCCGTGCACGTCCGCCGGATCCTCGACGCGCCACCCCTTGACGCCGAATGCCTCGGCGACGCGCGCATGGTCCGTGCGGCTGAAGTCGACCGAGAAGTAGCGCTCGCCGTAGCCCGTCTTCTGGCTGGCCTTGATCCAGCCGTAGACGGAATTGGAGAACACGATCATCTTCAGCGGCACGCCGCGGCGCACGATGGTCTCCATCTCGCCGCAGGTGAACCCGAAGCTGCCGTCGCCCATCACCGCCACCACCATGGCATCAGGTCGTCCGAACGACGCGCCCACGCCTGCGGACATGGAGAACCCCAGGGCGCCGTGCGCGCGGTTGGTGATGAAGTGCCGCCCCGCCTGCGGCGCATCGAAGTACGCCGAGAAGTAGGGGCAGGGCGTGCCGGGGTCGGCCACCACGATCGCGTTGGCGGGCAGCAGCTTGTTCAGTGCGGCGACGACGCGCTCCGGCTTGATGGGGCGGTCGGTGGACTCGGCCAGTCCCGAGAAGAATGCCTGCTTCGCGCGGCGCGCCTTGGCCACCACGGCCCGGCCGTCGATGGCGTGCGGCGGACGAAGCGCGATGCGCTCCTGCACCGCGGCATGGAGCGCCGCGAGTCCCAGCTTCGCGTCGCCGACGAGGGCGACATCCGTCCTGTAGTTCGTCGCGATGGTCATGGGGTCGACGTCCAGGTGCAGGATCTTCACGTCCCGGGCCGGCATCTTCCAGTGCTCGGTCGTCGTGGAGCCGGCGCGTGCGCCGACGAAGAGCACCAGGTCCGCCTGCGCGATCACTTCGCGCGTCGCCTCCACGCCCCCATTCGTGCCGATCACGCCGGCCAGGAGGGGATGCGACCCCGGCAGGCTGCCATTGCCGCTCACCGAGGTGCACACCGGCGCGTTCAGCAGCGTGGCGAGCGTGTCCAGTTCTCCCATCGCGCCGGCGATCACGACGCCACCGCCGCAGACGATCACCGGCGCACGCGCCGCGGCCAGCAGGGCGGCTGCGCGCTCCACGTCGGCCGGGTCGGGTGCGAAGCGGTAGGCGGGGTACACGCCGTGTCCCGGTTGCGCCCACACCTCGGCGGGGTCGATCGGCTGCTTCTGCAGGTCGTAGGGCAGCGCGATGTGGGCTGCGCCGGGCCGGCCGGTGGTCATCGCGCGGAAGGCGCTGCGCATCGCATGCGGGATCTGGCCGACCTGGTCGATGCGGGTGTTCCACTTCGTCAGCGGTGCATACAGGGCCTGCTGGTCCAGCTCCGTGAGCGGGAACTTGCCGCGCGCACCGACCGAGACATCGGAGGTGATGCCCAGCACGGGGATGGCCGATTCGTTGGCTTCCACCAGCCCGGGCAGCAGATAGGTGGCGCCGCCGCCGCTGGGGCCTTCGCACACACCGGGCCTGCCGGTCACGCGCGCATACGCGTCGGCCATGTAGGCGGCGCTGCGCTCGTCGCGCGTGAGGATGTGGTCCATCCCGTGGTCCAGGCGCGCGAGCGCGTCGTAGAACGGCAGGCTCGTGTCGCCGCACAGGCCGAAGATGTGCTTGACGCCATTGAGCTGCAGCATGCGCACCATCGCGTCGGCGCCGTTCATCGTGGTCATCGGAGGTTCTGGTTGTGGATGCGTTTCAGTATACTGAGATGGCCGAGACCCAACAACGGCCGAACCAGCATGCGTCCCTCCATTTCCAAGATCCGCCGGGAACGCGGCGCCGGCGTGTTCCACACCCTGCGGGACATGGCCATCGCCTACCAGCTGCGGCCCGGCGAGAAGGTGAGCGAGATCGAACTGGCGCAGCGCCTGGGCGTCAGCCGCACGCCGGTGCGCGAGGCGCTCACGCGGCTGGTCAACGACGGCTTCCTGCTGCCGGCAAGCCGCGGGTTCATGCGCAAGCCGCTGGACGTCCAGGAGACGCTGGACCTGTACGAGGCGCGTGTGGCGATCGAGTGCGCCTGCCTCGCCCTGGCCATCGCGCGCGCAACCGACGCCGAGATCGTCGAGGCCACCGCCTACCTGGCGGGAAGCCGCCAGGTTCCGCCGGACACGCCCGTGGAGCAGCTGGTCGAACTGGACGAGGGCTTCCACCTGCGCATCGCCGACATGGCTCGCAATGCGGAACTGCGCCGCGTCCTGGTGAACCTGAACGAGCGCATCCGCTTCATCCGCTGGATCGACATGGAGAAGGCGGGCCGCGACTCCACCCAGAAGGAGCACCGCGCCATTCTCAAGGCGCTGAAGGCGCGCGATCACGGCGCGAGCGACCGGCTGCTGCGCGAGCACATCGGCCGCAGGCAGGACCAGGTGGTCGAAGCCATCACGCGAGGGTTGGCGAAGATCTATCTGGGTGAGCACGCGGGGCGGTGATCCGCATGGGACCTTGACGCCAGCGTGTCAGGGCTCCTGATCGCCGCGGCTCCACCTCCAGCCGGCCCGTTTTTCTGCTGCCCAGGCTCCCAGGCGCGCGCCTCAGTCCGGCCGCTTCGCCTCGTCCACGAGCCAGCGGCGCAGCAGCTGGATTTTCTGGTCCCCCCGCTTCGCCGCTGGGTAGACCAGGCAGTAGGCGTCGCGGCTGCGATAGGGCGATTCGAAGGGAATCAGCAGCCGCCCTGCGGCCAGGTCTTCGTTCACCAGCAGGCGCGGCAGCAGCGCGACGCCCAGGCTGCCGATGGCTGCCTGCATGATCATGTAGAAGTGCTCGAAGCGCGGTCCCTGCCAGGCGTGGCCCAGGTCGCCGCCCTTGGCCTCCACCCACTCGCGCCACAGGTTCGGCCGCAAGGTCTGCTGCAGCAGCGTGTGCTTCACCAGGTCCTCGGGCCCGGCGAGCGGCTCATGCCGCGCGAGGTAGGCCGGCGAGCAGACCACCACCATCTCGTCGCCCACCAGCCGGTCCGACAGGACGCCGGGCCAGTCGTCGCCGCCGTAGTGGATCGCCGCGTCGATGGATTCGTTCGCCAGGTCGAAGGGCTTCGCGCGCGTGGCCAGCTCGATCATGATTTCCGGGTGCGCGTCGCTGAAGCGGTGCAGCCGCGGGATCAGCCATTTCGTGCCGAACGCGGGCGGCGTCGCGAGGTGAAGAATGCCGCCCTTGCCCTGGTTCGCGAGCAGGTTGACCGTGGCCGCCTGCATCAGTTGCAGCGCGGCGCGGATGTCCTCCACATAGATGCGGCCCGCGTCCGTGAGCACCAGGCGCTGCTTCACGCGCTGGAACAGCAGCACCCCAAGGTACTCCTCCGTCAGCCGGATCTGCCGGCTGACCGCGCTCTGCGTCAGGTTCAGTTCGCCCGCTGCCTTGGTGAAGCTCAGGTGGCGCGCGGCGGCTTCGAAGGTCCTCAGCGCGGACAAGCTCGGAAGTTGCCAGCCCATGGGTGATTATCTCATTCGCTCATGAAGTGACGAGCGCACGTCGCTATCGCTCCGGTGCATGGACTGGGAAACTCGAGGCCATGCAGAGAGCGGAGTTCATGAACATTCATCACGTTGGCCGAGGTCGCCCATGACCTTTTCGGTCGAATCGATCGTCACCGACGTCCTGGTGCTCGGCGGCGGACTCAGTGGATACCGGGCAGCCGTTGCCGCGCGTGAAAAGGGCGCCAAGGTGGCGATGGCGTTTCGCGCGCATGGCGCGTCGCCCTACGTCATCGGATTCAACGCGCCCATCGCCGCCGAGGATCCGCGCGATTCGCCGGAGGTTTTCTTCGATGACATGGTGCGCGGCGGCTACGGAATCAACGACCGGCGCCTGGTGCGCATCCTGGCGCAGCAGTCGGTCGACGCGTATCGGGAACTGGCGGCCATCGGCGTGCCGTTCGCCACGCGCGACGGCAAGCCAGCGCAGCGCCACCTGTCCGGCAACACCTATGCGCGATCGGTCTTCGTCCCCGAAGGCACCGGCGGCGCCTTGCTCCAGGCGCTGAAGGCGCGCGCGCGCGAACTCGATGTGCAGACCCTGAGTCCCTGGAAGATCATCGAACTCCTGCGCGATGGCGAAGAGGTCGTCGGCGCGCTCCTGTGGAAGCCGCACAGCGAGTCCTTCCTGCTCGTGCAGGCTCGCGCCACCGTCCTCGCCACCGGTGGCATCGGCAGGCTCTACGAGGGCAGCACCTATCCGGCGGACGTCGCGGCCGATGCGCTCGGCATCGCGCTGGACGCGGGCGCGCGGCTGATCGACATGGAGTTCGTGCAGTTCGAACCGGTGGTGACGGTGTGGCCCGAAGCCTGCCGCGGCATGGAGATGCCCACCGCGATGCTCGGCGACGGCGCGCAACTGCGCAACGCGCAGGGCGAGCGCTTCATGATGCGGGTGAACCCGCCGCTGGGGGAACGCGGCATCGAGAAGGCGAAGATGGCGCTGCACATCCAGCGCGAGATCGACGAGGGCCGGGCGTTGCCGGAGGGCGGCGTGATCTTCGATACGACGCTGCTGGCGCCGGATCGGCTCGAAAGCTACGTCTCCCATTGCAGCCGGCTGCGCCGCGCCGGCGTGGACCCGGCGCGCCAGCCGCCGATCGTCGCGCCCGCGGCGCACAGCATCATGGGCGGCATCGCCATCGACGAACGCGGCGCGACCGGCGTGCCCGGACTGTTTGCCGGCGGCGAGTCGGCCGGCGGCGTGCACGGAGCCAGCCGGGTGGCCGGCAACGGCTGCGCCGACACCCTGGTGTTCGGCGCGCTTGCGGGCCGCAGTGCGACGGAGTCGCTGGCGCCGGTTCGCACGCGGCGCTGGTCGGCCCTGCAGGCACAGGTTCTCGGCAGCCTGTCCGAGGCATGCCGCGGCGGCGCGAGCGGCGCGCTCGCGGCCAAGCAGGAGATCGCGACCATCGTCGCGAACTGCGCCGGCATCTGGCGTTCGGAGGCGCCCCTGCGCGACGGCGATGTTGCGCTTGCGGCCGTGGCCGACCGACTGGCCGGCGCACAAGGCGAGGACATCGCCGACGTGATCGCGCTGAAGGAGGCGCGGCGCATGGCCGCAGTCGCCCGGACCATCGTCCGCGGCGCCCTGGCCCGCACCGAAAGCCGCGGCGCGCACCAGCGCACGGATTACCCGGAGCGCGACGACGCGCGCTGGATGTGCCATCTCTCGTTCCGCCAGCAGGCGGGCGAGATCGTGGCGGAAGAGACGTCGATCAACTGAGGATGCCCATGGATTTCGAACCGCGTGGGGAACAGCGGCGCAGCGCATGATGACGATGCCCGACGCCTGGCTGCCGGTCACGCTCGCGTTTCTCGCGGGCGGCGTCGTCAAGGGCGCGGTGGGACTGGGACTGCCGACCGTGGTGCTGGCGGCGCTGGCGCCGTACATGCCTGTCTCCAAGGCAGCCGCGATCCTGGTGATCCCGTCGCTGGTCACGAACGCCTGGCAGATGTTCGGCGGCCCGCGAGCGGCGCAGTCCGCGTGGCGGCTGGCGCCGCTGCTGGCCGGGATCGTCGTCGGCACCTTGGCGGCGCCGATCGGCATGGCCACCGTGAACACCCATGTTGCGGCGCTTTGCCTGGGGGTGCTGCTGCTGTCCTATGCGGCGATCGGGCTCGCGAACCTCACGCTCTCGATGCCGCCCGCCGCGGAGCCTTGGGTCTCGCCCGTCCTGGGTCTGGTGTCCGGCGTGATCAACGCTGCAACGGGGCTCTTCGTGATGCCCCTGGTGCCTTACCTGCAAAGCCTGGAGATGGAAAAGGACGAACTGGTGCAGGCGCTGGCGCTGTGCTTCACGGTCGGCGCGCTGGCGTTGGCGCTTCGGCTCTGGATGGACGGGACATCGGTCCTGGGCGAGGCGACGGCATCGGCGCTGGCGCTCGCGGCGGCCTTGCTTGGCATGCCTGCGGGCAAGGCGCTGCGAGACCGCTCCAGCCAGCGGATCTTCAGGAAATGCTTCTTCGCGACGCTGCTGGTCGTCGGTGGCGGACTCACCGCGAAGGCGCTCACTGGGTAACCTCCGTGCTACGCACTGCGGTATTCGCCTTGGGAGCGGCCCGGCGGCTCATGGCCTGACGCCCTTGCGTTGGAAGTAAGCTCGAAGGCATGGACGCCAGTGCCTTCGAATACTTCCACGTCGTGGCGCGCACCGGGAGCATCTCGCGCGCCGCGAGCGAGCTGGGCATGGAGCCCTCCACGCTGACGCGTCACATCGGTCGCCTGGAGCAGGACGTCGGCGTCAAGCTGTTCCACCGCAGCGGCCGCGGCATGGTGCTGACCGACGCGGGCACGCTGCTGCTGCAGGAGGCGACCAAGGTGGTCGACACGCTGCGGCACACGCGCCGGGTGGCGGCCGACCTGGCGGCGGAGGGGCCGTCGCAGATCGTGATCGCGGCCCAGCCGACCATCGCACAGGTGTGTTTCGGCGCGATGGCGCGCGCACTCCGGAACCGCTTTCCGCGCGCGCGCCTGCGGGTGGCGGAGGGATTCGGACACGAACTCGTGGAGTGGCTGCAGGAGGGCAAGGTCGATGTCGCGCTGCTGTACGTTCCGGGCCAGACGCAGATCGCGGACTACGAGCTGCTGTTGCAGGAGCCGCTGCACTGCATCCTGCCGCCCGGGCGCGTTGCACCTCCGTCGCCCCTGGACACTTCGGCCCTCCTGGACCTGCCCCTGGTCCTCCCCAGCACGCCGCAAGGGCTGAGGGCGCTGGCCGAGAAATGGGCGGAGCGACACGGCAAGCGCCTGTCGCTCGCGATGGAGTGCGACGGCTCCACCTTCATGACGCGCCGCCTGGTGCAGGCAGGCCTCGGATGCTCCATCCTCCCGTTGGCCGCCGTGCACGAGGATGTCTCGCGCGGCCTGCTGCAGGCCGTCCGCCTGGAAGGCATGGAGGCCTTGCGGTCCGTGGCACTGGCCACCGCGCAGAACCGGCCCGCCGTGACGGACCTCTGGCAGATCACGAGGCTGTTGCGCGACGTCGTCGCTGAACTGGTGACTGCGGGCCAGTGGCCCGGCGTCGAGCGAATGGCGGCGTGAGCGAGGCGTTCAGTCGATGCGCTTGGTCGGCGTGATCTGCTTCGGGTCCGTCATGAGCTCCAGCAGCGCGAGTCCGTCGTGAGCGCGCGCGCGCTCGAACGCTGCGGCGAAGTCCTCCGTGCTGGCGACACGCTCGCCATAAGCGCCGAAGGAGCGCGCCAGGGCCACATAGTCCGGCCCTTGCAGGCGCGTGCCGCTCACCCGTCCGGGGTAGTGATTCTCCTGGTGCATCCGGATGGTGCCGTACATGCCGTTGTTGACGACGAGCACGACCAACTTTGCACCGTATTCGGCAGCCGTGGCCAGCTCCTGCGGGTACATGAGGAAGCAGCCATCACCTGCCACGCAGACCACGTCGCGACCGGGCGACCGCAGCGCCGCGGCCACGGCGGCGGGCAGTCCGTAGCCCATCGCGCCGCAGGTCGGCGCCAGCTGGGTACGCGCGCTCCGGTACGGATAGAAGCGATGCACCCAGACGGAATAGTTGCCCGCGCCGTTGGTGACGATGCTGTCCTCCGGCAGCGTCTCGCCCAGGTGTCGCATGACCAACGCCATGTCGACCCCGCTGGCTCCGCCGGTGCGGGCCACCGGATTCGCGAAGCTCTCCTGCGCCTTGCGCGCGGCCGCGGTCCAGTGGTCCCATGCACGTTGCGTCGGTGCCGGTCGTTCGGCCAGTGCCGACGCAGCGCTTGCAGCGGTGGCCTGCACGGCGATCTCCGGGCGGAACACGCGTCCCAGTTCGCCCGCATCGGGATGGATGTGGATCAGACGCTGCCGCGGCACCGG
>FTHH01000567.1_pt1 | contig 17383 bp, 16 predicted proteins | sample 1640901 | NCBI WGS metagenome assembly FTHH01 (sample SAMEA3914788, study PRJEB12502) | metagenome | biome: forest; material: soil | place: Canada | collected 2011-07-03 | depth 0.1 m
CGACAGAGGGACTCGCGACTTGCAGGTGCGAACGCCCGACGACCAGCCGTACTCCAGCAACGCCTGAGGAGCCCGCATGTCCGAGTTCACCCATGTCGCCGAGATCCTGCCCCATTGGGAAGCCAGGCAACCCGACGCCATCGCCATGAGTTTTTCCGGTACGAACCGGACGTGGGCGCAACTCGCGCAACGGGTGCGCCGCAACGCCGCCGCCCAGCGCTCCGCAGGCCTGGTGCCGGGCGACCGGATCGCGGTACTCGACCTGAATCATCCCTCCTGCGTGGAACTGACGCTCGCCTGCGCACAGGCGGGCACCGCAAATGCCGTCGTCAACTTCCGGCTCGCGCCCGCCGAGATTGCGTATGTGATCAACGATGCGCAGGCCCGGGTCCTGTTCGTCGGCCCGGAATTCGCGGAAGCCGTCGAAGCGCTGCGCCCCGCACTGCCCACGCTGGAGCGGGTGATCCGCGTCGGCGGCCCCGGCGACGAGTACGAAAGCTGGCTGGCCGCACACGAACCCGATGCCACGATCCACCCGGCAGAACGCGACGATTGCTTCCTGCAGCTGTACACGTCGGGAACGACCGGCTTTCCGAAGGGGGCCATGCTCACGCACCGCGGCATGCTCGCGCACTCGCGCCACCTCGGCGCGACCCAGGGATACGGAACGGACTCGCGCGTGCAGGTTGCGATGCCCTTGTTCCACGTCGGCGGCACGAGCACGGCGATGGTGGCGCTGACCGTGGGTGCACGTGTCTTCCTGATGCGCACGCCCGACCCGGCGGCGGCGCTGGCGATGCTGGAATCCGAGAGGATCACGCATACCTTCTATGTGCCGGCGCTGATGGCGGTCATGAACGAGGTGCCCGGCGCCGGCACGCGTGACTACTCCAGCCTGCAGGCGCTGTGCTATGGCGCGTCGCCCATGCCGCTGCCGGTGCTGCGCGCGTCGCTGGCCCTCTTTCCGGGCGTGCTGTACCAGGTGTACGGAATGACGGAGCAGTCCGGCGCCGTGAGCCTGCTGCCTCCTGGTGATCACGTCGATCCGGCCGTGGCCCACCGGCTGCTGTCGGCGGGCAGGCCGATCCACGGCGTCGAGATCGAGATCCGCGAGCCAGGGACGGGGGAGCGCCTGCCCGCGGGAACGCCGGGCGAGCTCTGGGTGCGAAGCGAACAGCGGATGGGCGGCTATTGGGGCAAGCCGGAGGCGACCGCGGCCGCCATCACGTCCGATGGCTGGCTGCGCTCCGGCGACGGCGGGCACATGGACGCGGACGGCTACATCTACATCACGGACCGCATCAAGGACCTGATCATCAGCGGGGGCGAGAACATCTATCCCGCCGAGATCGAGCGCGTGCTGGCCGAGCACCCTTGCATCCAGGACGTCGCCGTGATCGGCGTGCCGGACGAGCGTTGGGGCGAGGTGCCCAAGGCCATCGTGGTCGCGCGCCCGGGCACGGGCATCGACGTGCAGGAGGTGGTGGCCTGGTGCCGCGAACGCATCGCCGCCTTCAAGTGCCCCAAGACCATCGACGTGGTCGCCGCACTGCCCCGCAATCCGACGGGCAAGATCCTGAAGAAGGATCTGCGCAAGCCGTATTGGGAAGGGCGTGAGCGGCAGGTGGTTTAGGGCAGCAGGTTCGTTCTGGCCGGAAGCGGGCGTGGCCCTCAGATCGCACCGGCTGCGCACCATGGTGGCAGCGGATCACGGAGAGCAGAGCGCTGAACGGGCGAGTAGGAGCCGGTCGATGCAACGCGTCCACGGACGCAAGCCCCTTCACGAACGCAGGTTCCGCTCCCGTGCCGCCAGGCTCCGCACCAGCGCCGAAATGCCGAACCGCCAGGGCGGGATCGCATCGCTGTGATCGACCCAGTTCACCAGGCCGCCGAGCCGCGTGCTGCTGATGCGCACACGGTCGCCGACGTGGTGCGTGAACCCGGCACCCGGCGCATCGCGGTCCTGGATCGGCGCGAACATCGTGCCGCAGAACAGCATCATGCCGTCGGGGTACTGGTGGTAGCGACCCATCGCATGCTCGACCAGGTCCAGCGGGTCGCGGCTGATCTTTGCCATCGAACTGCTGCCCTCCAGGACGAAACCGTCGGTGCCGACCACCTCGAGGTCCACCACCGCGCTGCGCACGTCGTCGATACCGAAGCCGCCGTCGAAGACGCGGATGAAGGGACCGACGGCGCAGGCGCCATTGTTGTCCTTGGCCTTTCCGAGCAGCAGGGCGCTGCGTCCCTCGAAGTCGCGCAGGTTCACGTCGTTGCCCAGCGCCACGCCGACGATGCGCGCGGCGGAGTTCACGGCCAGCACCACTTCCGGTTCCGGGTTGTTCCAGGTCGAGCGCGGATGCAGGCCCACGCGCACCCCGGTGCCGAGCGAGGACATCGGCGGCGCCTTGGTGAAGACTTCGGCGTCGGGCCCGATGCCCACCTCGAGGTATTGCGACCACAGCCCCTTGGCCAGCAAGAGTTCCTTCAGCGCCGCGGCTTCCCGCGAGCCGGGCCGGATCGCCGCCAGGTCGTCGCCGACGATGGCCACCACCTGCTGCCGCACCGCGTCGGCCTTCGCCGCGTCGCCGCGCGCCTGCTCCTCGATCACCCGTTCGACCATGCTCTCGGCGAAGGTCACCCCGGCGGCCTTGACCACCTGCAGGTCGTTCGGTGCCAGCAGGTGCCGCTGCGCGAGGTCGGGCCCATGCGTGCAGGTGGATTGCAGCCAATCCTGCAGCGTGCCCAGATCGGCGCCGTCGGCCGTGCGCAGGGCGCCGGCCAGGTCGTCCATTTCCAGCAGCGCCGACAGGGTGGGCGCGAGTGCGCCGATGTCCACCAGGCGACCGTCCCGCACCAGCACCACGGTCGGTCCGCCTTCGGGGCCGGGCAGCCAGGCACGGCCCACCAGCAGCGCTTGCGCAGCGTCGCCGGGCAGGGTTTCGGCAAGACTCGCTTGCGCTTGCGCCGTGGCCATCAGAGCGTCACCTTGGCTTCGCGGATCACCTTGCCCCAGCGGTCCTCTTCCTCCGCCATGAACTCGGCGAACCGGTGCATGGAACCACCACCGCCTTCGGCGCTGTAGCCGCGCAACCTCTCGGCCACGTCGGGCATCGCCAGCACCTTGTTGATGTCCTCGTTCATGCGCGCGGCCAGCGCGGGTGGCATCTTCGCCGGGCCCACCATGCCGTACCATGTCGCGGCCTGGAAGCCGGGGAAGCCCAGCTCCGCGATCGTGGGCACATCGGCGAACTGGGGCGAGCGGTTCGCGCTGGTCTGCGCGATGGCGATCAGCTTGCCCTGCTTCACATACTGCACCGCCGACGACATGGTCTCGAAGCTGTAGTCGATCTGGCCGCCCATCAGGTCGGTGATCATGGGACCCGATCCCTTGTACGGGACATGCAAGGCGTTGATCTTGGCGCGCAACTTGAACATCTCCAGCGCCAGGTGCTGCGCGCTGCCCTGCCCCGCCGAACCGAAGGAAACCTGGCCCGGCTTGCTGCGGCACAGCGCGATCACGTCCTTCAGGGTCTTCGCCGCGCTATCGGGACGGCAGATCAGCACGTTGGGCGTGATACCCACCAGTGTCAGCGGCGTGAAGTCGCGCTGCACCGAGTAAGCGAGCTTCGGATAAAGCGCCGGCGCCACCGCGTGGCTGCTGAAGTTGGCCATCAGCAGCGTGTTGCCGTCGGGCGGCTGCTTCGCTGCGTATTCGGCGGCGATCACGCCGGCCGCGCCGGGCCTGTTGTCGACGACGACACTGACGTTCCACAGGACGCCGAGCTTCTGCGCAAGCACCCGCGCGACGGCGTCGGTGCCGCCTCCGGGGGGAAAGCCGACGACGAGGCGGATCGGGCCGGCGGGGAGGTCCTGCGCGCGCAGCAGCGGCGTGGCGAGCGAGGCGGCGGTGGCGGTGAGGAAGGTGCGGCGTTGCATGGTGTTCACTTCGTCAGGTCGACCTTGGCGGCGATCTGCTTGATGTAGGCGCTCTCGCGCGCCATGCTGGCCTGGAAGGTGGCCTGGTCTTCGTAGGTGTCGGTGCTGAAGTTCTGCTTCTCCATCGCCTCGCGCAGCGAGGGCTCCTGCATCGTCCTGGCGACCACGGCCTTGAGCGTGTTGATCACCTCGGGCGGCGTGCCCTTGGGGACGGCGAGGCCGCGCCAGGTGCCCAGCACGAGGTCGTAGTTGCGCTCCCTCATGGTCGGCACGTTCTCGAAGCCCTTGATGCGCCTGGCGGACATCACGCCGAGCGCGCGCAGCTTGCCGGAAGACACGTAGGTCGCCACTTCGGGGGCGCTGGCGATCACGGCGTCGATGTGGCCGCCCAGCAATGCCTGCAGGGCGGGATTGCCGCCGGCGAAGGGGATGTGGTTCAGGTTGGCGCCGGCCTTGTCCGCCAGGGCGACCGCCGACAGGTGCCACATCGAGCCCTGGCCGGCATTGCCGATGCGGATGTTGGCGTTCGACTTCTTCGAGGCGTCGAGGAACTGCTCCAGCGTCGTATAGGGCGCGTCGGCACGCACCACCAGAACCGCGGGGTCGCCATTGAGCTTGGCGATCGGCACCAGCTCGTCCCAGCCGAACTTCGCCAGGCCCAGGTAGTTCAGGAAGGTGACTTCCACCGTCGTCAGCGCCACCTTGTAGCCATCGGGCTTGGCGTTGATCACGTCGGTCCAGCCGATCACGCCGGCGGCGCCGGGCCGATTCATCACGATGAAGCTTTGCGGGAAATGCTTCGCGGCCGCCGCCGAGAAGGCGCGCGCCATCACGTCGGCGCCGCCGCCGGGCGCATAAGGCACCACGATTTCGACCGGGCGCTGCGGATAGGCGCCGTCGGCGCAGGCGAGCTGCGGCAGCGCGGCGAAGGCGAGCGCGGCCAGGATGGAAGTACGACGCGGAATCATGTGTCTGTCTCCTGTTGTTGAAATGAATGCAGCGGAATGCGCGCGATCAGCCGAAGGCGCCGGCGGCCCGCAGCCGCTCGATGGCCGCTGCGTCGCAGCCGGCCTCGCGCATGATTTCCTCGGTGTGCTGCCCGAGCAGCGGCGGGGCGCGGCGCAGTTGCTGCGGCGTGCCGTGCAGCTTGACCGGGAAGCCGAGCTGGCGGATGGTGCCCTCCACCGGGTGCTCCATCTCCATCACCATGTTGCGGGCCTGCGCCTGCTCGCTGACCAGCGCCTCGTCGTAGCTCAGGATCGGCGCGGCCGGCACGCCTGCGGCGAGCAGCGCTTCGATCCAGGCATCGGCGCTGCGCGTGGCGAGCGTCGGCTCCAGCGCCGCCACCAGCGCATCGCGATGCTTGAGGCGATCGGTGTTCGTGGCGAAGCGCGGATCCTCCAGCAGGTCGGGCCGCTCGATCACGCCGCACAGCGCGGTCCACAGCTTCTGGTTGGCGGCACCGAACACGAAGTGGCGGTCGGCGGCGCGGAAGGCCTGGTAGGGTGCGCTCATGCGATTGGCGCTGCCGATTGGCGATGGAACCTTCTGCGTGCCCCAGAACTCCGCCACCTCCCAGATCGAGAGGCTCAGCGCGCTCTCGAAGAGCGAGACGTCCACGTACTGGCCCTCGCCGCTGCGGTCGCGGCCCTGCACGGCGCTCAGCACCGCGTAGGCGGCGAACAAGCCGGCGCCGAGGTCGCCCACTGGTACGCTGCTCTTGGCCGGCGGCATGCCGGGGTGACCCGTCACGCTCATGATGCCCGTCATGGCCTGCGCGATCAGGTCGAAGCCGGGCCGCTTCGACCACGGTCCGGTCTGGCCGAAGCCGGAAATACTGGCGTACACCAGCCGCGGGTTGATCGCCTTCAGCGTCGGGTAGTCGATCTTCAGGCGAGCGGCAACACCGGGGCGGTTGTTCTCCACCAGCACGTCGGCGCCGCGCACCAGTTCATAGAAGGCCTCCAGGCCGGCTTCGCTCTTCAGGTTGATCTCGATGCTGCGCTTGTTGCGGTTCAGGGCGAGGAAGCCGCCGCTGTCCGCGCCCTTGAGGCGGAAGCCCATGGCGCGGCGCGTCTGGTCGCCGACGCCGGGCGGTTCGACCTTCACGACGTCGGCCCCCATGTCGCCGAGCAACATGCAGCAGAAGGGGCCGGCCATGACCTGGCTGACATCGAGGACCTTGAGGTGGGACAGGGGCAGAGGTGCGGTCATCGCTGGTACGGCTGAAAGGGAACGCAGTCTAGGAATCGCGCAGCGCGCCGGTCAAACGACAAATTCTCGGGAGCGCCCGAGTTTTTCTCGTTTGGCGGCAGGAGGCTCCCGCTCCTAGACTGGCGCCCCGACGCAATCCCGCCTGCCACCATGTCCATCCTCCTCGAACGCGCCGACACGATCGCCACCGTCACCCTGAACAATCCGGACAAGATGAACGCCCTGGACCTGGGCATGTGGCGCGACCTGGCGCAGGTGCTGCAGGACCTGTCGGCCGACGACTCCGTGCGCTGCGTCATCCTGCGCGGCGCCGGCGAGCAGGCGTTCTCCGCTGGCGCGGACATCGAGGAGTTCGAGCGCGAGCGCAACAGCGCAGAGAAATCGCGCGCCTTCTCGAAGATCACGCAGGCCGGCCTGCGCGCGATCGCCGAGTGCCGCCATCCCACCATCGCGCAGATCCACGGCGCCTGCGTCGGCGGCGGCCTCGAGATGGCCACGATGTGCGACATGCGCATCTGCGGCGCGTCCAGCCGCTTCGGCATCCCCATCAACCGGCTGGGCCTGGTCGTGTCGTACGAGGAGCTCAGCGGCCTCGTGCCGCTGGTGGGCAAGGCCGCCACGCTGGAGATCCTGCTCGAAGGTCGCGTGTTCGGCGCCGAGGAAGCGCTGCGCAAGGGCCTCGTCAACCGCTTCGTCGCCGACGCCGATGTGGCGGCCGAAGTCGCCAGCACGGCGAAGCGGATCAGCCTTGGCGCGCCGCTGGTGGCGCGCTGGCACAAGAAGTTCGTCAACCGCATGCTGCAGCCCACGACCATCACCGCGCAAGAGCGGGACGAGGCCCACCTGTGCTTCGACACCGAGGACTTCCGCATCGGCTGGAAGGCCTTCCTCGCCAAGGCGAAGCCCACCTTCGTGGGGCGCTAGGAACGAGCTGCTTCGCTGCGCACCCAGTCGACGAAGGTCGCGATGCGCAGGTCTTTCGCGCGGTGCCTGGGAAAGACCATGTGGTACGCCGCTTCCACCGGCAGCGCGATCGCGAACGGCCGGACCAGGCGGCCCTGGAGCAGATCCTGCTCGACCCAGCTGTCCTTGGCCAGGGCGACGCCGAGGCCGTCGATGGCGGCGTTGATCACGAGGTGGCTGGGCGTGAACGACAGCCCGCGCGACGCATCGACCTCCTTCGCGCCGGCGTGCGCCAACCAGGCTGCCCAGTCCGGGTTGCTGCCATCGGCGTACGTGCTGGCATCGTGCAGCAACGTGTGGTGCCGCAAGTCCCCGGGTTCGCGCAGCGGATGCGCGCCGGCCATCAGCGCGGGGCTGCACACCGGGAACACGTTCACCGCCAGGCACAGCTCGGAGTGCAGGTCCGGGTAGTGGCCGCGGCCGAATCGGATGGCGAGGTCGTAGTCGTCGCGGGCGAAATCGGGCGGGCCCGAATCGGTGGAGACGCGGATGTCGATCTCCGGGTGCGCCTTGACGAAGCGATCCAGCCGCGGGATCAGCCACTTGGCCGCGAAGGTTGGCGGGATGTCCATCCGCAGCACCGGTGCCAGCTCCGCACTGAGCTGCCGGGTGGCATCGGCCAGCATCTGGAAGGCCTGCTGCACGGTGGGCAGATAGGCACGGCCGGCGGCCGTGAGCGTCAGCGTCTTGGCCTCGCGCAGGAACAGCACGAGTCCGAGGTGTTCCTCGAGTGTCCTGACCTGGTGGCTCACGGCCGACGGGGTGACGAACAGTTCGTCGGCCGCCTTGGTGAAGCTCGCGTGGCGGGCGGCGACCTCGAAGGCCCTCAGGGGATTGAGCGGGGGAAGCTGGCGGGCCATGTCTCTCGGATGCTGGTGGCGCGCGCGCGCCTAGTTTTTCTCGTCGCCGCGTGAATAAAACTCGGTTGTGCGTGGCAGGGGGCCTTCTTACACTGCCCCGGCCGCAGCCGCGGCGGCTCGGATTCCTCGCAAGACAAGGCCGTTCCCTTCATGAGCATTATCACCAGCATCGAGGACCTGCGCGTCCTCGCCGAGAAGCGCGTCCCGCGCATGTTCTACCAGTACGCCGACTCCGGCTCGTGGACCGAGGGCACCTACCGCGCCAACGAAGCGGACCTGGGGCGCATCCGCTTGCGCCAGCGCGTGGCCGTGAACCTGGAGCAGCGCAGCACGCGCGCCACCATGCTGGGGCAGGACGTCACCATGCCGGTCGCGATCGCACCGACCGGCCTGACCGGCATGCAGCACGCCGACGGGGAGATCCTGGCCGCGCGCGCGGCGCGCGACTTCGGCATTCCGTTCACGCTCTCCACCATGAGCATCTGCTCGATCGAGGACGTGGCCGAAGGCACGGGCGGCCATCCCTTCTGGTTCCAGGTCTACGTGATGCGCGATCGCCGCTTCGTCGAGCGCCTGATCGCACGCGCCCGCGCCGCCAACGTCTCCGCCCTGGTGCTGACGCTGGACCTGCCGATCAGCGGCCAGCGCCACAAGGACATCAAGAACGGCCTGTCGGCGCCGCCGCGCCTCACCCTGGGCAACCTGGCCAACATCGCGACCAAGCCGCGCTGGTGGTGGCGCATGCTGCAGACGCGCCGCCGCACGCTGGGCAACATCGTGGGCCACATCGAAGGCATGGGCGACAACGCGCTCCTCTCCGAGTGGTGCGCCCGCCAGTTCGACCCGACGCTCAACTGGGACGACGTGCGCTGGATCCGCCGCCTGTGGGACGGCAAGCTGGTGCTCAAGGGCATCCAGGACGCCGCGGACGCGCGCATCGCCGCGGAGACCGGCGCGGACGCGCTGATCGTGTCCAACCACGGTGGCCGCCAGCTCGATGGCGCGCCGTCGTCCATCGTCGCCCTGCCGCGGATCGCCGAGGCCGTGGGCCAGCGCCTGGAAGTGCACATGGACGGCGGCATCCGCTCGGGCCAGGACGTCCTGAAGGCGCTCGCGCTGGGCGCGCGGGGCACGTACATCGGCCGCTCGATGCTGTACGGACTGGGCGCCATGGGCGGCGCCGGCGTGACCCGCGCGCTGCAGATCATCCACAAGGAACTCGATCTCACGATGGCGTTCTGCGGCCAGACCCGCCTGGACGGCGTGAACCAGGAGATCCTGTTCCGCGACGCCGACCAGCACCCGGCCATTCCGCTGGCCGCCTGAGAACGCGCATGCACCCGCTCCTGCAGGACCTGGCGATCGTCGATGCCCACCAGCATTTCTGGAACCCCGCGGTCAACTACCACCCGTGGCTGTGCGACGAGCCGCCGATCCCGTTCCGCTACGGCGACTACAGCGCGCTGCGCCGTCCCTACCTGCCGCAGGATTACCGGCGCGACACCGCGGGCTACAGGATCGCGGCGACGGTGTATGTCGAAGCGGAGTGGAGCGAAGGCGCGGCGGTGGACGAGCTCGAGTACATCGCGGCACTGCGCCGCGAGAGCGGGTTGCCCAGCGTAGCCGTGGCGCAGGCCTGGCTCGACCGGACGGATGCCGCGCAGCAGATCGATCGCATCGCGGCGTTCCCGTTCGTGCGCAGCGTGCGGCACAAGCCGCGCTCCAACGCGGCGCCGGGCGGCGCACCGGGCGGTCTGACCGACCCGGCGTGGCGGCGCGGCTTCGAGGCGTTGGCCCGGCGGCAACTGCGCTTCGACCTGCAGACCCCCTGGTGGCACCTGCACGAAGCCGCGGCGCTGGCACGGCAGTTTCCCGGCGTGCAGATCGTCGTCAACCACACCGGCCTGCCCGCGGACCGCAGCGCCGAGGGCATCGCCGGCTGGCGTGCCGCCCTGCAAGCGTCGGCGCAATGCCCCAACATCGCCCTGAAGATCTCCGGGCTGGGCGTGAAAGGACAGCCGTGGACGGTGTCCTCCAATCGCGACATCGTGCTGGCGGCGATCGAAACCTTCGGCGTGGCGCGCTGCATGTTCGCCAGCAACTTCCCGGTCGACAGCCTGTGCGCCAGCTTCGACCAGATCTTCGACGGCTTCGCCACCATCGTGCAGGACTTCGCCGCAGCGGAGCGACGTGCCCTCTTCCACGACAACGCGATGCGACTGTATGGCATCCCCTCGCACTGAAAGGTCCCGGCGCATGACCGCCTCTCCCGTCGGCTTCATCGGCCTCGGCATCCTCGGACAGGCCATGGCCCTGCGCCTCGTGCAGCAGGGCTTCGATCTCGTGGTGTGGAACCGCGAGCTGGAGCGCAGCGTTCCCCTCGCCGCCGCCGGCGCCTTGGTCGCCGAGTCGCCGGCCGAAGTTGCCGCACGCTGCGGAACCGTGTGCCTGTGCGTGCTCGATGGCGCCGCGGTGCGCGATGTGGTGTTCGGCGCCCAGGGGCTGGTGCAGGCCCCACCCGCGCCGCGCACGATCATTGACTTTTCAACGGTTCCTCCGGACCAGACCCGCGCGCTGGCGCAACGTGCGCAGGCCTCGGGCCTGCGCTGGATCGACGCGCCCGTCTCCGGCGGGCCGGCAGCCGCGGCCACCGGCAGCCTCACGCTGATGTTCGGCGGCGCCGGCGATGACGTCGCCCGCGTCGAACCGCTGCTGCAGGCCGTCGCCAGCCGCCGCACCCATCTCGGTGAAGTCGGCAGCGGCCAGGACATGAAGGTGGTCAACCAGGCGCTGGTGGGCGGCACGGCCGTCCTGCTCGCCGAAGCGCTCACGCTGGCGCGCCAGATGGGCCTGCCCCTGGCGAAGGTTCCGGCGTGCCTGGAAGGCGGTCTCGCCGATTCGGTGGGATTGCAGAAGATCTGGCCCCGCATGGTGGCGGAAGATTTCGAGCCGCCTTCGGGACGCGCGGCGCAACTGCTCAAGGACCTGTGGGTGGTGGACGCGGCGCGCGAAGCCGGCGAGCTCACGCTGCCGCTGCTGCAGGCGGCGATCGGCCAGTACCGCGCCTACGTCGAGGAGCGCGGGGCGGGCGACGCCGAGACCTTCTCGATCACGCGGCTGTACCAGCGGTGACACGCGCATCGGGTGCCACGGCAGCGGCTGCCGGCGCCGCCGACGACCTCGCTCTGAACGCAGCTGCCCTCAGCGCACGTTCGGTGGGCGCACGACGAGCACTCGGAAGGTCCCCGGGATCGCCTCGGGCCTATGCGGCGCTTGGCCGGCCTGGGGTGGGTCGGGCCGGTAATCCGCAGTTGCCGAAAACAGTTCGTGCAATTGCGGATCGGCGGCCACGGTCCGGGCGCCACGCTCGGACTGCAGGGTCTGCACGTTTTCGAATCGGCCCGGGCGGGATTCCGTCACCACGCTGATGGTTCCGTCACGGCCGTTGGCACTGAACGCCTTGCCGTCCATCCAAGCCACGCCGTCGGCACCAGCCCCGATGTCCGCGTGCCCGAGCACGCGCCCAGTCGCAGGATCGCTGACAACCATCAGCTTGTTGCTGCATACGGAGTACAGGCGCCCGCGCGGGTCGATCGCCAGACCGCTCGGCTCCTCGCAAGGCGCCAGGCTGAAGCGGCGCAGGACGGCCAGCGAATGCGCGTCCAGCACGGCGAGTTCGCTCTTGTCTTCGACGTTGAAGTAGACGAGGCCCTTGCCGTCGCTGACCGCATATTCCGGGCGGCCGCCTGCAGGAATGGACGCGGCAAGAACCTGCAGCGTGTTCGCGTCGATGGCCGTGACGTCATTGGAGCGGCCGTTGAACGCAAACACCCGCTTGGTGGCCGCCTCGTAGACGATGGCGTCCGGGTGCTGACCGACTTTCACGGTGCGAACGAGCCGGCCGGTGTGCATGTCGAACACCCCCACTTCATCCGCGGCACCGTCGCTCGTGAAAATGCGACCGACCTCTGGCGCGACCGCGGCGCCATGCACGCCTGGGGTCGGAGCCAGTTGGAGCACTGGCTTCCTGGTACTCGCGTCGATCACCTCGACCCGGTCACTGTGCGCGACGTACACGCGCTGGCCCTGCGGGTCGACGGAAACATAGTCCCACCGCACCGGGCCGGGCAGCGCGACGGACTCGATGCGTGGAGGTGCGGAGTGCGCCAGGACTGTGCCGGCAAGGAGGAGGACCGGGAGGAAGCGTTTGATCGAGGAGGACATTTCTTTGCAAGAGGGAGCGCGGGACGGCGCGGCTAGAGCTCCAGTTGGCAGGCGGTATAGAAGGAGAACCGGTTGGCCGAGAGGCCCTGCAATCCGCGGCCGACCGAAACGAGCAGGTTCCGAGCGTCGCTCAGTTTGACGGTGGCACCGACATTGAACCCGCTGGTGGACGGCGCGTCCTGCGCCACGGGCGTGCGGTGAAAGATTTCTGCCCCCAGGCTCAGACCGTCGCCGAACGACCGCTGTGCAAGCACGCCCAGGTACCAGCTGCTGCGGGCGCCGACGGCCTGATTCACGAGGTAGCCTGCGCCGGCGTCCCAGGTCCAGGACCCGGAAGCCTTTTGCACCCAAAGAGGCAGCAGGACCTGGGCATGCCCATTGCCCAGACCACGCGAGGCGTCACCGGTAGGCAAGAAGGCGGTGGGATAGATGGCCGCCATGACACCGTCTTCCGACCGGTCGAAGAACCGGTACTTCACGCCGAGCTCGATGTCGCCAACCCCTGCCTGCCAACCCGCGCCAGGCGAGCGGGCGAAGGCAACAGGCACGGCGACGTGACACTGCACTTCTCGCGCGCAGCCGTAGTTCACATCCGCGGACAGCGTTCCTGCGCGACCCGCATCGGCGCGCGTCCCTTGCAACGCAAGATTCACCTCCGTGTGGTGGCGATCCACCGGCACCGGGTCATCGGTCAGGAATGGCGGCCCCGCACGGGCGATCGCGCAGCAGCACGCGAAAAGAACAATGAGGATGCTCTTGGCAGAGGTCACTGCAGCGGAGTACTTCGATCGCAATTGCGTTTCCGGCATGTCGTTCGCGTTGCGGGAAGGTCGAGAGCTTAGGCGCAAACGCGTGCGAGCGGTGACATCCGCCTGAGAGTGCCGAACCATTGGGCGACTCAGCCCGGTTCGCCCCTTGCGGCGGGCCGCTGGGGAATCATGCGTACGCAAAGCGCCATGAAGACGAGAAGAGCGGCAGATGCATAGAAGCGGCTCAGGTTCAGTCCTCCCTGGGACACGGGCTTGTCCAGCAGGTCACCGAGCGTCGCGCCGAGCGGTCGCGTGAGCACGAACGCTGCCCAGAAGAGCGCCGTGCGCGAGATGCGAGTCCGGAAGTACAGCGCCGCGACGATCGCGATGCCGGCGCCGAAGATCAACGCCGCGGTCTCGAACCCGAGCCCGAGGCCGCCCAGGTCCTTGTCCGCCGACCAGTCGCCCAGTGCGGTGCCGAGGGTCTGCGAAAACAGGATCGTGACCCAATAGAACCACTCGACCCTTGGCGTCGTGACGCTCTCGATGGAAACGGTACGCTCCGACCAGTACCAGGTACCGAGGCTCACCGCCAGCAGGACGGCGACCAGGGCGACGCCTCCCGGGTAACCGAGGCCCATCGTGCGGTCGGCGAAGTCGGCGATGGTGGTGCCGAGGGTCGTGGTCCCCACGATCGTCGCCCAGTACAGCACCGGATGGAAACGCCTGGCCCTCACCTGCGCGGCCACAAGCACGAGGAAGATCGCGGTGAAGATGGCGCATCCGACCAGGTAACCCAGATTCAGCGACATCGTCCCCCAGTCACCGCCGGTCTCGCCCAATGTCGTCGCCGCGATCTTGACGATCCAGAAGCCCAGCGTAACGGCGGGCACCTTGCTGACTGCGTCCTTCAGCACCGAACGCGGGGTTGCATGAGTCATTGTCAGTGGACTCCTTTCAGAAGATGCTACCGGTCAGGCGATGCACTGCGTGTCAGACGATGGCACTCGTGCGGGCCGGCAGTGTTCGCGCCGGCGTTGTGGGTAGTACCACTGCTTTGCTGCAACACGTCTCGACATGAGACGTTGACTGGCCGATTTCCCGCGTATTCACGTTGCACCTCTCCGCAGCTTCCCGACCGCGTCACTGACGCGCAACTGACGCGCCACTGACGCGAAGCCTGCGGCGCTGCCCGGACTTTCCCTCGAACGCGGTGCGTTTGCGCAAATCTTGACCGCGATCAAGCGCGACGACCGTTTCGCAAAAGTACACCCGCTGCGGGTTGCGCCCTCAGCGCGCCCGGCGTCTCTCAACCCCAAGCTCACACTGGAGACAAACTTGAAATACACGGCAATCAGCATGGCATGCGCCGTCTTGCTCGGCACGGGCATGGCGGCACGACCCGCACACGCGCAATCGACCGAGGACATGCGCAGGCAAATCGACGCGATGCAGCAGCAGATCGAGGCCCTCAAGGCGCAGATGGACCAGATGTCCAAGCGGCAGGCAAGCACTGCACCGACACCGGCGGCTCCGGTCGCGTCCGACGGCGGCGAGTTCCTCGAGCGCAAGGCGGGGAAAGGCATGACCTTTCTCACGCGTGGAGGCGAGATCACTGCGTACGGCAATCTCGACCTCTCGCTCGATTCGTCGACCAAGGGCATCGGCGGGATGGTTGCGCCGGATGGAAGCACGCCTGCCGGCAATGGGGGCTGGATGTGGGATGTCTCCAGCAATCTCTCGTATGTGGGACTGCGCGGCTTCCAGTCGCTCGGGGACTTCCCGGCCCACTTCGTCTGGCAGCTGGAAACGCAGATCGACGTGTCCGCCACTTCGGGCACGAGTGGCAGCAACAGCAACACGAGCAGCGCAGTCAAGGGGGGGCTGACCTCGCGCAACAGCTTCATCGGCCTCGCGTCAGCACCGTGGGGAGCCGTCAAGATCGGCAAGACCGACGCGCCGTACAAGACATCGACCGCGATCATGAACCCGTTCTCCGGGATGTGGGGCGACTACTCGGTCATCATGGGCAACACGGGCGGCGACAACCGCGTGGAGTTCGGAACGCGCTTCGACCACGCGCTCTGGTACGAGTCGCCCGCATGGGGCGGTTTCAGCTTCAGCGCGCTGGTCTCGCCCGGGCAGAACCGTGCCGACGACAACAGCAACCTCGCGGCGGGCGAAGGGGACTGCACAGGCGGCAACATTCCTGGCAGCGGCGGAACGCCCGAGGCCTGCAACGACGGCTCCTTCGGCACGGCCTACAGCCTGAGCGCGGGTTACCACATGGGGCCGCTGTACCTCACCGCCGCGTACGAGCACCACAGCAAGGTGAATCGCACGAGTGACCTCGCCGCCTACGACCCCAACGACGTGGCTGACGAACGCGCAGCCAAGGTCGGCGCCCAGTACCACTTCGGCAGCACCACGATCAGCGGCATCTACGAGGACCTCAAGCGCAACGTGCCCGACTACCTCGCTTACCAGAACGAGCGCTCGCGCACGGGCACGTGGCTGGCGGTGAGCCAGGACATCAATGCGAAGGACAGCCTGCACTTCGGCTGGGCGCATGCGGGCAAGACGCCTGGCGATCCGGGGCAACACAACACCAGCGGCGGCGCCAATCCGGACAATGCCGCAAACATGTTCACGCTCGCCTGGAAACACAAGGTGGACGAGAACTTCAGCTGGTACGTCGACTACGCCGCCACCATCAATCATCCCGACGCGCACTACGACCTCGGGGCGGGCGGTCGATCCGTGACCACGGATTGTCACGATGCGAGCAACCCCGACAGCTCCGGGTTCGACCCGAACGGCGGCGCTCCCAAGTGCTGGGCGGGCGGCCATTTGCAGGGGGTCAGCGTGGGCATGAAGTACCAGTTCTGACGCGTGCCGCGGCCCGGCGGCAACGCCGGGCCGCAGGCGATGCGCTGGAGTCACCACCCCGCACCGGCGGCAACATCTGACTTGCCGCTGACCACTGACCGCTCGCACCGCGCGCATGACTCTTCATCGGCGCGCGACGACCTTTGCAGAGCGTTAACCGACCGCTGTCCACGCTCGCATCCGGAGGCCCGTTGTGGGGTCGTCACCGTTTCGTGACGACCACAAGGAGAGAGATTTGATCCGCACCGCACTCACCATCGCCGTGGCCCTTGCTTGCGCAGGGACCGCCTTTGCCCAGTCCGCGCCCGGTGGCGCCTCCCAGGAAGTGGTGCAACGGCAGGCCGACCAGCAACAGCGCATAGAGAACGGGCTGAAGGACGGCTCGCTCACGACACGCGAAGCCGGCCAGCTGGAACGCCAGCAGTCCTCTCTGGACAAGCAGATCGCGCGCGACCAGAAGAACGGCATGACGGCGAAGGAAGCGAGCCAGATCAATCGCCGGGAGAACGCAATGAGCCGGCAGATCCACGCCGACCGCACGAACGCGGCGCGCGGCAATCCCAATAGCGCCAGCAGCCAGCGCATGCAGGCTGACGTGCAGCGCAATGTGAACCAGGATCGCCGCATGGCACAAGGCGTGAAGAACGGCCAGCTGTCCAACAAGGAAGTCGCGGGCCTCGAGCGCGGTCAGGCGCATGTGGATCACGCGGAGGCACGCGCCGCGGCCAATGGCCATGTGGGCGCTCGCGAGCAGGCCCACATCCAGCGCGCCGAGAACCACCAGAGCGGCAACATCCACCGCGATCGCAACAACGCCAGCTGACGCTGCTGCCACGCGGCGCGCAGAGGGCCCTTGGAGGGCCCTTTTTCATGGTGGGGTGCGCGCATTGCTCAGGGGATGGCGCTGCCTTGGCGATCCGTGTCCTTGCCGACGCCGTGCTGGAGCACCGTTGCGATGACGGCGATCGGATGTGGCCAGGGGAATGCCGATCACCAAGGGTCCGCGCCGATTCATTGAATGCTCGTGTCCTGGCGACCTGGCGCGGCAACGGGCTCGTAGGACGAGGCGCGCGGCGCAAAGCGAATTCCTGAGCCACCGCGGCGGTCGCGCAGCCTGCACCATGCGGGTTTTCGATCAAAGGAGATCCCCATGAACAAAGACCAGGCAAAGGGCGCCGGCAACCAGGTCGCCGGCGAAGTGAAGAAGCAGGTGGGCAAGCTCACCGGCGACACGAGCCGCGAAATCGGTGGTGTCGCGCAGCAGATCAAGGGAAAGGTACAGGAGAAGATCGGCGACGCGAAGGAAGCTGTCCGCGAAGAACAGCGCCGCGACGACGACGTGCGCTAAGCCGCCAGGGACCCGCGAAAGCGGACCTCCGGCACGATGTGCAGCAATTGCATGTGCCGGAGGCCTTTGTCCGAGCCTTGCAATCGTTTTCTCGTCCTGATCCTCGCGGCTGGCGGTCGCGGCCTTCGCCTTGCCCGCCAGGCAGCACCGAACCGACGGCTCACGACAGCTAGCGTCCCACAGCCTGGGACGGGAGC
>FTHH01000498.1_pt1 | contig 15324 bp, 13 predicted proteins | sample 1640901 | NCBI WGS metagenome assembly FTHH01 (sample SAMEA3914788, study PRJEB12502) | metagenome | biome: forest; material: soil | place: Canada | collected 2011-07-03 | depth 0.1 m
CCGACGCAATCGAGCAGGGCAGCCAGCGGCTGGCCGTCGGTGATCTGGAGCAGGCGCGCGGCCAGCCCCTCTTTCCTCAGCGTATCCCCATCGATCTTCGCGATCCGCAAGCCGCGGGGACGTGCCAATGCCTGCACGATGGCGGCCATATTGGATCTCGGTGCGTTCATTGCCACCCAATCGCCGCGGCGCGCACCCGACGCCTCGAGCAAGCCCCATGCGCTGATCGGATTCAATGCAAACTGGCTGGCCGCGCCCGTGTCGACTGATGGCGGCACGGGAAAGAGCCGTGCCGCAGGCACCACGCAGTATTCCGCCCAGGCGCCGGGATGGCGGAATGCCACCCGGGCGCCCGGGGTCAGCGGCACTGTTTCGCCGGCGCTGGCAATGAGTCCGCATCCGACCAGCCCGGCAACCTGCGGAAACACGGGCTTCCAGCGGTAGCTGCCGCCGATGAACATGCGATCGGCGGGATGCAGCGATGCGGCCTGCATGCGCACGAGGACTTCGCCCGGGCCAGGGCGGGGAACCGGGCGTTGCGCAAGCCGGACCACCTGGTGCGCATCGCCGGCACTATCGAAAACGGCCGCCAGCATGGATGCCTGCTTCATGGAAACCTTTCAGCCGGAGCAACAACCGGCCTCGGACCGGATTGTTGGTCTCCCCCGCGATTGCCCACGGTTTCCCGGCTACATTATTTCGCCATGGATAACAATCATGGCCTGCTGCCGGACCTGCGCGTTTTCGCCGCTGTGGTGGAACACAGCAGCTTCACGCGCGCGGCGCGCGAGCTGAACACCAGTCCCGCCGCGATCAGTCGCGCCGTGCGGCGCTTGGAAGACGAGGTCGGCGGCGCCCTGCTGCATCGCACCACCCGACGCGTTGGTCTCACGGAGCTAGGCTCCGACCTGTACGGGCGCTCGCGCGATGGCTTGCATCACCTGCAGCGCGCGCTCGACGAGGTGAAGAACAGCGCAGTGCAGCCGCGCGGCCTGTTGCGCGTGAGCTGTGCCCAGACCTTCGGCCGGCGCTTTCTCGCCCAGGCGGTGTTCGACTTCCGCATCCTCTATCCGGAGATCGACGTTGAGCTCACCCTCACCGACGAATTGGTGGACCTGGTCACGAGCGGCTTTCATGTGGCCATCCGCGGGGGACGACCCCGCGACGCGCGGCTGATCTCGCGCCCATTGGCGCCGCTGCCGCTTTACACCTGTGCATCGCCTGCATTGCTGAACCGTCATCCGGCGCCGCGTCGGCCGGAGGACTTTCGCCAGCTGCCTTGTATCGCGTTCCGGTTTCGCAGCACGGGCGAACGACTGGCGTGGGACTTCTTCGATGGCCGCCGGCACCTCTCCCTTCAGGTCGAATCCGGCCTCTGCGTCGACGACATGGAGGTCGCGTGCGACGCCGCGATCGCCGGCCTCGGCTTTGCCCAGTTGCCCGGCTACGTGGCGCTGGAGGTCATCCGGTCGGGACGACTGGTGCCCGTCTTGGCGGACGTCGCGGACGCGAGCCGCTCCTTTAGCATCGTCTACCTCCAGCGCTCCGGTGGCCAGCCGCTGCGCACGCGCCTGTTCGTCGACCACCTGCTGGTATCCGCCGCCGACCAGAGCGCCTTTGCCTTGACGGCGACGGAAGTGAAGCGGTGGTCTGCGACCCGGCCTGCGCCGCTCGACAACTAAATCGGCTCCGATTCCGATTGTGCGCGGCGGCGGTCAGCGACGCAGCGGACGGTGGCCAGCGGCAGCGCGCTAGCTTCGCGCCGTGCTGCGGAAGGCCGCCGAAAGGGCAGCCAGCGCTGCGAGCGCGCGGCCACCCTTGACCCTGGTGTGCAGCAGAACCGGCATGGGGGGCAGCGGAGGCAGCCCGTATCTCGGGCCAACGTCCACTGCGCCAAACGGCAGCATGCGCGGTGCCAATGCAGCAACGCCAAGACCGGCCGTCACGGCCGCGGCGACCGCGGCGACCCCACCGCCCACGAAGATTTCCGTCCAGGGTACGCCAGCCGCATCCAGGATTTTCCCAGCGGTGGCGCGCACGCGGCAGGGCTCTTCCAGCGTGGCCAGCGGAAGCGGCTCGCCCGAGCGCCACTGCCAGCCTGGCACCGCGAACCAGCCGAACTTTTCGTCCGCGAGCATTTCTCCGCCGCGCCGGCCACCGTGGTGGCGAACGATGACGGTGTCGAGTTCCCGCCGATCAAAGCTCTGGAGCAAATCGTCGGAAGACTTGATCCTGATTTCGATCAGCAGCTGAGGCGCCTGGGCGTTCATGCGCGCGATCAGCGCTGGCAACTCCGGTCCTGCCACATGATCGCTGATGCCTATGGCGAGGCGCTGCCGGACTGCGGTCGAGGCGCAAAGAGCGCGCTCGTGCACTTCGAGCAGCTCGCGGGCCTGGCCAAGAAAGGCCGCCCCGCGCGAAGAAAGCGACACGTACCGTGGAGTGCGCTCGAGCAGGCGGCAGCCGAGGCGCTCCTCGAGCCGCTTCAGCCGCAAGCTGATGGCGCCCTGGGTCGTCCCCATGACTTCAGCGGCGCGAGTAAAGCTGCCAAGCTCGGAGACGAGAACAAAGGCCTGGACGGCCTCCAAGTCAAGCGGGCGGCTGATCATTTATAAAAATTATTACTGATATCTCCTGAGATTGGTAGAAAAAATGATCGCTGCGGCTTAAGGTCGCCCGCACCGCAACAACGGGGACTCTCCATGCCGCTGGTCCACATCTCTCTGCAGGCCGGAAAGCCGGAAGCCTACCGACAGGCCATCTTCGATGGCATTTACCGGGCGATGCGCGAAACATTCGCCGTGCCCGAGGATGATCAATTCATGGCGATCTCCGAACACGCGCCGGCGAACTTCCGCGATGGCGCGACCTATCTCGGGATCGACCGCAGCGACGATCTGGTGCTGATCCAGATCACCGCAAACAACACCCGCACCGCGGAGCAGAAGAAGGCGCTCTTCCGCCGGATCGTAGAGTTGCTCGGCGAACATCCAGGCATCCGGCCCCAGGATGCACTTGTTAGCCTCGTCGAAGTGCCCAAAGAGAATTGGTCGCTGGGCAACGGATTGGCGCAGTACGCCTAGGGGCGCGCCGTTCAGCGAAACGGGATCCGATTCCCGACGCCGACCGCGCCCGACTTGGGTGGCATCGCGCCTCGATCGGCCTGCTGCGGAGAGGGCAGGGGTCGCGCGAGCCCTAGGCCATGGGAAAGTGGGCTCCCGGACTGGCTCTCCCCTCTAGGTACGCAGCCAAGGCCCGGAGTGCAGCCTCGATCGACTGCCTCACTTGCGGCGTCGCGACCATGGCGTGTTCGGTGACGTGCGCGCCCAGCAGCGGAATACCAACTGAGGCCTGTGTGATCACGTCGGTCGACATGGTCCGAAGTACTTCCTGCAAGGCGTCGAGCGCGTGATGGGCACGCGGCGATGTGTTGATCACGGCAATCGGCTTGTGCACGATGCCCTCGTGGCTCACCAGCCAGTCGAGTGCGTTCTTCATCACGCCCGAGATGCCGTGGGCGTACTCCGGGCTGGCGATGAGAAGAGCGTCCGCCCGGCTGATCTCCAAACGCAGTCTCTGCACCGCAGGGGGCGGGCATCGTTCAAGGTCGGGGTTGAAGAGCGGCAAGTCCCCCAAGCCCGTGAAAACGGAGATGCGAAGCGGCGACGGGGCGAGACGGACCGCTGCGCGGCAGAAGGCGGAGTTGATCGATGCTTCGCGCAGGCTGCCGGAGAGGGCGAGGACGTTCATGGTGGTGCATCAGAAGAACCAGCGCGCGTTGCGCGGGATTCGCTCAGGACAGAACGCACGCCACAACTGCAGAACACAGTGTATCAACCGTTCTAGTGAACGCCACTTCAACGGTTGGGGCTACCGGATGCGTGAACACACCGATCTGTATCGTTCCCTGCGGGACGAGCTTCTCGTCTCACCGCAGACGGAGCGGCGCAGTCGGCGCACCAAGGTCACACAGCAATGAAGTTGTACGGCGTGCAATTTCCAGCCGCCACAACCATGCAATTCTCCATCGGCGTTGACACGGGTGGGCGCAGCCTGGATTCGGCATTGATCTCCGGATGCGCTGGCGCTGGTCGGAAGCCGAAGAATGAAGCCACAACTGCGCGCGCCTCCGATCCGCAACAGCCTCAGGAAGAGGCCGCTGGGGCGAAGGATTCCGGGGGGGCACGCGATCTGCCAAGGTGGATGACGACCATCCCTGGTTGCAGTGCAGTTCAAAAATTTGAACTGCATTACAACCCCGCGACCGAACCATTTCTCCTAGCCGGCCCCGGAGCCGCCTCCGCGGCCATGCGTGAACTCGTCTACACGGTTTGCCGCGAGCTCAGGCATGCCTGGAGCGGGCATCCATACGAGGCCTGCAAGCCGCTTGCGCAGGGAGTTCGAAGCGGATTCGGTTGAGGTCTACTTTCGTTGACGGCTGCCCTGGTGTTCTCGTCGCAGACAAAGTCCCTTCCGGGCCTCCCCCTCAACGCCCAGGCGAGGGCCCTGTGTGACTATCGCGGAATTGCCGACGATAGGTTTGTGGCGATACGCCATAGGCGCGCTGGAAATGCTGGCGCAACGATGCGACCGAGCCGAATCCCGCGCGCGTGCTCACCGCCTCGATCGATTGGGTGCCGCTTTCGAGAAGGCGGCAGGCAGCCGCGAGCCGCTGTTGCAACAGCCATTGCAGCACCGACGACCCGGTAGCCTGCTGGAAGCGGCGCGTGAATGTACGGCGGCTCATCGCCGCCCGTTGTGCCATCGTGTCGATGCCGATCGCCTCCTGCAGGTGTGCCGCTGCCCACGTCAGTGCCGTGACTATGCGGTCGTCGGCTGGAGTCCGGGGGATGGGCTCTTCCATGAACTGCGCCTGGCCACCGGCGCGATGCGGAGCGACGACGAGCCGGCGCGCCACTCGGTTGGCGACCTCTGAGCCGCAGATCCGCCGCAGCAGATGCAGGCAGCAGTCCAGGCCGGCGGCGGTGCCGGCGGAGGTCACGAGCCGGTCCTCGTCGACATACAGCACGTCGGCCTGCAGGTCCACCAATGGAAAGCGTTCGCGAAACCGTCGTGCCCAGTGCCAGTGGGTCGTAGCGCGACGGCCATCGAGCAGGCCGGCTTCCGCGAGGACGAAGGCCCCGAGGCAGAGTCCGACGACGACGGCGCCGCGCCGGTGGGCGAGCCGGAGCGCCTGCAGCGCCGCCTCGGGCGGTCGCTCGTCGACGTCGCGCCAACTGGGCACGATGACGAGGTCCGCCGTCTGCAGGGCGCCGAGGCCGACGGCTGCATCGACCGCCAGTCCGCCGACGCACTGCAGGCGCCCCGGCTCGCCGGCGCAGAACCGGAGCCGGAACCGCGGCACCCCGAGGTCCTGCCGGTCCTCGCCGAACACCAATGCCGGCACCGAGAGATGGAAGGGGCTCAGCCGGTCGAAGGCGAGCACGACGATGTTGCGCACCGCCGGCAACGGCCCCGTGCGCGCGAGAGCGGGTGGGCTGCTGCGCATGGCCCGATCCTAGCGCAACATGGCAAACGGGCCACTGGTCCGCAACCGGGCGCGAGAGAACAATGCGGGCTCCATCACCGAGGAATAAACATGAACGTACCCCGACGCGCGCTGGTCGTCATCGACGTGCAGGACGAATACGTCACCGGCAACCTCCGCATCGAATATCCGCCCGTGGTCACCTCCCTGGCCGCTATCGGCCGGGCCATGGACGAAGCCGCACGTAACCGCGTGCCGGTGCTCGTCGTCCAGAACCACGCGCCGGCAGGATCGCCGCTATTCGAGAAGGGATCGCCGCAGTGGCAACTGCACGAGGTCGTCGCCAGCCGGCCCCGCGACGCCCTGTTCGAGAAGACGCTGCCGAGCGCTTTCGCAGGCACGGGCCTGCGCGCGTGGCTCGACGATCATCGGATCGATACCGTCACCGTGGCCGGCTACATGACCCACAACTGCGACGCTTCCACGGTGATCGATGCGATGCATGCAGGCTACACGGTGGAGTTCCTGCGCGATGCGACCGGCGCGGTTCCGTACCGGAACGAGGCAGGCTTCGCGGGTGCCGAGGAGATCCACCGTGTGTTTTCGGTGGTCCTGCATTCGCGCTTCGCGGCGGTGGTTGCGACCGAGGAATGGGTGCAGGCCGTTCGGGCGGAGCGGCCGCTCCAGCGCAGTTCGATCTACGCTTCCAACCAGGCAGCGCTGCGTCCGGCGTAGCTGACACACCGACCTGCCCGTGCCCGCGGGAGGCGCGAAGCCAGCCAGGGCTGCTTCGGGTCGAGGCCGTGTGAAAACTCGCCCCGACGTGGTCTCCGCAGAAGATTGACTTCTCAGATCGAGCCAGGATCGACGATGTCGATGTGAGGAAGGGGATGAGGACCCCTGAATTTCCACTGCCAGCGCGTTTTCACACAGCCTCGGTCGAATGCTGACGTCGGTTCGCCAGGCGTGACCGGGCCAGATCGTTGCCTGCAGCCGGCAGCGCGCCAGTGACTGGAAGGAGAAGACGTCGATGAAGCGTTCGTACGTGGGGCAACCAATGAGTACGGCTTCTATTCCAACGTGAACCCGAACGTGGACCATCCGCGCTGGGCGCAGACGACCGAGCGCCGCATCGGGGAAGACGGGTTATATGCAAAAAAGCGGAAAACGCTGATGTTCAACGTTACCTGGACAATGCGTCCCGGGGGATTTGCTTTGGCTTACTGTGCTCCGGAGCCGGTGAAGGTTTGTACGCTCGCATGATGTCCCACGTTATGCTATTCCGCAGCAGCCTGTACCGTACTTAGCGGAGACATCATCGAATCCTTTTACGGCAACTACACGACCGCGATGTTGGCGTGGCAGCAGGTGGAGACTGCGGTCTTTACCGTCTTCTTCTCCATGTTCGACAAACCGCAGCTAATGCAGGTGGGCGCGCTGTTCTACTCACAAGACAGTTTCGGCGGGAAGCTGCGCTTGGTCGAGGCGCTGGCGAAAGTGACCTTGAAGCCGGAACAGGAGAAGGACTGGAAGAAGCTGGTCACGCGGCTGGTGAAAGCCTCCGCTGAGAGGAACGTACTGGCCCACTTCACTGCGGTTGCCGACTTCGAAGGCGACTCAGACATAAAGCTTGTCCTGGCACCTCCGATGTTTGTCCCGCCGGAATTGCAGAAGGCTAGGGCCAGAAAGTACGACGCTGAAGGTTGCGGTGAGCTGGTAGACGAGTTCACGCAGCTCGCGCAAGCCTTGCAGAAGTTCGCAACAGACAAGGGCTGGTAATCCCGGCGTGGATCGTGGCGCATACCTGATCGCACCGCCGGGCCATCGTGTGCTGCGGGAAGGCGCGCGCGTACACTCGCGCGATGCGCCAGCCCACGTCGCTGCGGTCCCTGCTGCTGCTGCTCATCGCAGGGAGCACGCTGCCCTTGCTGGTCCTGTCGCTCGTGTTCGGCGCCATCCTCGTGCGGCACGAACGCGACGTCGTGCGAAGCAGCGCGATGGACCGCAACCGCGCGCTCACCACTGCCATCGACGCGGAGGTCCGCGGCCACATCGCGACCCTGCAGGCGCTGTCCGTGTCCAGCGCGCTGACGCGCGACGACCTCGCCGCGTTCGACGGGCAGGCCCGGCGCATCCTGGCGACGCAGCCGGCCTGGCGCAACCTGTTGCTGTTGGCGCCGTCGGGCCAGCAACTCACCAACACGCGCTATCCGTACGGCATGCCGCTGCCGATGACGGTCGACACGGACAACTTCGCGCGGGCCGTGTCCACCGCTCGGCCCGTCGTCGGCAACCTCACGCAGGCGAGTCAAGGCGCGTTCTGGGGCGTTCCGGTGCGGCTGCCCATCGTGCGCGAGGGCCGCGTGGTCTATGTGCTCGAATGCATCCTGGACCCGGCGTTCATCACGCAGTTGATCCGCAAGCAGAAGTACCCGCCGGAGTGGACGATCGGTATTGCGGACACGCACGCGCGCATCATCTCTCGCCTCCCGGAGCGGCCACCGGGCGAGGTGCTGCCGGCGGCGACCTGGGACACCCTGCAGCGCAGCTCCGAAGGCTGGTTCCTCGCGCGCACCATGGAAGGCAATAGCTCCTACAGCGCCTTCGCCCGCTCGCCGTTCACCGACTGGACCGTCGGCACCTCCATTCCCGCGTCGGAAGTGAGCGCCGCAGGCTGGCATGCCGCCGGCCTACTGGGGAGCGGCGCGCTGCTGTCGCTGGCGCTCGCGGCCCTCCTGGCCTGGGTGCTCGGCCGGCGGGTCGCTGAGCCGATCTCCGCCATTGCCTCGGCTGCGCGTGACATCGGCAAGGGGCCGGCGCGGGGTCTTGAGCAAGTCCGGCGCAGCGCGCGGCTGCGCGAAGTGCTCGAGGTGGCCGATGCGCTGGAGGAAGCGGCCGCTTCGATCGCGGAACGCGAGAACCTGCGCCAGCGCGAACAGGAGGCGCTGCGCGCCGCCGACAAGGCCAAAGACGAATTTCTTGCCATGCTTGGACACGAGCTGCGCAACCCGCTCAGCGCGATCACCGCGTCGGCGCACGTGCTGCGCCTGTCGCAGCCGGGCGCGGAGAACGCGACGCGCGCGCACGCGGTGATCGATCGGCAGGCGCGTCAGATGACGCGACTGGTCGAGGACCTGCTGGACGTGAGCCGCCTTGCGATGGGCAAGCTCACGCTGCAGCCCGAGCGCCTGGACCTCGCGGTGCTGGTTGCGCACGTCGTGCGCACTTGGCGCGGCGCACGCCCGGAACGCAGCGAACGGTCCATGACCATCGAACTTGCGTCCGCGGTCGTGGACGCGGATCGGGCCCGCACCGAGCAGATCGTGGTCAACCTCTTGGACAACGCCGAGAAGTTCTCGGACGTCCATACGCCGATCACGGTGCGCGTGACGGCCGAAGGTGGGTGGGCACAACTGGAGGTGCGCGACCGGGGCCAGGGCATCCCGGTGGACGAATTGGCGCACGTTTTCGAGCTGTTCGTGCAGGGTGAGCAGACCTTCGACCGGCCGCAAGGCGGCATCGGCCTGGGCCTCGCGCTGGTGCAGCGGCTCGCGGAACTGCAGGGCGGTAAGGTGGCAGCCGCCAGCGCCGGCCGCGGCAAGGGAGCGACCTTCAGCGTGCGCCTGCCGCTCGCCGTCGCGGCGGCGCCGGCGCCGGCGCCGGAGTCAGCACAAGCGCCGGCGAGCGGTCCGGCGCGCCGCGTGCTGCTGGTGGAGGACAACCCGGACGGGCGCGAGGTGCTTCAAGCGATGCTGGTCCTGGAAGGCCATACCGTGCGCAGCGAAGCCACCGGGGAGGCTGGAGTCGCGGCAGCGCAGGAATTCGCGCCCGACATCGGGCTGGTGGACATCGGCCTACCTGGCATCGACGGCTACGAGGTGGCGCGGCGCATCCGCCGCCTGCCGCTTCCCATCCAGCCGCGCCTGATCGCCATCAGCGGCTACGGCCAGCCCCGCGATCAGCAGTTGGCGTACGAAGCCGGCTTCGACCTGCACCTCACGAAGCCCGTCGCGCCTGAATTCCTGCGGAGCGTATTCAGCGCGCTGACGCAGCGCGATTCCGTGCGGGCCTGAGCTCCGCCGCGGCTTGCAAACTGCCGCGCACGTTTGGATTTGGTGACGGGGCAATGTCAAGTTTGCAATGCCGCTTCTGGCCGATGGTGTTGAAAACTGGATCCAGCACCGGAATTTCCAAGTATTCCTGCAAATCTGGACCCATCGGGATCCTCAGAAAGCCGGGCCGGGACGCCTAACGCCGGGAACGGCTCGCTATCGACACGGGCCTGATAGCTCACGCAAGACGGGCACCCAGTTCACCTTGCCTAACTTGGTCCGGGAATTTGCGGCGATGTACTTTTCCGCGAACCTCTCGCCGACCCGGGTGTTCCACGCGTCGAATGCTGCGTCGCTGCGGCGGTGTTCGTGAGCCCTCTCCTTGCAACAGCACGGCATGCCTGAAAGTCCGGGTTGAAGCCGTCGCCATGGAGCGTGCGGGCCACAAGATCGGTCTTGGTCATTGGTGTGGTGGGTGTAGTTAGCCGCTGTGCAGAGGATGGGGCGCCGTGAGGCGCTGGCCAAGCTCCAAAACCATCGAGGCTCATGCGATGTGAGCGATCAGGCAATGGCGACAGCTTCGGGCGTACTCCTGTTCGGGCGCTGTAGCACGCCTTCGCGCAACTCTTGTCGTCCGGATACCGGAACGCTAGAATTCGCCGCACATGAAACCCGATCTGCCCGCCGGCGCTGAGCGCCCAGCCGACGACAAGAGCCGCATCCAGTCCATTGGCAAGATGAGGGAGATTCTTGGTTGTTTCTCCACCGTCGACCGGCACCTGTCGCTGGCTGAGATCGCCAAGCGCTCCGGGCTGCCGCGGCCCACGGCGCATCGCATGCTGTCGGCACTCAGGGAGATCGGATTCATCGAGCAGGACGCGCGCAGCGGCAATTACAGCCTGGGCATCGGACTGTTCGAGCTGGGTAGCTTGGCGCTCTCCAACATGGACCTGCTGCGCGAAGCCAAGCCTTTCATGGATCGCATCTCGCGCCTGGCCGGAGAGTCGGCGCACCTCGGCGTGTTCAACGGCTATGAGGTGATCGTCGTCGAGCGAGAGGAGCCCTCTGAACGCCACGCCCGGGGGCTCCAGCCGAGCGAGGCCTCGCCCGCGTACTGCACGGGGGTGGGCAAGGCGACGCTTGCGTTCCAGCGGCCGGAGATCATCGAGCGGGTCATCATCGGCGGACTGAAGGCCTATACCAATCACACGATCACCGCGCCGGACATCCTGCGTGAGGAGCTCGCCACGATCCGCGAGCGCGGCTACGCCCTTGACGATTGCGAGCACGAGATCTGGGTGCGGTGCGTCGCCGCGCCGATCCGGAACGCCTCGGGCCAGGTCTTTGCTGCCCTCTCCGTTACCGGAGGGGCAGACCGGATGACGGACAAAAAACTCTCCGATCTGGCACCGCTGGTGGTGCAGACGGCAGACACCATCTCCCGCCAGATCGGCTTTCAGCCGCGCGGCTGAGGGCAACTCCACACCTCCATTCCCTTTGGCGCGGCCCCTGCTAGGGGAGCCGCGGCGGCCGCATTTGGCGCGCTGCTCGATGGCGAACTTCTGTTTGAAGGGGAAAACCCCGTTGGGACGGGCACCTCGGCCTCGTTAAAGTTTATCGAAACGTCGATCCGGATTCCGGAATGACGTCCACCCCAACTTCGAGGAAAACTTCGTGACCCAGACCGACCTCCGCCAGCGCCTGACGGGCGTACTGCCCCCCATCACCATGCCCTTCGATCGCAGCGGCGCGCTCGTCAAGGGTGGCCTGCGCGGCCAGATCGACTTCATCATCGGGCAGGGCGCGCGTGCCGTCGTTGCCGGCGGCAGCACCGGCGAAGGCCACACGCTGAACGAGGCCGAGTTCGACCAGGCGATGCGCGAGTCTTACGAGGCCACCGCGGGCCGCGTGCCTTTCGTGGCCGGCCTGATCGTGCAGAGCACCAAGGACGCAATCGACCGCGTCAAGCGCCTGCAGGGCATGAACATCGCGGCGCTGCAGGTGACGCCCGTGCATTACCTGTTCAAGCCCGACGCGGATGCCACCGTGCAGCACTTCCGCGAGATCTTCGAAGCCACCCAGATCCCGATCCTGATCTACAACGTGATCCCGTGGAACTACCTGAGCGTGGACCTGATGCTGCGCATCATGGACGAAGTGCCGGGCGTGATCGGCATGAAGCAAAGCGGCGGCGACCTGAAGTCCGTGTCCGACCTGGTCCAGCGCGCCAAGCCGCACAACCTGGTGCTGTCCGGCGTCGACGCGCTGCTGTACCCCGGCTTCGCGCTCGGCATGCACGGCGCCATCAGCGCCCTGACCACCGCCGTCCCCGGCGCCGTGGTGCGCATGTACAAGGCGGTGCAGGCCAACGACCACGCCACCGCGCGGGAGATCCACTTCAAGCTCAATGCGATGTGGAACACCTTCAGCCACGACAACCTGCCCGCCTGCGTGAAGTACGTGCAGCACCTGCAGGGCCTGGAGATGTACGAGCCACGGCGCCCGATGATGCGCGTGACCGACGACCAGAAGCGCGCGATCAAGCCGGCGCTGCAGTCCCTGCTGGGTTGAAGCCGGACGCCGTCGCGATGAAGAAGATCCTCAACCGGCCGGCGGACTACGTCGACGAGACCCTGGCCGGCCTGCTCGCGGCCCACCCCGACCAGCTGCGCCGCATTGGCGACGATGGCCGCGTGGTGGCGCGCGCCCGTGGCGCGGTCGCTGGCAAGGTGGGCATCGTCACCGGCGGCGGCTCGGGCCACCTGCCCGTCTTCCTCGGCTACGTGGGCGAAGGCCTGCTGGACGCCTGCGCGGTCGGCAACGTGTTCGCGGGCCCGCGCGTGTCCGACTGCCAGGACGCGATGCGCGCTGCGGACGGCGGCGCCGGCGTGCTGCAGCTGTATGGCAACTACGGCGGCGATCGCATGAACTTCGAGATGGCCCGCGAGATGCTGGAACTCGAAGGCATGCAGGTCGCTTCGGTGCGCGTGGCGGACGACGTGGCAAGCGCGCCCGCCGCCGAGCGCCAGAAGCGCCGTGGCGTAGCAGGCATGGTGTTCGCCTTCAAGGTCGCGGGCGCCAAGGCCGCGGCTGGCGGCTCGCTGGTGGACGTGACGAAGGTCGCCGAGAAGGCCGCGCTGGCTTGTCGCTCGATCGGCGTGGCCCTGACGCCGTGCGTGATTCCCGAATCGGGCAAGCCCTCGTTCGAGATCGCCGCCAACGAAGTGGAGTTCGGCATGGGTATCCATGGCGAGCCCGGCATCTGGCGCGGCAAGCTCAAGACCGCCGACGCACTGGTCGACGAGATGCTCGAGCGCTTGCTGCCCGAATGCAACCTGGGCCGCGGCGACCGCGTCGCGGTCCTGGTGAACAGCCTCGGCGCCACGCCGCACGAGGAGCTGTACATCATGTACCGGCGCATCGCGCAGGCGCTCGCAGACAAGGGCATCACCCCGGTGCTGCCGCTGGTGGGCCGATACGCGACGTCGATGGAAATGGCCGGCGCGTCGCTGACGCTGATGCCGCTGGACGCCGAACTCGAGGCGTTGCTCGCAGCGCCCGCGAACTGCCCGTTCTGGAAAGTGTGATGGTGGACGCAGCCAATGTGAGAGCCGCGCTGGCGCGCTGGTGCGACGCGCTCGAAGCCGCTGCCCCCGAACTCAACGGGCTCGACGGGCGGCTAGGCGACGGCGACCTCGGCACCACGCTGCAACGCTGCGCCGTCCTGGTGCGCGAAGCCTTGCCGGCGATGGGCGATCATCTCGCGTCCGTGTTCAAGGCCTGCGCCGGCGCGAGCGCCAAGGCGTCGGGCTCCAGCTTCGGCACGCTGCTCGCGGTCGCCTTCCTGACGGCCGCGAAGCACGTGCAGGGCCGCGATACGCTGGAACGCGCGGCGCTCGTGGAAGTGCTCGATGACGTCGTGGGCGCGCTGTCCGCCCGGGGCGGCGCCGCGCTGGGCGACAAGACGATGCTGGACAGCCTGCACGCGATAGCGCGCGCGCTGGACGAATGCCGCGACGACGCCGACCTGCGCGCCATCGCTCGCCAAGCCGCCTGCGGCGCGCTCGATGCGATGCGCTCGCAGCCGAACCGCATAGGCCGCGCTCGCATGTTCGCCGAACGCAGCATCGGCCTCGAAGACCCTGGAATGGTCGCCGTGCTGCGGATGGCCGAAGCCCTGTAGTCATTTTCAAGAATTCCGGAGACAAAGCATGTCCACCCCTTCCCAGGCCCTCTCGGGGCTCGCGCCGCGCGCGCACGCCGACAACGCGGCGCGCCAGCTGCGCACCGTGCTGGGTTCGAGCCTGCTCGGCACGACCATCGAGTTCTACGACTTCTTCATCTACGGCACGGCCGCGGCGCTCGTCTTCCCGAAGCTGTTCTTCCCCACGTTCTCGCCGCTCGTCGGCATCCTCGCCGCGTACGCGACCCTGGCCATTCCGTTCCTCACCCGCCCGCTGGGCGCGATGGTCTTCGGCCACTATGGCGACCGCCTGGGGCGCAAGAAGATGCTGATCCTGTCGCTGCTGGTGATGGGCCTGTCGACGTTCGCCATCGGCCTGGTGCCCACCTACGAGAGCATCGGCGTGGCCGCACCGGTGCTCGTGATCCTGCTGCGCCTCGTGCAGGGCTTCGCGCTCGGCGGCGAATGGGGCGGCGCCACCACGATGGTGATCGAGCACGCGCCGCGCGAGCGCCGAGGCTTCTTCGGCACCTTCGTCCAGCTGGGGAACGTGGTGGGCCTGTTCATCTCCACGCTGGTGTTCGCGGTGCTGCCGAAGGACCAGCTGCTGCAGGGCGGCTGGCGCCTGCCGTTCCTCGCCAGCATCGTGATCCTGCTGGTGGGCATCGTCATCCGCTCCAAGGTGGAGGAGACGCCCGTCTTCGAAGCCATGAAAAAGAGCGAGCAGCCCGTGCGTACGCCGGTGCTGGAGGTGCTGCGCCACCACAAGCGGGCGGTGTTGCTCGCGATGGGCATGCGCACCGGCGAGATCGTCCTGGGCTGGCTCGTGATCGGTTTCCTGCTCACGTATGCGACCAAGACCGTCGGCTTCACGTCCAACGACGTGCTGTACGCCATCCTGGGCGCGAGCGCGCTGGGCATGGTGACCTTTCCGCTGTTCGGCGCACTGTCGGATCGCATCGGCCGCAGGCCCGTTTACCTGATAGGCGCGGCGCTGGCCGCCCTGTTCGCGTTCCCGTTCTTCTGGCTGATTGACTCCAAGGTGCCGGCGCTGTTCTTCTTCGCGATCATCTTCGGCTACGCGTTCGCGCTGGGCGCGATGTTCGCGGTGCAGCCGGCATTCTTCAGCGAGACCTTCGACACGGAAGTGCGCTACACCGGCGTGTCGCTCGGCGCCCAGTTGGCCAACGTCATCGGCGGCCTGACGCCCATGATCGCCACCAGCCTGGTGGCCTGGGCCGGCGGAAAGTCGTGGCCGATCTCCGCGTTCCTCGCGGTGGCGTCCCTCGTCACGGTCGGCTGCGTGCTGGCGACGCGCGAGACGCGCGGCAGCTCGCTGCTCGCCCAGCACTGACCCGGCAAGGCCAATGCTGCTGCAGATCACCGCGAGCGGGCTGGCGATGGGCGCGATCTATGCGCTCATCGCGCTGGGCTACGTCTTCGTCTGGAACACGATGGCCATCGTGAACTTCGCGGCCGGCGAGTTCGTGACTTTCGCGGCCTACATCTTCGTGGCCACCTTCATCACCCAGCTCGGTTTCCCGTTCTGGCTGGCGCTCGCGAGCGCCAGCCAGAACGGGAAACCGAGCTGGGTGATGAAG
>FTHH01000356.1_pt1 | contig 14966 bp, 8 predicted proteins | sample 1640901 | NCBI WGS metagenome assembly FTHH01 (sample SAMEA3914788, study PRJEB12502) | metagenome | biome: forest; material: soil | place: Canada | collected 2011-07-03 | depth 0.1 m
CTCTGAGCCTGCAACCGCGCGGCTATGACGTGCTGGCAGAACTCGTGCATCTTCAGACGCAGCGGGGTGAGGCGGCGAAGGCCGTCAGTCGCCTGCAGGGAATGATGGCCGCCGCTCCCAAGGACGCCATCGTCCCGAATCTGCTCGGCGAAGTGTACCTGCAGCAGAAGGACTTCAAAGCGGCGCAGCGGGCGCTCGGCGTGGCGATCTCGAATCAGCCCAAGTGGTGGATGCCATACCGGAACCTGGCGCTCGCGAAGGTGGGTGCGGACGACATCCCCGGGGCGATGCAGATTTACCAGGACGGCCTGAAAGTCGCGCCCAACGAAGCGGTGATGCTTGCCGACATGGGCGCCTTGTACCAACGCGTCGGCAAAATCGACGACGCCATGAAACTCTACGACGGCTGGATTACCAAGGATCCCAAGTCGCAGATTGCAGCCAACAATCTGGCGATGCTGCTGGTCACGTACCATACCGACAAGGCCAGCCTGGATCGCGCTCAGTCGCTGACGGCCGGATTTGCCACCGCCGGCAACGCTGATCTGCTGGATACGGCCGGGTGGGTGCAGTTCAAGCGAGGCGACTTCAGTCAGGCGCTTCCGGTGCTGCAACACGCCGTCGCGCTCTTGCCGGAATCGCACGAAATACGCTACCACCTGGGAATGGCGGAGTTGCGCAGCGGCCAAATCGATCGCGCGCGCACCGACCTTGAAGCCGCGGTGGCCGGCTCCGGCCAGTTCTTCGGTGCAGACGATGCACGCGCCGCCTTGGCGACGCTGAAGAATCGGCCGGGTTGAAGCGGCCCAACTAAAACAGTACGAGCGAGCCGGCGCGCGCGCAACGCCGCCCGGTCCATGGGAATCAAATGAAGCTCAGTGAGTCATCCCGAGGCGGCCAAAAACTCTGCGTCTACATGCTATTGGCAGCCTTGCTTGGCTCGACTTCCTTTGCGCAAGGGGTTGTCCAGTGCGCGCAGGTGCCTTGCGATGATGTGCGCACCGTCGCGGCGACCGGTACCGGCGTGCCGGTGGAACACGATTTCGTCGCAGCGGCCGCAACCACCTACTATGTGACGCTGACCGATCTGGGCACGCAGTACCAAACGCCGCGGCCGCTCGCGACCCTGAAGCTGGCCATCACCGCCAATGATGCTTTGGTGAATCTGACGCCGATCGCAGGGTCCACCCCGCTGGGCACCACGACGCAACTGGTGGTGGATGGGGCCAACTCGGTCGCAACCAATGGCGTGGCGGTAGCCTCCTTTACGGCCGCTACCGCCGGGACTTACCGCCTCCATGTGATCGGCGGCCCCGGCAGCAGCAACGCGCCGGGAATCATCGGCTTGGAGGTGAGCGGTACCCAAGGCGGCGCCGCCCTGCAGTCCTGGTCGGACAGCATTGCACTACCGGGCACTCCCCCGCCTTCCGCGCAAGGCGTACTGCAGCAGAACTTCTCCATCAGCGCGGCGGCCACCGGGACGTACCAGATTTCAGTCACGGATCTGGCGTTACCGCAAAGCCTGCTGGCGCCGCCGCCGGTCATTCTGCTCAGCAACTCGACGGTCATCGCGATCTTGCCGGATCCCACGAATGGCAACGCCCTGACCAAGACGGTAACGCTGTCGGCCGGCAGCTATCAGCTGTTCGCGACGGGTCTTGCGGCTACGAACGCCAGCGGTGGTTTGTTCAGTGTGAGCCTGACGCCGCTGTCCGCGGGCGCCGCGGCTGCGGCCGCCGCGTGGGCGGTCCCGGTCGGAAGCACCGTCGCAGTGGGTGGCGCAGTGCAGTTGACGCCGGGAAGCTCGTACAGCCTGACCCTGAATGACCTGACATTCCCAGTGGCACTCACGCAAGTGGAGGCAATGGCCGTCGATATCCGGCAGGGCGGCTTGGCGGCCGCGACCCTGCGGGCACCGGGCAGCCAAACCTTCGTCGCCGCCGGCGGCGCGGCCGCGGATACCTACCAGATCTACAGCGTCGGACAGGCCGCCACGGTACCCGGCGCGGGCAGTTACTCCGTGCAGATCCTGGGTGCGGGCACCGCCCTCACGGGTTCGGCGCAGGCAGTGACCACCACCGGCGGTTCGCTTCAGGCTTTCACGTTCACTGCCAATCCTTCTGGCGCCGGAAGCTATACGGCAGCGCTGACGGACCTGCAGATTCCGGCGCCGCTGGGCCCCACCGACTTCGCAGTGGTCCAGGGCGGCACACTGTTGGGAACGCCGCGCACCAGTCCCGGGAACATCGCCCTCAACGTGGGTGCCAATTCAGGTGCACTCACGCTGCTCGCCTTTGCCAGCAGCAGCTCGACAGCCGGCAGTCTGATGGATGTAAACCTAAGCGACAGCACCGGCAAATTGGTATTTGATCAGCCCCAGGGAATCGGTGCGGCGTTCAAACCCACTCAGATCAGCATCACCGCGCCGGGCACCTACCAGTTCAAACTGCTGGACCTGGCCTGGCCGGCGAGTTTCTCACAGTCGGGTGGCCAGCTGACCGGCGTGATTTCCCAGGGCGGCACCGTCGTCGGGGAATTCTTTGGCGGCGGCACCCTGAGTTCGATTCCGGTGACCGCGACCGGTAATTACTACCTGAGCATCATCGCCACGCCCTCGGGCACGGATCTGGCCGGAACCTATGCACTCAATGTCGGTCCCGCCCCCGCCGCGCCGACCGTGAGTCTGTCCACCGATGCCGGCAACGTAACTTCAGGGGGCACAGTGCATTTGATCTGGACCGCCACCGGCGCTACCAGCTGCGCAGGCTCGGGAGGCGGCTGGTCAGGCACCTTTACCGGTGCCCAGGCGGCCAGCAATTCGGTGACCAGCCCGCCGATTTCGGCGGACACCACCTTCACGCTGACGTGTACCGGGCCGGGCGGCCAGACCGCCGCAACGGCCTCAGTAAGCGTCGGCGCGATTAGCGCCAGTCCGGCCAAGGGCGGCGGTGGCGCGCTCGGCGAACTTCTATTGCTGGCTCTGGGCTTCAGCGTATTCGCTCGGTCTTCGCGCTCCTGCGGTGTACGCGGTTCCTGAGGCTGACGCCCGCGCCGGCACCATGCCTCCCAGTTCTGAAGCCATCCCGCCGGCGCTGGCGCTGCGACAGGCCGCCTTCCGGTATCAGTCTGGAGATCTCGCGGCCGCCGAAGACTTGTGTGCGCGGGTACTGAGCGTGCATCCCAACGATTTTGGCGCACTCAACCTCTCCGGGATCATCGCCGCACGTGCCGGCCGCCTTCTCGAGGGCGAAACTCTATTGCGCCGCGCGGTTGCGCAGCGACCGAGTGATCCCAGGGTGCACAACAATCTGGGGAATACATTGCGCCTGCTGGGGCGGCCTGAAGACGCACTGCACAGTTTCGGCCGGGCGCTGCAGCTCAAGGCCGATTACGCGGAGGCACTCAGCAATCGCGGCAATGCGCTGCGTGAACTCGGGCGGCGCGAAGAAGCACTGGCCAGCTATACGCGTGCGGTGGAACTGGCACCCGAGTACGCCGATGCCCACTTCAATCGTGGCGTACTGTTGCAGGACGCACGATGCCTGCCCGAGGCACTGGAGAGCTACGATCGCGCCCTGGAGATTTGGCCCGACCACGCGCACGCGCACAACAATCGCGGCACGGTGCTGCGGGACCTGGGCCGATTCCACGATGCGCTGCAGTGCTTTGATCGCGCCGTACAGCTGAACGCCAACGATGCCGGAGCCTGGTCCAATCGTGGACTGCTGCTGCAGGATCTGAACCGGCTCGCGCAAGCCATCGGCAGCTTCGATCAAGCACTCAGCCTCGATCCGCACTTCGCGAAGGCACATCTGAACAAAAGCTATGCCTTGCTGCAGGCGGGCGAGTTCGCGACCGGATGGACCGAGCATGAATGGCGCTGGAGCGTGGCCGAACTGGCATTGCCTCGATACCGCAGTGACTATCCCGAGGCCGCCTGGACCGGCCAGCAGAATCTGGATGGAAAGACGATCCTGCTGTACGCGGAACAGGGTCTGGGGGACACCCTGCAGTTTTGCCGCTACGTGCCGCTGGTCGCCGCTCGCGGAGCCAGGGTGGTCATGCGGGTTCCGGGCGTGCTGCACGCCATCCTGGCATCGATGGGCGACGTGGCCGAAGTCTGCAGCGAAGACGAGCCGTTACCGCACTTTGACTGGCATTGCTCGCTGATGAGCCTGCCCGCTGCCCTGGGCGCAAGCTGCGGCAGTCCTCCAGCCCGCGTTCCCTATTTGCGCTGCCCGACCGGGAAACTCCAGCACTGGCGCCTCAGGGTGCCGGTCGCTCGCCGCCTGCGGGTCGGCCTGGTCTGGTCGGGCGGCGCACGCCGTGATCAACCCGAGCTGCAACCCGTCAATCTGCGCCGGAACATTCCATTGGCCAAGTTTGCAGTATTGCGACATCCGGAAGTCGAGTTCGTCAGTCTGCAAAAAGGCGAGCCGGCGCAAGCGGAGCTCACGTCATTGACCGCGGCGCGATGGCACGGCCCGGACATCGCCGATTTCAGTGATCAGCTCCACGACTTCGCCGATACGGCCGGCCTCATCGAACAGCTCGACCTGCTGGTCTCGGTCGACACCTCGACGGCACATCTTGCCGGGGCCCTCGGCAAGCCCGTGTGGCTACTCAATCGCTTCGATACCTGCTGGCGCTGGCTGCAGCAGCGCGCCGACAGTCCCTGGTATCCGACCCTGCGGATTTTTCGCCAGCCGGCGCCCGGCGATTGGGACTCAGTCATGGAAGCCGTGCGCGTCGCCCTGTGGGAGCGGATTCGCGCCGCCCAAGATGCGGTCGATGGTCATGGCAATTAGGACAACCCCGGCCGCTGTAATAATTCGGCCACAGTCGGCAGCCCAGAATTCGTCGCACGTGCGAATGCGCGTGCGCGGGGCATGGGTATGAGTTTCCATCCGGTCGGCAGCAAGACCGCGCCGGCGACAACCGGCGTCGAGTCCATTTTCCAGGAGGCTGTGCAACTGCACCGGCAGGGGCGACCTTTTCAGGCGGATGCCTTGTGTGCCCAGGCATTGCAGGTGAACGCCCGGCATGCCGGAGCGTGGCATCTGCGCGGACTGCTCGCCCTGGAAAGCGGGGATGTCGAACAGGGGATTGCGTGGATCGAGCGCTCCTTGAAATTGCAGCCGGCCCAGCCGGCCGCCCACTCAAACATCGGCAATGCACTGCTGGGGCAGGGCCGGGCCGAATCCGCATTGGAGCGGTTCGAACGGGCACTTCGCCTCAAGCCCGACTATGCGCTCGCGCTTTTCAACCAGGGCAATGCACTGCGGGCCATCGGCCGAACCCAAGACGCGCTGGCCAGCTTCGATGCGGCGCTGGCGCTGCTGCCTGCGCATGTGCTGTGCCTGAACAACCGCGGCCTGACACTGCTGGACCTCGGCCGCTGCGAGCAGGCCATCGCAACCCTCGAACGGGCCGTCGCGCTGGCGCCGCGTTGCGCCGAAGCGCTGTGCAATCTGGGCGCGGCCTTGCTCAGGGCCGGGCGCGCCCAAGACTCGCTCGCCGCGTGCGAGCGGGCGCTTGCATGCGCGCCGGATGATGCGGCCGCATGGTTCAATCGCGGCAATGCCCTGGTCGGCCTGGATCAGCCGTGCAGCGCGCTCGAGAGTTTTACCCGTGCGTTGCAGATCAGGCCGGAATTTCCTGACTGCCTGATCAATCGGGGCAGCACCTATCTGGGTTTGCACCGCAGCCGCGATGCGCTCGCCGATTTCGAGCGGGTCCTGGAGTTGCAGCCACGGGCCGTGCTCGCGCTCAACAATGCCGGTAACGCCTTGCTGGCGCTCGGACAGTCCGAAGCGGCGCTGCAGCGCTATGAGGCGGCACTGCGAATCGATCCGCAGGCCGTGGATACTCTCTACAACCGCGGCGCCGCCTTGCGCGATCTGGGACGGTTCGAGGAGGCGGCGGTGGCCTACTCCGCTGTGCTACAGCTCTCACCGGGGCACGCGGAAGCCGCGGGCAATCTGTTTCACGTGCAGATGGACGGATGCAGCTGGGACCGGTACGCCGAACTTGCGGCAAGCCTGCAGGAGGACCTGGGGCGCCAGCGCTGGATCATCAATCCGCTGTCGGGCCTGCTGCTGGACGCGCCGGAACTGCAGCTCGCGTGCGCGCGCGGTCACATTACCCGGCAATATGGGCGGCTTCGAGCTGCCGAACGGCCGCCGGCTGATCCGGCAGCGGGCCGGTCGCGGCCGCTGCGGGTGGCCTACCTGTCCGCCGATTTTCGCGAGCACCCCGTAGCGCACCTGGTGACCCCCGTGCTCGAGCGCCACGATCGGGCCTGCGTCGAAGTGGTGGGCGTCGCCTTGTCTGCGGCGCAGGACAGTGCGCAGGGTCGGCACATGCGCGCCGCCTGCGATCAGGTCATCGAGGCTGCCGAGATGGCCGATGAGGAACTCGCCGCGCTGCTGCGCGGCCGCGGCATCGACGTCGCAGTGGACCTGATGGGCTTTACACAAGGCATGCGCCTTGGAGTCTTTGCGCACCGCGCCGCGCCCGTGCAGGTGGGCTATCTGGGTTATGCGGGCACGACCGGTGCTGATTTCATGGACTACCTCATCGCCGATCACGAGGTGATACCGCAAGGCGCGGAACATTGGTATGCGGAGCAGATCGTGCGGCTGCCGAACTGTTACCTGCCCTATGACGATCGCGCCGCGATCGCGCCGCCGCCGACCCGCGCCGCCGCAGGTCTACCGGAAGAGGCGCTGGTGTTGTGCGCCTTCACCAACGCCTACAAGATCAATCCAGTCCTCTTTGACGTGTGGATGTCGCTGCTGAGAGAAGTTCCGCGGGCCGTGCTGTGGTTGCGGGCGTCTGCACCGCAGGTGCGCGCAAACCTGCAGCGCGAAGCCGTTAGCCGCGGTGTGGAGGCTCACCGGCTGCTGTTCGCCCCGCACGTCGGCAGCATGACCGAACACCTGGCGCGCCAGTCGTTGGCGGACCTGTACCTGGACACCGCGCCCTACAACGCGCATTCGACGGCCTGTGATGCACTATGGTGCGCAGTGCCCCTGATCACCTGCCCCGGGAAGGGCCTTGCCAGTCGCGTCGCGGCGAGTGCGCTGCGTGCTGCGGGACTGGCGGAACTGGTAGCCGGCGATCTCGGCGAATACCACCGCCTCGCATTGCGCCTGGCGAACGAACCCTCGCAGCTTCGGCACCTGCGCGACAGGCTGTCGGGCGCGCGCCTGCAGCTGCCGCTGTTCAACACTGCCGCCTACACGAGACAACTCGAGACGGCTTATCGAGGCATGCAGGAACGAGCGCTGCGCGATGGCCGGCCGTCGGCCTTCAGTGTGCCATGAGCGGCGCGGCCGTCCCGCTGTCCCCGGTTGCGGAAGAGGCGCGACGAATGCGCCGCCAGGGCGCACAGCTGGCCCGCGAGGGCCAGCCCGAAGCGGGGCTGAAGAGTATCGAGCAGGCACTGCTGCTGACTCCGTCGGATCCGGTGAGCTGGTGCGAGCAAGGCAATGTACTTCAGGAACTCGGGCGCATCCCTGAGGCCCTGGCGAGCTACGAGGCGGCCCTGAAGCTGCGCCCGGACTACGTGGCGGCGCTGCTCAATCGCAGCAATGCCCTGCGCACGCTGGGCCGGCTGGCAGAGGCGCTCGTGGACCTCAACGCGGTGTTGGCAGCCCAGCCGGACCTGCCCGAAGGGCTGAACAACCGTGGCAACGTGCTGCGCGAGCTGAAGCAGTTTGATGAGGCCCTGGCGGACTTCACCGCAGCACTCGCACTGCGTCCCGCATTCGTCGTTGCGCTGACCAACCGCGGCAAGGTGCTGCTGGACCTGATGCGGGTGACGGAGGCGCTCAAAGATTTCGCGGTCGCCCTGCAGCTGGAGCCCGATTTCGGCGAAGCGCTGTTCGGTCATGCTTCCGCGCGATTGCGGCTGGGTCTTGATCTCGAGCTGGCCGTCGCGCAATTCGAGTTGGCCGCGCGCTGCGGCATTGATCGCGTGGAGACGCTGGAGGGACAGGCCGCCGCCTACGCGGTGCTTGAACGACATCCGCAGGCCGCCGCCTGCGTGGCGGCGCTGCTGCGCCTGGCGCCGGACCGCAATTACGGGCTCGGCGCGTTGCTTTATTTCCGGTTGCGCAGTGCGGACTGGACTGATTTCGCGCCGCTCGCGGGCGAGCTTTGCGCGCGGATCAGCGCGGGTGCACGCGCCGCCAATCCCCACGTACTGCAGTCGCTCACGGACTCATGCGCGCTGCACGCGACGTGCGCACGCAACGTCGCTGCCGTGGAATTTCCCGCCAGGTCGCCGCCTGCGGAGTGCGCACCTTACGGGTCAGTGCAGGTCAGCGAGCGCATCAAGGTGGCCTATGTCTCGGGTGATTTCGGTGAGCATCCGGTGGCGCATCTGCTCGCCGGAGTCATCGAACACCATGATCGCAGGCAGTTCGATACTCTCGCTGTGGCATTGCGCCCGGGCGGCGGCGGCGTGATGGCACAGCGCCTGCGAGCCGCGTTCGGCGCCTGGCTTGACGTGACGGAGTTGCGCGATGCGCAAATCGCCGCACAGCTGCGGGCGCTGCGAGTGGATATCGCGATTGATCTTTCCGGTTATACCGAAGGCATGCGGTTGGGCGCCTTTGCACATCGGGCCGCGCCCGTGCAGGCCAGCTACCTGGGTTACGCCGGTACCACCGGCACCGCCTACATGGACTATCTGATTGCCGACTCAGTGGTGATTCCGCGTGGCGCGGAGGCCGGATACGTCGAACGGGTGGTGCGCCTCCCGCACTGTTATCTGCCCTACGACGACCGCAATGCATTGGGGCGGATTCCCGATCGGTCCGAAGCCGGATTGCCGCCGCGAGGCTTCGTGTTCTGCGCGTTCACCAGCGTGCACAAAATCAATCCGGCACTCTTTGATGTCTGGATGCGGCTGCTGGGTGCAACTCCGGACAGCGTCCTGTGGCTGCGCGCCATGCCGGAGGCGGTCAGCGCGAAACTGCGCGCCGAAGCCGCGGAGCGCGGCATCGACGCCGCGCGCCTCGTAATCGCGCCGCGGATCGGCGCGACGGCGGAACACCTGGCGCGGCACGCGCTTGCAGACCTGTTCCTGGATACGTTTCCGTACAACGCCCATTCCACGGCATGCGATTCGCTGTGGGCGGGCGTGCCGGTGCTCACCGTGGCCGGCGAGGGGTTCGCGAGCCGGGTCGCCGCCAGCGCACTGACTGCGTTGAAAATGCCGGAACTGATCGTGCGCTCGCTGCCGGAGTATGAATCCCTGGCGCTGCGAATCGCGGGTGATGCGAGCCTGCTGGGGCAGCTGCGCGAGCGATTGCGCACACAGCGCGGGCGTTCGCCGCTGTTCAACACGCAAGATTACACCCGCCACCTCGAGCAGGCCTATCGCATCATGCACGAACGCGCGGTGCGCGGTGCAGCGGCCGCGGCGTTTGACGTCGTGCCGGACTGCTAGCGCCGAGTCATGGATCAGTCCGCATCGACCAGACAGTTGCAGGCCATTTCCGCGGCACCCCGCTGGGCGGTGTTCGGGCTGGTATGCCTGGGCATACTCGACCTTGCACGCTTCGCGCAGAGCATGCGCCACGGACCTTCGCCAGCGATGGCCGTGAGCAGTCGGACCGCGCGGCCTGTCCCATCCGTTGCGGCGCTGAGCGCGGCGCACTTGTTTGGAATTGCACCCGGCACCACCGGTGAATCGGCGCGCGCCGCCGAGCTGCGCCAAGTGGTCTATGCGCTCACCGGGGTGCTGGCGTCGGATAATCCCCATAACGGGTCTGCCATTCTCGGCGCGCAGGGTCAGCCGATGCGCCTGTATCACATCGGCGATTCGTTGGGCGGCGGCGGCCGGCTGTCGGAAGTGCTCGTGGACCAGGTGCGTGTGGACTTCGGCGACCGGATCGAAACCGTAAAACTGCTCAATCACCTGGGCGGCAGCGGCATTTCCCTGCAGCTGAGCTCCGGCACGTCTGACGACGGCATACCGAAACCCGGGCAGGGCATGGCCGTTGCACAGCCGATCGATGTGTCCGCGGGAGAATCACTGTTCAGCGGTATCGTCGCCGTGCCGTACAGCGGTGCGGCGGATCCAAACGGTGGGATGCTGCTGCATCCGAGCCGGGCCTATCAGCGGCGCTTCGGACTGCACAATGGCGATGTACTGACGGCCGTCAACGGCACCAGCGTGAACAATGTCGACACGCTGACCGCGGCGCTGAAGGCGTCCGGCCAGACTCTGACGCTGAGCCTCGTTCGAAATGGTGTGCCGCAGACAGTCGGCATCAGTTCGCAGAACTGATCGACTTCAATTGTCATACACACCGCACACATAGTCGATTGAGTCGCTTCGCGCCGTGCCGCATGTGCGCTCGTGATACAGAACCTTCACGCGAGCGTCACGCGTCTCCCTGATCCTTACCCTCGCTCAAGGCAACACGGTTGCATTGCCTGAGACGCCGGTGCCGATGCACCACCGCTTTGGGATACGAGTGGACAGCCACTTGACGAATAAACACTACACACGGAGTTACCCACGATGAAGACCCTCATACGGCTGGCAGTCACCGGCGCGCTGATCGCCGGTGGCAGCGCGGCTTTTGCGCAGAATCTTCCGAGTTCTGACAATGCCGATCTTTGGCTGTTTGTTTCCAACGGAACCAGCTCGACGTTTGCCGAGGACACCGGCATTTCGATCGCCTCGCTGGAGCCGTCGAGCTTTACCGCCGGTGCGAGCAATCTGGCCGCGCCGAAGACCATCGACCTGCCGGCCACTGCGGCCCTGACGTCTTACCTGGCGGCGAACTCCGGCGCCTCGCTTTCCTGGACAGTGGAGGCCGAGCAATACAGCGGCGCGACCGGCACTGCGTCTACCAACGAGGCTGCGGGCCTTGAAGTGGGAATCCTGGGGACCCAGGTGACGACGGGTTTGCCCTTCAGCAATTTCAGCAAGCTGGGCAACTGGGGCGTCGGCTTCCAGAACGACATGCAGTACATCACCTCCAGCTACACCGCCGGCGGAACGACATTCCTGTGGGCGAACGGCACTGCCACCGGCAACGTATGGGGCTTCGGCTTCGGCACCTCGGGACCCGGCAGCACGAATGAGTACGGTCAGGGCCCGAATACCTACAGTATCGCGCCCTCCAGCGCCGCCGATGGTACGGCCGCCCCTGCTGCCAACCAGGAAGCTCTGTACCTGCTGACCGGCAACGGCAATGCCGGCAAGGCCCAGTCCTACCTGCTGGGTGAGTTCCAACTGAACAACGGCATTCTGGAAAACGTACCGACGCTGGCGACACCGATCCCGGCCGCCCTGTGGCTGTTCGGTAGCGGCCTGCTGGGCCTGGTGGGTGTCGGTCGCCGCCGCAACGCCGCCGCCGCCTGATCATCCACCGCAGCATTCAATTCAAGGTAATCATCATGAATCGTAACTACCCACTCATCGTCGCGTCAGTGGCCGCGGCCCTGGCATCAGGCTACGCCAATGCGGCGCCGCCGAGCCTGGCTCAGGCCGCCAGCCCGAACTATTCCCTGGTCATGGCGGGCTCCTCTGCCGCCCAGACATCCGTGCAGAACGCATTTCAGACCGACGTCTGCGGCGGCGCCGCCAACACCTTGGTCGTCAAGGGTACCGACGCCAATTTCGTTGCCTATTCCTGTGCGGCATCGGCCAGCAGTCCCGGTGTGACCGTCGGCGGCATCACCGCCGGGCAGATCGTTACCGTCTATTACCGCTCGGAAGGCGGCTCGGTCGTCGGCGCGCTGCCGATTGCCAACAACAAGATGGTCAAGCGTCTTAACCTCAGCGACACGAGCTGCAGCGCCTCCGGCGCGGTGGGCACGTGCACCGTCACCGGCGTCACGGTGACCAATGGACCGCATGACAGCTGGGGCGGGGCGGTGACCCAGGATTGGGTGCAGCTTGGCGTCACGGACGTTGAGCCCTCCCAGTTGGCGCAGCCCAACGATTATCCTTCACTCTACGACACCACGGTCTGGGGCCCGATCGCCTCCGGACAGTCGGGTCTGAAGGGCCTCACCGCGGTCCAGGCCATTCAGCAGGTGTTCGGCATCGCCGTGAACACCAGCGGCATTCCGCTGGACCCCGCGCTTCATGGCCAGATCAATCTGACCCGTGAATCGACTGCGAACATTCTGGCAGGCAACTACACTGACTGGCACGCCGTGCCGGACGCGCTGACCGGCAATCCGATCGCCACTGCCAGCTCCAGCATCCACGTCATCAATCGTGAAGCAGGCTCCGGCACCCGCACGTCAGCCAATATCTACTTCTTCGGCTATGGCTGCGGTGGCTCCTCATCGGTTGCAGATCCCACCCCGGCCAATGACAACTACTCGACCGGGGATGATCTGACGGCAGCCAATGGCGCTCCGGGTTCGATCACCTATGCCAGCATCGACAACCTGCTGGTTCCGAAGAGCACGGCGTTCACCAACCTGGTGATGGCCACGCTGAACAGCGTGACGCCGAGCACCCTGGCGGCGGCCACCGGCCAGTACGACTACTGGTTCGAGGCCACGCTGGTACCGAACTCGGCGCACGTGACTCCGGGCAGCAACACGGATGTCTTGTCGAGCTATCTGCAGGGCGATCTGCCGAACCTCACTTCGGCACCGCTGGCGGCCGACATCAACGTGATTCCGTTCCTGGGTAACAACGTGCCGTCGATTCCCTTCACGATCGGCAGTTCTGAAAGGACCGGCAACCAGGCCTACAGCCCCTCGGCCGGCGTTACCGCGACCGCGACGATCTCGATCTATGTGAATCCGTTCACCCGCAACGGCAGCAGCTGCACCGTCCCGGCGGAAGTGAACCAGTAGAGCAACGGTTGTACAGAGCAGAAGACTGTTGACCTGTCTGTGACGGCCCCTCGCGAGAGGGGCCGTTTTTTTGCCACGATGTTCCTGGGTTTGGACGCCGTTCCAGGCTGTCATAAATCTGTATCCCGGCCCTGCGACCATGTTCGGCCGACCAATAAAACTGGTCACAAGACCAACAATTGAAGAATCCTGAGTGAAGGCAATTCCCGGCGCCGTGTGCGCGCTCATCGCCTGCCGGCTGCTGCCCACCGCGTATGCCGCGGCCGCGGAGCCCGCCGCGCCCGGCCCGGCGAGCGCTGCAGAGCAGCACTTTGCGGTGCACGAGTACCGGGTGCTGGGCAACTCAGTGCTCACGAACCGGCAGATCGAAGGGGTGCTCTATCCACTACTCGGTGACAAAAAAACACTGGCCGATGTGGAAGCGGCCCGTGCTGCACTGGAGAGCGCCTACCACACTCTGGGCTTCCAGACCGTTTACGTGGACATTCCGGAGCAGACTACGGCGGGGGCAATCGTTCGCCTGCGCGTGACCGAAGGTCGCATCCTTGATCGGACCATTCACGGGGCACATTACTTTTCCGAAGGCCAGATACTGAACGAGCTGCCCGCCACGGAACCGGGGAAAGTGCTCAGCATTCCGGACGTGCAGCGCCAGTTGGCGGCCGCCAATGCCGTCACGCCCGACCGGGCGATCACGCCGGTGTTCAAGGCTGGCCCCGAACCGGGCACGACGGACGTGTCGCTCGTGGTCACTGATCATCTGCCGTTGCACGGCAGCCTGGACTTCAACAATCAATACACCGCGGACACCGACAAGCTGCGCGCTACCGCGACGCTCAGTTACGACGACCTGTTTGCAGCCCTGGACAGCATCTCGGCCCTGTTCACGACCACCCCACAGGATGTTCACCAGGTCGATGTGCTCAATGTGGCGTATACATTCCGCCCCTTCGCCGGCGGCGTGCGTGCCGGCGTGAACTTCACCAATTCAGCCAGCAGCGTGGCCTCGGTGGGCACACTGGGCGTTCTGGGCGACGGCCAGGTTTACGGGGCGACACTCTCTTTCCCGCTGGTCCTGCAGCCCACGCAGCTGCAATCCCTGTCCCTGGCGGCGGACTACAAGCATTTCCGCAACACGATCAGTCTCGCGGGATCCGACTCGGGTACGCCGGCCACGATGCTGATCGAACCGATTGCCTACACCAATTTATCCCTGGCCTATTCGGGATTCTGGCAGCGGCTGCGGGCGGATGGCCGCACCGCCCAGTCCCTGAACGTCACTTTCAGCGCGAATGCCGGGCCACGAGGGATCACCAACGAAACACAGAACTTCGCATTGAGCCGCTTCCAGGCCAGCGGCAACTACAGTTACCTCAGATCGGACCTGGGATTTACCACCGTGCTGCCGGGGGCGGCGCAGCTGCAGCTGCGTTTCTCGGGTCAGATCGCGCAGGATCCGCTGGTAGTTTACGAACAGGACTCGCTCACCGGCGCGAACGGCGTGCGCGGTTACCTGGATGCCGAGGTTCTAAGTGACGAGGGCTACCACAGCACGGTGCAGCTGCAATCGCCGTCACTGCGTTACAAGCCGCTGCTGCTTGCCGATGCCTTTGCCTTCTTCGATGCCGGACACGCACATTATCTGGCGACACTGTCCGGGCAGCCCGATGCCACCGATCTGCGCAGCATCGGCGCTGGCTTCGATCTGTTTCTGGGCCAGACCCTGACCGGTACTTTTACCTGGGCGCGCACCCTTCTGCCGGGACCCGAGACCCGCAACCATGCGTCCCGGCTGCTGTTCGACGTGAAGGGCCAGTTCTAGCAGCCGCCGGCCATATCGCCGTAACAGGATTTTCATACGCTGCCACCATGAACGCATTGCTGCAATACTCCTTCCGCCACGGCGGCACGATTCGCGGCGTGGCGTTGACGGTGGCACTGGCGGCGTCGCCCGGCGCGCGGGGCGCAGGTCCGCAACTGCCCGTCCCGTGCTTTGCGGGCACTTGCGCGCCCGCCGCCAATCGGGCCAATGGCGCGATTTTTCCGGGATTCGGCGCCGCCCCTGGCGGTTTTGTCACCAGCGGGCAGGCAACCGCGGTGCAGAGCGGCAACACGCTCAA
>FTHH01000105.1_pt1 | contig 14528 bp, 12 predicted proteins | sample 1640901 | NCBI WGS metagenome assembly FTHH01 (sample SAMEA3914788, study PRJEB12502) | metagenome | biome: forest; material: soil | place: Canada | collected 2011-07-03 | depth 0.1 m
GGCCAGCCGCGCCGCTTCCGCATCGTCGCCTTCCATCTGACTGCCGTCGGAACCCAGCAGCACCACGGCCTTGCCCGGATTTGCCATCGCCACGCCGTTGCAGAAGGCCCACAGGTGACCGAGACGTCCGGAACTGAATTCCACACCCGGCGTCACCGACTTCTCCGGGTGGCCCGGAAGTCCCGCGTTGTACTCGCGATAGTGCAACAGGCGCTCCGCGGGCATATGGCCATCGAGTACCGACAACAGATACTGAGTCGCCACGCGATGCCCGGCCTCGTCGTAGATGACCGGCACGATGGGCGCGCCATTGGCGATGAACGCGCGCACGATCATGACTTCGGGCACGGTGTCATAGGCACCGCCGGTGTGGCCGGACAGGCCGCGTGCGCCGGCCAGCGAGGTGAAGAAGACAATGGTATCGCGCACCAGCTGAATGTTGTTGCGCAACGTGTTGCGCTGCTCGTCAGTGAGTGTCCTGACGGCCGGATCAAGCTTCAGCGGCTGCAGCTTGCTGAGATCGATGGGGAAGGTTTCACTAGTCATGATTGAGGCGCTACTTGCAAAAAAAAATGAAGGTGATCGACAGGGCCTAAGCATAACCCACAGGGGGGCAGCGCGTTGGCGTCGACCCGTTTATGCTAGCGCCTCATGAAAGCCATGAGATTGGGAGTCAGCGGCGGTCTGGAGCGCCTGAAGCTGGTCGACCTGCCGGAGCCGTCGGCCCCGAGCGCCGGGGAAATCCAAGTACGCGTGCATGGCAGCTCGCTGAATTTCCACGACTATGCAGTCGTGCGCTTCGATGCACCCCACACCGTGGACCGGATTCCGATGGCCGATGGCGCCGGTGTGGTCGAAGCTGTCGGCCCAGGCGTCACCGAATTCGTGCCCGGTGACCCGGTGGTGTCCACTTTCTTTCCGCAATGGCTGGCCGGTCAGCCGCTCAACGGCGATTTCAAGACTGTGCCCGGCGATGGGGTCGACGGTTACGCGCGCGAGCGCGTGGTGCGGCCGGCGACCTGGTTCACGATGGCGCCACGGGATTGGTCGGCCGCCGAGAGTTCCACCCTGACGACGGCAGGACTTACCGCGTGGCGGGCACTGGTCGGCGACGGCGGCCTGAAGGCCGGCGACACGGTGCTGGTGCTGGGAACCGGAGGCGTCGCGGTTTTTGGCCTGCAACTGGCCAAGGCCATCGGCGCCTCGGTCATCATCACTTCCTCTTCAGATGAGAAGCTGGCGCGCGCCCGCGCCCTGGGCGCCGATCACACTTTGAACTATCGCTCGATTGCGGATTGGGGCGCCGAGGTAAGGAAGCTCACCGGCGGCCGTGGCGTGGATCAGGTGCTGGACCTCGGCGGTCCGGGGACGCTGCCACAGTCCATTGCCGCCTGCCGCGTCGGCGGCCAGATCTCATTGATCGGTACACTGACCGGTTCCGCGGGCCAGGTTCCGACGGGCACCATGATGCGCAAGCAGATCCGACTACAGGGGCTGATTGTGGGCAGCCGCGCGCAACAGCAACAGCTGGTGCATGACTTGAACAGCACCGACATTCGCCCCATCATCGATCGGCGCTTTGCCTTGGCGGATCTCGCGGACGCGTTCCGCTACGAAGAATCCAATCATCACTTCGGCAAGATCTGCCTGGAATTCTGATCGGCCGCCACCACCGGTAACGGCGCATCGCGCGGCCACAGCAGCCACACCGTCGCCTGAGCGCGCAAGTTGCCGGCCATGTCGGCGGCGGCATCCCCCGCACCACAGAAGAAGTCGGCGCGTGGGGCGCCGGTAATCGCCCCTCCCGTGTCCTGCGCGACCACCAGGCGCTGCAGATTCGAATCGCCCGTCGTGGCCAGGTACACCGGAGCGCCCAGGGGAATGTAGGCCGGATCGACGGCAATGGAGCGGCCGGCGGTCAACGCCACGCCCTGCGCACCGCGCGGACCCAGCGCCGGATCACCCAACGGCAGTTCCTGGAAAAACACCACGCTGGGATTGGCATCGAGCACTTCGCGCAGGCGCTCCGGGTGCGCCGCCAGCCAGGCCCTGATGCCCGGCATGCTGGCCTGCTCGACACTCAATGCTCCCTGGCTCACCAAGTAACGGCCGATGGATCGATACGGCTGTCCATTCTGGTCGGCATAGCCCAACCGAATGATGGTGCCGTCCTGCAGCTGCACGCGGCCAGAACCCTGCACTTCGAGCACAAAGGCATCGAGTGCACTCGCCAACCAGACGATTTCGCGTCCCTTCAGCGCCGGGTCCGCCTCGAGCTGGCCGCGTGCAAAGTAGGGAACGACGGTCTTGCCCACCAATCTGCCGCGGACCCGCCGGCCCTTGAGCTCCGGAATGATGGAGCCCAGATCCACCGTCAGCAGGTCATCGGGCGTGGCGTACAGCGGCGTATCAAACCCGTCCAGGTGGGTGCGCGAGCCGCGCAATTGCGGCTCGTAGTAACCGGTGAGCAAGCCGGTGGTCTGCCTGCCGGTGGCTCGGCCGGCCGTGCGAATGATTTCCACGGGCTGGAAATTCGCGGTGAAGAAGGCGCGCACGGTGCTGTCTGAGATCGGATCCAACTGCGCCGCGGCGGCGCACACGCCGTTCCATTCTGAACGGGTGTGCACCCGGCAGCTGGACAGCAGCGCGGGCCACGCCTGCGCCACGGCATCCGCCTCCCAGCCGGGAAGATCGCTCCAACGGGCCGCGACATACTCGACGCGCAATACCTCGGACGCAGCATTCGCTCGACGCGGCGGGGTGTGGCAGGCGGCGAGCAGCACCAGCAGGCCGGCCAGCGCGAGGGCCCGGGCGGCCCGCGCCCTCATTGCCCCGGAACCGGATGCTTCGCCAGATACTTTGCGAACGCCGGCAGGGTCGCCGTCAGGATCTGCAGCGAGTCGCTGCCGCGCAGGCCGGCAGCAAACCGGCCGAACAGATAGTCGCGGGCGTAATCGGGTAGTGCGTTGAAGGAATCTGTATACACCAGGTAGCTCAGCGGATAGCGCAGCAGTCGCGTCTGCAGATCCAGGTCGCGCAGCGAGCGTCCCTGTGGATCCTTGATCCCCTGCTTCTGGAACCAGGCATCAAAGCCCGAGTTACCACTGATGGTGTCGGTGTAGGGGGCCGCATCGACGAACATCATGGCCTTGGCCAGATCATCCAGATAACCGTGCAGCTGCGAGCGGGTCTTCGCCGGCAGCGCGCCCGGCTTGTTACCCGCCCGGGCCAATGCCTGCCGGACTTCGAAGTTGGCCCGGGTGATCAGGTCCTGCACGGTCACCTGGTGTTGCAGCACCAGCAGTGCCACCACATCGCTCTTGTTCGACACATAAGGCGAGGTATCGAACAGGCCCTCCAGCGTGTCGATATTGCCGCGCCGCACGCTGTCGAGCTTCACCAGTTCCTGAACGCTCTTCACCAGGATGTTGCCCACATGCACCTGTTTGCCGGTGTGGCCGGTGACATACCAACCGCCCCAGCGTGATTCGATCGGCGTCTCATCAGTGGTGAGAATGTTGTCCTCGTGGGTGAGCTGATCGCCGCGAATGCTGACGTAGGAAGACATCAGCAGAAAGCGCGGCACGCCCCCGCCGGACATTTCATAAGTGTCGTGACAGGCCAGACAGGTCAGCGTCTGGCGCTGAATCTGCGCCGCCCCCTGCGCCTGGTTCGGCAAGGTATAAAACACCTGCCCCGCTTCGCTGTCCATGGTGCCCAGCTCCAGGTTTCGGGTGCCCTGCACGTATCCCACGTAGGTGTCGGTGTCGAAATAAAGCGCCCGCGGGGTGGCGGCACTGATGGCGCCGGTCTGCAGGCTGGTCTTCGAATACACCAGCACCTGCGAGCTCGGCGAAATGTTCAGCGCCGCCAGCAATGAATCCAGGTAGCCGCGTGGCGCGACGTAGGTCAGTTTGACCTCACCCGACGCCAGGCGCTGCTGCAAGCGGGCAATGGCATTGTGCGTCGGCGTGCGCTCGTAATGCAGGACCGGATATTCCTTGTCATACGGCAAGTGCGTCGGCGTCGGCTGCGCAAACGGGTTCGACTGTTCCGGATCGGCGCCACCCTGCGCCGGCACGGCGGCGGCACTTGCCAGGCCGAGCGCGCACAGCAGGCCCATCAGCGCCACTCGATGCCTCATTTTTTCAAGCCTCCTGCACGTCAACGGCCAGCTGTTTGCGGAACATTCTGGCCGCCACATAGCACCCGATGATCATGCCGACGCCAAAGGCCGGCAGCACTGCGTACGGCAGGCGCAGCGGCTCCCCGCTCGAGAGCGCGTGACCGGCGACGCCCAGGCCCGCAGCCGTGAACACGAATCCCACCATGTGGAAGAACTGCATCGGATCACGCAAGGTGAGCGGGTTGCGCCGCCAGGAGGGAAAGTGCCACACCGGCGAGTTGCGCGGGTTGAGCCGCTGTGCCCACACCACCGCGGGAACGGCGACCACGCCGTAGGCCACCATACCCGCCAGCAGCAACCCCGTGACCGGACGCGCCGGCAGCCAGTTATCGCCGCTCAACGCCCCCTGCGCAACCGCCAGGGCCGTCACCACCAACCGTACAATCACCCACTTATTCATGCCGTAAGGATAATCGACCCCGCATGGTTTGTCCGGGGACGGACGAGTATCCTTGCGGCGAATTGGCCGTCCCGAGGTTCCTCATGCCACTCCTGCCGAATGTGCGTCGTGTCCTGGTTACGCTGATTCTGGGTTCGACGCTGGCGCTGAACTGCCAGGCCCAGACCGTGACCGCAAGCCCCGGCAGCGCCGCCCCGGTATTGCGCGCCACGCTTGCCAATGGCCTGAAGGTCGTCATCGTGCGCAATACCCTGGCACCGGTGGTGGCCACCTCGGTCAACTATATGGTCGGCTCGCAGGAAACCCCGGCCGGCTTCCCCGGCACCGCGCACGCGCAGGAACATATGATGTTCCGCGGCAGCCCGGGCTTGAGCGCCGATCAACTGGCCAACATCGGCAGCATCATGGGTGGCGACTTCAATGCCAACACCCGCGAAAGCGTCACGCAGTACCTGTACACCGTGCCGTCGGAAGATCTGGACGTGGCGCTGCACATCGAGGCGCTGCGCATGAAAGGGGTGTCGGACGCACAGTCAGAGTGGGACCATGAACGCGGCGCCATTGAACAGGAGGTCGCCCAGGATCTGTCCGATCCGGGGTATGTGCTGTATTCCAAACTGCGCGGCATCGCCTTCAAGGGCACCCCGTACGCCTTCGATGCCTTAGGGACCCGACCTTCGTTTGAAAAAACCACGGCCGCGATGCTCAAGCGCTTTCACGACCAGTGGTATGCGCCGAACAATGCGCTGCTGATCATCGTCGGCAATGTCGACCCGACGGCCACCCTGACCCTGGTCAAGGTGCTGTTCGGCGACATTCCCCGCAAGACGCTGCCGGCGCGCCCGCCGGTCACTCTGCAACCGTTGCAGCACACCTCGTTCACGGTCGACACGAACCGGCCGGAGGGCACGCAGATGATCGCCTTCCGGGTGCCGGGCCTGGATAGTGCTGACACGCCGGCGCTGGAAGTGCTTTCGGATGTGCTATCCAGCCGCCGCTTTGATCTGTACGGCCTGGTCCCACAGGGCAAAGCCGTCGCCGCGGAATTCTCGGTGGACCCGCTGCCCCGCGCCGGGCTCGCGTTCGCGACGGTGTCGTTCCCGGCGGGCGCCGACCACAAAGCCCTGGAGCAGCAGGTGCGAGCCATTCTCGCGCGTGTCGCGCGCGAGGGCGTGCCGGCCGAGCTGGTCGCGGCCGCCAAGATGCAGGAACGGCGGCAAACCGAATTCCAGAAAAACTCCATCGCGGGACTGGCCTCGGTCTGGGCCGACGCGCTGGCGTTGTATGGCCTCGAGTCGCCCGAAGCGGATCTGGCGCGGATTGAGAAAGTCACCGTCGCGGATGTCAATCGCGTGGCGCGTCAATACCTGAACCTGGATCAGGCCATCAGCGCCGTGATGCTGCCCAAGGGCTCCGGCCGACCCGTGAGCGGCGGCGGCGGCTTTGGCGGACAGGAGAACATCTCCCTTGGCGAAGCCAAGCCCACTGCCTTGCCGGTATGGGCGCAGACCGCAGTCATGCGCCTGACCGTGCCGGCCGTGACCATGCACCCGGTGGTCAGTCACCTGCCCAACGGCCTCACCCTGGTCGTACAGCCTGAGGACGTGAGCGACACGGTCACTGTATTCGGCCACATCCGCAATCGGCCTGAAGTGCAGGCTCCCCACGGTCAGGAAGGAGTCTCCAATCTGCTGGGTGAGCTGCTCACTTACGGCTCACAGAAGCTGGACCGCTTAAGCTTTCAGCGCGCCCTGGATGACATCGGCGCCGAGGCGAACGCCGGTACCGATTTCACCGCCGTGACACTGACCAGTGGTTTTGACCGCTCGGTTGAATTGCTGGCCGACAATGAACTGCATCCGGCGCTGCCCGCGCAGGCACTGGACATCATGCGGCCGCAATTCGCGCAGGTCGTGGCGGGCCGTAACCGCAGCCCGGGCTACCTGATGCAGCGCTCGCTGCGCGGTGCGCTGTTCCCGGCAACGGATCCGAGTCTGCGCGAGACCACGCCGGCCACCGTACAGGGCATCAGCATCGATCAGGTGCGGGCCTTTCATGCCATGACCTTCCGACCCGATCTCACCACCATTGTCGTGATCGGCAGGATCACGCCGGACAAGGCGCGTGCCACCATCGAGAAATACTTCGGGGCCTGGACCGCCACCGGTCCGCGACCCGACACGGACCTGCCGGCGGTGCCCGCCAATCCCACCGCAACCGTTGCGGTGCCGGACAGCGCCCGGGTGCAGGATGTCGTGGTGCTGGCCGAGAACCTCGCCATGACACGCAGCAACCCGGACTACTACGCCATGGAAATGGGCAGTGCCGTATTGGGTGGCGGTTTTTATTCCTCGCGGCTGTCCATACACCTGCGCAAGGAAGCGGGCCTGGTGTACTCGGTGGGCTCGAATCTGCAGATCGGACGCACGCGCGGCATCTATCTGATCGACTTCGCCAGCGATCCGCAGAACGTCGCCAAGGCCGCGGCCATGGCGATACAGGATGTAAAGGGTTTGCAGGATCAGCCGGTCGGGGCCGAGGAGCTGCTGCGGGCCAAGGCGCTGATGCTGCGCCAGATCCCCCTATCCGAGGCCAGCACCGCTGAAATCGCGCGCGGCATCATCAATCGCGATGATCTGGGTCTGCCACTGGATGAACCGAGTATTGCCGCCCGACGTTACATCGCCCTCACGCCGCAGGATGTGCAGAACATCTTCAAGAAGTGGATTCGCCCCGGTGACTTCGTGCGCGTGAGCCAGGGGCCAACCCCACCGTGACGGATCCGGATTGCCACTGAGTCTGTTCGGCCCGCGCTACTGGCCCACCTGGCTGGGATTGGGCCTGCTGCGGCTGATTCAGCTGCTGCCGCACGGCGCGCTGCTGTGCATGGGACGCGCCATCGGGCGCGTGGTGCGACGGCTGCCGCTGCACTACGCACAGGTAGCACGCTGCAATCTGGCGCTGTGCCTGCCGGAACTGAACCCGGCGCAGCGTGAACGGGTGCTCGATGAACACTTCGAGGCCCTCGGGATGGGCCTGTGCGAGTCGGCGATGACCTGGTGGGGGACCGATGCGCAAATCACGCGGCTGGCCCACATCACCGGACTGGAACACCTGCGTCATGCCCTTGAGCAGGGGCGCGGCGCCATTCTGCTCACCGCACACTTCACCACCCTGGAAATCGGCGCGCGGGTACTCAATACCCAGGTGCCGCTCAATGCCATGCACAAGCGCCCGAAGAACCAGGTGCTGGCGCATTTCTTTGAACACCATCGGGGCCGCCACGCGTTGCGCATCTTCAGTCGCGACAATGTCCGCGGCATGGTGCGGGCACTGCGCGACAATGAGTGCGTCTGGTACGCACCGGATCAAAGCTACCGCAAAAAAGGCGCGCAGATGATCCAGTTCTTCGGCATACCCGCGGCCACCAATGTCTTCACCTCACGGTTGGCAACAATCACCGGGGCGGCGGTGCTGTTTGTCGGTCACGAACGATTAAGCGGCACGGCCGGATATTGCGTCAGCATCAACCCGGCGCCAGCGGGCTATCCGAGCGATTCGGCAATCGAGGATGCGGAACAGTTCAATCGCTTCGTGGAGTCCGAAGTGCGCCGCAACCCGGCGCAATACTGGTGGATTCACCGTCGTTTCAAGGGTCTGTCGCCGGACTATCCGAATTACTACGGCAGCGCCGCACGGCGCCAGCCACCCGCGGCGGCACTCAACGATCAGCCGCCTTGAAGGTGCTGGGCCAGCTGCTGCGCCAGTTGTGCGGCATCGGCATCCAGTCGCTCCGTGGGCCACCCGAGGCTCAAGCCCGCCGCCGCGTCGGGTTTGGGAATGATATGGAAATGAACGTGCGGCACGGCCTGGTGGGCGCCCACGCCGTTGTTCTCCAGCACGTTGTATTCCTTCACCCCCGTGACTGCGATCACGGCCCGACAGATGCGGGGCAAGACCCTTCCTAAGGCCGCCGCCGCTTCATCCGAGAGCTGATCGAGCGTTGCCGCCGGCTCTTTGGGAATGACCAGGGTGTGCCCGCGACTCAGCGGCGCGATGTCCAGGAAGGCGAGCACCTGGGCATCTTCGTAGACCCGGTGACAGGGAATGCTGCCCGCGATGATCTTGCCGAATATCGTATCGGACATCGTCTCACCCCATCTGATTTGCCACTCAGCTGGGCTGAATAAGGCCCTGAGCCGGCTCGACGAAGTCTGCACGCGCACCTTCCGATGCGGTCGCCGGCGGCGCTGATGCTGCGGCACGGCTGCGGCCGACCGCGCGTGCACCGGTGAGTCTTTCTATGGACCGGATGGCGGAAGCCTTGGCCACGTGCTTGCACCACGCGCCCTGGGCATATCCGGCCGATGCGGCATAGTCATCGCAATTGCACACCCATTGAATATGGCCGTTGGCCAGCTCGAACAACTGCACGGTTCGTTGACCGACCTGGTAGGTGCAAAGTGGTAGTGCCATGGCAGTAATGTTACCGCCTCCCGGCTGTGGATGACCTGTGAATTTCCTGTGGGCAAAAGAGATTTATGCATGCCGGGGTCTTGACAGCCCCGTCGCTGTGCAACATGGCGGGGTCTAGCCCGGTCCTGCCCCGGCGGGCACCGGCGGCGTCGCCGGAGCAGGCAAAATCTGCGCACCGAGGCTCGCCGCATTGACGGTAGCCGGATCATCGCGCAGCCGGATGAAGAGGTTGCCCGCGACCGGATGCGGCACCGGCAAGGTGCCACCCGGAAAGCCGTCCGGTACCTGCACCGCAGTATGGAACTGCCGGTCGGCCGAGATCGTATCCAGCAAAAACAGATCCGTACCGGAGAGTCGACAGGCCACATCCGCCGTGGCCGGGCACTCCAGCGACATCAGCCGCGGCAGCCGCACCAGGGTCGCGAGCGGCCCCCAACTGCCCGGCACACCGTCCTGAACCACCCGAAACCGCAACGGGCCGAAGGCAGACGGGCCAAATGCCTTGGCCGGATCCAGTCGGGCTACTGCCACGTGCGCATCGGCGAGCATCACGGTACCGGCGTCCGTCGACAACAGGCTGGAGAAGGCGCCATCGGCGGTCGCCACCTCGATCTGCGAGCCGCGGGAGAATGACTGCGGCGCTGCCGTACGGATCGAAAATGCCAGCACGGCATCCTGCGGTAACTGGTCCGAGTCGCTGAGTGCAATGTGGCTGGCCGTGCCGGCCTGCGAGGCCTGAATGTTCTTGGCGATCAGTGTCGCGCTCGGCCGCGTCTCCTCGATACGGGCGTCAAGCTCGAACCGCCGCCCATCCTTCAAGGTGACTTTGACCGAACCGGCCTCACCGGGCTTGAGTGCGGTGGCCGCCTGAACATCTGCCGCCATCATCGGCAGCTCCTCGGCGGTCGCGGGACCCGTGAGCCGCTCGGCGCCGCCCGGGGCGAAGGCAATGCCATTGAGCGTGAGAGCGGCCACCTCATCGAGGCGTGTGCCCTTGAGCGTGCCGACGACATCGCCGGCGTGGATGACGAAGGCGCTCAGATGCGCCGCTTCCGTGAAGGTGTTCAGCGTCAGTTGCTGAGTATCGGCGGCGCCGTATTGGGAGATGACCATGGTGACGGGACCCGGCGCCGCATCCTCCAATGGCAATTTGACTTCCAGGGCGTCGGGTTTGACCGGCTTCCAATCCACCTTGAGTTCCTTGCCCGCCGAGTCCCGCAGCATCAGGTGATCCACGCAGCCCACGCTGTCGGCCGTCAGATGTACGACGCCGGCCCGACCGACCACCAATCCACCCTGATCACTGGGCGGCAATCCCCAGGGTTGCTGGCGGGTATTGACCAGGTGAAAGGTCGGCGCCTGGTAGGGTTCGAAGCCCCACCAGCCATGCAGGGTGCCCGTCACCGTGTTCCCCAGGCTCACCTTGCCCAGCGCCGCCGTATCCACCACAAAGCCACCCTGGCCCGCATCGGCGGACGCCGGCAACTCGATGCTGTGTCCGTCGCTGCCGGTGAGGCTGAGGGCGACGTCATGCACGTAGTGCGTGGAAAACACCAACGGCGCACCTTCAACGGGCAACACCAGGCCGGACTTGCGGGCACAGAAAATCTCCTGCGGATCGATCGCGTGCAAGGGCGGCAGCTGAGCCTGTTCGATCGCGGGCAGCGCGGTGACCAGCACCGAGCTGGGCTCATGAAACGAAGGGGCGGCATTGAGCGTCAGCGCCAGCTGGTCGCCTTGGGCGCTCGGCAGCCCCGGCAGGTACTGAAACTGCGCGCTATAGAATGATCCGAGGATTCGCCCGATATCCAGGATCGAGGCAATGTACGGACTGTAGTAGCCGTAACGCAGCTGCGGGGTATAGCTGGCCTGCAGGGCCAGATCACTGGCCGGTCCGCTGGTCAACGCCTCGACGATCGAAGTGCTGTGCCCATCGTTGAGCACCAGGGAGTCCTGATCGGCCATCAGGCACGGCGCCTGCAGCTCCGGAATCCGCGCCAAACATTTGTCGTCGACCTTGATGGCAAGACTGCGCGCCAGCAGCGGGGCCGCCACGCGCAGCTTCGCCGGATCCGCTTCGTTCAACGCCCGGATGGCCAGCAGGTAACTCTCCAGCCGGGAACGATCCAGGCTGGCCTGATTCAGATCCTGCGACGCGCGCACAAAAGCGCCCGGACGCCCGCGCACCGCGTCGCGCACCGCACTGAAGTCCCCGCTGGTGCTGGGTGCCAGAAAGACCAGCACCTGCTGGGCGCCGTCCGGAACCGTGAGCGTGAGTCCGTCGGCGCATTTGCGCGCCCAGGTATCGCAGCGATAGAACCACTCCGGCGGAGGCGGATTGGTGGCGCCGCGTAGAAACGCAACAATCATTACGTAGCGCGCCGCCTGGCTGGCGGGCAGTTCGGCCTTGATCGCCACCCGGTCACCCGCGGCCAGATTGGGGACCTGCGCCACGGGCAAGCTGCGACCGCCGCGCGTGATCATCACCCGCAGCTGCGGGCCGGCGAGATCGAACGGCGCATTGTCGGCGGCCAATGCTGAACCCCACAACAGCGCCGCCAGCAGGCAAGCAGACACAGCGCTCTTCATGTGACCATCAGGGGCAAAAGGAACTGTGACCCCTCGCAGTGCGGCAAGGTTCCCCCTGCCCAGGCCCCGGTTGCGCCTCTGGTGGCGCGTTCAGTTCAGCTCCGGATTGAACTCGCCGCTGTTGGACAGTTCGATTTTGACCGTCAGACCCAGATCGTGCAGCTGGCGGCCCATTTCCGGCGTGATCCGCAAACCCACCAGCGCCTCCGGTTCTACCGCCGCCAGCAGCGTCAGCGAGCCGCCCTGTTCCCGCAGGCGCGCCAGGAACCCGCCATGGCGCACCGCCATGCAATGACAGACCAGAACGATGCCCCAGCCCAGGCTTCCGGGCTGGGTCGTCTCGCCCTCTTCCAGGCCGAAGCGGGCGCGCAGCACCTTGGCCTCCTGCGGCAGCAGCGTCGCGAGAAACTGTTGGGCCACCTCGGAGCCTCGGCGGGTGTGCGCTTCCGACCCGGCGATGCGCGTCAAACGCCGCGCGACGGTGGCCGGCGCTGACCAGACCATGGGGTCCAGCACTGCAACCCAGTAGGTTTCCGGATGCACGGCCGTCGCCGCCACACCGCTGCGCGAGCGGCGCGGTTCCCCGGCCCGAAAGGATTCGGTGGCTTCCAGGGCCAGTTCCCGGGAAATTTCCGCCGGGTCCACGGAAGGGTGGCGGACGTGCAGCGACAACTGGTAAGGCGTCGCCTGCGCGTTGGAGCGCTTACTCACCTGCATTGCGGGCTTCTCCTGATCGATAACGGTTACGCCGGACCGGCATCTGACTGCGAAACCCCTGTGCGCGTCAAATGCGTGGCAAAATGCGCGTGGGCAGCAGGCTACGCTTAAGATCAGTCGTCAGCGCTGCCGGAGGGAGCGATTTTGCAGGTAGCGAAACGGATTGCCACGACGCTGGCGCTGGGACTGAGTCTGGTGGGATCGGCCAGCGCGCACCATTCCTTTGCGGTGTTTTTTGACACCGATACCAAGTTGGTCAAGATCACCGGCGTGGTGCGGGACTTCCAGTTCCGCAATCCCCATGGCGTGATCACCCTGGCGGTCCCCAAAGGTAAAGGGCAGATCATCTGGCGCGCTGAAACGAATTCGCCTTCCGTCCTGCGGCGGCGCGGTTGGACCCCGGAAAGCCTGCACGTGGGCGACACCGTCACCCTGGAAGGCTGGCCGGCCCGCGATGGTAGTCGCTACATCCGTCTCAGATCCGCGCGCCTCGCCGACGGCCGCCCCGTCGGTCAACCGGTGGCATGAGTATGCGCAGCCTGTCCATCAGCGCGCGAGTGCTGGCGCCCGCACTGCTGCTAATCCTGGGCTGCTCGTCGCAAGTCACCGTTGCGCCAACGGCCTCCGCACCGCCGCCCGCCGCCACGGCGCATCCTGATTTTTCCGGATTCTGGAATCTGGACCTGAAGACGCCGCGGGATCCGGCGCTGATGGCGCTGGTGCCGGCGAATACCGCGTTCATGGACGATACCGGACCGGTGGAATTTCCGGCGGGTAGCTACGGTGGCCTGATCCCCACGGCGGCGGCGCAGGCGGCGATAAAGAAATGGAATCCCCGCGACCAGCTCAAGCCGGAAAACGCCTGCCGTGCCCCATCGATCGTGTATGCCCTGCAGGGCCCCTTCCCCATCGAGATCTTCCAGAGCGACGTATTCATCGTCATGAAGCTCGAGTACTACGATCTGGTGCGCATCATTTTTCTGGATGGCCGCAAACCCGAGGCCGACTTCCCGCATTCCATGACCGGTTTTTCCAGCGGCCACTGGGAGGGTTCGACCCTGGTGGTTCAGACCACTCACCTGGAAGCGGCAACCCTGACCAACAATGGCCTGGACCATACCGAGAACATCAAAGTCGTTGAACGGTTCCGCTTGAGTCCGGACGGCAAGGTGCTGATGGCCACCCAGGAATACGAAGACCCGGCCGTGATCGAAAATCGCGGCGTGCGCTTCATCGCCTGGCGCAAGCAACCCGGACAGCACGTGTATCCGTATGAGTGTGACCCGGGCTTCGCGGGCAACTACAAGGCCGGCAAATAGCCGCTCGCGGCTATCTGAGCAGGATCAGCTGCGGAATCGCATCGGCGTCCGCCCAGATAATCGCGTTCTGCTCGAACTGGCGTCCGAACTGCTGCGCGGCACTGCGGGTGAGTCCGGGCACCAGGAAGCTGGGCTCAGGCGGCCATTCACCCGTGGGGTGCCGGCCGATGCCGTCAATCGCGACGTACCGTTGGCGTGATAGTTCCGCGGCCAGCGCCGCCTGACGCTGCCCATTGACCGCATCGTCAAGGAGTTTTCCCAGCGGATTGCAGGCGGTAATAAAGGCGCTGCAGGCGCACTGGTGCAGCTGATGCAGGTGTGCCAGCGGCGCGCTCCGCACACCCACCTGCAAAATGGCCGGAAGGCTGCCTTGAACCCGATACTCGGTTTGCTCATAGGCCCGTAGGGTCGCCGGCTCAATCGCGGAGCTCATCCCAAAACGGTACCATAAGCGCTCCATGCTCACCCAAACGCCAGCCTGGGCCACGGAACTCGAAGTGGCATTTCGCAGTGGTGCCAGCGGCCAATGTGTCCTGTATGGCAACGTGCATGACCGCCTCGCTGTGGGTGATCGGCTCATCAGCGTGGATCGGTATCTGCAGGACACCCTGCTGGCCACGATGAACGTGGTGCTCTCGTATGATCTGGGCAATGGGCTCACCGTGGAGCGCGGCGAGGAGCACCTGGCGCAGTGGGTGCCCTCATCGCTGCGCAATCTGCCGCTCGAACCGCTGGAGGCGGTGCGCTTCATCAACCGGTATGCGCGCTACCTGGCCAATCTGCGCGCCGTTCAGCAGCGGGAAATTCCCAGTGTCGCCGTGGTGGTGCGCGGCGCCGATCA
>FTHH01000586.1_pt1 | contig 13932 bp, 14 predicted proteins | sample 1640901 | NCBI WGS metagenome assembly FTHH01 (sample SAMEA3914788, study PRJEB12502) | metagenome | biome: forest; material: soil | place: Canada | collected 2011-07-03 | depth 0.1 m
CCAACCTTCGCCGGTGCGCACCAGCAGATCGACCGGCCCGGCGAAGGTTGGTGCCCGAGCGATTTCATGCTGTGGGAAGTTGCCTATGCGAAACTGCATTTCGTGGATCGTCTGTGGCCGGATTTCACCGCCCGTGACCTTCAGCAGGCGTTGACCTTACACACCATGCATAACGAACTGGTATCCACGGGTTAACCTTTCATGAACCTGTCGTAGGGGCAGCAGCCGCATGCTTCGAGCGCAGTCCACCTGTGTATTGCTCCTGCGTGTGCTCGGTGTGGGCGCTGGCGCGCTCGCTTTGGTAGCTGCATCCGGGGCCGCATTGGCTGGACCCCCGTTTCAAACCGACGATCCCGAGCCCGTCGACCGCGGGCACTACGAGTTCTACGTATTCGCCGCCAGCGACAGCACGCCGCTCGAGACCGATCCGGTGGGTCCGGCATTTGAGTTCAACTGGGGCGCACTGCCCAACACGCAGCTGCATGCGGTACTCAACTTCGGCGCCATCATCGCAACGAACAATTCGGCCAACGCGCCGCAAGGCAGCAGTCCCAGCGCCTATGGACTGCTCGACACCGAACTGGGCGTGAAGTACCGCTTCATTGCGCAAACCGACTCGGTGCCGGAGGTGGGCGTATTTCCGATGATCGAGCTGCCCACCGGTAGTTCCTCACGAGGACTGGGCGTGGGCAAGACCTGGTACAAGCTGCCGTTGTGGATACAGAAAGACTTTGGGCCATGGACTACCTACGGCGGTGGCGGCTTCGAAATCGTCCATCAGGATGGATTCCGCGATTTCCGCTATGCGGGCTGGCTGCTGCAGCGGGAGCTCGGCGAGAAGTGGACCCTGGGCGCTGAACTCTGGTACCACGGCCCGGAAGGGGCCGGCACGCCGCTGACACATTCCGCCACCATGGTGGACGTGGGCGGCTACTATTATTTCCGCAAGCCGGACTTCCAACTCCTGTTCTCCGTGGGCCATACCGCAGTAGGTCAGGCGGAGACCTATGCTTATCTTGGCTTGTATTGGACTTGGGGAGAGAAAGACCCTGGCTCGGCGACGACTCCAGTCGCGTGGTCCATGACGACCAGAGCGTCCACGCATCCGACACCACAGTGAGTACTGGTCCATGACCCACCGAATCTGTTCCTCAATGGCTATTCGACGCGGTGTGCAGTTGCTGCTTCTCCTGCTAGCTGCTGGGGGCACGGTCCAGGGCCAGCCCCTTGCCGGGAAGGACCTCGTCACAGCACTGCATCGGGGTGGCTATGTAATTCTCATGCGCCATGCAAGCTCACCACGCGTGCCGCCGGATCCTTCACAAGCTGACGCTGGCAATGTCCAGCACGAACGGCAGCTCGATGAGCTGGGCCGCTCCTCGGCGCGCGCCATGGGCGAGGCGCTGCGTCGGTTGCGTATCCCGATTGGCCAGGTGCTCTCAAGCCCGACGTACCGCGCGTTGGAAACGATACGTCTGGCTCAACTTGGACAGGCCAACACTGATGCCCACCTCGGAGATTCGGGCCAAAGCATGCAAGTCGAGTCCAGTGGCGAGCGGGCCGCGTGGCTGCGGGAAAAAGTCGCGCAGAGGCCTGCGGGCGGCACCAACACGATCATCGTCACGCATTTTCCCAACATCAACGAAGCCTTTGCAGGTAATGCCGCAGGACTGGGTGACGGTGAGGCACTGGTATTTCGCCCCGACGGTCACGGGGCGGCCACGTTTGTCACTCGCGTAAAGATCGAAGAGTGGCCACAATTGGCAGCCGCTCACTAGCATCTGCATGGGGACGGGAACCCCCGCCGACGTCTTTCGCACGTCGCTCAAGCTGGGGCTGACTTCGTTCGGCGGTCCGATTGCGCATCTCGGCTATTTTGAACGGACGTACGTGCAGCAGCTGCGCTGGCTCACCGAAGCAGATTACGCCGGCGTCGTTGCCCTGTGCCAACTGCTTCCAGGACCCTCCAGCAGCCAGGTCGGCTTTCTCATCGGGTACCACCGCGCCGGATGGCGCGGCGCCTTGGCGGCGTGGGCAGGTTTCACGCTTCCCTCGGCGCTGCTCATGTATGCATTTGCGCTGTATACCTCACAGAGCGAAGGTCCGGTGATGCGAGTCATCGTGCACGGATTGATGCTGGCCGCGGTGGCAGTCGTGGCGCAGGCAGTGTGGAGCATGGCTCGCAGTCTGTGTCCGGATTGGCGGCGAAAATCGATCGCGATCCTGGCGTTCGCAATGCTGCTCTTTCAGACAAGTGCATCCCTACAGCTTGCAGCGATGCTAATCGGCGCACTGGGTGGTTGGCTCTTGTGTCGAGGCGCCCACATTTACCGGCTTACGCGGCCCGTCGGGCCTAACCTGCGCAGTGGGTGGATACTGCTCGTGGTCTTCGCTGGTCTGTTACTTGGGCTACCAATCCTGGCATTGCTCAACCCGCACGGACCGGCTGCGTTCACGAACATTTTCTACCGCGCAGGCGCGCTGGTCTTCGGTGGTGGCCACGTCGTGCTGCCCATGCTGCGCGACGCGCTGGTGCCGACCGGCTGGGTCTCCGATCCTACGTTTTTGACAGGCTATGGTTTCGCCCAGGCCATTCCTGGACCGTTGTTTACGTTCGCAGCGTATCTCGGCGCCGCCAGTGCGCCGGGACCAGCCTCAGGATTGTGGGCCGCTGTCGCGCTGCTCGCGATATTTCTTCCCGGTATGCTGCTGGCAGCCGCCGGAGGGTCGCTGTGGGGCGGCCTGGGCCGCTCGCAAGCGGCGCAAGCGGCCATCGCCGGGGTCAATGCCGCGGTAGTCGGAGTGCTCGGCGCGGCGCTCTATAGTCCCGTGTGCACGACGGCACTGCACAGCGGCCTGGATGCGGCGGTCGCGGTCACCGGCCTCGCGCTGCTGGTGCGGTGGCACATACCGCCGATTCTCTTGGTTGCGTTTTGCGTCATCGTCAGCGCCGCCACTGCCGGGTAGGTCAGACAGGAATGGGGTCGTGCGGCAGACGTACGAAAAAGACGGCGCCATGGGGGATATTGGGCCGGTATCCCAGCGAGCCGCCATGCGCTTTGGCGATGGTATTGCTGATGGGCAGCCCCAGCCCGGTGGCATTTTCCCGGGTGGAAAAGAACGGATCGAAGACGCGTTCCGCGCCGGCCTCATCAAGTCCTGGGCCGGTATCACTCACCGAGATCTCGACCTCTCCGGCGCCTGCCCGAGCCGCGCCGATCACTATATCGCGGGGTCCCTTGGTTGACTCCAGAGCCTCGATGCCGTTGCGCACCAGGTTCAGAATCACATGTTGCATCTGCACCGGGTCGACCGTGACCGTGGGCAACTCCGGCGCCAGTTTCAATGAGCAAGACACTCCGTGCGCGCGCGCATCGCTGTGCACCAGCGGCATAATGGGCCCGACAAGGGAATCCAGGTCCATCGAGGTGCGATTCATTTCCTGGCTGCGCGCCAGGGCCTGCAAGCGCCGCATAATGTCGCTGGCACGCACCGCCTGGGTGGTGATCTCCCGCAGCGCCTGCCGGCACTCCGCCAGATCGGCCGGCGGCCGCGCCAGCAGCCGCTCGCACGCCTGGGCGTAGTTGGCAATGGCCGTGAGCGGCTGGTTGAGCTCGTGGGCGATACCGGCCGCCATCTCGCCGATGGTTGCCAGACGCGATACGTGCAGCATCCGCGCCTGCAATTGGCCGGGCGGCAGAGCGCGCGCTGTTTCATCAATGTGCTGCATCTGAAGTTCCGGCAACGTGGAGATTGTGAAGCAGTGTAGGTCCACCCTGGACTTATGGCGATGGTTGCTTATACCTAGGTGCTTGCGGACCGCGCGGCCGGGTGCTCCGACTAGGTATTTTCACGGATCCTGCCCGGTGACCGAGTGCTCTATTCTTGAGCCCTGGCCCTCAATCACACCCGTCGATCCCGAAAAGGCAGACATGGACGCACCGCACCCGACGCTGCACGACAACGCGATTCCGTTAGTCGAGCTGTTTGCCAGCCGCGCGTGAGCCGGAGCGGTACGATACAGCCCACAATGAACGCCAATTCCCCGGCCAACCAACGGCAGGCCGCCCCGACCGTATTCGTGGTGGATGACGATGCAGGGGTTCGCGACTCCCTGCGTTTCCTGTTGAAGTCGGTCGGCCTGGCGACCAAGACTTTGGGGTCGGCCGCTGAATTCCTCGAAAGCTACGATGTCACTCAGCCGGGTTGCCTGGTCCTGGATGTGCGCATGCCGGCGATGAGCGGCCTGGAACTTCAGCAACAGTTGAATGTACGGGGCGCCATGATTCCGGTGATCTTCATTACCGGACACGGAGATATCCCCATGGCGGTCGAGGCCATGCAACACGGCGCCTTCGATTTCCTGCAGAAGCCCTTTCGTGACCAGGATCTGATCGATCGGCTCCAGAAGGCGCTCGCGAAGGATGCGCAAAACCGGCTTGAACTGAAGCAACGTGATCAGGTTCGCTCGCGGTTTGATACTCTCACGCCGCGCGAGCACGAAGTTTTGGCACTGATGGTGCGCGGACTTCCCAACAAGATCATGGCAGTGGAACTTGGCGTGAGTCAGCGCACCGTTGAGATCCACCGGGCACGGGTCATGGAAAAAACCGAGGCCGGATCATTGGCGCATCTGGTGCGTATGTTCCTGGATTTGAACCCCCGTACGTAGTTACCACCCTCCCGTGCGTACAGTACGGATTCTTTCGTTTCCCACCAGCACTCATGATTGCTCCCGGACCGAGCGGCATCCCGTCCAGGAGATAACAGCCATGTATCCGATTCATCATATTTTAGTGGCCGTCAAGGACCCGCAGGCCAAGTCGCACCCGGCCATCGCCAAGGCAGCAGCGCTGGCGACGGCGCTTGATGCAAAGCTGCAACTTTTTCACGCGATCGACATCCCGGTCTATCCGGACCTGGGCCTCGTGGACGGTCTGCCGCTGCCGCAGATTCAGCGCCGGCAGCGGGAAACCTATCTGCAGTTACTGGAAGGAATTGCAGCGCCTTTGCGCCAGCGCGGGCTTTCGGTTACCGCGGCGGTCGAGTGGGATTTTCCCCGGCACGAAGCCATCATTCGTGCGGCGGCGCACTTCGGCGCCAACCTCATCGTCGCGGCCGACCACGCCACCGTACATCATCTGCCGTGGCTGCTGCGCTATACGGACTGGGAGCTGCTGCGCGCGAGTCCGGTGCCGGTACTGCTTATCAAGAATCCCCGTCCCTATCGCAAACCCGTGATTCTGGCGGCGCTTGACCCGACCCATATGTTCGCCAAGCCGGCCGCTCTGGACCCTGAGATACTGCGCTTCAGTGCCACGCTGGCAGATGCGCTGCACGGCACCGTGCATGCCGTACATGGCTACGTGCCAGTCTCGGCCAACCTGTCGCCGGCAGTTTTAAGTAAACCCGGTGAACTGGAAAAGGTCCTGGTCGCCGCAGCCGTTGACGCATTCGACGCACTGGCGAAAGTGGCCAAGCCGCTGGGGATAGCAAGAGCCCGTCTGCACGTTCTGGGCCGCCATCCCACCGACGCCATTGAGGAAGTCGCGGCGGAGACGGGCTGCCAGATCGTCGCCCTGGGTTCGATCTCGCGCTCCGGCGTAGACCGGCTCCTTATCGGCAATACCGCCGAGGCCCTCATTGACCGGGTCCCGTGCGACGTCCTGGTCGTCAAACCACCCGCATTTCGGCACAAAGTGGTGCAGGCGCCGCGCGGCGCCCATGTAATACGGCTGCCGATTTCCGTAGGGGCGCAAGGGTGAAAAAGCTGCGTCGAATCCTCGTTGCCGTTTCCGACCTGCAGGATGCTCACACGGGCGTGTTGCGCCGGGCGGCCGTGCTGGCGCGTGCAACGGGTGCTCAGGTGGAACTCTTTCACGCTGTCACCACGCCCCTGACTGAGTCCAGGCGCATTGGCCGGCAGCTGCTGCCCCTGCAACTCACGACTGCCGATTCCCTGGTCCTGGCCCAGAAGAACCTGGAGCGGATCGCCGGCTCAAGGCTCCTGCGGGGATGTCGCGTGCAGGCAAAAGCGGTCGCGGACAAGCCTCCATACGAAGCAATCGTGCGACGCGCGGTGGCCACCCACGCGGATCTCATTATCAACGGCACGCGCACCCGTGGATTCGCCAATCGCATGGTGCTGCGCCACACGGACTGGGAACTGGTGCGGCATTCTCCTGTACCCCTGCTGCTGGTCAAGTCCGACCGCCGCGCAGCCAAGGCAGTGGTCCTTGCGGCCGTTGATCCGCTGCACGCCAAGGAGAAGCCGGCGCGGCTTGATGGGCAGATTGTCGATGTGGCGAGCGGCATGGCCGCGGTTCTGAAGGGAACTTTGCATGCCGTCCACGCCTACATGCCGCTGAGCGTCATGTTCTCCGCCAGTGTCGGGGAGCCCTTGGCCTGGAACACCACGGAACTGGATACCGGCTACACCAAACGAGTTGCACGGGAATTCGCCCGCACGCTGCGTCGGACCCGGATTCCACCTCGTCGGCGGCATCTGCGCGTGGGCGCTGCGGCGAACGAATTGGCCACGTGCGCGGCGCAAATCCGCGCGACGCTGGTGGTCATGGGCGCGGTCTCACGGTCGCGGCTCGAGCGGCTGTTCGTCGGCAGTACGGCAGAGCAAGTCCTGGATGCGCTGGCCTGCGATGTATTGATCGTCAAGCCACGGGGTTTCAAGGCTTAGAGTCATGAGAACTGATCAGGACATCGCCCTTGATGCGGCGGATCGGCTGCATTCGGCGTTCGGCCTGGACGATCAGGATATTGCCATCAAGGTCATCGACGGTGTCGCGCTGTTGGCCGGGATCGTGCGCAGCGATCTGGAACGTGCCCAGGCCGAACGGATCGTCAAGAAGGTCCGCGGGGTCATGGGACTGACGAATTGCCTGCTCGTTTGCCCGAGAACCGCCGCTATGCCGCCGGACCCGGACATCACTCGCGAAGCGGTCGGCACGATCCGGCACCAGTTCCCCGAACAGGTGCAGGCGCTGCAGGTCCTGGTTCAGAATGGCCGCGTCGTCCTGGAGGGCGAATTGACTTGGTACTACCAGCGGGATGTGGTCGAGGCGATGGTGCGATCCGTGCGCGGTGTCGCACTGGTCACGAACAGGATTCGCGTCGCCGACCAAACGGTTGTAGACGCCTGCGATTCCAGCGCACTTTAACTGTTGGTGGGTGAGTACGAACGCCCCATCCGCGCGGCCGCGAGGAAGGACTGCGCAGCATGCGCCAGCAGCGGTCCGTCGCCCGGGTGGTCAAGTGTCTCAACACCAACGACCGACGCCAGCAAGTCCTTGTGGTGCAACTCGATGTGCTTGTAGAACTCGTGCTTGGCGCTGGAAGGGCCGACGATGAGGATTGCTCGTGCATCTTTGATATCCGCCGCAACCTTTTCCAGATATGCATGACTGACCGGTACATGGCCGCTGCCGCTCGAGTTGGCCTTGTGGTGCAGGTGCGCGGGCGACTGCTCGTCCCGAACGACGTGATGCGTGGCCTCTGACACCTCGGCATCGAAGCGAAAGATCCTGGCTTCATGGTGGTCGATCCACACCAGTGCATGATGGTGTCCAGTGGGGCTGTGGGTCTTTGCAGCTGTCATTTGCGTTACCTCGTTGCGAAGGGGGGTAGATTGGCCCGCAAAGGCCGAGCTTGCAGGCCGGCCCGTTGAGTGGGGCGCTCGCGCCTCAGCGCCCCCTCAGGCTAAGAATGTACCGGATAACGACCGCGCCGTCGGCATTCGATAAATGCGGATTAGGCATGGTGATGGGCAGGGTCTTCAGGTCCCAATGCGTCGTTGCCAGAAACTCCCGCAGCTTCGCTTCGGATGTCTCGGGGCGGTCGGCGATACTTTGGAAACTGGGCGCAGGTTGCTTCAGCAACGGCAGGAATTGCTGCTTCTTGGCCACCAGATGGCAGGCCGAACACTGCTCCTGGGCGACCCGCTCGCCACGCCGCACCTGTGAAATGGGGCTCGCGGCATTTTCAGCTTGCGCCACCCAGGGAACAAGCGCGGCGGTCAACAGCACGGCCCGTGACACGTGCCTTGCAGCGGTGCGAATACAGCTCATGCCGGCTCCTGTGTGATCCTGGTCAATGCGCCGAACCCACGGTGCGGGATTGCAGACAGCGCTCAGTAGGCCGCCAGCTCCAGCGGCTGCATGCGGTCATTGCGGCGGGGTATGCGCGCGAGGTAATCGGCCACTCCCATGATGTCGGCGTAATCCAGTCCTTTCAGCAGACTGATATGTGCGGCGGAGAAGTTCGGGCGTCTACCCTCGACGGCATCATGAATCTGGCGCACCAGATATGCATAGTTCTGACCCGCCACGCGCGGCGTCTGGCGCAAGCCGCTGCCTTCGCCGGTCTTGCCATGGCAAGACGCGCAGGATCTGGCATAAACCTCGGTGCCACGGGCGAGAAACTCGCCGGAGCCCACGCTCACCGAAGCCTCTGGCCGCGTCTCGATTTCACTGATGTAGCCTGCGACGTCGGCAATGTCCTGGGCGTTCTGAAGAAGATGTCGGTCCGCCATGTACTGCATGCGCGGATCCCAGCGCCGATTGCTCCTATAGTCGACCAGCTGCTTCACCAATACTGAGAAGCGCTGGCCGGCAATGCGCGGCACCTGGCCATCCGCCGTGCCGCCTGCGGAGGAGCCATGGCATACCGCGCACGACCGGAACAGCTCGGCCCCATGGTCGAGATCGGGACGGCCTTGCAGCGCATCGCTGTTCTCCTGGGCCGCGTTCGATGCACCACCTGCCAGGGCCGGAACGGTTATGGCGATGACGATGCCAAGTGCAAACAGCGGAAAATTCATGGTGGGCGCCCGTTAGTGATCGAACTGCAGCATACCCAGCCAGTGGTTGCCCGGAATCCGGGAAACCACGTATAGGCGCCCTGCGTTCTGTACGTATGGCTCGATTCAGGAAGTTGATGCACCGTCACGACACCACCTTCGAGGAATGAACATGAAGCACCTGGTGATTGTTGCCCATCCGCGCGATGACAGCCTGACGATGTGTCTCGCGCACGCCTACGTCGCGGAATTGGCCGCGCAGGGCCACCAGCACACGCTGCACGACCTTTATCGGCTGGAGTTCGATCCGGTCCTCACCAACATGGAAATCTCCCAGGCACAGACTCGGTCCGGTCCTCCAGAGGTGCTGCAGGCACAGCAGGACATCGAGTCTGCTGACGCACTTACCGTTATCTATCCGCTGTGGTGGCTGTCGATGCCGGCCATTCTGAAGGGCTACATAGATCGCGTATTTGCGCGTGGCTTTGCCTTTGAGTCGCGCCACGGCCAGGTCCATGGACTGTTGACCGGCAAGAAATGCGTGCTCGTTACTTTATCCGGCTCCCCATTGCCACTGTTGGCGGGGAGCGGGCAGTGGAATGCGGTAAAGATGTTGCAGGACACGCATGTATTCCGGGCAGTCGGCTTCGATCTGCTCGAGCATTTGCACTTTGACCACATTGAACCGGGCCTGCCTGCCACAGCTGTCCAGGAGCACGTGGCGCGAGTGCGCCGGTGCGCTCGAGAACACTTTGGGATGAGCCGCAGCTCAGCAGCCACTGCCGCGCAAATCTCCTCGCATCACTCCTGACACGCCGCAAGCGCCTCGGGCAGGCGCGAGAAATAGCCCTCGGGACCCAGTTGCTCCAGCAGTCCCGCCTTGGCAATTTTTCCATGCACACGAGCATTTGCGTCACAAAGGATGACGCGCACGCCGCGTTTCTTCAGCACCTGGATCACCTCTTCGAGTCTTTGCAGACCGGTCAGGTCCATGAAGGGAACGCGCAGCAGCCGTATGATCAGAACCTTCGGGATGCTGTGGGTAGCGATCAGCGCCTGTTCGACGGCCTCGGCGGCGCCGAAGAAAAAGGGACCCTCGATTGAATACACCAATACGCCTGGCGGCAACCGCGCCATGCCCTGATGCGCGAGTTCGAGGCTCAGCTCCTGCTCGGTGTGATGTTTGACTTCAACGCTGGCGGCCATACGACGCAGGAATTGCAGAATTGCCAGAATGACACCGATATTGACTGCTACCACCAGGTCAGCAAAGACCGTCAGAAAACACGTCACCAGCAGGATGGCCACATCTGCCCGCGGCGCGCGCCGAATTACCCGAACGAAGTGCCGAGCTCCGCTCATGTTCCAGGCGACCACGAAGAGTATGGCCGCGAGTGCAGCGAGCGGTACGTTTACGGCCAACGGCGCCAGGATCAGCACCACGAGCACCAGCGTCAGGACGTGGAACACGCCGGCGAGCGGACTGTTGCCGCCGTTGCGAATATTGGTTGCTGTCCTGGCGATCGCACCGGTCGCGGCAAAGCCGCCGAACAGCGGGGCGACGATATTGGCCAACCCCTGGCCAACCAGTTCCTGATTTGAGTCGTGGCGAGTGCCCGCCATGCCGTCGGCGACGACGGCGGAAAGCAGCGATTCGATCGCGCCCAGCAATGCAATCGTAAAGGCCGGTGCAATCAGGTCCAGGAGTCGCGGCGCGGTAAAAGACAGCAGATGCAACGAGGGCAGGCCGTGAGGTATGCCGCCAAAGGCGCTGCCCAGCGTGGCAACGCCCGCAAAATGAAAGTAATTCTGCGCAGCAGTGGCGGCAACCAGCGCGATGAAAGGGCCAGGCACGCGACTGAAGCCGGGCAACTTCGGGCCATACACGACCAGCAGCAATGAAACAGTGGCCACCAGCGTGGTCATCGGGTGCAGCTGCGGCAGCATCTGCAGCAGATGCCACAACCGTTCATGGAAATGGGTGCCCGCGGGAGCTGCGAGGCCGAAAAAGTCCTTCCATTCGCCCACCCAGATGACGATGCCGATACCGGCGGTGAACCCGACAATTACCGGTTCCGGTATGAAGCGGATCACCGCGCCTAATCTGAACAGGCCGGCCAGCAACAGGATTACGCCGGCCATCAAGGTGGCCAGCTGCAGCCCGGAGATGCCGTAGCGGTTGGTAATCTGCAGCAGAATGACTACAAAGGCCCCTGTGGGCCCGGCAATCTGCATCCGGGTGCCACCGCATATCGATACGATGAGGCCGGCGACAATTGCGGTATACAGACCTTGCTCGGGTTTGGCCCCGGAGGCGATGGCAAAAGCCATGGCCAGCGGCAGCGCCACCACGCCGACGATGACGCCCGCGACGACGTTGCGGGCCCAGTGCCGGCGCTGGAGCAGACCGTGCTGAGCTGCCTCTAATATCGCTAACACAACGCTACCCTCTCGGCCCCTGATCCGCCGGCCGGCAGGAAATGTTAGCAACCGCGCGGCCGGCGCGCTGTACGTACAGTTCCCTACTGGACGGCGGCATCTGACTGGGGAAATGTCCGCAGCAGCGTCAACAGCTTGTCGGCCCTGATAGGCTTGCTCGCAACCCGCAGGTATGGGTCTGATGGCAGCTCTTTGACGGCGGATGAGGTATCGCCGGTGATCAGTACTGTCTTCAATGCACTGCCCAACCTGTTGCGCAATGCGGTAATGAGCGCGGTGCCAACCTCGTTGCCTGCCAGGTGATAGTCCGTAATCAGCAGATCGATGTGCTCGGCCTCGGCGCTGCGGAGCGCTTCGGCGATCGAAGAGACTGCCGTCACCCGGTAGCCCTCAACCCTCAACAGCATCCGTGTCGCATCGCGCACCGCTGGATCGTCCTCGACCAGCAAAACGTGCTGCTTGTCAGAAAGAGGCGGCGCAACGGCAGCCCGCTCCGATTCGACATCCACGGAGCTGACCTGACCCGCGCCGGCCGGTAGCGACAGGATGAAAACCGATCCCGTGCCGACTTCAGACCTGACATCAAGTTGAAGGTCGAGCAGCCTTACGATCCGTTGCACGATATTGAGCCCAAGGCCATAACCTTCGCGCAGGCTGTGGGTCGGAACCCCTACCTGGTAGAACTCATCGAAGATGTAGGCGATCTGATCATTCGGGATACCGATGCCGGTATCCAATACCTCGATGCGAACCTGCTGGCCCGACTTCAGGCAGCGCACGCGCACCAGACCCTGCCGCGTGTATTTGATCGCATTGGAGACGAGATTTCTCAAGACTTGCTCGACCAGAGACGGATCGCTGTGAGCGATATCCCTGCTTGTCTCAATCTGCAGCTGCAGGCCCTTGTCCGCGGCCATGCGCGAAAATTCCTGGTGCAGCTCCTCAAACAGCCGGGCCACTGTGAATTCGGTGGCCTCCGGTTTGATCATGCCGGACTCAAGCTTGCTGATATCCAGCAGTGCGTTGAGGAGGCGCGACATTGCGGCGATTGCCTGTTCCTGCTGAGAGACGGCCTGGAGCGACTCCGGATCGCGGACCGTCCGGCGCAAGGTGCCGTTCAGGAGCGCGAGCGTTTGCAGCGGCTGGCGCAGATCATGGCTGGCCGTGGCAAGAAATCGACTCTTGGCTGAATTCGCCCGATCAGCCGCCTCGCGCGCCTGCTCCGCTACTTTCCGCGCCAGGACCAGCTCCGCCTCCACGTGTTTGCGATCGCTGACATCGCGTATGGCGGCGGCGACCAGCACCCGGTCACCATCCTGGATGGGGCTTAAGCTGATCTCGATGGGAAATTCCACGCCATTGCGCCGTTGTCCGAAAAGATCCAGGCCGGCGCCCATGGGCCGAACACGCACGTTTCCGGTATAGCCTTCCCGGTGGCCGACATGCCGGCTGCGAAAGCGCTCCGGCATCAGCCGCTCAAGGCTGCGCCCAACGATTTCATCGTGGGTGTAGCCAAACAGTGCGGATACCTGTCGGTTTGCATAAAGCACCGTGCCGGCGGCATCGATGATAATCATCGCATCCGGGGCTTCCTCAAGGGCGCCCCGTGCAAGTTCCGCGGGTGTAGTCAGCATGTCTTGGGCGCCCATGCGGGTGGGGCTGAGCATGGTTCTCGCTTTCCTGCGCCAAGTCAATCAAACACCTTCCTCACGGTGACTCCCGGACCGCTCAGCCGCTACAAATGCCTATTTACAGTCTCGTACCCGGCAGCACAATTGAGCACTACCAGCAGATCTGAAGACACCTTCCATGAATGACATCGGGCACGCAGCATCGGGCGCCTCGAACACCATCTACGTCTGCCCCATGCACTCGAAGATCCGACAAAGCGTGCCTGGGCATTGCCCGATATGCGGCATGACACTCGAACCACTGCAGCCGGCCGCGGTAGCCACTTCGAGTCGGGAACTGCGGGACATGACGCTGCGATTTTGGATTGGAGCGGCGCTTTCCTTACCCGTCGTCTTCCTTGCGATGGGAGGGCACATTTCCGGCTTGCATCTGCGTCACTACATCTCGCCAAGCACCTCGACCTGGATGCAATTTGCAATCGGCTCCCCGGTCGTTCTATGGGTCGGTTGGCCGCTGGTCAGGCGCGGCGCGGATTCCATAAGGCATCGTTCGCTCAACATGTTCAGCTTGATTACGCTTGGAACGGGTGCCGCCTACCTGTACAGCGTTGCGGCGACATTTGCGCCAACTATATTTCCCACGGATTTGCGCACTGCAGATGGTGCAGTCCCGGTGTATTACGAAGCCGCGACCGTCATCACGGTGCTGGTATTGCTCGGCCAGATCCTGGAATTGCGGGCGCGCGAAGCCACAAGCGGAGCCATGCGCGCGCTGCTCAATCTGACGCCAAAGAGTGCGCGCCGCCTACGGGCGGACGCAGACGACGAGGAAATCGCGCTGGACCAGGTGCAGGCGGGCGACCGTCTGCGCGTGCTTCCCGGCGAAGCAGTACCCACGGATGGCGCCATTCTGGAGGGACGCAGCGCAGTCGATGAATCCATGGTGACCGGAGAGTCCATGCCGATCGCAAAGCAGACCGGGGCCAATGTGATCGGGGGCACTATCAACGGCGCCGGCGGATTCGTGATGCGTGCGGATCGGATTGGTGC
>FTHH01000331.1_pt1 | contig 13839 bp, 14 predicted proteins | sample 1640901 | NCBI WGS metagenome assembly FTHH01 (sample SAMEA3914788, study PRJEB12502) | metagenome | biome: forest; material: soil | place: Canada | collected 2011-07-03 | depth 0.1 m
AATAACCCCGGTTTGGTCATCAGTGACTCCCTTATTGTCGGGCCGACTGTACTACAGCCGGCGGGAGGCGTGGATGATCAGCCTTCGCGCAAGGCGGGTGGCAGATGCGGGGCGAGCAGCTCCACCATGGCCTCGTAGACCTTGGGCGTGCCGCACAGCACGTTGCCTCCCTGGGTGTAGTCGCCGCCGCTCAAGGTGCCGATGCGGCCCCCGGCTTCCTGGATGAGCAGAGTGCCGGCGGCCGTGTCCCAGGGACTCAAGCCGATTTCCCAAAACGCGTCCAGGCGGCCTGCAGCCACGTACGCCAGATCGAGTGCGGCCGCACCGGGACGGCGGATACCGGCGGTGTTCATGATCACCGCCTTGAGCATATTCAGGTATTCATCCAGGTACTTGGTGTTCTCGCGGTACGGGAAGCCGGTGCCGATCAGGGCCCCTTCGAGCGTACGGTGCGCGGTGACGCGCAGCCGGTGGTTGTCCACATGAGCGCCGCCGCCGCGGGAAGCCGTGAAGATCTCCTGGCGCATGGGGTCGTAGACCACGGCGTGTTCCAGCCGACCGCGGATCTGGCAGGCGATGGAGACTGCGAACACCGGATTCTCGTGCAGAAAATTGGTCGTGCCATCCAGCGGATCGATGATCCACAGAACTTCGCTGTTGCCGCTGGCGCCGCCCTCTTCCGCCAGAAAGGCGTGATCAGGATGGGACTTGCGGATGGTGGCGATGATCTCCCGTTCGGCCGCATGATCCACCTCGGTGACGAAGTCGTTGCGTCCCTTGGCGGTAATGGTCAGGGTGTCGGTCCGATGCAGACTGCGGACAATGATTTCCCCGGCACGGCGGGCCGCACGAACGGCAATATTGAGAAGTGGCTGCACGGCAAATAAGCTGGCGCGGAAACCTGCGCTAAGGGGGAGGGCCGCAAGGTTAGCAGACCTCGGCCCCGTCACCTACGCTACCTTCCGGAAGACCATGGCAGACAGTTCAATACCTGATATCCGCATAGTGCTGGTCGAGCCGTCCCATCCGGGCAATATCGGCGCGGTGGCGCGCGCCATGATGAACATGGACCTGACCCGGCTGGTGCTGGTGCGGCCGCGGGAATTTCCCCATCCGCAAGCCACCGCCAGGGCCGCCGGCGCCGAGTCGGTGCTGGCGAGCGCCCGGGTGGTGGAGACGCTGGCGGAGGCGATTGCCGATTGCGGCTTTGTCGCTGCCACCACCTCCCGGAATCGTGACCAGAATTTCCGCGTGCTGGATGTGCAGGAGGCAGCGGTGCGGGTGGTGGCCGAGTCCCGGCGCGCCCCCGTGGCGCTGCTGTTCGGCGCCGAGCGCACCGGGCTGGAAAACGAGCACCTCGATGCGAGTCATGTGCTGCTGCGGATTCCGGCCAGTCGCGAGTACTCTTCACTGAATCTCGCCATGGCCGTGCAGCTGGTGAGCTATGAGATTTTTCGCGCCCGCATGGCCCCCGGCAATGCCGGAGTAATGCGGGAAGTGGCGGATGCCCCGCTGGCGACTCCGCCACAGATGCAGCAGCTGTACTCGCACCTGGAGCAGGTGCTGCAGGAGGTGGATTTCAAAGACCGCACCAAGGCCGGCACCCATCTCATGAGCCGCATCCGCCGCTTCATGCAGCGCGCGGAGCTCGATCAGAACGAGGTGAACATCCTGCGTGGCATCCTCACCGCCATTCAGAACCGGCGACGCATGGCGGGAGCCGCGCATGCCCCGAAGCCTTAACTCATGACCCACGGGCCTGCGCTGTATCTGGACAATGCCGCGACCACGCCGGTGGACCCGGCGGTCATCACCCGGATGCGTGAATGCCTCGGTGCGGACGGTAGCTTCGCCAATCCCTCGGCAATCGCGCACGAGCCCGGACGCGCCGCGGCGGCGCTGGTTGAACAGGCGCGTGCCCAGGTCGCACAACTCATCGGCGCGCTGCCGGAACAGATTGTGTTCACTTCCGGTGCCACCGAGGCCGACAATCTGGCGGTACTGGGCACCGCGCGGGCGCTGGCACCGGGTCGCCGCCATGTGATCAGCGCGCGCACCGAGCACAAGGCGGTGCTGGATGCGGTCCGGCAGCTGAGCCGCGAGGGTTTCACGGTAACGTGGTTGCAGCCGGATGCTGACGGCCGCGTCAGTGCCGGTGCGGTCGCCGCGGCGTTGCGTGCCGATACGGCGCTGGTGTCCCTGATGCACGTCAACAATGAGACGGGTGTGATTCAGGACATCCAGGGCATTGGTGAGGTGTGCCGGGAGCGGGCGGTGGTGTTTCACGTCGATGCGGCGCAAAGCGCCGGTCGGCTGCCGCTGGATCTGGCGCACCTGCCGGTGGATTTGCTGTCCGTGTCAGCGCACAAGCTCTACGGCCCGAAGGGAATCGGCGCGCTGTTCGTGCGCGCGGGCCGCAAGGCGCCCCTGACGCCCTTGATGTTCGGCGGGGGTCAGCAGTCGGGGCTGCGACCTGGAACCCTGCCCACGCATCAGATCGCCGGTTTCGGCCTGGCCTGCGAACTCGCCGGCGCCGCCTTGCAGGCGGACGGTGAGCGGATCAGGCACTGGCGCGACCGACTTCGAGCGCAACTTGAATCCTTGGGCGGCGTGACCATCAATGGGGAACAGGCACCGCGGGTGCCGCATATCCTGAATCTGTCTTTCGACGGCCTGGAGGGTGAAAGTCTGGTGAGCGCGCTGCCTGGACTTGCGGTTTCAACCGGCGCGGCCTGCAACTCCGCCCTGGGCGAGCCCTCCTCGGTATTGCGGGCCCTGGGCCGCAGCGTGCGCCAGGCCGAAAGCGCGCTGCGGTTCAGTTTCGGCCGGTTCAACACTGATGCGGATATCGAAGCTGCCGCGACGCAGGTGCGCGAGGCGGTGCAGCGGCTGCGGGGGGTCTCACCGGCCGCCACGGCAGTGCCCGTCCTTTCGACCCCGCTGGCGGTGCAGGACGAGCGGCTCAGTCCCGTGGTGCGGGAACTCTTCTCCCGCCTGAGCGGTGCCGGCGTGTTGGCTGACGGGGCCGGCACGGTGCTGCGGGGCGAGGCCGGCCAGGAGGCGGGTGAGGCGTGGGTGCGCCTGCATTTGCGGGTATCCGAGGACACTGTGATCGAGGCACGTTTCCAGGCACTCGGCTGCCCGCATACTCTGGCGACGGCCAGTTGGCTTGCAATGCAGCTGGCGGGGCGCAAGCGTTCCGCCGCCCAGCCCGGATCACCCCAGGCGTGGGCGCAGACGCTGGGCGTACCGGTGGAGAAGCTGGGTCGACTGCTGCTGATCGAGGACGCCTTGCATGCTGCACTTGCGCAATGGCCTTGAAATGGCCTTAAGATGGGACACGACATGGCAATCTCACTGACCGAATCGGCCGCCGACCGGGTGCGAACCTTTCTCGCTTCGCGGGGCCGTGGCCTGGGCCTGCGGCTCGGGGTGCGCAAGACCGGTTGCTCCGGCTTCGCGTATGTCGTTAATTATGCTGATGATTCCCGACCCGACGATGTGGTGTTCGAGGACCATGGGGTGAAGGTTTTCGTCGATCCGGACAGCCTCAACCTGGTCAACGGCACCGTGGTGGATTTCGTCAAACAGGGCCTCAACGAGGCCTTCAAGTTCAGCAATCCCAACGTCAAGGGCGAGTGCGGCTGCGGCGAAAGCTTCAGCGTTTAAAAAGCCTTAACTTACCGCGACTTCCGCGTCTGGCGCGGGTGGCCAAGCCGGGCCGTCCGCGGTAGACTGCGCGCCCCGGATGCTGGCCGCCATCAACGGCGATCCCGAATCCTGGTCACTTAATTCCAACGATTTCAATGACTTGCTCAGCGGAGATTTTCGCGAATGGCGCTCGAACGCACCCTGTCCATCGTCAAGCCCGACGGCGTATCCCGTAACCTGATCGGCGAGGTCTATCGCCGTTTTGAAACAGCCGGGCTGCGCGTCATTGCCGCGCGCATGATGCATCTGTCCCAGCTTGAGGCCGAGGGCTTCTATGCCGTGCATCGTGCACGTCCGTTCTTCAAAGACCTGGTCAGCTACATGACCTCCGGCCCGGTCATCGTGCAGGTTTTGGAAGGCGAGAATGCCATCGCCAAAAACCGCGAACTCATGGGCGCCACGGACCCGAAGAAAGCGGCCCCGGGCACCATCCGCGCGGATCTGGCCCTGAGCATCGAACAGAATGTGGTGCACGGTTCCGACGCCGTGGAAACGGCAGCGCAGGAGATCGCCTACTTCTTTGCCGGCACCCAGGTGTTCCCGCGCGCCTGATACCCATGTCAGCCCCACTGCCAACCGAACCGATCAATCTGCTGGGGCTCGCGCGCCCGCAGCTTGAGGAGTACATCGCCGGTTTGGGCAGCAAGCCGTTCCGCGCCCGCCAGTTGATGAACTGGATCTACAAGCGCGGCGAGAGTCGGATCGGGGAAATGACCGATCTGGCCAAGGACTTCCGCGCGCAACTGTCGCAGTGCGCACAAGTGCGTGTGCCCCGGATCAGCGATCTGCAGGTGTCCACCGATGGCACCCGCAAGTGGAAGCTCGAGGCGGACGCTTCCCAGGCCTTCGAGATGGTGTACATCCCGGAACCGGGTCGCGGCACGCTGTGCATCTCCTCGCAGGTGGGGTGTGCGCTGGACTGTTCGTTCTGTTCGACCGCGCAGCAGGGTTTCAATCGCAATCTGACCACCGCCGAGATCGTCGGCCAGGTGTGGCTGGCGGCACGCGAACTGGAAGCGGCTGTCGGGGGCACGCCCAGTGATGATCCGGACCTTGAACCGGAGCCTGAAGCCGACGTGGTCACTCCGATGAGTGGCCGCATTATCAGCAACGTGGTGCTCATGGGCATGGGCGAGCCGCTCGCCAATTTCCGCAATGTCGTGCCGGCGCTGTCGATATTGATGGATGACTTTGGCTTTGATCTGTCGCGACGCCGGGTCACCCTTTCGACCTCGGGCCTGGTGCCGCAGATGTACAAGCTGGCCGAGGAAACCAATGTGGCACTGGCAGTCTCGCTGCATGCGCCCAACGACGCGCTGCGCAATGAGCTGGTACCCATCAATCGCAAGCACCCCATCAGCGAACTGCTGGCGGCGTGCTGGAATTACATCGATGAGCAAAACGGCCGCAGTGTCACCTTCGAATACGTGATGCTGGATGGAGTCAATGACTCCCCGGCCCAGGCGCGCGAGCTGGTGCGGCTGCTGCGCGGCCATCCGGCCAAGCTCAATCTCATCCCCTTCAATCCATTTCCGGGAACCCGTTACCGGCGCTCGCCCATGGCAGTCATCCAGCGCTTCCGCGACGAACTGCTGCGTGGGGGCTTGCTCGCCACCATCCGGCGTACGCGGGGCGATGATATCGACGCCGCCTGCGGTCAGCTTGCCGGGCGCGTCATCAACCGAACTACAGTACGTCTGGGCAACAAGACCATTGGTCTTACGGTGCAGTCATGAAAAATGCGCGCGGCGCTGCTATCACGGTGGGTGTCGTCACTGCGGTCATGCTTCTGGCCGGTTGTGTGACCACCCGGTCGCCCCATCTGACCGATACGAATGCCAAGGCCGATGCCGCCGCGGACAACGTGCAGCTGGCCTTGGCGTACATGCAGGAAGGCAATCTGGCGCGGGCCAAGGAAAAGCTCGATCGGGCCAAGCAGGAGGATCCTTTAAACCCCAACGTGCACAGCGTCTACGCGCAGTTCTACGAGCGCATCAATGACCAGAAGAAGGCCGAAAGCGAATTTCGCGAAGCCATGCGGCTGGCTCCCGGGGATCCCGGGCAATTGAATTTCTATGGCGTCTACCTGTGCAATCAGCATCGGGTGGACGAAGGCGTCACCAAGATGCTGCAGGTGGCCAACAATCCCCTCTACCGCACCCCCGAGGCCGCCTACACCAACATCGGTGTGTGCCTGCTGACCGCGCATCGCGATGAGGAAGCCGAGTCGGCCTTCCGGCGGGCACTGACCGCGCGCCCGGATTTTGCGGAAGCCGCCTACCAGCTCGCCGACACCGAACTGGTGCACGGTCGCGCCCTCGAGGCCCTGAAGCTCGCTGAGAAGTTTCTCAAGCAGTACAATCCGACACCCGACCTGTTGCTATTGGGATGGCACGCCTCGTGCGTGCTGGGCGATGCGCGCGGCGCCGATCAATACGCGAAAACACTGCGGGCCGATTTCCCCAACGCCGAGCAACTGCGTTCCCTGGGCTCGTGCCAGCAGCCCACTTCGCCGCAGCCCACACCGCGTTGATGCCGATGAGTGAGGGCGGTAATGACGGCGGCGCGCGCAAGAACGCCATCGGCGCGCGCCTGCAGGCAGCACGCGAACGCGCCGAGCTGTCGTTGGTGCAGGCCGCCGAGCAGCTGCATGTGGATCCGAACGTCATCCAGGCGCTGGAGAGCGAGAACTTCGATACCCTGGGCGCGCCGGTGTACGTACGCGGGCACATGCGCCATTACGCTGAACTGGTGAAAGAGTCGGCACCGGAATTGCTGGGGTTGTATGCGGCCAGCACGCAGGCCGGACCGCTGCCGGACCTTACCCGGATGCCGCATGCGAAACAGATCAGCTCCTGGCGCGGCGCGCTGCTCACCACCGGGATTGCGGTGGTGATCGGAGTCGGCCTGATCGGCAGCATTCGCTGGATTTATCTGGATCTGCACCCGGGCGCAGCGGCCGCCCCGGCGCCGGCCGCTGCACCGCCAACCGCCTCCGCGCCGGTCGCGGGCAACAATTCTTGAGCTGGGGAGTTCCTTGAGCAGTCAGATTCAAGCCGTCCGCGGCATGAACGATGTGCTTCCGGCGGAGAGCGTGTCGTGGCAGCACCTGGAAGGGATCGTGCGTGAGCTGCTCCAGGCGTATGGGTACGAGGAGATCCGGGTGCCCGTGGTTGAACATACCGAGCTGTTCAAACGCGCCATCGGTGAATACACCGACGTCGTCGAAAAAGAAATGTACAGCTTCATCGACCAGGGCGGCGATAGCCTCACCCTGCGTCCCGAGGCCACCGCGGGGGTGGTGCGCGCCATGATTTCCAATGGTCTGCTGCGCGGTGCCCGCCACAAGCTGTGGTGCATCGGTCCGATGTTCAGGCACGAGAAGCCGCAGAAAGGTCGGTATCGGCAGTTCTACCAGGTCGACGTGGAAGCGGTGGGCTTTGCGGGTCCCGATGTCGATGCGGAACTGATCGCGCTCACCGCGCGCCTGTGGCGCAGATTGGGCATCACGCGGGTAAAACTGCAGATCAACTCGTTGGGCACTGCGGAGGCGCGGCGCGCCTACCGCGAGAAACTCATCGAGTATTTCTCCGCGCACCAGCAACGCCTGGATGAGGACAGCCGCCGTCGCCTGCACGGCAATCCGCTGCGCATCCTCGACAGCAAGAATCCGGATCTGCAGCAGCTCATCAGCGCCGCGCCGCTGCTGACCGATTACCTGGATCCCGAATCGCAGCTGCACTTTGCGGCGCTGCGGGCCGCGCTGGACGCCATGGGGATTGAATACACTGTCAATCCGCGTCTGGTGCGCGGCCTCGATTACTACAGCCGCACGGTGTTCGAGTGGATCACCGATGCCTTGGGCGCGCAGGATGCGGTGTGTTCCGGGGGACGCTACGACGGCCTGATCACGCAGCTGGGCGGGGATGCCACGCCGGCCATTGGCTTCGCCATGGGCATCGAGCGGGTGGTCGAACTGCTGCGGCAGCTGCCGTCCCAGCCGCAGGCGCCTGCGGCGGACGTGTATGTCGTGCTGAACGGGGAGCGGGCAGCGGTTGAAGGCGGCCGCATTGTCGAATCCCTGCGCGATGCGCTGCCGCATCGCCGCTTTGAGTTGAACCTGGGAGGGGGCAACTTCAAGGCCCAGTTCCGCCGGGCGGATCGCAGTCGGGCGCGCCTGGCGTTGATTATTGGTGAGGATGAATTGGCCCGGGGCGTGGGGGCCTTGAAACCTTTGCGCCTCGAGTCGGGTCAGAGTGAGTGCCCCATGGCGGAGCTGCCGGTACGGATCGAGGCGGCACTGCGGGCTGCGGATATTCAGGAGTAGGGCGGGTGGACGAGTACCTTTCGGAAAAAGAACAACTGGACCGGCTGATGGGGTGGCTGCGTGCCAACACCCCCTGGATTGTCATCGGCTTGGCCTGCGGCGGCCTGATCGTGTTCGGCGTCAGATGGTGGCAGGCCCGCGCCGACCACAATGGCGTGGATGCATCGCAAAGCTACACCCACATCCTCGACGCTTTTGACCGGGGGGACCGTACCAAGGGTCTGGACCTGGTCGAACAGCTCAGCCGCGCTCATCCGGGCAGCCCATATGTGGATCAGGCGGATCTGGCTGCGGCCCGGCTGTTGCTCGAGACCGGTCAGCCGGACCGCGCGGCCTCCTATCTCACCGTGGTCATGGAGCATTCCCGTGATCCGGAGCTGGCGCTGGTGGCGCGGCTGCGCCTGGCGCGGGTGCAGGTGGCCCAAGGCCACCCCGACGCGGCCCTCAGCACCCTGGGTACGGCCGACCAAGGCGCTTTCGAGGGACGCTTCGCCGAAGTGCGCGGCGATGCCTATTTCGCCAAGGGCGACCGGGCCGGTGCGTTGCGCGAATATCGTGCGGCGCGCGCTGCCATCGGCCCCGCCCAGGCGGCCAACGACCTATTGGACCTGAAGATAAACGACCTTGCCGGAGCTGCGAGCAGCACGCCGGCGCCTGCAATTCCCAAGGGGACCTGATCCATCATGCGTCGCATTCTGCCGATTCTGCTGTTGGCCCTAGTGGCCGCCTGCTCCAAGGAAAAGGACCCGGACCGTCCGGCCAAGCTGGTAGCGTTTCCGGAGACCCTGAAGATTCAGAAGGTGTGGAGTGAATCGGTCGGTGGCAACAAGGTGCCGCTGCGTCTTGGCCTGGGGCTCAATGTCGAGGGCGACACCGTGTATGCCGCCGGCAGCAAGGGCGACATTGAGGCGTTCAACCTGCAAAACGGCCGCCGCGAGTGGCAAACGCGCACCAAACTGCCGCTGGGTGGGGCGGTAGGATTCGGCGACGGCAAGGTCGTGGTCGGCTCCACGGATGGCGATGTGATTGCACTGGACGCCCAAAGCGGCAAGCAGCTGTGGTCCGCCAATGTCGCCGCCGAGATCCTGTCGGCACCGGCGGTGGCACAGAAATTGGTGCTGGTGAGGGGCGTGGACGGCAAGCTGCACGGCCTGTCGACGGCCGATGGGCACGAGCTGTGGCAGCAGCAGCAGACGGTGCCGAAGCTGTCACTGCGTGGCGCCGGCTCGTCCGCCATCGCCGGCGATGTGGCCGTGACCGGCTTCGACAACGGTCGGGTGGTGGCCTCCTCGTTGACTGACGGAGCCAGCGTGTGGGAAACCCAGCTGCAGATTCCGGCCGGCAAGACCGATATCGACCGTCTGGTTGATATCGATACACCGGCACATATCATGGGCAATGACGTCTATGTCGTCGGATTCCAGGGCAAGCTCGCCATGATGGCGCTGGATTCCGGCCAGATCTGGTGGTCGCACGAGGCCTCCAGCTATCGTGGCATGACCCTCGATGACGACAATGTGTATGTGTCCACGGCGGCCGGCGAGGTCGTCGCCCTGAAGCGGCGCACCGGTGTTGAGCTGTGGCGGCAGAAGGCGCTCGCGCACCGCCGTCTGTCCGGGCCGGTCGTGGCGGGCGATGCAATCGTGGTCGCGGATTTCCAGGGGTATGTGCACTGGCTGGACCGGGCGACCGGGGCCGTCGTGGGCCGCGTACGCGCGGGCAAGGTGCGCTACACCAACGCGCCGGTGTACGCCGATGGCCTGCTGCTGCTGTTGAACGATCGCGGCGTTATCGACGCCTTCCGTGCTACGCCGATTGCGGCGCGTGCCGCTGCCGCACCCGCAGCGCCTACCAGCGGTCAGGACGCACGGTCCGGGGGCTAGGCAACTGTGCTGCCGATCGTCGCGCTGGTCGGCCGACCCAATGTCGGCAAGTCGACGCTGTTCAATACTCTGACGCGCACGCGCGATGCCATCGTGGCCGACGTGCCCGGTGTCACTCGTGATCGCCAGTACGGCTACGGCCAGTTCGGCGCAAACGCCTACGTCGTCATCGATACCGGCGGCCTGGTGGTCGAGAACCCCTCGGTGATCGAAGCGCAGATGCGCATGCAAACCGAGCGAGCGGTGGCCGAGGCGGACCGGCTGGTATTCATCGTCGATGCGCGTGCCGGTCTGACGCCGCAGGATGAGATCATCGCCCGGGAACTGCGCCGTTCCGGCAAACCCATCATCCTGGCGGTCAACAAGATCGAGAGCCTGGATGCGCAGGTCGCCTTAAGCGACTTCCATGCGCTCGGCCTGGGTGAACCGGTTCCCATTGCCGCCACTCACGGCCAGGGCATCGATGCGCTCATGTCGCAAGCGCTGGCCGGATTCGAAGCGTCCCAACATGAGGACTCGATCGATGACGCCATCCGTATCGCGGTCATTGGTCGGCCCAATGTCGGCAAATCCACGCTCATAAACCGGCTGCTGGGCGAGGAGCGGGTCATCGCCAGCGCCGAGCCCGGGACCACTCGTGACAGCATTCTGGTGCCGTTCAAGCGTGACGAGCGGGAATTCGTGCTGATCGATACTGCGGGTATCCGTCGTCGCTCGAAGGTTGAAGATCTGGTCGAGAAGGTCAGCGTCGCCAAGACGCTGCAGGCCATCGACCATGCGCACGTCGTGATCATGATGCTCGATGCCCATGACGTCATTGGCGAACAGGACGCCAGTGTGCTCGGCATGGCGCTGCAACGCGGCCGCGCGCTGCTGATCGCGATCAACAAGTGGGATGGAATTCCTCCCGAACAGCGCGAGGAAATCCGCCGCCAACTGGGGTTGAAGCTGGACTTCGTGCCCTATGCGCCGCTGCATTTCATTTCTGCCCGCCATGGCACCGGGGTCGGCGAACTGGTCCAGTCCGCGGTGCGCGGCTTTGAGTCGGCGATGCGCGAGATGCCCACCCGCGTTCTCAACAAGACGCTAGAGGCCGCCATGCAGGCCCATCAGCCGCCGGTGGTGCACGGCCGACGTATCAAGCTTCGCTACGTCCACCAGGGTGGTCGAAATCCGCCGCGCGTCATCGTGCATGGCAGCCAAAGCGAGCGAGTGCCCGATGGCTACGCGCGCTACCTGGCGAATGTGTTTCGCAAGACTTTCGATCTGTACGCCACACCGGTCGTGGTGGAGTTTCGCGCCGACGCCAATCCCTTCAGCGAGCGCAAGACTGAACACAAAGTCGGCCATCGGCCGCGTCGCAAGGGCAGCGCCGGTACCGGACACATGGGCGCCAAACTCGCCAAGATCGCGGGCATCAAGGCGGCGCGCAAAAAGAAAGCGGTTGCCGCGCAGCAGGGTACGCGGCCGGCCCGCGCCGGCGCCCGCCCCGCACGGCCGCGCTCCGGCCCGCCCCGGGGCGCAAAGCGCAAATAATCGCCTCGACGCCGTTCAGCGCGTGCGGGGGTATTGGTGCGCCGGCGGCAGGAACAGTGCCGGATCCACGAACACCTGATTCAGCACCACGGCGAAATGCAGGTGCGGACCGGTCACCCGGCCGGTCATGCCGACCTTGCCGATGACCTGCCCGCGCGTGATTGCATCCCCGACCTGCACACCGATCAGGCTTAAGTGGCAGTACACCGTGAGCAACCCCTGGCCATGATCAATGATCACGGTGTTGCCATTGAAAAAGTAGTCGCCGGTGTCAACGACCGTACCGTCCGCCGCCGCCAGTATTGCGGTGCCGGCGGGCGCGGCAATGTCCATGCCGGTATGAGGATTGCGCGCTTCCCCATTGAACACGCGGCGCAGTCCAAATGAGCTGGAACGAACCCCGGGCACCGGCTGCAGCAACGCCAGGCTGGGCGGGGCGGCCGCACTGAAGGTGGCGACCGCGGCGTGAATGCGCGCGCGCTCCTGCGTGGCGCGGCTGGCGTCCGCCGCTGACAGGTCGACCTGGCCGGGTGCCACCTTCAGCCGCTGTACCGTGTAGGTTTTCGGGCCAATGGGAAAGCTGTGGGTTGCCTCGCCCTGCACCTCCAGCCGCGCCGTTCCGGTCGGCGCATCCAGTGCAATGCCCACCACGGCCAACCACTTGCCGGCGCGTTGAATCACCATGACGCGATGCTGATCAAACGTCGCCCGGTTCGGACCGGTGACCGCCACGATACGCACCCCACCGGGGACGCTTGCGCTGTGCGGCAGGTCCGTTGCCGGAGCGGTTGCGGCGCAGGTGGCACCGGCTGTCAGGGTGACCATCCCGGCGGCCGTCAGTCGCTGCAGGATGCTCGGCACATTCATGTATCGTTTCCGGAAGTGCGTCCGGTCACGCGTGCCCGCAACGCACCGTGGTGTAGCTGCGCCACAATCTCATCGCCCATCGCAACCGACGTGGCATCGGTAATGACACTGCCGTCCACGCGCGTCACGACCGCGAAACCGCGCGCCAGTGTGGCCAGCGGGCTGACCGAATCCAGCCGCTGCTGCGCGAGTTTCAAGCGGTGCGTGCTGGTTTGTAGGCAGCGCTGCAGCGCATGCTGCAGGCGAATGCGCAGTTCCGCGCTGCGCGCCGTGAGAGCTGCCACGCGGTGCGCGGGAGTTGCCCGCATCAGCGCGGTAAAGGCCGTGCTCAAACGGATGTTCTGATGCTGGACCTGGGCACGCAGCGCTTTGCGCAACCGTTGTTCGAGCTCGTCCAGGCGCTGCGCGCTGTGCTGCAGTCGAACGCCCGGATGGGTGCGCTGCAGGCGGTGGCGCAGGTTCTGCAGCAGCTGGCTCGCCGTGCGCAGTTCGCGACGTCCGGACTGCACCAGCCGTTCGCCGATACGGCGCAGGATGTTGAGCAGTTCCTGGCGATCGGGTACCACCAGTTCGGCCGCGCCCGAGGGCGTCGGCGCACGCACGTCGGCGACGAAATCGGCGATGGTGAAGTCAATCTCATGGCCGATACCGCTGACCACGGGTATGGCGCAGGCGCGGATCGCACGCGCCACGCCCTCGTCGTTGAATGCCCACAGGTCCTCCAGCGAGCCGCCGCCGCGCGCCAGGATGATCACGTCGCAATCGGCGCGTGCCGAGGCCCGTTCCAGCGCCTGAATCAGCGCCGGCACGGCCGCGGCGCCTTGGACGGGGGTGGGGTAGATCAGCACCTGCGCCGGTGGATAGCGGCGCTTGAGAATATGCAGGATGTCGCGTACCGCGGCCCCGCTGGGCGAGGTGATTACCCCGATCCGGCGCGGAAAGACGGGCAGGGGGCGCTTGAGCTCGGGGGCAAACAGGCCTTCGGCCGCCAACCGGGCCTTCAGGCGCTCGAATTCGCGCTTCAGCGCACCAACCCCGGCTTCCTCCATGTGGTCGGCGATCAGCTGATAGTCGCCGCGGGGCTCGTACAGGCTGACCCGCCCACGCACCAGCACCAGCTGCCCCGATTTCGGGGTGAACCCCAAGGACATATTGCGCTGGCGGAACATGGCGCCGCGGATCTGCGCTTCCTTGTCCTTGAGGGTGAAATACCAGTGCCCGGAGGCCGGCTGGGTGAAATTGGACAGCTCCGCTTCCACCCAGATTACTGCCAGGCCCGATTCCAGCAGCAGCCGCACTTCGCGATTCAGCCTGGCGACGGTGTAGACGGTGCGTTCCGCGGTCTGGGACATGTCCTAGTTTACCCGACCCCGGCGAGTGCGTAGAATGCGCCATGCGAATCCTCGAAGAAGCCCTGACTTTCGACGACGTCCTCCTGGTGCCGGCCCATTCCACGGTGCTGCCACGCGAGGTCGACCTTTCCACCACCCTCACCCGCAGCATCAGGCTGGGATT
>FTHH01000162.1_pt1 | contig 13445 bp, 10 predicted proteins | sample 1640901 | NCBI WGS metagenome assembly FTHH01 (sample SAMEA3914788, study PRJEB12502) | metagenome | biome: forest; material: soil | place: Canada | collected 2011-07-03 | depth 0.1 m
ACCGGCATGGAAAAGCTCCTGGCAGAGGAACTGGAGACCGAAAAAATTCGCTACACCCTGCAGCTCAAGGAAGCGCGGGTTAAGCAAACACAGCTGGAATCCGAGGCAGACAAGGTCAGGCGGCAGGCCGCGGCCGAGGCGGCCGGTGCCGAGCAGGTCATCGCCGCCAAGGCCCAGGAGGAGACCATGCAGCACATCCTGCCCTTCAAGCAAAAGCAGATCGAACAGCGAACGCTGGAGGCCGAGGCCGACAAGGTCTCGCGCATACGCACAGCGGAGGGTGCGGCCGAGGCGCGTCGCATCGAAGCCCGCGGCGAAGCCGACTCACGCCAGAAGCTCGCCGACGCCGAAGCCTATCGCCTCGATCTGGTCGGCAAGGCGAATGCAGGGCAGATGGAGCGCGAGGGAGTGCTGATCACTCATTACCCGCTGCTGATCCAGAAAACCCTGGCCGACAAGCTCTCCGACAAGGTGCAGGTCATTATCGCCCCGACGCCGGCTGCCGGGCATTTCATCGGCTCCAATCTCATCGGCGACGAGGGTCTGACGGGTGCGATGGCCGCCACGCCGGAAGTGGCTACGCCGCGTGGAGCCCGGCCGTGATTCTCGCGGCCGCCGCAGCGCTGGCGATCGTCGTCGGGGACCACACCGCGTTGCGATCCGCCGCGCAGTCCGGTGCGACGGAACTGACCACGCTGTGGCAAGGGGATGTGCTGGAAATCCGCGGCGAACGCGCCGGCTATCTGCAGGTGTACAACTACCGGCGCGAGCGCGGCGGCTACCTGCGCAATGACGCCGTTCGGCCGCTGGGACTTGCGCCGACCGATGCACCTGAGCTGCTCGCGGTGCTGCGATTTCTGCGTGACAGCCGCGGCTCCGAAGCGCTCGGGATCAGCTACGGTGCCGCGTATCTGAAGGCCGTCCCGTCCCAAGCATTGACGGCCGAGCCCCTCGAAGCCATCGCCCTCATGGCAGAACGGCTGGCCGACACAGCGTCAAGCACCACCAGCACGTCAGCAGATGTCGGTGCCCATCTGGACGTAGTCAGCCAGTTCGGGATCCACATGCGCAGTTTCGAGCGCAGCGGTCGCATCCACGTGTGTTACGACGGTGAATTGTTTCATCGCGTCCTGACCTTACCCCGGGCCAGTGCCGAGGATCGTGCGATCGCCGCGCTCAGTCTTACCCGTGCCGACTGCATCGACCCGGCGCTGGGTTCGGGGCCACGTCTGGCGCTGGACCATGAACGCAGCGCCATGCTGGCGACGATCCCGGATCGCGACTTGACGGCTTTGACGCGCAGCCGCCTGCACGCCCGACGCGCGAGCGTGTGGGCGTCTCTGGCCTTTGAAGAAGCACGCAGCAGCGGCCCCGCGGGTGTCGCGGGCCGAAGCGCGCTGACGGAGCTTTTGAGCGTGCGGTTCAACGACCTGGGAGAGGATCGCAGGTCCGAGTACACCGATACCGTGCTGCGGGTCAGCGCCAGCCGCTGGGCCCCGGCAGTTGTGGCCTCGCAGTTGGATCAGTTCACGCTGAGCGTCGCCCCCGGTGACCCGGGCCAAACCTGCGTCGCCTTACGGAAGTCCCAATCCGGTGCTACCCCACTGGTACAACGTTGTACCTACGGCGTTCCCTGGCTGGCCTCGGCACAGCTGATCGCACAAGGCCAGGCCGTGGTGCTCGCCGTGCAGCCCCTGGAAAGCTGGCGGGAACTGTGGATATTCCACCAGCGCAACGGAACCTGGATTGCCGACGTTATGCCCCCTGGATTCAACGATCCCGAAGAAGGTTATATAGAGTATGCGGGCTACGTTCCTGCCACGAGACGTCTGTTGGTTGTTCGCGAGCTAAGAGACCACGGGCATTTTCAGCGCAGTTTTGAAGAGCTGCGACTCGATGATCTCATGACCGTCAGGCAGGCGAGCAGACCCGACTTGCTGCGGGACTTCGGTCGCTGGCAGGATGTGAATTGGCGAAGGGATACGCTTGCGCTGCACTAGGGCGATCGTATCGACTAAGCAGTAGGCCGCTCCAAGGCGCCCGTCGCGGCTCGGGCTTTCAGGAACTCGGTCAGCAGCACCTCGACCTGATCCGGATCAACGGGCTTGGTCAGATGGCGATCGAAGCCGGCTGCCCTGGCGTTTTCCTTGTCATCGGCCTGCCCCCATCCCGTAACCGCAAGCAGGAAGATGCCTCGTCCCCAGGCTTCCCGACGAATGCGCCGTGCGGCTTCGTAGCCGGTCATGTCCGGCATACCGATGTCCAGAATTACCGCATCCGGACGCTCGCGCGCACCCAGCTCAAGCGCGTCCCGACTTGAATGGCCGACCAGGACTTCATGTCCAAACACGCCCAGGACGAGTGCCAGTGAATCGGCCGCATCGCGGTTGTCATCCACGACCAGGATTTTGCCGCGCGGGCCGGCGCCGAGGGTCGGTGCCGGCTTCGCCGCCGGCTCCTGCCTTCTTGCCACCACGATGGTTGAGGCCGGCAGGTGCAGCACAAACTCACTGCCCTGGTCACTGCCATCGCTCATTGCTTCAACGGTTCCCCCATGCAGGGCCAGCAGCCCTTTGACGAGCGCGAGGCCGATGCCCAGCCCGCCCTCGGCGCGATCAATTACCGAATCGACCTGCGCAAACATTTCGAACAGATGAGGAATGACCGCAGTGCTCAGGCCGATGCCGGTGTCCTTCACGCTGATGGCCAGGCCCTGCGGCTCGAGCCTCGCGGCCACTTTGATCGTGCCGCCCTCGTCGGTATATTTTGCCGCGTTGGTGAGCAGATTGGAGAGCGCCTGCGACATTCGCAGCGGGTCCACTTCCAGCTCGATCGGTCGGTCCGGTAAGGAAATTTCCAGGGTGTGGTTCTTGGCCTCGATGAGGGGCCGCGCGGACTCGACCGCCGTCGCCACCAGGGCCTGAAGCCCGACGTAGTCCTTCTTCAGTTCGAGTCGGCCGCGGGTAATGCGTGAGACATCCAGCAGGTCATCCAGCAGCAGGGCCATGCGCTGCACCTGGCGCCCGATGACCTCCCGGCTCCACTCTTTTTGTGAGTCGTCCGCGTCCGGGACCGCCAGCAGTTTTACGGCGTGCCGAATCGGCGCCAGTGGATTGCGCAATTCGTGCGCGAGGGTCGCCAGGAACTCATCCTTGCGGCGATCTGCTTCCCGCAGCGCGGCCTCCGCTGCCTGGCGGTCAGCGACTTCCGCGCTCAACGCAGTATTGGTCTCCCGCAGCGCCTTCTCCCGCAACTGGACTTCCTCGAGCATGTTGTCGAAGGCGGCGACCACCATGCCGATTTCATCGCGACCGAACGTGCCTACTCGCCGGGAGTAGTCCCGGTGGTCAATGACCTGCTGTGCCACTTTTGCCATGGCGTCCAGTGGCTCCGTGATGACCCTCTGCAGTGCCGTGGACCACACCAACGCCACGATCATTCCCAGCAGAATGACCAGGGCAAAGATTCCCAGGTAGGCCCGCAACCGGCCGGCGAAATCATAGTTCGCGACCAGGTAGATAGTGCCGAGGCGTTCGCCGTTCTGAACGATTGGCTGGGCAAATTGAATCTGATTTCCTGACACCATGGCACCGGCTCGCGCCAGCGGCAATCCTGACGGCGGTGGCGCCTGGCCGGGGCGCGCATAGAAGGCATACAGTTTGCCATTAGTGCCGTACAGGGCCGCGACCCGAATCGCGGGCCGCGCCTGCATGGCCGTGAGATTGCGTTGCGCGACGGCACGATCATCGAAGGCCACCGCGGGCGCGGTCGAGAGCGCCAGGATGTCGGCCTCGGCCGAGAGGTCCGAGATCCAGGATTGCCGATAGCTCGACAAGTCGTAGGTCAGCATCGCGATCACCGCCACGACCAGGGCGATCGCCGTGGTGCGCAGGACAATGCCGATCAACTTGCCGCGCACCGAATTCGGGTGTGGCAGGAATCCGGGTCGGCGCAAGACGGAGGTCCAACTCATCCGCTGGTCACTTGGGGTTGCTGGCGGGGGTCGGCACGCCCGCAAATTTCGGTGATCGATCTAGGTCGACATCCATGGCCCCAACGTGTGCGCTGCGACCCTGCACACGAACGGCCACGGAGAGCAGTTCCGAGCTGACCCGCAGACCGACATGGTCTGCAGCGGTGAGGGAGACTTCAAACCGGACCCGTCGATCAACGTACAGGAAATTCATGCAACTGCCATCTTCCAGGCCGTGGTCACTTGCACTCACCACCAAAACCGGGTGATCGGCGACCCGCGAAATAATGAATTTGAGTTCGTCGTTGTAATCGGGACCCACGAACAGGATCTGGGCATCACGCAGCTCGCTGAGGCGTTTGATCCGGCGCACCTGGGCGGGGCGGTTTTTCACGGAATGTTGCGGGAGGATCCGTTGCAACTCACGAACGATATTGTCGGATCCCATTACCGCGATGGTGAAATCCTGGCCGGCAAGCGCTTCAGGCGGCCACTCCACATAGCCGGCAAAACGATAGAGGAACGCTGCTTCAACCTCATCTTCGCCATGCAGATCGCCCGCGGACAGTGGCCAGCACGCGAAAATGCAGGCCCACAGGGTTCCTAGGACCCAGACTTTTGACCAGCCGCGCTTTACGGTCGCGCCGGCCGTGTGCGGTGTCAGTGCGAAGTCCACCGCGCACCCACCATGAAACTGCGGCCAATCTCTTCGCCCGCCGGAGCAGGGTATTCCAGGTGATAAGCGTGAATGATGTTGGTTGCGCTCAGTGAGATCTCCAGCGTCCTGGAAGGGTGCCAGCCCAGGCGCGCACTGAGAGTGTTGTAGGAAGGCAGCGCCGGATCGGGCAGTGATCCCACATGCCGCAGCGACACATCAAATGTGAGCCGGGCGTTGATATCCATTGACGATGTCAGCGCGGCCTCGGCAGGCGGATCGTCACCGGCCTGTGCGACGCCCAGCAAGCCGCTTGCGCCGGCGTCGAAGCGCAGATTCTTGCGCAGCAGACTGAAACTGGGCGACAGGCGCCACCAGTCCGCGACCTGCAGATTTCCCCAGGCGGTCACACCCAAGGCGTCTCCGCGCATGCCATTGCCCCACCGCAGCGGCAGGAACTGCCCCCCGCCCGCCAGCTCGATGGTCCGCAGGTCCTTATAGACGTTGTAAAAGGGTGAAATCGAAAAGGAGGCGAAGGAGGCAGGCTGGACGCGGTAACCGATTTCATAGGCAGTTACTTTTTCCGTCGTAAAATTTGAATCGCCGGTCAGGAACAGCGTCGTGCCGCTTTTTTCCTGCACGTCGCTGTCAAAGGGCGTCGGCGAGCGCACGCCGCGCTCCGCCGCTGCCCACACGACCCCAAGACTGTCCAGATCCCAGGAGAGTCGCAGGTCCGGCAGCGCGGTCCAGCCCCAGTAGGGATCATCCTCGAGTTTCAGGCCGACGGTCAGCTGCACGGGTTTTGCCAGTGTGATCGTGTCCTGCGCGAAGGCATTGCTCTGCGTGAGATCACGGCTTGCAGGCACAAACAGCAGCGTCGCCGTGTTCTGAATGTGGTAGCTGTTCACCCGTTCCCCGGCTCCCCACAGCAGGTGCTGCGCCGTGCCGATCAGCAGATTCTGCTGGATCTCCAAATCGTAAGTCCTGAGCACAAAGCCGCCGCTATCCGCAGCGCCATAGCGGTCGGACTGATCGAAATACGCCTGCACCTGCAGATCCGACCGTTCCCATTGATGCCGCCAGCGCGTCACCGCATTTGCACCCACAATCACGTTGTCTCCAATCCCCGGCTGATTTTCGGTTCCGCGATAGACGTCTCCCTGAAACGTGATCACGTCCTGGGGCAGACTCCAGTCGGCTCTGAAACCGCCCTGGCCCTTCGACCACCCATCATGGGAGGTAAGCCCGTTCGCCAGTTCTTCGGCGCCGCGATGAAAGGTCATGCCATAAGCTCGGTACGACCCGTTTTCGCCGAGTTTATCGCCGTAGCGCGCGCTGCCAATCTGTCCCTGATTGCCTACACCTGCACTGAGCAGTGTCCCGTCGGTCACATAGGACGGGCGTGTGATGATATTGATGACGCCATTCATCGCATTGGCGCCCCAGAGCGTGCCACCGGGGCCGCTGATTACTTCTATACGATCTACGTCTTCCAACATGACGTCGAGGGTGTCGGCGTAGACGCCCGAGTACAGGGGCGAATAGACACTGCGCCCATCTATCAGAATTAGCAGCTTATTAGCGAAGTTCTGGCTTGCCTGATGACCGCCGAATCCGCCCGACCCGAGCTGGTAGCTGCTGGCGGTGAGCTGTATCACCTGAAGATTCGGTGCAAGGCGTAAGACTTCGCTAAGACTGGTAGCACCAGAGCGCATGATGTCATCGTGTGTAATTACGTAGACATTCGCCGGCGCCCGACGCAGGGGTTCGGGGGACTTCGATACCGACGTGACCTCGACGTTGGCCAGTTCCTCCAACGACATCCGGCTCAGATCATCCGCGCTCGTCGTTTGCGCCCCCCAAACGCTGGCGCTGCTCAGCAGCCCGGCTGCCAAGCAAAGCTTCGGGCACCGGCGTACCGCCGCGGACCACCAGGAGAAGGACCGATACATGAGCTGACCCCTAAAGCGACCTGCGAAACCGCGGCCAGACAGCCGTCTTGTCGGTCATTTATTAATATAATTTAACCGTGGCTTTGCGCGGCAACCATGAGCCCAACCTTCTCTGGAAGGTAGGAAGAGTCCTACGCGGCCCTGTCTTTCAAGGCTTGCGGGCGACGACGAGCGAGTAATAGCCCCCGCCGGTGCTGAAGGCCTCAACCCCGGTGAAGCCGGCTGGCTCGAGGAAGCCGCGCAGCTCCGCCAGCGTGTACTGGCGGCCGCGCGTGCCAAGCAGCATGAGTACCGAGAATGCCGCGGCCGGCAGCGGACCACACCCGTCGTCGCTCATCAGCATCTCATGCAGGACGATGCGTCCGCCGGATGGCAGCGCATCGAAGGACTTTTTCACCAGCAGTCGGCAAGTCTCGTCGGACCAGTCGTGCAGGATGTTGGACAGAAAATGGGCGTCATGGCCGCTCGGCCAGGCCTGGGTAAACATGTTGAGTTGGACGGTGCGCACGCGCGCCGTCTGGCCGAACGCTGCGATGTAACGATCGGCCTCGGCGCAGACGGCGGCGATTTCCATCACCGTCGCGCGCAGCGACGGCTGCGCCTTCGCGATCTCGATCGCGAACACCGCTGAGCCACCGCCGACATCCAGCAGGCTGGCAACGTCCGCGAACAGCGGCTGCACCCCGACGGCCTTCGCCGCCGCGCGGCTGTGTGCGTTCATGTACGCGGTGATCCTCCGCGCCAGTTCCGGCGACATCTCGCCGCGCTCCCACTCTGCGACTGCGGACCGATGCGGTTCGGCACGCACCTCCGGACGCAGCGTCGCGAGCAGCTGCGCATGCAGCGGCTGGCTCTGGCGGTAGCCCTCCAGCACGGGCCCCGCATAGCCTTCGGCGTCCGGATGCATCCAGGTGCGCGCCGCGGCGGTGGCGCGCCAGCGCCCGTCGTGCCGCTCGACGAAGCCCATTGCCGCGAGCATCCCCAGGTGGATACCCAGCGCCCGGGCGCCGACGGTGAGCCGCGCGGCGAGTTCGGCGGTCGTCAGCGACTGCGCCGACAGCGCCGTGAAGGTGCCGACCTCGTCGGCAACCGTCAGGATCGGCAGGCGAAAGCTCGCCAGCCAGGTATCCCAGATCAGGCGATCGTCGGTGGTGGCCGGAAGTGCGCTCATCGTGTCCCCTACTGCCCCTCATAGCAGGGCTTATTTGTTATCGAGTCCCAACCTTGTTTGCCCATGATACCCCACGCCAGTATCAGCGCTGCGGCGCGATGCCACCGGCACGGCTTTGCCGCTCAACGCAGCCCCCCACGTGAGGATCGCCGGAAACGCCCGGATCAGGTGCGCGGCACCGGCGCGCGAGTGATCATTCATCGCCAGCCACGCAAATACGGCGGCCGCATGCATGCGGGCAGCGAAATGCCGGTTCCAGGCGCGCGCGTATCTCGGGCCGACGGCGGGACCAGCCGCGAGCAGGCATTGCGTCAACAGCCATGAGGACTGGATCGCCATGCTGATGCCTTCGGCGATAATGGGATGGGCCTCGCCCGCGATATTGCCCGCAAAGAACATGCAATCGCCGTAACGGGTCCGGATGCCCGGCCGGATCGGGCCGGTGGCAAGGATGGGGCCCAGCACGGATGCGCCCTGCAAGGCGCGTCGCACGCCTTCGGTGCTGGCCACGATATGCCGGATCACCGCCTCGCCGGCCCGGCCAGCGTGGCGCTCGCGGGCCTGCCCCAGCGCATCGCGTCGCATGCAGCACGACAGGCTCACCCGGCCGCCATCGCTGTGGACCATGCCGCCGTAACCACCGGGAAACGCAAGCAATGGCATCACGCCGTCCGCCAACGCCGCGCCGCAAAAGTGCGCCTTGAAGGCGAACAGGTCGGAGGGTCGGGGCGGCGCGTTGACGACAAACGGTCCCTTGGTGCTCCAGGAACCGCAGGCGACGATCACGATCCGCGCGCCGATCTCAGCGGCGGCGCCCGCGCGGCGCAGCGTGAGCAGGTGTCCATCGACCTGCCTGCTCAGGGCGGTAACTTCAGCGGGCTGAAACAGGATTGCTCCGGCCGCGATCGCGGCATCGCGCAGCAGCAGATCCAGATGTTCGCGGCCCAGCGCCCGGCCCCATCCGGTCGCGTGTGGCAATGGTGCCTCCACCATGGTCCGTCCCGCATAAGCGGCGACCTTGCGCACCGGCGGTCCGGCACGGGCGAGGAAGTCCGCGGTCACGCCGCAGGCCTCCAGCACCGGCATGGTTGCCGCCGAAATGAATTCGCCGCACACCTTGCGGCGGGGAAACCCGGTGCGTTCGATCAGCGCCACCGACCAGCCCGCCTGCGCCAGGAGCCGTGCCGCCGTGGCGCCCGCCGGGCCGCTGCCGATCACTGCTGCGTCAAACCGCATCGCGCCGGGCCGAGAAGACATGAGTGAAGGGCAGCGCCAATCGTTCCCACAGACGCCACCCTGCGCCCGGCCACAGGCGCGAGAGTTCATGTCCGGCAAAGCCGGCGCGCACGCTGGCGACGGCGTCGTGTCGTGTCACCTCGTTGCAGGCGAGTGCAAACACCATGCGGCTGGCCAGCAGGGCCACCGGCGAGCGGCGCGGCTCGCAGGCGAGGAAGCCACGCGTGTGTTGGGCCGCCAACATCATTAGGCGTCTGAGCGCCAGATCGTCCAAGTGGTGCAGAAAGAGGTTGGCGGTGACTATTTCGGCATTCAGATCCGGCATCGCCTCGAATACGTCGCCGTTGCGGCTCTCGCATTTCCAGCCCAATGCGGCAAAGCCGGCGCGCGTCTGCGCGCTCACGATGTCTTGTCGGTCGACGACGAGGACCGTCACTTGCGGCCAGAGTGGCGCCATCCGCCGCGCCACACCCAGCAGGAATCGGCCGTCGCCGGAGCCCAGATCGGCCAGCCGTCGCGGCCGCGGATGCTGCCGCAGCAGGGCCGCCATGATCGTCTGTTGACGCATGACGAAATTGATCCGCCCCAGGTCGCGGCGCGAGGCGCGAGCCCGCGGATCGTCGGCCGCGAGCAGGTCCAGCAATTCCGGTTCGAGGCTGCGCGATGAGCTCACTCACGCCGCCATGGAAAAGCGCATCGTCTCGGCCACCAGGCCCGGCCCGAAGGCCATGGCGCAGCCGCCGGTGCCGGGGGCGGCGTGCCGCATCAGCCGGTCGAGCACGAACATCACCGTGCTCGAAGACATATTGCCGAAATCATTGAGCACGCCGCGCGACACCGCCAGCGCGGGCGGCGGCAATTCCAGGGCCGCTTCCACCGCATCCAGTACGCTGCGCCCGCCCGGATGCACCGCCCACAGGTCGATTCGCTGCGCGTCGTTGAGAATCGTGGAGCGCGCGTCGGCAAGACCACTGCGGATGGCGCCGGGCACCCCGCCGGACAGCACCATGTCGAAACCCTGCTCGCGGATATTCCAGCGGATCAGTTCGGCGGTGTCCGGTACCAACGCCGCCTTGAAGGAGTCCATTCGCACGCCCACCGGATCGGCCGAGACGAGTGCCGCTGCGCAGCCGTCACCGAACAGCAGGTAAGAGAGGATTTCCTCCAGGTCCGTGGTCTCGTGCAGATGCAAGGTGCACAGTTCCAGATTCATCGCCAGCACGCGCGCGCCGGGTTCGGAACGCACGATATGACGCGCCAGCTTCAATCCATTGATGGCGGCATAGCAGCCCATGAAACCTACGAAGGTGCGCTCGACATCGGATTTGAGTCCGCAGCGCTGCACCACCTGCAGGTCGATGCCGGGCGCAAAAAAACCCGTGCAGCAGGTAATGACCAGATGGGTGATACGGTCCCGGTCCTCGCCGGCCAACAGCCGTTCCGCGGCTTCAACGGCTAGAGCGGGCGCGAAATTCTCGAACAGCTTCATGCGCGCGCCGGTGCCGGGAAATGCGCCTGGCAGATAGAAGTGCGCGGCGTCGCCCTCGCCTTCGGGCTCGAAAATGGAGTAGCGGTGTGAAATGCCCGAGCGCTCCGCCATACGATTGAACAAGGCGAGACGGCGAGTGTCGCTCTTCAGCATCCGGCGTCCGAAGTCCAGAAAGCCCTCATGTACATCATGGGGCGGCAGTGCAGTAGCGATACGGTTGATGAAGGCGTCGGTCACGTTCGTTGGTACCCCGGTGAACGGACCGGGTTCAAAACGCCAGCCAGAGCTTAGGACCCCGGTCCCTCGCCCCATCCGGAGTGCAACTGGCCGTTGCCTCTGAAGAACGCCTCGATGTGACGGATGAGGCCGTCCTGGATCTTGAATACCTCGAACACCACCGAACCGTTGTTGTTCGGCAGTTCCGGTGGCGTCAGGAAGTTGCCGATGGCGAGCACCACGCCACGCTCTTCATCGGCGATATAGAAGCGCCGGTTACGCACCGTCCAGCGCACCTTCGGGTCCTTGAATTCTCCGCCGCAGCTGCCGGGCCCCAGCTTCGAATTCACGGTAAAGGTCCCCAGCTCGATGCGCTGACACTCCGGGTGCCACGGCACATCGTGGTAGTTGATGGCTCCGGTCACCGCATCGAAGTATTTATCGGCGATCGCGAACATCTGTGCGCGCGGCGAACGTTCAGCCTGCGGCAGATAGGTATCGTAAATGCTGTGCGGCAAATCCAGCGAGGATGCCGGGGTTCCACCCAGCGTGCCGTCGTAGGAAATCTCTTCGATTTCGGTGACCTGGCGGCGTACGACCTTCAGCCGCACCACATAGAACCACCAGTTCTCGGCATCCCGGGTCGGGGTGTTGGTGAGCGTACCGTAGAACACCGCCGCGCCCGTGACCGGGTCCACGAAAGCGTGGCGAAAGGGAATGCGCTTCACGGCACCCCACACCTGGCCATGGCCAAGCGTCGTGACAGCGCCATTGCTCGTGACCCGCAGCTGCGGTGAAACCGCCAGGCGTGAGGTGTCCTTGTCGACCAGCGCCTCAGTGTAAGTGGTCAGAATGTTCAGCAGGCAGTGACGATCGCAATCTGTCGAGGCTGCTGGCGGTTCGCCGGCGGCCATTGCGTACTGGGTGCCAAGCACCAGGTATGCCGTCAGAACCAGGAGATATTTCGGCATGGTCACAGCAACTGGTTCGCCGGTTTCACCGCTGGCAGGTCCGCCGTCTTTGGGGCGCTTACCGCCAGCTGTTGCAACAGTTCGGCGCTATCGTCGTGAACCTCCTTGCCCGACCCGCCGCGGCCATGACCCTCGGCCCGACCCATCGCCACGTCCACCGCGCTATGGCCGCGGACGTCCTTGATACTCAAGTTCGCGCCGTGACCCACCAGGTTCTTGATCACATCATTCCAGCCCCAGTAGGCCGCCCCATAGAGGGCCGACTGCCCGCGATCATCAATCAGGTTGACATCCGCACCCGCTGCGACCAGCAGGTCGATGGCAGTGATGGCTTGCTTCTGCGTGATGTATTTGCCGCGGGTATCGATTTCATTCGAGCGCAATCCGGCCGCCGCCATCAGCGGCGTGACGCCCAAGCTGTTTGGCAAATCGGCTATCGCGCCATGGGCCAGCAGCAACTTCATCGCATCCGTGTCACCCGCCTTGGCGGCGCGCAGCAGCGGCGTCGTGCCGACCGTCAACAGCAGATCCGCGCCGCGATCGGCACCGATCTGGCGAAACGGCGGGAACAACTTCAGTTGCGCATTCGGGTTGACGCCGGCGGCGAGCAGCAATTCGATCATCTTCAAGTTAGTGGTCGAATCAAGTGAGGGTCGATCGGGCCTGCCGCCATAGGGCAAGCTGTTCAGGTCGACGGCGGCATACAGCGGCGTTCGACCCCACCAGTCCCAATGATTGGGGTCGGCACCCATCTTCATCAGGTACACGGCCACATCGAAGTGAAAATTCTCGGTCGCGATCAGCAGCGGCGAGATGCCTTCCGGATCGCTTAAATTGGGATCCGCCTTGGCCTTGATCAGGGACTGCACGCACTCCATGCACCCTTGGCGGGCGGCATATATCAGCGGGGTGAGCCCGCCGGGCCTGCGCCACTGGATGCGTGGTTCGGGACTCACCTGGCGCAGGTCATGGTCAACGTTCGACCGCGCGTTCGGATTGGCGTGATGGCTCAACAGCTCCCGCACCATCGCCGGCTGGCTCTCGGCGGCCGCGAAGTGCAACGCAGTCTGGCCACGGCCCTTTTCGGTCGCATCCACATGCGCGCCGTGCTGCAACAGCAGATCGGCGGCCTGCACATTGCTCGTACGGGCCACGACCATCAATGCCGTTTGACCCTCGGAGTCGGGAGAATCCGGGTCCGCGCCGGCCTTGAGCAGCAGCTCGATCACCGTCGGATCCCCGTACAGCGCGGCTTCCGACATGGGCGTGGCGCCGTAGTGATTGGCGGCCTTCGCATCCGCATGCGCCTTGAGCAGCCGCGCGACGAGCGCGCGGTCGCCGCGATGCGCAGCCCACAGCAGCGCGGTTGAGCCGTTGTCCGATGGCGCATTCACATCGCTACCGCGGTCTATCAGCGCCAGCGCCTGTTGCGTTTGTCCGTTTTCGGAAAGGTCCACCAGCGACGAGTCACTTGGTGCCGCGAGGGTCGAGCCGCAAACGGCGAGCAAAGCCAGACCGAGCCACGATTTCATCGCTAGATCTCCGTGATTTCGCCGGTGCTGTCGCCGACCTTGTCCTGCTGGATGCCGGCCCGGCGCAACATGGTGAGGAGCACGTTGGCGAGCGGGGTGTGCTCCGGATAGCGCAGGTGCTGACCGCCCTTGATCTTGCCGCACGCCCCGCCGATCAGCGATGTCGGCAGTGGATACTGATCATGGGCGTTGCTGTTGCTCATGTTGCTGCCGTACAGAATCATCGCATGGTCGTACAGCGAACCATCGC
>FTHH01000319.1_pt1 | contig 13062 bp, 12 predicted proteins | sample 1640901 | NCBI WGS metagenome assembly FTHH01 (sample SAMEA3914788, study PRJEB12502) | metagenome | biome: forest; material: soil | place: Canada | collected 2011-07-03 | depth 0.1 m
GGCGGGGCCCGTCAACCACACCGGCTCGCCCGGACCCGCCCAGTCTACGCGCAACTCGCCGCCCCGCACGTGCACCCGCACCTGGCGGTCAAGCAGACCACGCTGCCGGCCGACGATCACGGCCGCGCATGCACCGGTACCACAGCTGAGCGTTTCGCCGGCGCCACGCTCGTAAACCCGCAGGCGGATATCCGAGCGATCGACGACTTCCATGAAGCCCACGTTGACCCGTCGCGGAAAGCGCCGATGGCCTTCGATGGCCGGCCCCAAGCTGGCGACGGGCGCCAAGTCCACGGCCGCGACCTGCAGCACGGCATGCGGGTTGCCGATGGAGACCGCGCCGATTTCAACGGTGTCGGGGCCCGCGTTGAGGGCGTAGCGGTCCTGGGGTCCGGTGGCCTCGAAGGGCAGAGCGGCCGGCTCAAAGGAGGGCACGCCCATTTCCACCGAGACCAGGTCGTTGCCGCTGACCTGGGCGCGCACCAGCCCGCCGCGGCTGTCCATCACGAACTCACCGGCCGGCGCGCGTCCCTGGCGGTACAGCAGCGCGGCGATACAGCGCGCCCCATTACCGCACTGCTCGACTTCGTCGCCGTCGCTGTTGAAGATCTGGTAGTAGATGGCGGTGTCGGCGCGGCGCGGCGGATGCAGGACCAGCGCCTGGTCAAAGCCGATGCCGGTATGGCGGTCGGCGAGGCTGCGGAACTGTCCAGGTGTCGGAACGGGCAGGTCGCGCGGCGCGTCGAAGACGATGAAGTCATTGCCCACGCCGTGCATCTTCGTGAAGTTGATGCGCATTGCGCACAAGAATACCCGAATCTACTGCTGCTGGCCGAGGCTTGCGCGGTCGCGGAACAGGCACCGGTCCATGACCGTGAAGATGCCGGCGCTGCGTGCCTGCAGCGCGGCGGTCTCATCCACTACACCGTCCTGCAGCCATAGCGCCGGCAGTCGCAGGCGTATGCAATCGGCCACGATGCCGGCCACATGTTCGGGGCGGCGAAACACATCGACGATATCAACCGGGCCGGTGGCGGCGGTTTGCGCGCTCAAGTGGTCGAGATCCGGCACCGCGCGTTCACCGAGCACTTCAACTGCGGAGGGGGTGACCGGAATGATCCGATAGCCGAATTCCTGCAGCGCCCTGGCGACCCCGTGGCTGGGTCGACCCGGATCGGCGGACAAACCCACCACCGCGATCACCCGGGCGCCACGCAATAACGCGGCGATCTCTCCAAACGATGGATTGGTGAACATTGGCACGGTCCGACCCCCGGCAGAAAGCGTAATCTGCGGCCGAATGGCCCTGAATCATACCGTACGGATCATCCCGCACGAGCGCACCTTCAGCGTCGCGGAGCATCAACCGGTGCTCTCGGCCGCGCTGCTGGCGGGGTTGCCGCTGCCACACAGCTGTCGCTCGGGTCGCTGTGGATCGTGTCGTGCCCGGCTGCTTCAGGGCCGCATCGAGTATCCGGGGCCACCGCCCCTGGGGCTGTCCGCACTGGAGACCCAGGAAGGCTATGTGCTGTTGTGCCAGGCGCTGGCGCGCACTGACCTGCTGGTGGAAGCGCGCCCGGTGCAGAGCGCGCCGGCAGCGGAAATCAAAACGCTGCGCGCTCGTATCGAGCAGCGCGTGCAACTGGCGCCCGATGTCCTGCAGCTGGTGCTGCGCGTGCCCGCGGCGGAGTCCATGGAGTTTCAGGCGGGCCAGTACCTGGACGTACTGCTCGAGGGTGGCCTGCGGCGCAGTTACTCGGTGGCCAACGCGCCCAACGCCGGCAGCCAGCTTGAGCTGCATGTGCGGCAGATAGCGGGTGGCGCCTTCAGTGATGCCCTGTTGGGGAACCTGCGCGCGGGTGCGACGCTGAAGATCGAAGGACCGCTCGGACGATTCCTCTATCAAAGCAGCGCGGCGCCGGTGATCTTCATTGCCGGCGGTACCGGCTTCGCCCCCATCAAGGCCATGCTGGGTCAGGCGCTGAGCGAGGCTGCGCCGCGCGAGCTGCATCTTTATTGGGGGGCGCGCACGCCGTCCGGCATTTATGAAGCGGCGCTGCTGCACGAATGGGCCGACCGGCACGCCCGGCTCAAAGTCCATACGGTGCTGTCGGACACCACTGCCCGCTCCGGAGCGCAGCGCACGGGCTGGGTGCACGAGGCGGTGCTGGAGGATCATCCCAGTCTCGCCCCATTTGCCGTCTATGCCGCAGGTCCCCCCGCCATGATTGCCGCCATCGAGCGCACCTTCCCCGCACGGGGTGTGCCGGCGGAGCAGCTGCACCTGGATTCGTTTGATTACGCCGTGGACCCCTGAGACGTACCATCAGCCCATGCGCATTCTGGTTGTAGAGGACAATGACCTGGTCGCCGATGCCATCACCATGGGGCTGGGTGCGGCCGGCTTCGCCGTGGACCGCAGCGCCAGTGCGGAGGCCGCCAGCAATGCGCTCGCCACCGAGCATTTCGACCTGCTGGTCGTGGATGTGGGCCTGCCGGGAGAGGACGGGCTGTCACTGGTACGGCGCCTGCGGGCGCGGCGGGCGACCCAGCCGGTACTCATTCTTACGGCCCGCGACACGCTCGCCATCAAGGTCGAGGCGCTGAACCTCGGTGCCGATGATTTTCTGCTCAAGCCGTTCGAGCAGGACGAGCTGGTCGCACGTTGCCGCGCGCTCATTCGTCGGGCCAACCTCTACGCCGGCGAACAGGTCAACCTCGGGCGGCTGCGGCTGGACGTGGCGGGACGGATGCTGCGCATCGATGAGGCGCCGGTGGATCTCACGGGGCGCGAATGGCTGGTTCTGGAATGCCTCGCGTTGAACGCCGGACGGGTGGTTTCCAAGGAACGCCTGCAGCAGGCCATCACCACTTTTGATCAGGCGCTCACGCCGAATGCCGTGGAGGTTTACGTTTCGCGTGTGCGCGCCAAGCTGGGCGACGCCGCGGTGATCCGCACCGTTCGGGGCCTGGGGTACCGGTTGGATGAACCGAGCACCTGAGTCAGCACCTTCCATTCAGCGCCGCCTGCTGTGGTTCCTGTTGCCGCCGCTGGCCGCGCTGATGCTGGCCGGGGTGTATGCCAACTACCGCGCCGCCACCGCCTTTGTGGAGTCGGCCTACGACGAGCGCCTGGGCGATACGGCGATCTCGCTGGCCGGGAGTCTGATCAGGGACGGCCGCGGGCTGCGCGTTGATGCCAATGCGGTCCCGGCCACGGCCCATCGCGCCGACCATCTGGTGACGTTGCGCTACGCGATCGTCAGTTCCGGTGGCGAGCTGCTGGCCGGCAGCCGCGAGGTGCCGGCCGCAGCCGCGTCGGTCACCGCCAATCCCACCTTCGCCGATGTGGTGTTGGCGGGCGAGCGGATGCGGGTCGCGAGCTATCGCGTCAACGTCGACAGCGACGCAGCGATCATCAGTGTGGCCGAATCGGCCGCGCAGCGCGCAGTGCCGGGCCGGTTCATTCTCGCCAGTACCTGGCTGCTGGACTTCATTCAGCTGGACGTGACGCTGCTGATCGTGTGGCTGGGCGTGCACTTCGGTCTAAAGCCGCTGTTGTCGCTGCGACGTCAGATCGAAGCCGGCTCGCCGCGTGCACTGAAGCATCTGGATGTCGCGGCGGTGCCGGCCGAAGTCAAGCCGCTGGTCGAGGCCCTGAATCTGCTGTTTGATGTGCTGGCCGAAGCGGCCCGCTCGCAGCGCCGCTTCGTGGCTGACACGGCCCATCAACTGCGCACGCCCATCACCGGGCTGCTGGGAAATCTCGAACTGCTGATGAAGGAACCGGCCAGCCTCGCGCTGCGCCCGCGTCTGCAAGGGCTGCATGCCGGCATGGAGAATCTGGCCCGCTCGGCCAACCAGCTGTTGGCCCTGGCACGCGCCGATCCGGCCACCAGCTTCGCCGAACAGTTCGACACCGTGGATCTGAAGGCCCTGGCCGGCCGGATGGTGGAGAGCAACGTGGACCGCGCCTTGAACGCCGGCCTGGATCTGGGCGTCGAGGCAGATGCGGTGGCGGTGCGCGGCAACCTGCGCCTGCTCGAGGATCTGCTCGGCAACCTGGTGGACAACGCCATTCACTACACGCCGCGGGGCGGCCATGTGACGGTGCGCGTCAGCCTGAGCGACGGCCGTCCCGCCCTTGAAGTCGAGGATGACGGGCCGGGAATTCCGGAAGACCAGCGCGGCCGGGTACGGGAGCGCTTCTACCGCATCCCCGGCACCACGGGCCATGGCTGCGGCCTGGGATTGGCCATCGTGTCCGAAATCGCCGAGGCGCATGGCGCCCAGTTCAGCCTGGAATCGGGCCCAGGAGGCACCGGAACCCGCGCCCGCCTGCTGTTCCAGTCCCCGGTAGTGTGATGCGGTTATCACTTTGAGAGATCCGAGGCCCCCGGCGGGCCGTCGGTCGGTGTCGTCAGATTCAAGCAAGCTTGCCCCCATAAGGTGGATCTCATGTATCAGCAACAGCCATCCCGGATTAAGTGTGCACGCCGCCCAGGCGCCGTCCGCTCGCGCATGCGCGGCGTGACGCTGACCGAAGTACTGGTCGTCATCGCCATCGTCGCCATTCTCATGGGAATCGGCCTGCCCTCGTACCGGTACATCACCACCTCGTATCGCATCGCCGGAGAAATCAACGGCCTGTTGGGCGACATACAGTTCGCCCGGGCCGAGGCGGTCAAGGAAGGACAGAATGTGACGGTGTGCGTGGCCAACAGCACCGGCACGGACTGTTCGATGGGCGCCACGGCCTGGCAGGGCGGCTGGATAGTGTTTTCTGATCCGGCCAGCGCCCTGACCACCGGCGGCAATGCCGCCCTGGTACTGCGCCGGCAGATTGCATTCACGGGTCACGACACCTTCGACAACGCCGCTACCGGGGCGCTGATATTCAATCGTGAAGGCATCGTGACCGGTCTGCTTGCCAGCGGCGGCGCGCTCATTCCGCTGCATGAACCGACTTTGAATGTCAGCTGGACCCGTTGTCTGCAGATCAGCAACGTGGGCGCCGCCTTCGTGGTTCAGCACACCACACCGGGAGTCACCTGCACATGAACCCGATGTCCGGATTTCCGCGGGTACGCGGATTCAGTCTCGTCGAAGTCATGGTGGCGCTGGCGATCATTGCCGTGGGCCTGCTCGGCATCGCCAAGATGCAGGCACTGGCACTGTCCAGCACCGGCTCCGCGGGCACGCGCTCGCTGGTTGCGATCGAAGCAGCGAGCCTGGCCGCCTCGATGCATGCCAATCGGGACTACTGGGGAAAAACGGCCCCGGCCGCGACCAATGTGACGGTGGTCAGCAATGGCGCCAATATGGCCGGCACCGTTGCCGTCGACGTGCCGGCACTGTCTTCGCCGCCGAGCACCTGCGCGCCCTGCGCCACTCCCACAGCGCTGGCAGCCTACGATCTGGGCAACTGGGCGCAGGCGCTGGCGCAGGTGGTGCCGGGTGCGGCGACGCTGATCTCCTGTTCGGTCGCGACGCCGCCGCTGAGCTGCACCATCCAGATCACCTGGGTGGAAAATGTCGCCAGCATCAATGCCTCGAGCAGTGCGGCGGCCGCAGCCAACAACAGCTCCGCGGCCATATCCCTCAACCAGCCGCAATACACGCTGTACGTGGAGCCTTAAGAACATGAAGCGGGCCACAGTCATCTTCCTGCCTCGTCAGCGCGGCTACACGATGGTTGAGCTGATGATCGCGATTCTGATCTCGCTGTTTCTGCTGGCGGGTCTGTTGACCCTGGTCATGGGCACGCGCAAGAGCTCCACCACTCAAGGCCAGCTGGCGCAGCTGCAGGACAATGAACGCATCGCCATGACACTGATGACCAATGTCATCCAGCAGGCCGGGTACTTCCCCGATCCCATGCACCTCACCGCCACCAGTCTCGCCTCCGAGCCTTCCGCGGCGGGTGCCTTCGCGGTTGGCCAGTCGCTGGCCGGGACCTACTCCGCGGTTGCCCCCGGCGATAAAATCGCCGCACGCTTCATCGCCCCGCTGCACGATTCCACCACGTACAACGTGATCGTCAATTGCGCCGGCACGAGCAACGCGACCGCCAATCCGCTCACCTATACCAACCTGTTCCAGGTCCAGACGGTCAACGGTGTTCCATACCTGCAGTGCGTACTGAGCCAGGCAGGTGTCGTGCAGGCCCCGGTCATCAACCTGGTGGCCGGCGTGAAAAGCCTCAGTGCCATGTACGGCATCAGCGCGGCCGCCGGCGACAACAACATCGTGACCTATGAAACGGCCGCCAGCGCGAACGCGAGTCCCACTGACTGGCAGCGGGTCACCGCCGTGAAACTGCGGATCACCTTTCTGGTTCCCCAGTTCGGCCAGACCGGTGGCCAGTACTCCACGAACACCCAGTACCTCGAACGGGTGATTCCGATCATGAGCCGCACGGGAGCGAACAATTGATGCGCCTCTCCAGACAATCCGTGCAAGGCCGCCAACGCGGCATGGTGCTGATCGCAAGCCTGTTGCTGCTGCTGGTCGTCACGCTGCTGGCCGTGGCGATGTTCCGCAGCTCCGGACTCGACGCCAAGATCGCCGGCAATGTTCGCGAGAAGCAACGCGCCCTGCATGCCGCCGAAAGCGCCCAGCAGTACGCTGAGTGGTGGTTGACCACCAACGGCAACTCGTCCACGGCGCCGATCGCCTGCAACGCGGTGCTCAGTGCAAATTTAAGCCAGGGCCAGATCTGCAACAGCACGATGCAGGCTCTCAATATCAATCCTGCGAGCGTGCCCTGGAAGATCGGCGGCGCGGCCGTGGGTGTGACCTATGTGCCGGCCGGCATGAATGCGAGCGGCATCACCGCTGCGGGGCTGTCCGCGGCGAATACCTACGCCGGCTCGCCGGTTTTCTTCATTGGCATTCTCGGGCCGGCCGCTGACGGTCAGGGAATCGTTTATCAGATCGACGCGGTCGGTTATGGCGGCACCCAGAATACGGTTGCCGTCGTTGAAAGTACTTACGAGGTTGGTTCGGGTATCACGAACCGCGGAGGCTTGTGATGAAATTCAGGAATCTAGGTTTGCTGATGATGCTCCTGGGGCTGACCGTGGCTTCCACCGGTGAGGCCCAGACGCTTCTCAGCGAGGATTTCACCGGCACCGCAAGCAGTGTTGCCACGGACGACAGCGGCAATGTGCTGGCCGGCAACTGGCTGTTCTTCAACGGCGCCTGCCTGACGGCCGGCAACAGCCCGGTCACGACCACATTGTCGATTCCCGGCTGCGTCATCGACGGGGTCCATGACGTGCTGGGCACGTACTACAAGAAGGCGGCCAACGCCGATCAGTATCTGTCCGGCGGCAGCAATGGGTTTCTGGGCAGCACGGCGGCGCCCACCGGCAGCACCTTGCAGGCCGCCGATGCAACCGGCCACGGCGCGCTGCGCTTCACCAACGGCAAGCCCTACGGGCACAACGAAAACGGCGCCATCGTCTCGACCTTCGCCTATCCGACCAACGCCGGCATCCAGGTCACGTTCAAGACGGTTACGTATTGGGGGGATGGCGGCGGTAACGGCCAGACCAACGGCACCCTCAGTCCCAATGGACACGACGGTGCGGACGGATTGAGCTTCTACCTGATGGACGGCTGTGTGCCCGTCGCCGGTGCGATCAAGCCGGCGGGGTGTGCATACCCCCTCAATGGTCCGTACGGCAACAACACCGATCCCAGCGGCGGCGCTTTTTCCGGCACCGGTGCGTTTCCCGCCATCGGCGCCTGGGGCGGCAGTCTTGCCTACACCTGCACGAATTCCAACGGCCCGGTTTACAACGGGCTGAGCGGCGCCTACCTGGGTCTGGGCATCGATGAGTACGGAAACTTTCTGAACGGCAGCAGCAACACGCAAAGTTTTGGCACCACCAGCAATCTCGGTGACAACACCGCCGACGGCGGTGGTCAGTATGCCAACCGCATCGGCCTGCGCGGCGCGGGCAATATTTCCTGGGCGGCACTCAATAACGCGTACAGCGTCAACCCGGGCAGTTCCGCAGCCGCGCCCTACTACCCGAACACCTTGCTGAATTGCCCCACGGGCTCCAGTTTGGATTCCAACGCGAATGTCTGCGTGTCCTGCCCCACGGGTTCCACCTACAGCGCCTCCGGCGCCTCGGGGGTGGTCGGCTCGTGCAGCTCGATCACCACGATCATCCCGGCGAGCTGTTCCACCGGCACCATGACTACGGCGTATGACGGCAGTACCTTCTGCCTGGTCACGCCCAATTGCTCGGGCACGGGCTGGACCTATAACGCGCCGACATCGACGAATAACCAGGGTATCTGCACCAAGCCCACCAGGACGCCGAAGGCGCCCACCACCGGCACGTATACGGCGCCCTCGACCACGGTGACGCCGGAGTCCGTGACGACCTCGACCGTGCCGGCGCAGATCGCTGTTCGGCAAACCTGCAGGACCGGGCATTTGTGGAACTACGCGCTCGCAAACATCCAGTCCGACGGCACCTCGAACAAGGATGGCGGTGCCGCGACTCTCACCAACACCGCCAATACGGCCAACATTCTGGACTACCCGGCGATACCCGGCGGCTTCAACGTGCTGACTGGCCTGAGCATCGCCAATGAGACCGCGAACACCCGCCTGGGCACGACCTCGAATCCCACCACGACGATCTACTACAACCTGAAGATCACCACGGCGGGACTGCTGAGCCTCTCCTACGCTACCGACACGACGGGTGCCGGCCCGGGCTCCTATCAGCCCGTGCTCACCAATCTGAGCATCTCCAGCGCATCGGGTGGCTTTACCAACGGCGCGCTGCCGAGTTTCGTGCGCTTCGGGTTCGCCGGTTCCACCGGCGGCAGCACCAATGTGCACGAGATCCTGTGCTTCAAATCCGTGCCGGTCGTGCAGTCGGCGAGTTCCGCGGGCGTCAACCAGAAGCAGTCGGCGAAAGTCGAATCCGGCACGTTCGCCTACTTTGCGTTCTATGACCAGAACAAGTGGGTCGGTCGTGTCACCGCCAACACCTTATCCGTCTCTACCGACAGCACCGGCGCGGAGAGCGTGAACATCGCTGCGACGCCGAGCTGGGATGCATCGTGCGTGCTCACGGGCGCCACCGCGGCGCAGTGCTCCACGGGAGTCGCCACCACCGCACAGGCGCCCAGCTCGCGGGTGATCGTCACCTATAACGGGACGGCCGGTGCGCCGTTCGAATGGGCCAACCTCACCTCCACCACTCCCGGCCAGCAGGTCAGTCTCGCGGTGGGGGACCCTACGTCCGCGCCGACCACCAACCGCGTCAACTACCTGCGCGGTGATCGGACCCAGGAGATCAATTCCAGCGCGACCTGTCCGCAAAAAACCGGCTCTCCGAGCATGCCCTGCTTCCGCGTTCGCGACAGCGTCCTGGGCGATATCATCGACTCCAGCCCGACCTGGGTGGGGCCGCCGCAATCTCCCTACACGGCAACGTGGGGGGATAAGGTCACGGGCGCCACCGCGCCGGAGAATTCCGGTCAGACCTATCTCGACTTCGCTTCGGCGTCCTCGACCGGCCAGCTGACCCGCGAGAACGTCGTGTACATCGGTGCCAACGACGGCATGCTGCATGGCTTCCGCAGCGGCGCATCCAAGTCAGACGGCAGTTTCGACATGACCGCGCCGAATGACGGTCAGGAAGTACTGGCGTACGTACCGGGCTCGATTCTGCAGAGTGCGGCTTCCGTGGGTTTCACCGGCGGTTGTGGCAGTCCCACGGCCACGGCCTTCACGAACTCCGTCGCGCAGAACATCCACGGTGTCTCGCCAGCGGTCGGCGCCACCGCCGCCTGCACCGTCAACGCGCTCGATTATTCCCATGTCCAGTACGGGCATAATTTCTTCGTCGACGCGACGCCCGGCACGGGCGACCTGTTCTACGGCGGCAAGTGGCACACTTGGCTGGTCGGTGGCCTGGGCGCGGGTGGCGCAGCGATCTATGCTCTGGATGTCACCAACCCGGTTGCGGCAATCGCCACCAACCCGTCCAGTCCCGAAACAGCCGCCGCCGCTTTGGTGATTGGCGAGTGGAATTCCAGCAGCCTCACCTGTCAGCTGCCGGCTTCGGGCTGTAACACGAATCTCGGCAAGACTTACGGTACGCCCCTCATCCGTCGCCTGCACAACGGCAAGTGGGGTGTCATCTTCGGCAATGGTTTCGGCAGCCAGACGGGCGATGCCGGCATTTACATCATGGTGGTCGACCCGAGCAGCGGCAGCCCCAGCAAGGTCTACTACCTCAGTGCCTGCGGCGGCTCCGCCCCGTGCCTGGGCAGCAACGGTATTGCCTTTGTGAGCAGCGCCGATCTTGATGGCGATCACATCACCGACTATCTGTACGCCGGTGATCTGAAGGGCCATGTGTGGCGCTTCGATGTGACCAGTTCGGCGGAGAGTTCCTGGGCGGTAACGCCGGGCCCGTTGTTCACCACCAAGACCGGTCAGCCGATTACCAGTGCGCTGACAGTCGCCTCGGGTGCCACACCCGCCGGCGTGAACACCCTGATGATCGACTTCGGCACGGGGCAGAAGATTCCCCTGACGAACCTCAGCGCCGTCTCCTACCCCTCCTCGGTCGCGCAGTCCCTGTACGGAATCTGGGACTGGAACATGAGCGCCTGGAATGCGAGCTCGGCCATTCAATATGCCACCGTGCCCGTGGCCCAGGTTCCGAGTGCGCTCAGCTATACGAACCTGCTCGCGAACACGGCCGTCGTGAACGGCACGACCGTGGACCTGTCGAATTCCAGCACCGTGTGCTGGATGGGATCGAGCACCACCTGCACCGGTTCGGCCGGACAGTTTGGCTGGTATATGGATCTGCCGGGCACGCAGGGCACGGGCTCGCAGGAGCAGATCATCTATAACCCGCAGGTACTGGGGACCGCCTTCCAGGTGAACTCGATCGTTCCTGCCAGCAACAGTTCGGCGTCATGCACCATCAATACCGATAAGGGCTTCTCCTACGCCGTCTCGGTTTTGAGCGGCCAGATCATTCCGAACTTCTTTATCCAGTACGCGGACACGCAGGCGGCGGGCGTGGAAACGGACGCCACCGGTACTTCATTCCCGGTCACTGCCGCCAACGGGACAACCTGGCTGATCTATCAGACCGTGACGAATCAGCCTCAGGCCATGCAGGTCAACCTGGGGGCCAACACCGTCGGCCGCCGTCTGACCTGGGTGCAGCTGCGATGAGGACCACCACCATGAATCGCTCACGTGTTTCGGGTTTCACGCTCATCGAACTGATGATAGTCGTGGTGATCGTCGCGATTCTCGCGGGCATCGCGGTGCCGTCCTACAACAGCTCGATCCGCAAGTCACGGCGCACCGAGGCGAAGACTGCATTGCTGGACTTCGCGGCGCGCGAGGAACGCCTTTACGCTACGCAGAATGCGTACAGCACGGATCCGGTGGCGCTGGGCTACACCGCCGCCGGCGGCAGCTGGCCGGTGAGTACCGGCTCGTACTATCAGATTGAAACGCCGACCAGTGTCGCGCCGACGGCGACGGCCCCGGGCACGTTCAGCGTAACGGTGGACCCATCACCGGGAAGCCCGCAGCTTAAGGACACTACCTGCGCAAGTTTCACCGTGACTCAAACCGGGGCGCAGAGCGCCACGGGCACCAATCCTTCGGCTTGCTGGCCATAGCCGCGAGGTCGAGTTTCAGCCGCGGGGCTTGGCGGGCTTTGCAAACAGCTGATCCTTGAGCCGGAAGCAGCTGGAGATATCCTCATCGCCGTGGCCCTGCTCGACCAGCTGGGCATACTGTTTCAGCATGCGTTCGACGAGCGGGAGCTGCACGCCGAATACCGCCGCCATGTCGTGGCAGATGCCCAGGTCCTTGGCATGCAGACGCACCCGAAATCCGGGCGGGTAGGCCTCGCGGATCATGTTGGGTGCGCGATGCACGAAGTACCAGCTTGAACCGGCGCCCTTGCCGAGGGTCTCCACCAGCTTATCCAGCGGCAGGCCATTTGCCTTGGCGAAGGCCATGGCTTCACTCACCGCCTCAATGATGCCGGCACACATGATCTGATTGGTGGCTTTGGCGGCCTGACCGGCGCCGACCGGCCCGAAGTGCGACACCGTGCGGCCCATGGCCGACAGCACCGGCTGGGCCAGCGCGAAAGCCGACGCAGAGCCGCCGCACATGATGGCCAGCGCGGCATCGCGGGCGCCTTCCACCCCGCCGCTCACCGGGCAGTCCAGGAACTCAACGCCGGTGGCAGCGAGCTGTGTGGCGATCGTGCGGGCGGTGTCGGCCCCCACGGTGGAGCAGTCAATGACCAATTGCCCGGCCCGCAGTCCGCTGCTCAGGGCGCCGATGACGGCCAGCACATCCGCGTCCGCAGAGACGCACAGGACCATGACGTCCGCGTCGCGGGCGAGATCGGCTGGCGTGCTGGGTGCGAGGCAGCCCAGTTCGGTGGCCAGGCCCGCGGCCTTGGCCGGGCTGCGGTTCCAGACGGCGCTGAGGAGGCCTGCTTTGTGGAGATTGCGGGCCATGTGGACGCCCATGGCGCCCAGGCCCAGAAAGCCGACGCGCACCGCGTTCAGCTGCTGGCGCCGCCGGCGCAGGCCTCATCCATGGCCTGACGGGTCCTGACACGCTCGGCATCCGCCTCGGCGTCGCTCATGTACTGCTTCGGCGCGCTCGAGTCGCCGGGCTGGGAGATACGGCGCGCGCGGATGACTTTGGCGTACTGTTCCTTGAGCTGCTTGCACTGTTCGGCACGAATGGCGCTCATGTCCGACTGCACCTTCTTGGCAGCGTCGGACTTGCCGCTTTCCTCGCCATCGCTGGCTGCAGGCGGGGGGGGTGTCTCGGCCGGGCTGAGCGTGCCCCGCGAGCGATCAGTCTTGATCAGGGTCGCGCCCGGTGACCAGGTGTCGCTATAGCGGACCTGGCCCTGCGCATCAACCGACTTGTAGACGTCGGCGTGGGCCGTAATGGCGACCGTGGCAAGTGCTGCCAGGGCAATTGAAATGCGGCGCATGAGTGGCCCTCCTCAGGTGCCC
>FTHH01000128.1_pt1 | contig 12796 bp, 10 predicted proteins | sample 1640901 | NCBI WGS metagenome assembly FTHH01 (sample SAMEA3914788, study PRJEB12502) | metagenome | biome: forest; material: soil | place: Canada | collected 2011-07-03 | depth 0.1 m
CCAGTACGTCGAACACATGCAGGTCCCGACCGGGATCGATGAGGCCAATACCTTCACATTCTCAAACGCCTGGGTGGTCGCACAGGATGATTCGGAACCGCGGATCAAGGCCGACCTCGCCGCACTGCGCGCGTTGCCCGGCGTGATCGATGCGCAGGCGATGGACACGTATCCCCTTTCCGGATATGGCTGGGGCGTGGGTCTGAAGGTACAGCGGGGCCAGAAGTATTCGAGTGCCGGAGCCAACCGCTACTACACCGATGAGCACGGCTTGAGCGCTCTCGGTCTGCACCTGATCGCAGGGCGTTGGTTCACTGCGCAGGAGGTGCACGGAATACGCCTGAATGACACCTACGCAGCCTTTGCCACGGTGCTCATCGTCACGCGCCACCTGGCCAACCAGCTGTTTCCGGCCGGTGATGCGCTCGGCCAGATCGTCTATTTCACACCCCAAAACCCCGCCCGGATCGTCGGTATCGTCGAGCGGGTGCAGACGCCCTATGTCGGTTATCACGATGACAACTCGAGCTTCGAGCCGGTGCAGTATTTGGACAACCAGCTCTTCTACATCGTGCGAACGCGACCCGGTGAGCAGGCGCAGGTCATGCGGGCCGCACCGCAGAAGTTGTACGAGCTCACCCGTCAGCGGGTCATCCAGGACCTGCGGCCGTTTTCCGCCATCCGCAGTCAGGCCTTCCAGGAGGAGCGGGTGAATACCGTCATGCTGGCGGCGGTGTGTGGCTTGCTGCTGGCCGTCACGGCCTTCGGCGTGATCGGATTGACGCTGTACTGGGTGGCCCAGCGGCGCCGCCAGATCGGTATGCGCCGGGCGCTGGGTGCGCGGCGAATCGATATCCTCCTGTACTTCCAGACCGAGAATCTGCTGATTGCCGGATGCGGCTGTATCCTCGGGATCGCCCTGGGTCTGCCGCTGAATGCCTGGCTCCTCATGCGGGTGGAGGGTCTGACACGAATGAATCCTGCCTATATATGCGCCGAGGCGCTGCTCGTGCTGGGTCTGTGCCAGCTGGCCGTGCTGTGGCCGGCGCTGCGTGCCGCAGCGGTGGCCCCGGCGATTGCGACGCGAGCGCTGTGATGTGCGCGCGACTGCGGCAGTTTCAAGCGCAGACCGTCACCCGGTTTGCGGCCGGATATCCGCTACCATAACGCCATGCGGACGGTTCTAGTGATTGATGACAACCCCGGGGTCGGCACGGCCCTCGGGATGCTGTTCGGCCTGCATGACATCACTACTTTGACGGCGGTGTCGCCGGGGGCCGGTCTTGCCGCCCTGGCTGCGCAGCGCGTCGACCTGGTCATCGCCGACATGAATTTCAGTGCGGACACAACCTCCGGGCAGGAAGGCGTGGCGCTGTTCCGTGACATCCGCGCCCGGCACCCTGATATGCCCGTGATCCTGTTGACGGCCTGGACTCACCTGGAGTCAGCCGTGCAGCTGGTTAAGGCCGGCGCCGCCGACTATGTCGCCAAGCCCTGGGACAATGACCGGCTGCTGTCGGCCGTGGAGAACCTGCTGGAGTTGTCCGAGAGCGTGCGCGAGACCGCGCGCCTGCGTCTGGAGCGCGAACAGCAACGAGCGAGTCTTGCGAAGACGCATGACCTGTGCGGCGTGGTCTACGAATCGCGCGCCATGGCCGCCGCCGTGGAGCTGGCCTGCCGGGTCGCCCGCGCGCAAGTGCCGGTGCTGATCACCGGCCCAAACGGCTCCGGCAAGGAGCGCATCGCCGCCATCGTGCATGCAAATTCGGCGGTACGCTCCGGTCCCTTTGTCGCCATCAACTGCGGCGCACTGCCCTCGGAGCTGATCGAAGCGGAACTGTTCGGCGCGGAAGCCGGGGCCTTCACCGGCGCGAACCGTGCGCGCGTGGGAAGGTTCGAGTCCGCGGACGGTGGCACGCTGTTTCTGGATGAAATCGGCAATCTGCCTTTGTCCGGGCAGGTAAAGTTGCTGCGGGTGCTGGAGTTCGGGCAGTTCGAACCGGTGGGTTCAAGCCGGACCCGCTCCACCCACGTGCGGGTGATCAGTGCCACCAATGCCGAATTGCCACAGATGATTCGCCAGGGAACGTTTCGCGAGGACCTGTACTACCGCCTGAACACCATCGAGATTCCGCTGCCGGCGCTGGCAGCGCGGCCCGCCGATATCCTGCCCCTGGCCCAGCATTTCCTGGGGCCGAATCTGACCCTGGGCGATGATGCGCGTCAGGCGCTGCTGCAGCATGGCTGGCCGGGCAATGTCCGCGAACTGCGCAATGTGCTCGAGCGCGCCCGCCTGCTGGTGAACGGCGGCGAGGTCAAGGCATCGGATCTCAATCTGCCGGTCCCCAAATGGCAGGGCACCGCCGAGGATGAAGGCTTGACCCGGGCGACCATCGAAGCCAGCCTGCGTGCCGCGGGTGGCAATGTGTCGCGGGCGGCGGCCTCCCTCGGGCTGTCGCGACAGGCGCTGTATCGCCGGATGGAACGCTTAGGCATGCGCTCCTGATGCAGGCGGGGCGATGAAAGTCAGCCTCGTCCTGAAACTTACGCTGCTGATCTTCGCCATGATGCTGCTGGGCGCGGCGGCGGGTGTTGGCGCGCTGCTGTATTTCAAGAGCGCTCCCTATGCACTACTGATTGCCGCCGCCGCCGCTGTGATACCCGCGCTGCTGGCGGCACGGCGCGCCACCTGGCCGGTGCACCACGTGCTGCGTGCCATGCAGACCAGCGTGACCTGTTACACCGACGGGGATTTCAGCGTGTCGTTGGTGGTCAATCGCCGCGATGAGCTCGGAGAACTGCTGCAGGCCAACAACGAGCTGGGCAACGCGTTGCGCAAACAGCGCGCGCACCTGATCCAGCGCGAGATGCTGTTGGACACGGTCGCGCAGCATTCCCCGGTGGCGCTGGTGCTTGTCGATCCGCACCAGCGGGTGGTCTACGCCAACATCGCCGCGCGCCACCTGCTCAATGAGGGCCGCTCCCTGCTCGGCAGCGACTTCAGTGTGATATTGGAGGCCGCGCCGGGCGCACTTCGCGAGGCCGTGGCGACGGAGGGGGATTGTCTCTTTTCAACCTCGATAGCCGGGATGGAAGAGACGTTCAGTCTCTCGCAACGCGCCTTCATGCTGCAGGGCGCGCGGCATCGGTTGTTCTTGTTGAAGACACTGACCCGGGAGTTGTCGCGACAGGAGGTGGCGACCTGGAAGAAACTGATCCGCGTCGTCAGCCACGAGCTCAACAATTCTCTCGCGCCGATTGCCTCGATGGCTGACACCGGCCGCGAGCTGTTGCGCCGTGGCGATACCTCGACCCTAGTGAATGTGTTCGCTGCGATTCGCGAACGTTCCGCGCACCTGCATCAGTTTGTCGCCGGCTACTCGGCGATCTCGCGACTGCCCGCGCCGCGGCCCGATCGGGTCAACTGGACTGAGCTGATCGAGGATCTGGCGCGCCAGCAGGCGTTCTTCATTGCCGCACCGCTACCCGCAGATCCGGGTTGGTTCGATCGGCTACAACTGGAACAGGCGCTGATCAATGTGCTGAAGAACGCGCACGAGGCCGGCGGGGAGTCGGCCCAGGTCAGCATTCTGGTGCACCAGACGGCCCTGGAACAACGCATCGAGATCTGCGATCGCGGTCCGGGCATGACCGAGGTGGTGCTGGCGCAGGCGCTGCTGCCGTTTTATTCGACCAAACACAATGGCACGGGCCTGGGGCTGGCACTGTGCCGCGAGATCGCCGAGGCCCACGGCGGCAGCCTGCGATTGAGTAATCGCGAGGGTGGCGGCATCAGTGTCATGTTTGTGCTGCCGATGCCGGCTATCATGGCAGGACCATGGACCCAGACACCGTAGAACGCCTGGAATTGAAGCTGGCCTTCCTGGAACGCGCTAACGCGGAACTCAGTGACGTGGTGTATCGGCAGCACAAGGAACTCGAGGAGCTGCGCGCGGGTCTGCGCGCCCTGGCTGAGAAACTGGACTCGCGCCAAAGTCCGGAACCCGCACGCGCACCGGAAGAGGAAAGGCCGCCGCACTACTAAAAGTGCGCGACGGCTACTTGGCGTCGAAAAACTCCGCGCCGACCGGCTTGTGCTGGAGGATTTCCTCGCGCGAGAGCCCCTGCAGTTCATGCGGAAAGACCAGCCAGTCTTCTACCCGGTGCACACAGTAGTCCGGTTGAATCGCGCTGCGATTGCGGTTGGGCTTGTAATAGACCGTCGCCGTGCGGATGCTTTCCGGGGTGTTGCGTCGGCAACGACGGCGCAGCTCCGCGATGACCGCCTCGATGCTGCGCCCGGAGTCAAACACATCATCCACCAGCAGCAGTCGATCGTGCGCCTCTAGACGCGAGACCAGATAGTCCACGGCATGCACGCGCACCGTCTTCTCCTGCTTGTCGATGCCGAAGTAGGCGGAGGTGCGGATGGCAATGTGGTCGGTGTGGATTTCGTGGTAATCCAGCACCTCCTGCACGGCAATGCCGATGGGTGCGCCGCCCCGCCACATGCCGACCAGGAAGGTCGGGCGATAGCCGCTGCGTACGACCATGCGCCCGAGTTCGAGCGAGTCCCTCAACAACGACTCTGCGGAAACGAAGGTTTTGTTCATGGGCGGGTTCCTGCAGCTAAGCTTGGGAGAGGCCGGCTACCAACGCGTGGGCGCATCCGCCGCCATTCGACTAGTATTGGGCGCCAATATATAGAGGTAGTGTTGACCATATTCTCTCGGATTTGCATGCTGGTCCTGGCCTTCGGCGGCGCTGTGGCGCTGATCCCGGCCACCCGCGCCGCGAATCTTGACGCCCCATCGCCTCCGCCCCCGGCCCCCGCAGCGCCAGCTCCCTCGAGCGGCGGCTGGCTGGATGTCTCCACCTGGCCCCTGATTCCGGTGCCCCTGATTGCCACGGATCCTGACAGCGGCACCACGCTGGGTGTGCTGCCGACCTGGCTGCATACTAATGATCAGCACGAAATCACCCGCATCATCGCTCCGGACCTGCTGCACAACCCGTATTTTGGCGTGGGGGCCCATTTTCGGGTGTTCGAATACCCCTCGACCGATGAGCAATGGTCGGTGGTCCTCGGCATCAAAGAGCGCGTCGAGCGGGAGTTTGACTATGAGTTCCAGAAGGGGCGCTTGCGGGAAACCAACTGGTCACTTAACTCCAGCCTGATCTATGACCGCAGCGGTGTGGGGCGCTTCTATGGGTATGGCAACAGCTCACTGTCCGGGGCGGTCACCAACTATACCGCCTCGCAGCTGCTCGGGCAGGTGCAGGTCGGCTACAACCTAAACCATACCTGGCAGCTGCAGTACACCATGCGGGCCCGGCGCATGGAGATCACGGAAGGCACACTTCCTGAGATTCCCACCATCCAGAAACACTACCCGAACCTGTTCGGCCTGGGCGTGACCAACGAGGTGCTCAATCAGATCGCGCTGGTCTACGACACGCGTGACGATGCGACCATTCCGACGCGGGGCAGCCAGTGGGTGGCCTTCGTGGGCGTCAACGGTCATGACGCCACCATCAGCGATTCCATCTACACCATGGCGGGGCTCGATGCGCGCACCTTCGTGCCGCTGCCCATTCTGCCCGACACGATTCTGGCCGCTCACCTGGCGGTCCGCTATGTGCCCAGCGGCCATAAGATCCCGTTCTTTGACTTGAGCAGCATCGGCGGCGGCACCAGCGACATCGGTGGCGAGCAGCTGCTGCGCGGCTTTGGCCAGGGCCGCTTCGTCGACCGCAATTCCTTTGATACCACCATCGAATTGCGCCACCACGCCTTCTCCTTCGATGCGGCGGCCAGTCATGTGGATATCGAAGTGGCACCGTTTCTGGACATGGGGGAGGTGTCCTCGCACACCGGTGCCGATCCGTTCTCGGCGCTGCACAAGGTGGTGGGAATCGGCGTGCGCGGCATCGCCCGGCCGTCGGTGGTCGGCTATGTGGACATGGGCTACGGATCTGAAGGACTGACCATCTTCACCGGTATCAACTACCCCTTCTAGAAGCAGCCGGGGAAATTGCGTAAGCTGCCGGCCGTAAGCTGATGGAAATAATCTCGAAATCGCCCGTTTCTGCCGCCGCAGCGCCACCGCGCCCCTGGGATGCCCGCCTGGGGCGTCGTCTGGTCACGCCCCTCAAAGACAGCTGGGTCACCCCCAATCACCTGACCACCGTACGCCTGGTCGTGGGGCTGGCCGGGGCGTTGGCCTTCACCCCGGGCACCTGGGGCTGGACCAATCTGGCCGCCTTGCTGGTGATTCTGTCCAACTTTCTGGATCACACGGACGGTGAGCTGGCGCGCATCAGCGGCAAGACCAGCCGGATCGGCCATCTTTACGATTTGGCCAGTGACGCACTGGTCACCATTCTGTTGTTCTGCTGCATCGGCGTCGGGGTGGCTGCCAGCGGCACCCGGATCATGCCGCTCGGGATACCCGCCGCGCTGATGGGCGCGGTGGCCGGCACCGCCGTAGCGCTGATCTTCTATCTGCGCATGCGCATCGAGGCACTGCTGGGCAAGTCCGGAACCCGGCAAAGCTCGCTGGCCGGCTTCGAAACGGAAGATGTGCTGTACCTGCTGCCCCTGGTGACGCTGTTCGGCGGCCTGACGCCGTTTCTGCTCGCGGCCAGTGTCGGCGCGCCACTGTTCGCGGTCCTGGTCGTCATGGACTTCTTCCGGGTGACCCGCCGGCAGGCGGCGCAGCATTCGGCAGCACCTCCGACTGTTGCGGCGCACGCCGCCGGCGATCCCGCCGTGGATGCGGCCCTGCAGGCCAGCCTGGGTGGGCTCGATGCGGCCACGCTGTGCAGACAGTACCGGGAACAGGGTAGCTTCGTGTACGTACCGGAATTCCTGCCCGCGGACTTCACCGCAAAGCTGGTGGGGGCCGTGGCTGCCGTCACGCCGGTGGTCAATCGCAATTTCCTGCCCGGCCACAAGCAAGGCGGCAGCGTCAGTCGCCACAGCATCGACCAGCTCGCCCCCTTCATCGCGCAGCTGTACCGCTCCCCGGCGCTGCTGTCGTGGCTGAGTGCCCTGACCGGTGACCGACTGCAGCTCTCGCCCGCGGATGACCCGCACGCCTACGCCCTGTACTTTTACTCCCGTCCCGGCGATCACATCGGCTGGCACTACGACACCTCCTACTACACGGGCCGGCGCTACACGCTGTTGCTGGGTGTCGTGGATCGATCCAGCTGCCGGCTGGATTACGAGCTGCACACCAAGCAACCCGGGCACGCACCCGAATCCGGATCCATGCAGATTGCGCCCGGTGGGCTGGTGTTGTTCGATGGTGACAAGCTGCGTCATCGGATCACGCCGATTGGCGCCGACGAGTTTCGCGTGTCGTTGACCTTCGAGTACGTGACCAGCCAGCACATGAGCCCCTGGTGGCGCTTCGTGTCCAACATGAAGGACGCCGTGGCCTATTTCGGGTTCCGCCAGGTTTTCAGCCGCCTGGCTCGGGGACGCGCGCCCACGCCATGAGGCGTCTGGGTTCCTGGCTGCTGACTGCCGGTCTGCTGCTGTTCCTGGCCCTGCTGGTATCGCAGGGCCTGCCGGCGATTCTGTCCACGCTTGCCGCGGCCGGATGGGGCCTGCTGGCGGTCACTGCCTTTCACCTCGTTCCGCTGCTCATCGATGCGCTGGCGATTCGCGTGCTGTACCGCCATGGTCAGACCCGGCATGTGTTGCGGGACGCGGTGCTGGCGCGCTGGATCGGCGAATCCGCCAACAGTCTGATGCCGGCGGGCCAGCTGGGCGGCCCGGTGTTCATGGCCCGCCATCTGGCGCAGCGCGGCATGCCCATGCCGCAAGCGGCCGCGGTCATTACCGTCAGCACCACCTTGCAGACCTTCGCGCAGATCCTGTTCGCGCTGCTCGGCGTGCTGCTGCTCGGCGCACGTGCCGGGGGTGTGTCCGAACATGCCCTGCGCACCATGGCATTGATCGCCAGCGGCTTTCTGGCACTGCAGATCGTCGGCTTCTACTACCTGCAGCGGCGTGGTTTCTTCAGCAAGCTGTTGCGACTGGTGACCCGCCTGGCCGGCTCGCAGAAATTGTCCGGACTCATGCCGCAGGCCCAGGCCATCGATACGGCCGTGCATGAGACCTACTCACGCAGCGGCCCGGTGGCGATGAGCTTCCTGGCGAGCCTCGTGGGTTGGCTGATCGGCGCCGGCGAGGTCTATCTGATTCTGTTTTACATGGGTCATCCGGTGGACTGGGTGACCGCCTTGCTGCTGGAAAGCCTGGGACAGGCCGTGCGTGGCGCCGCATTTGCGGTGCCGGGGGCCTTGGGTGTGCAGGAGACCGGCTATGTGCTGCTGGCGCCGCTGGCGGGACTGACCCCGGATGTGGCGTTGGCGCTGTCGCTGGCCAAGCGGGTGCGTGAACTGCTGTTGGGACTGCCCGGCCTGCTGTACCTGCGTCTTTCCGGGCGCGCCTTGCCGGCCTAAGGGTGTGCTAATGTTTCCGGAATCATGCGAGCCATCATTCTTGCCGCCGGGCGCGGCTCCCGGCTGTCCCAATCCCAGGGTTCCGCACTTCCCAAGTGCCTGTTGAAATTCGGCGGTATCACGCTGCTGGAGCGCCACCTGCGGCTGTTGCAGGCGGCGGGGGTGCAGGAAGTCGTCATGGCCCTGGGGTTCGAGCGTCAGGCCATTGAGGTGGAGTTGGCGCGACTCGCCGGTGCGGGTTTGCCATCAGTTGAAATATTCGTCAATGAGCGCTTCACCCTGGGCAGTGTGCTCACCGTACATGTCGTGGCCGATGCCATGCGCCGTGGCGGAGATGTGCTGCTGATGGATGCGGATGTGCTGTACGACGCACGCATCATGCAGGCGCTGGCTGGCGGCGCAGCCCCCAGCAACCGGATCCTGATCGACCGGGACTTCGAGCCGGGAGATGAGCCGGTGAAGGTGTGCGTGCACAACGGCACTCCTGTGGAACTTCGCAAGCAGGTGGCCGCCGATCTGCCGTACGACACCATTGGCGAGTCGGTGGGTTTCTTCCGTTTCGATGAGCATGGCGCGCGGCGGCTCGCCGACCTGGTGGCCGACTACGTGGATTCGGGACGGCTGAACATGCCCCATGAGGAAGCGCTGCGTGACCTGATCCTGGAGCGCAGCCAGATATTCCAGCTGGTCGATGTCACCGGTGCGCCCTGGGTGGAAATTGATTTTCCTGCCGACGTTGAGCGCGCCGCTCGTGAAGTGCTCCCCCAGCTTGCTGCCTTGGCTGGAGCTGCGGCATGAGCGCGGTCACGCCCCGCCCGGTGCGCACCTCCCGCAGCGCCCAGCTGCGCCAGATGCTGCTCAGCCCGGAACTTGAGTTCCTGATGGAGGCCCACAATGGCCTGTCCGCGCGCATCGTGCGGGAAGCCGGTTTTCGCGGCATCTGGGCGTCCGGGTTGTCGATCTCGGCGCAGTTCGGGGTCCGTGACAACAATGAGGCGAGCTGGACCCAGGTGGTGGACATGCTGGAGTTCATGGCCGATGCCAGCGATCTGCCCATCCTGCTCGACGGCGATACCGGCTATGGCAATTTCAACAATCTGCGCCGCCTGGTGCGCAAGCTGGAACAGCGCGGCATTGCCGGAGTCTGTATTGAAGACAAGATTTTCCCCAAGACCAACAGCTTCCTGAATGGTGAGCGCCAGCCGCTGGCCGATGTCGAGGAGTTCGCGGGCAAGATTGCGGCGGGCAAGGACACGCAGACCGACCCGGACTTCTGCATTGTGGCCCGGGTCGAAGCGCTCATCGCCGGGTGGGGGATGGAGGAGGCGCTGCGGCGTGCGGAGGCCTATCGGATTGCCGGCGCGGACGCCATTCTCATCCACAGCAAGCTTTCGCGCCCGGATGAGATTCTGACCTTCGCGCGCGAATGGGGCGGCCGCGCGCCGCTGGTCATCGTGCCGACCAAGTACTACAGCACGCCCAGTGACGTATTCCGCAAGGCCGGGATCAGCACCGTGATCTGGGCCAATCACCTGGTGCGCTCCTCGGCGGCGGCGATGCAGACCGTGGCACGCGATATCCATGACAACGAGACCGTGGCGAACATCGAAAACAGCATCGCCACCGTGGAGGAGATTTTCCGCCTGCAGGACGCCGATGAGTATTCAGCCGCGGAGCGCTTGTACTTATCGGCGGCGACGGCCGCGCGCACCGCCGTAGTGCTGGCGGCCGGTCGCGGCCGGGGCCTGGAGGCGCAGACGGCCGATCGGCCCAAGATCATGCTCAATATCGCCGGCAAACCGCTGTTGCGCTGGCTGATCGACGGCTTCAAGAAGCAGCAGATCAATCAAATCACGGTCGTCGGCGGCTATCGCGCGGATGTCATCGAGACCGCCGGCATCCGCCTGGTCGTGAACGATCGGCACGCCCAGACCGGGGAGCTGGCATCGCTCGCCTGCGCCGGCGGCGCGCTCGATGCGGAAACCCTGATCTGCTATGGGGATCTGCTGTTTCGCAGTTACGTGCTGCGCGCGCTGGTGGAGAGCAAGGGCGAATTCTCGGTGATTGTGGATTCCTCGGCATCCGGCGCCAACAACCGCACGGTGCGTGATTTTGCCTACTGTTCCGGCGCGGATGACCGCGGCCTGTTTGGCACGCCGGTGAGACTGCAGCGCGTGGTCAGCAGCAAAGAGGGTCAGCCTGAGGGGCCGGAGGCGGCGCCTGCGGCACATGGCCGCTGGATCGGCCTGCTGAATGTCAGTCGCAGTGGCGCGCCGCGCCTGAAACGCGTACTGGCAGCGCTGCAGGCACGGGCGGATTTCGACTCGCTGGACATGCCTGCGCTGCTCAATGCCCTGGTGGCCGACGGCGCCGCCATCGACGTGCAATACGTGCATGGTCATTGGCGCGGGGTGAACGACCTGGAAGATCTGCACTCGGCAGTGGATTTCGCGCATGCCGGTAAGATTCCCGATGCTCGAGGCACGTGAGTTTGTCGAGGCCGCGCGCACGCGAGGCTTTCAGTGGTACGCGGGAGTGCCCTGTTCGTATCTGACGCCCTTCATCAATTTCGTGCTGCAGGACCCGGCCCTGCGCTACATCTCCATGGCCAACGAAGGTGATGCGGTGGCACTGGCGGCCGGCGTCACGCTCGCAGGCGATGGTCGGGGCGGTCCGGGACGCGGCATCGCCATGATGCAGAACTCGGGGCTCGGCAACGCGGTGAGTCCGTTGACTTCACTGACCTGGACTTTTGGCCTGCCGCAGCTGCTCATCGTCACCTGGCGCGGACAGCCGGGCGTCCCGGATGAGCCGCAGCATGCGCTGATGGGTCCGATCACGCCGAGCATGCTCGATACCATGCAGATCGCGTGGGAGCTTTTTCCGACGGAGGCCTCACAATTGGGCCCCGCGCTGGATCGCGCCCTGACTCATATGAATGCCACCGGCAGGCCCTACGCGCTGCTCATGCAAAAGGGCAGTGTGGCCCCGACGGAATTGCCGGTGATCGCGCCGCTGGCCGTGGCGCACGGGCCCGCCAGCGCAGCGACGGTGCGCCGAGAGGCGCCGGGTCCGGCACAGCGACCCTCGCGGCACGAGGCTTTGCGAGCAGTGGTCGCCAACTGCGCGGAGGGCAAGACCGTGCTGCTGGCCTCGACCGGGTTTTGCGGTCGGGAGCTGTATGCCATCGCGGACCGCGCCAATCATTTATACATGGTGGGTTCCATGGGCTGCGTGACGCCGCTGGCACTCGGGCTCGCGCTCGCCAGGCCGGACCTTAAGGTGATCGTCCTGGATGGTGACGGCGCAGCGCTGATGCGCCTGGGCGCCCTGGCCACGGTGGGGGCGACCGCGCCGCGAAATTTCTGGCACCTGCTACTGGATAACGCCGCGCATGAATCCACCGGCGGGCAGGCCACGGTATCCGCAACCGTGGCCTTCGCGGATGTGGCGGCCGCCTGCGGGTATCGTTCCAGTCTGGATACGGACAGTGTGGCGCAGCTGGGTCCCTGGCTGAACCTGGCGGACGGACCGCATTTCGCAAGATTGCTGACGCGCCCCGGTACACCGCAGGATCTGCCGCGTCCCAAAGTGACCCCGGCGCAGGTGCGCGAACGGTTCATGCAGCACATCGGCACGGCGGTGCGCCCATGATTTTGCTGAACCCGGGCCCGGTCACCTTGAGCGAGCGCGTGCGCCGCAGCCTGCTCAATCCGGACCTGTGCCATCGCGAGGCGGAGTTCTTCGATCTGCAGGACGAGATCCGAGCCGGCCTGCTGGCGGTCTATGGGTTGCGGGAAAGTGAGTGGACCGCGGTATTGATGACCGGCTCGGGGACGGCGGCCGTCGACAGCATGATCGCCAGTGTGCCGCACGCGGGTGCGCGGGTGCTGGTCGTGGACAACGGCGTGTACGGGGAGCGCATCACGCAGATGTGCGCCCAATACCGTATTGCGCACGAGACCATCAAAGGCCCGTGGCAGGATGCGCCCGACGTCGGGCTCATCGCCGAACGCCTGGCGCCGGGGGGCTTCACGCATCTGGCCGTGGTGCATCACGAGACCACGACCGGGCGACTGACGGATATCAACGCGCTGGGACGGCTGTGTGCCGCTCATGGCGTGCAGATGCTGCTCGATGGCGTCAGTAGTTTCGGCGCTGAAGCCATCGATTTCACCGCGACCCTGGCTGCCGTCGCCGGCACGGCGAACAAGTGCCTGCACGGTGTGCCGGGAGTTTCGTTCGTGATTGCGCGGCGCACGGTCTTGCGCGACGCCGTGAGTCGTACCTACTACCTGGACCTGGCGCGCCTGGCGCG
>FTHH01000688.1_pt1 | contig 12629 bp, 14 predicted proteins | sample 1640901 | NCBI WGS metagenome assembly FTHH01 (sample SAMEA3914788, study PRJEB12502) | metagenome | biome: forest; material: soil | place: Canada | collected 2011-07-03 | depth 0.1 m
GCATTCTGACGCGGGGCGGAAAGCGCCCGGCGAGATTGGCACGGTCAATCAGCCACTCGGGCTGCGGATAACTTCCTACCAGCGTCGTCGGGAACAGCATGAATTTCCACCCTCTTTACGAAAACAGCAAAATCAATGAGTTACGATTTATCGGGCGCGCCTTCGGCCTGGTTTAGGGTTATGTATCAACAAATAGTTGATTAATATTCGATATTAGAGCAGATAATAACCACTTATGCTCTACCAGATCTCTCAATTGCCCCCCCACTACCACGAGGTCATTGAACGGGTCGACCAGATGCGCCTGCGGCTGAAGTTCATGTTGCAGCAATCACCGCGACGTTGGAAAGGTTTACTGCGTCGCTCGACCTTTGCACGGTCCATTCAGGGATCGAACTCAATTGAAGGATTCCACGTTACCGTCGACGACGCAGCGGCGGCGGTGGATGGCGAGGAGCCGCTGGATGAGAAGACCGACGCATGGTTTGCCGTACGCGGCTATCGCGAATCAATGACCTACGTTCTGCAGACTGCGGACGATCCAGACTTCGTGCATCACGAGGCGGTGCTCCGCAGCCTGCATTTTATGATGACCAGTTACGACATGAAGGCGCATCCCGGCCGCTGGCGGCCAGGGGCCGTCCACGTGAAGCGCGAGGAAACGGGTGAAATCGTCTACGCGGGGCCCGATGCATCCTTGGTGCCGCAGCTGTTGGCCCAACTGATCGAGCAGCTCAACGCCCGAAATGATCTGCCCATCATGGTTCGCGCGGCACTCGCACATTTGAACCTGGTCATGATTCACCCCTTTGCCGATGGCAACGGGCGAATGGCGCGCACGCTGCAGACCTTGGTGCTCGCGCGCGAAGGCATTCTCGATCCAACATTTTCCAGCATCGAGGAATATTTGGGGCGCCACACTCGCGATTACTACGCAGTGCTCGGAGAGGTCGGCAACGGTGCTTGGCATCCGGAACACGACGCGCTGCCGTGGGTTCGATTCTGCTTGGCGGCTCATTTCCGCCAAGCAGAAACGCTGCTAAGAAGAACACAGGAGACTGGCGCACTCGCCGATATTCTTGAAGCCGAGGTGAAGCGACTCGGATTTCACGAGCGGACCATCGCGGCGCTTCTTGATGCGGCATATGACCATCGCGTTCGAAATGCGACCTATCGAAAGGCGGCCGACGTCACTGACGCGGTTGGCAGTCGCGAGCTTGGCGCGCTTGCAAACGCCGGGCTCTTGATTGCGCAGGGAGAAAAACGCGGCCGGTTCTATCTTGCAGGGGATTGGGTACGACAACAACGCGCCCGAACTGACCTTCCAACAATTCAAACGGACCCGTTTGGCGGAGCCATCCATGAGTAGCGAACCATTGCTCCTCAATCCTGAAACCCGAGTCACATGCCCGACGTGCAATCACGAATTCTCTCTGGAACAAGGTTTTGCAAAACAAGCCCTGGAGTCGGTGGAGGCCGCAAGCGCCAGCGCCCTCGCGGGGCTTAGGGATCAGGAGCGGGCCGCTGTCGAGAAGCGGGCTCAGCAGCTCGCCGGCGAGCAGGCCAAGGCGACCGAGCGCCAGGTCGAGGACATGCAGCGCTTGCTCAAGGCGCAGTCGGATGCGCATTCCAAGGCATTGGCCGACACGCAGGCGTTGACCGAGCAGACGTTCAAGCCACAACTGGACGCGATCAAGAAGCAGCTGGCAACCAGCCAGGAGCGGCTCGCCGCCATGGACCAGCGCGAGGCCGCGATCGCGCTTCGCGAGAAGAGCATTGAGACGCGTGTCCAGGAAGCCGCCGCCGCTCGCGCCGCGGAGCTGGTGGCGGGCGAACGTCAGCAGTACGAGAAGCGTCTGGCGGATAGTCAGGTGCAGTTGAAGTTGTTGCGGGATGAGCAGCTTGCACTGCGTGAGGAGCGCCAGAAGCTGAAGGACGAGAAGGATTCGCTGGCGCTGGACGTGCAAAAGCAGGTCGATGCGAAGCTCGCGGAGCGCGAGTCTTCGGTTCGAACCCAGGAGCAGGAAAAGGCCCAGCTGGACAAGGCGGAGCTACAAAAGAAGCTCGACGACGCCGTGGCACAGCTGGCGTCCGCCCAACGCAAGATGGAGCAGGGTTCGCAGCAATTGCAGGGAGAAGTGCTGGAACTTGCCATTGAAGACGCCCTGAAACGCTCGTTTCCACTCGACAGCATCGAGGAGGTCAAGAAGGGCGCACGGGGCGGTGACATCATCCAACGCGTGACGTCGCGTTCCAGCCAGCCCGCCGGCGTCATACTCTGGGAATCCAAACGCGCCAGCGAATGGAAGCCGGCTTGGATCTCTAAACTCAAGGAAGACATGCGCGGCTGCGGCGCCGACATCGGAATCCTTGTAAGCATGACCACGGCCATCCCGAAGGAGTGGACCGAAGGCCAACTGTTCGGGCTGCACGAGGAAGTCTGGGTGACAACCTGGTCCGCTGCCGTGCAACTCGCCGAAGTGCTGCGTTCCGGGCTCCTCGACGTTCACAAGCAGCGCCTGATCTCGGCCGGCAAGGGCGAAAAAATGGAGGCCGTCTACGACTACCTGACTTCGCCCCAGTTCGCCCAGAAGCTCAAGGCGGTCTACGGCACTTTCCAGAAAATGCGCGAAGAGCTGGAATCGGAGCGCTCGGTCACCCTGCAGCGCTGGGCCCGTCGGGAGAAGCAACTGCAAAGCGGCGTGGCCGAGCTGCTCGGTGTGGCCGGTGATATCCAGGGGCTCGCGCAGCAGGAGCTCCCGGCGCTGGAACTGGAGCCGCCGGAAGGGACGGCCTAAACGCTCGCGGGATTCGCTGCGGTACGCGCGGCGACGACCGAGTCCAATCCCGTCTTCCCCCGCCACTGGCGCCGCAACAGCCAGTTCATCGGCTCCGAATAGAAGCGCGCCACCAGGTCCCCCAGCACCGCGGCGCAGAAAATCGTGGCGACAAACAGGAACGGCACGCTGCCGAGTGATTTACCGCCAAAGACAAACAAGTCGAATAATGCGAACACCACGAACATGTGGGTGAGGTAGATCTCATAACTGCGCTGGCCCAGCAGCAGCAAGGCACCCAGGAACCTCGGGCCGCGCCAGCCGCTCTGGCTCGCAGCAGCGGCGATCATGCAGGTACCCAGCGCCAGCAGACTCATATTGATGCCGCTTCGCCCCAGGCCAATGGAATTGGCGAAAATCGAAAAGCCGAATATAAAAACAACGATCGTGGTACCGGCAGCACCGAGCACCCGCAGTACCCGCTGCGGCCAGGGTCTTGCGAACGCCAGCATCGCCGTCAAACACCCCAGGGCGATGGCGTCCATGCTGCCCAGATAGGAATACTCCTGCCATACCTCGTTGCCGTGGGCGAACGCCGTGCGCGCGAACGGTCCCACGACCGCAAACGCCAGCAGCAGCCCCATCAGCACTTTCCCGCCACCGAGCACTCTGCACAGCAGGGGAAAGGCCAGGTAGAACATTTCCTCCACCGACAGCGACCACAGGATGTCCCAGTTGGCCGGCAGATAGCCGCGGTGGGCTTCAAGTACGTTGATGTGAAACGTGAATGCCGCGAGCAAGGCGCGCCCCAGTCCACCTGTTTTGTCGGGGACGATGAAGTCCTTCAGATGCGCGAAGTGCAGCGCGCTCAAGACTGCCAGCAGCAGCAACAGCAGCGGCGCAATCCGGGCGAAGCGCAGCACATAGAAGTCGCGGACATTGACCCTGGACAGCGACCCCCAACGGCGCAGCGTAGTAGTAGTGATCAGGAATCCGGACACGGCGAAGAACATCTGTACCGCGTATTGCCCCTTCCATACCAGGGTCGACGCAAGCTGGTCGGGCAGCCCCGCCGTATAGGGCACCTTTGCCAGGAACAGCCGCATGTTCACATGGTTCATCAGCACGAAGAAGATTGCTACACCCCGCAGGACGTCGATGCCGTCGACTCTCATCCAGCCAGAGGCGCCCTTATTCGAGTCCATTGATAACCGTCCCGACGTGACGCTGTGATAGTTCGGCAGGCCGGCCGTATATTGCAGCATGACGGCGGATGACGCTAAACGGGTGTCGGAAGCGGGGGGATTGCCCCATGATCTGGATTGGAACGCGGTCTACGCCGACCAGCTGCCGCGCGTCTATAACTACTTCCGGTTTCGCATTGGTCGTTCCCATGATGTCGAAGAGCTCACGGCGCGGACTTTCGAGAAAGCCTGGCGCGCGCGCGCCAAGTATCGACGCGACCTGGCCGGATTTTCCACCTGGCTGTTTGCCATCGCACGCAATGTGCTGACGGATCATCTGCGCGCGGCTGCGGTTCGGACTCGGGCGGCCGCCTGGCCGGACCCAACTGAGCAGGTGACGCCTGAGGGCAACGCCATCCGCGGCTCCGACATGGCGCGCTTGGGGGTGCTCACGGCGGATCTTCCGGACCCCCACAAAGAACTCATCGCATTGAAATATGGTGCCGCATTGAACAATCGGATGATTGCGGAAATCACGGGCCTCAGTGAATCCAATGTGGGCACGACGCTGCAGCGAATCGTGGCACGGCTGCGGTCGCAGTGGTAGCAGGAGCTTAGAATATGGATGATCAGTTCCTGCATCAATTGCGTCGTGACCCGCCGGCCGGATTCGCGATCAGATTGAAGTGGCAACTTGACCGGCCGGTGCCGATGCGCACTTCGCGAGCACGACTGCTGCTGGTGTTCGCGATTTTCGGCACCGCGTTCGCGCTGGTATCGCCGCAGGCGCGGCGCGCCTTCGGTGACCTGTTCCACAAGTCGGCGAGCATGCCAGCGACGCCGACGGGTGCAGCGGGCCCCTCGACAGCCCCGCCGGCAGCCTCGGCAGACCTGTCTGGCGATGCCAACCGGCCGCACAGTGCCTCGCTGTCGCGCAATGGATTCGCTGTGCCGCATTCTCCTGGGCAGCAGGCGCAGCCTTCGGATAGACCGGACGGCCGCCAGCCGGTGACACCGGTTCCCCAACCGGTTGGCGAACCGTCCTTGGGATCAGTTTCCGTCAGCGCGCAAAATTCGACTGCTCAGACACGGGAGCAGCGCGCCCACGCGACGGTTGAGACTCGCCAGGCGCTCTTCAGGCTCTTATCTTTGGTGACCGTGCCGCTGGCTTCGATGCAGCGCGGACTTACGCCGGTCGACCTCCAGGTTGCCAGGACCAGTGCGCATAGATTGAGCGAACTGTCGTCCATGATCCCTGAGGTTTTTCTCACCGACACGCGGGCGTTCGACGTGCACACCCTCACCCTCGATCTGGTCTGGACGCAGTCTGGAGATTTCGACTCAAAAGCCGACGCGTTGACCCTTGCCGCAGCTGAGCTCGAGGGGGCGATTGCAGCCCAGGATACGACAGCCACTTTCGAGGCAATTCGTCGTGTCGAGACGGCTTGTAGCGCCTGTCACAACAGTTACCGAAGGAAGCCTTGATGGACTATCCGGGCTGTTCTACGACTTCGTCGGTCCACACCTTGAAGCTAACGAGCGTGTTGGGTCCGAAGGTCATGCTGAGCGCGACATCGGCGGCGTCACGGCCGTGGGCAATCAACACCCGTCCGATGCGCCGGGCATTGTGGCGCGGATCAAATACATGCCAGCGTCCACCCAGGTAGGCCTCCATCCAGCCGGAGAAGTCCATGGGCGCCGAACTGGCCGGCACGCCGATATCGCCGAGGTAGCCGGTGCAGTAGCGCGCCGGAATATTGAGACAGCGGCACAGCGTGATACCCAGGTGCGCGAAGTCCCGGCACACGCCTTGTCGCTCCGCGAAGGCCTGGGATGCCGTCTTCGACGCTCGTGCGTACTCGTAGCCGAACTTCACGTGGCGGAAGACGTAGTCGGAAACCGCCTGCACGCGCGCCCAGCCGGGCGCGGAATGACCGAACTGTTTCCAGGCAAATTCCGCCAGCAGGTCGGTATCGCAGTAGCGGCTACCCAGAAGGTAGATCAGGGTCTCTTCCGGGAGTGCTTCGACGGGGCTTTGCCACGCGTCCGGGGCCACGGGGTCCGGAAGCCCGGAATCGCGGACGATACAATCTGAGAACAGCCGGGTGCGCCCGGTCGGCGCGACGATGCGCGTGCACCAGTTACCGAAGCTGTCCCGGTAGACGCTCATCGGAACGCCTGGCTCGACGTGCAGCACATCCGGGCTTTGCAGATCCGAGGCCCGCGAGTAATGCACGTTTAGATTCAGGATCATCGGCGTCGGCTGCACGCACTCATAGACCAACTCGTAGCCGACCCGTATTTGCATGGTACGAGACTACCGTGTCGCTGACCGCCGTGCTCTACAATGGCGTTCGACGGCGGGACAGATGAAATTTCCTCGGGCCAAGGGTGCAGATCCATGAATACCAGCCGGATGGAGGCCTTCAGCGACGGCGTGATCGCCATCATCATCACCATCATGGTGCTGGAACTGAAGGTTCCACGCGGCGCGGATCTGACCGCCCTGATACCGATGATTCCGAAGTTCATGGGCTATGTGCTGAGCTTCACCTACGTCGGCATCTACTGGAACAATCATCACCATATGCTGCACGCCACCAAGCAGGTGACCGGCGCCATCCTTTGGGCCAACCTCAATCTGCTGTTCTGGCTGTCCATGTTTCCAGTGGTGACGGACTGGGTGGGTGAGAACCCCACCGCCAGCGTGCCCACGGCTCTTTACGGCGCGATCCTGATGCTGGCCGCAGTGTCCTATTGGCTGCTGCAGCAACTGATCATTGCCAGGCAGGGGCCCCACTCATTGCTCCGGCGCGCGGTCGGCAATGATCTGAAAGGCAAGTTATCGCCGGTCCTATACGCATTGGGAATTCTGCTTGCCTTCCGCGCCACCTGGATATCCCAGGGGCTGTACCTGATTGTGGCGCTGCTGTGGCTCATTCCCGATCGGCGCATCGAGGATGCCCTGGTGAAGACCTGACCGAAGGGTCGCACAGTACCTAACTTGCCAGCTTGGCGCGATTTTGCGCGAGGAAGGCCTTGATCGAGGTGGCGGGACGAGCAGTGAGGTCAGCGACCGCAGTGCTGGTGAACGCCAGCGAGGGCCCGGCAAAGCTGCGCGCGGCCGGTGCATTCGGGTCGGCGGCCGCCAGCGCAATGGCTTTGCCCGTCGCGGCAGTGGCCGCCGCGGCGATCTCGCGCACGCCGATCAGCGCAGGTCCGGTGATGTCGTAGATCTTGTTGTCATGCCCCGTCGTCGCCAGCACGGCCGCCGCCGCAGCGGCGCAGTCGCCACGTGTCACGTATCCCACCAGCACTTCCCCTTGCGGAATGGTCGCCTTGCCGTCGGCCACCATCTTGGCAGCCTGCGGCAGCAGGATCTCCATATAGAGAGAGTTACGCAGAAAGGTGTAGGCGACACCACTCTTGCGCAGCAGTTCCTCCGTCGCGACGTGATCCGCGGCGATGCCCTGGGAATCGCCTTTGGTGATCCCCAGCCACGAGGTGTAGGCGATCTGTTTGACGCCCGCGCCCTTGGCCGCATCAATGGCATGTCCGTGGGCCACCGGTCGGGGTCCTGCGCCGTTGCCGATACTGATCAACAGCATGCGGGTGCCGCCGGCATAGGCGGCGGCCAGGGAGTCCGGTTTCGCAAAGTCGCCGAAGCGGGTGACCGCCCCGAGCTTCGCGTACTGGGCGAGTGCGTCGGGCGTGCGGCTGACCAGGATCAGATTCTTCGCCGCGACACCCCTCGCCAGCAGATCCTTCACGGCCTCGCCACCGAGTTGCCCGGAGGCCCCGGAGATGATGAGCCGCTCATCGGTCGCGCCCATGACGGCGGTTGCGGCGCCACTCACGAGCACGCCCGCCGCCGCCATTTCCAACACTTCACGCCGCGTCAGTTGGTTCATGCGATATCTCCCCACAGGTTGCCCATCCTCGCAGAACTGCGGCGCGGTGGCCAACAAGTCCGCCGCCGCCTTGACGACGCTTTCTTTGTCGCACAAAGTGGCACGTCGCACCTCGAAGCAAGCGGTATCAATGCATATGCGGCAAACGTTTTTCCGGTGGCTGGCGCTCGCGCTGCTGGGCGCGTTGCACGCGCATCCTGCCAGCGCACAAACCGACGAGATCCAGGTCTACAACGCCGAAATTGCCGCGCCCGGTGTTTTCAATCTGACGGTCCACAACAACTACACGCCTGATGGTGCCGCGACACCGGCTTTTCCCGGCGGCATAGTCCCCAACCACACCCTCAACGGTGTTCCCGAGTGGGCCTATGGCGTGACGGACTGGTTCGAGGCCGGCCTTTATCAGCCCCTGTACAGCCTGAGCGCCAAGGGCAGCCTCACTTTCAACGGTTTGAAGGTCCGTACGCTGTTCGTGCTGCCTGAGGCGGCAATGCGCACCTTCTTCTACGGCGTTAATTTTGAATTCAGCTGGAACGCCGCGCACTGGGATCAAAGCCGGCACACCCTGGAGATCCGCCCCATTCTGGGGTGGCATCTGGGGGATTTCGACGTGATCGTGAACCCGATTCTGGACAGTGACTACACCGGCCTCACGCGCCTCAATTTCGCGCCCGCCACGCGGCTGGCCTATAACTTCCACAAGACCTGGGCGGTCGCGCTCGAGGAATACGACGAATTCGGTCCGCTGCGCGGTTTTGATTCCACGGCGCAGCAGCAGCATCAGCTGTTCGCAGTCGTCGATTACAGCGGCAAACCGTGGAGCATTGAGGGCGGCATCGGCGCGGGCCTGACCGCCGCGAGCGACCATCTGGTACTGAAACTGATTCTGTCGCGCGATCTGAATTAGAATCAGGGCCGCGCCACGGGTAAAACAGGAGAGGGGCCATGATGCGTCGGAATATTTGCGCCGGCCTGGCGCTGGTGATCGCGGGAATTCTTGGAGCCGGCACGTTGCCGGCCTTGGCCGACGATGCCCCGGCGTACGTCCTGCCGGCAGGAACGCCGGCGTACATCAAGGCTGCCATTGAGGATCCGGCCCGCAGCGCCGATCAACGGGCACAGGACGTGAATCGCAAGCCCGCCGAACTGCTGATGATGTCGGGCATTCGACCTGGTCAGACCGTGGTGGAGTTCGCCTCCTTCGGGCAGTACTTCACCACTTTCCTGTCGGACATCGTGGGACCCAAGGGCAAGGTGTACATGTATGACCTGCCGTACACTGAGAAGCGTGCCGGTGAGGCCAGCCGGACCTTCGTCACGGCCCACCCGAATGCGCAGTACCAGCTCGTGGACTACAACGCCGTGGAGCTGCCGCAGAAGGTAGACGGCGTGTTCATCGTCCTTTACTACCATGACCTGTTCATCAATCACATCGATACGGCGAGCCTCAATGCCAAGATCTTCAAGGCGCTGAAGCCGGGCGGAGTGTTCTTCGTCATCGATCACAACGCGGTGCCCGGTTCAGGCACTACCGATACACCCAAGCTGCACCGCATCGATCCGGCCGTGATCCGTCAGGAAGTTACCGCGGCCGGATTCAAGCTTGAGACCGAGAGCAAGCTGCTCGCCCATGCCACCGACGATCACACCCAGATCGTGTTCGCCCCCGGTCTGCGCCGTCTGACCGATCAGACGGTGTTTGTGTTTCGCAAGCCCAAGGGTTGATGGATGCGGGTGATTTCGGGGCCTGGTTGACCCAGGCCCGCGAGGCGCTGCGGGGATCGGGCGGCAGCCGGGTTCCCTGCGGCGACTGCACCGGTTGCTGCACCTCGTCCTATTCGATTGAAGTGCGTCCCACGGATGCGGCGGCGCTGGCGCGCATGCCCGCGAAGTCGCTGTTTCGCTCGACAGCGTCAGCGGCGACCAACTGGACCCTCAGGCCGAACCCCGACGGCATCTGCCCCATGCTCAGCTGCGGCAAATGCACCATCTATGCCCAGCGGCCCCAGACCTGCCTGGACTATGACTGTCGGGTCTTTGCTGCGGCCGGCATTGCGGCCGGAGGCGCCGACAAGGCGGTCATCAACCGCCGCGTGCAGGAATGGCAATTTCGATTTGCCGGCGACGCGGATCGGCGGGCGCACGCCGCCGTCAGGGCCGCCGCCGCTTTCATCCGCGACGCGCGCGCGCATTTCCCACCCGGGACCGCGCCCCTGAACCCACTGGGCGTTGCGGCCCTGGCGCTGCGGGTGTATCCACTGTTCATGGCTGCGGATCCGCCGCAGAGCGTCGCAGACCGCGCCCGCGCCGTGGTGGCAGCCGGTGCGGCGTTTGACCGGGCTCACCAGCCGGGCATTTGATGTTAGGGATGCTCAATTCCGCAGCCTCCGGCGCAGCCACCGTGCTGGTCACCGGGGCGGATCGTGGCCTCGGGCTGGAATTCGTACGCCAGTACGCAGCGCGCGGCGAGGCGGTGATCGCGACCTGCCGCACGCCCGCGCAGGCCACGCAGCTGACCGCACTGGCCGAGATGCACGCCGCAATCTCGATCGAGACGCTCGATGTGACCCATGACAGCGACATCAAGGCACTGGCCGCGAAGTACGCCGGCAGGCCCATTGATATCCTCATCAACAATGCGGGAATCACCGGCAACAAGGCCGACAACACCCTGGGCAGCTTCAGTCGTCAGGGCTTCAATGATGTCTTGGCCACCAATGTATACGGCGCGCTCGCGTTGTCCGAGGCGCTGCTGCCCAACATCGTTGCCGGCCGCCAGAAAAAGATCATCGCGCTGACGAGCGGTGCCGGCATGATTCGGGTGCTGCCGCGCATGCCCCAGATTCCGATGTACTACAGCGTCAGCAAGGCGGCGCTCAACCTTGCCATGCGTGCGCTGGGCATCGAGCTTGCGCCGCGCGGCGTCATCGTCGGTCTGGTAGGTCCCGGCAGCGTCGACACCGACATGTACGCCAGCGCGCAGGCCGACTACAAATTCGCATTCAAGCCCATCACCAGGGCGGAGAGCGTCCACGGGCTGATCGCCGCCATCGATGCCATGGATCAGGCCAGGGCGGCGCAGGGTGTCAACAATTACGATGGCAGTATTGGTGCCTGGTAGCGGGGGAACGCAAATGTCCGAATACACCGGTGGCTGTACCTGTCGGTCGATACGGTACCGCCTCATTGATAAGCCGATGTTCATCCATTGCTGTCACTGCCGCTGGTGCCAGCGCGAAACCGGCGCCTCCTTCGCACTGAACGCGCTCATCGAGTCGGACCGCGTGGAACTGATCAGCGGGGCCGTGCAGATCATCGACACCCCTTCCAACAGCGGTAAGGGCCAGCGCATTTCGCGCTGCCCCACCTGTCACGTCGCGCTGTGGAGCAACTACGGCGGCGGTGGTGATCTCATCCGCTTCGTGCGCGTGGGCACGCTGGATGAGCCGGATCTGTGGCCACCGGATGTGCACATCTTCACCCAGTCCCGGCAACCGTGGGTGATTCTTCCCGCCGGCGTCCCGGCATTTGCCGAATACTACCGATCGGCCGAAGTCTGGCCTGCAGCAAGCCTGGCACGGCGGGCGGCAGTCACGGCACGGACACCAAAATAAGGCGGCATACCGTAATGATTCCATTCTCTTCTGCGGTCGGCGGCATCTACTTCATGTCGGAGTGGGCGCTGATCATCTTCAAGCGGGCCAAGTCCGGCGCCGGCGGCAGCAAGGATCGCGGCTCCTTCGGCGTGCTGTTCATCGTCATCTGGATCAGCATCGCGCTCGCCTATCAGTTTGAATTCGCCGTGCCCCAGACAGGCTGGTATCCCCTACCGTGGGTGAGCGGCGTGGGCGTCGCCGTGCTGCTGGTCGGCGGGGCGATTCGCTGGTACTCGATTATTTACCTTGGCCGCTTCTTCACCGTGAATGTCGCCATCGCCGCGGATCACCAACTCATCGATACGGGCCCCTATCGACGGGTGCGGCACCCGTCATACACCGGTGCGCTGCTGACGTTCCTGGGTCTTGCCATCTGCATGCAGAACTGGGCCTCGCTGCTGATCCTGATGACGGGGACCACGGTGGCGTTCCTGTATCGCATGCGCGTGGAGGAGGCGGCGCTGACCGTGGCCTTCGGTGAGCGCTATCGACAGTACATGCAGCGCACGGCGCGGCTGATTCCCGGGGTGTACTAGGCGCGCGCCGGCTCGGTGGTGGAGTCCGGCGCCATGCGGCTCACCTGGTCCTCGATCCAGGCCTGCGCTTCGGCGTTGATATCGCGCGGTTCCCGCCCCTGCGCCTTGATCGGCGGACCGATGACCACCCGTACGGTGCCGCGTTTCTTCAGCAGGCCGCGTCGCGGCCAGAAGTACCCGGCGTTATGCGCCACCGGAATGATCAGCTTGCCCGTCTGGGAGGCCAGCAACGCGCCGCTGACTCCGTAGCGGCGGGTCTGGCCGGCCGGCATGCGGGTGCCTTCCGGGAACATCACGATCCAGTCACCTTCCAGCAATCGCTCCCGCCCCTGTTCGATCACCTGGTTGACGGCGTTGTGACCGGCGCCGCGATCGATCGCAATGGCATGCAGTAGCCGGATGCTCCAGCCAACAAACGGTATCCACAGCAGTTCGCGCTTCAGCACCCACACCTGGCGGGGAAACACCACGCCAATGGCCAGGGTCTCCCACGTGGAGGCGTGCTTCCACAGCGCGATGTGATTGTCGGCGGGGATGTGTTCCCGCCCCTCGACGGTGTAGTCCA
>FTHH01000095.1_pt1 | contig 12372 bp, 7 predicted proteins | sample 1640901 | NCBI WGS metagenome assembly FTHH01 (sample SAMEA3914788, study PRJEB12502) | metagenome | biome: forest; material: soil | place: Canada | collected 2011-07-03 | depth 0.1 m
CCTGAACACCCTGGGCACCATCGCCAGCACCTCGCCCCTGCTGGGCCTGCTGGGCACCGTGACCGGCATCATCAAGTCCTTCAATGCCCTGCAGGCCGGCGCGGCGGGTGATCCGCGCATGCTCTCAGGCGGCATCGGCGAGGCCCTGATCGCCACCGCAGCGGGCCTGTGCGTGGCCATCCCGGCCCTCATCGCCTACCGCTATCTGCGCGGGCGGGTGGAAAGCTATGTCATCGACATGGAAAAGGAAGCCATCAAGCTGGCCGACGTGGTCGAAGGCGCCGGCCGGGACCGGACCGGCCACGAGCACGAGCGCTCCGCCCCCGCCAGACCCGTCGCGGTGACCGGCACCGGTGCCCGGTGAACCTGCGTCCGCGCCGCGTGGAAGACCCGGAGATCAACCTGGTCTCGCTCATCGATGTGGTCCTGATGATGGTGGTGTTCTTCATGCTCTCCAGCTCGCTGGTGGACGAGGGGCGCATCCGCGTGCATCTACCGCAGGCCCGCGACGTGCCGACCGGCAAGCCGCCCGCAGAACCCCTGGTGGTGTCCGTAACGCAGCAGGGCGGCTATCTGGTCAACGGCCACGAACTGATCAATTCCAGCCCGGACACCTTGCGCGCGGCGCTGCTGAAGGAAGCCGGCACTGACCGCACCATGCGGGTCACGTTGCGCGCCGATGCCAGGACCACACACCAGGCCGTGATCACCGCCATGGATGTACTGGGACGGCTGGGATTTGCGGAAATGAACATCGCCACGGTCCGCCAGGATCAGGCGCCCGCTGCAGACGCCAAATGATATGGACCGCGGGGCGCGCATGAGCGGCCCAGAATCGACCCGCCCGCTGGCGACCTACCTGCGGCTGTTGGGGTACGTCAAACCCTACCGCGGGATCTTCACTTTGGGCATGCTGGGTGGGGCCGCCTATGCTGCCGCCATGTCGAGCTTTGCGCCGTTCGCCAAGCGCTTCGTCAGCAGCACGCTGGAGCATACCGATCCGAAGACCATCGTGTGGCTGCCGATCGCGCTGGTCGGGGTGCTGTTTGCCCGCAGCATGGGCGATTTCGCGCAGACCTATTTCACCGGTTATGTGTCTCGCCGGGTCGTTACCACGATCCGCCAGCAGCTGTTCGACAAGGTCAACCGGCTGCCGATCGCCTTTTTCGACCGCAACGCCAGCGGCAATCTGCTGTCGCGCCTCACGTTCAACGTCGAGCTCATCGGCGGCAGCGCGACCGATGCCGTCGTGATGCTGGTGCGGTCGCTGCTGCAGATGGCAATCACGCTGTACTACGCGATGACCTACAACTTCAGGCTTACCCTCATGGCGTTGGTCATGGCGCCGCTGATCGGCTGGCTGGTGTCGCGCATCAACCGCTACTTCCGTCGTTACTCGCGGCGCATCCAGGATTCTATGGGCGATGTCACGCGCGTCGCCAAGGAGAGCTTTGAGGCGCCGCGGCTGATCAAGATCTACAACGCCGAGGAACATGTGGGTCGACAGTTCGGCATCGTGAATGAGCACAATCGCCGCTCCAACATGCGCCTGGTCCTCACCAAGGGCGTCTCGAATCCGATCGTGCAGACCATCAGTTCCATCGGCATGGCTATCGTGCTTTCGCTGGCGATCTCTGACGCGATTCACGGCCGGATGAGCATGGCGGCGTTGGTGGGATTCATTGTGGCGCTGGCCGGTGTTTCCCAGCCGCTGCAGCAGTTCATCGGCGTCACCGGCGCCCTGCAGCAGGGTGTCGCTGCGGCGCAGAATCTGTTTGAGCTGCTGGACGAATCGACCGAGCTGCACAGCGGCGGGACCGCAGTCGCGCGGGTCCGCGGCGAAGTGCAGTTCGACAATGTTTCCTTCAGCTACGCAAGCGGCAAAGGCGCGGCGTTGAACGGGCTTACGCTGCAGGTGCCGGCCGGTCAACAGGTCGCCATCGTCGGGCGCTCGGGTAGCGGCAAATCGACGCTGGTCAGCCTGCTGCCGCGATTCCACGATGTCATCGAAGGCACGGTGCGGATCGACGGACGCGACGTGCGCGAATACACCCTGCACAGCCTGCGTGAACAGATCGCGGCCGTGAGCCAGGAAATAGTGCTGTTTGATGACAGCATCCGCAACAACATCGCCTTCGGGCGCACGACCGATCCGGCTGCGATCGAGCGCGCGGCGGAGGCGGCGCATGTCATGGAATTCGTCGCCGACCTGCCGTTGGGACTGGACACCATGGTGGGCGACCGTGGCGTGCTGTTGTCCGGTGGGCAGCGCCAGCGCATCGCCATTGCGCGTGCGCTGTTGAAGGATGCGCCCATCCTCATTCTGGATGAGGCGACCTCGGCCCTGGACACGGAAGCCGAGCGGCATATCCAGGCCGCACTCGCGCTGCTGGTGCGCAACCGCACGACCTTTGTCATCGCGCACCGGCTGTCGACCGTGGAGCAGGCGGACCGGATCATCGTGCTGGAAGCCGGCCGCATTGCCGAAAGCGGTACCCATGCGCAGCTGCTGGCCCAGGGTGGCCTGTACGCGCAGCTGCACGCGCTGCAGTTCAACAGCTGAGGCGCTTGCGAATGTCGGTACAGGACCGGCTGAACCGGATCTGGTACGACGCTGCGGTCGGCCGGACCGTGCTCGCACCGCTGTCATGGGTATACGGCCGCGTGATTGCCGCGCGCAGCCGCGCGTTTGCCTCCGGAGGGCGTACCAGTACGCGGGTGGACTGCCCGGTCATCGTGGTCGGCAATCTGACCGTGGGGGGCACCGGCAAGACCCCGGCGGTTGCCTGGCTCGCCTGGCAGCTGGGTGCCTTGGGTAAGAAGGTCGGCATCGCCTCCCGGGGCTATGGCGCCGCGGGGCGGGGCGTCCAGCAGGTTGATCCCAAGGCGGATTGGCGCGCGTTCGGCGATGAGCCGGTGCTGCTGCAGCGGCGCACTGGGGCGCCGGTCGTGGTGGCCGCGGACCGGGTCGCAGCCGCGCGGCGCCTGATTGAACTGGGCGCCGATGTCGTCGTCTGTGACGATGGCTTGCAGCATCTGCGCTTGGCGCGCGACTTCGAACTCTTGGTACTCGACGGTGCGCGCGGCTTGGGCAATGGGCACCTGCTGCCCGCCGGTCCATTGCGCGAACCGGCCGCACGCCTGGCGTCGGTGCATGCCGTCGTCATCAACGGGGAACCCAAGCCCGGTCTGCTCGACACCCTGCGCACACTGGGGGCTCCGGCACCGCTGTTCATGCGCATGGTTCCCGCGGCGCTCGAGCCCGTTCGCGGTGTCGGGGAGCACGCCACCCTGGCCGAGGAAATTTCGGCCCTGGGCCGCGCGGGCGGTGCGGGTGCGGCATTGTGGGGACAGCGCCTACAGGACCTGCGCGGACTGCGGGTGCACGCCGTGGCCGGAATCGGCAATCCCGAGCGCTTTTTCACGCTGCTGAAGTCCTATGGTCTGGACATCGTGCCGCATGCCTTCGCGGACCATCACGCCTTCACGGCGCGGAATCTTGATCTACCCGGCAGCTGGCCCATCCTGATGACTGAAAAGGACGCCGTGCGCTGCGCGACCTTCGCCAACGATCGGCTGGCCTGCGTGCCGGTCACGGCACAATTTTCCCCGGCCGATGCCGACACCCTGCTGCTCGCGGTCACCGCCCGCTGCGTTTAAAGTGTCACCCATGGATACCCGACTGCTCGACATCATGGCCTGCCCGGTCTGCAAGGGCCCGGTGCAGTACCGCAGGAGTGAACAGGTGCTGGTGTGCCGCCTGGACCGCCTGAGCTATCCCATCCGGGACGGGGTTCCGGTCATGCTGGAGGAAGAGGCGCGGCTGCTGCCCGCCGATGATCCGCTGTTGGAGCGCTAGCGGGAATGTTCCGGGTCGTCATACCCGCGCGCTTTGACTCCGCCCGCCTGCCGGGCAAGGTGCTGCTGCCCATCGGGGGGCGACCGATGCTGCACTGGGTGTGTGAGCGCGCCCGCGCCTGCGGCGCCGAGCAGGTGGTCGTCGCCACCGATGACGTACGGATACAGGCCGCCGCGGCGCAAGCGGGTGTGGATTGCGTCATGACCGCATCCAGTCATGTGTCGGGAACCGACCGGATTGCCGAGGCGGTGCGCAAGCTGGGTTGGCCACCCGCCGATATCATCGTGAATCTGCAGGCGGATGAGCCGCTGATGCCGCCGGAACTGGTCAAGCAAGTGGCGCAGCTGCTGCACGAGCATCAGGATGCGGATATCGCTACCGTGGCGGCGCCCGTCACCTCCTTGGCCGAGTTCCTCGATCCCAACGCGGTCAAGGTCGTGCTCGCGCACGATGGTCGGGCACTACTCTTTTCCCGCGCTCCCATCCCGTGGGACCGCGACGGCGCGCTGCACGGTGCTCCCGGCCCCGACAGCTACCAACACGCCTTGCGCCATATCGGCTTGTACGCCTACCGGGTGGAGTCGCTGCTGCGCATGGCGCAACTGCCGCCCGCAGCCTTGGAGCTGCGCGAGAAACTTGAGCAACTGCGCGCACTCGCGCACGGTATGCACATCAGGGTCGCACTCGCGGCGGTGCGGCCCGGCGTGGATGTGAATACGCCGGCTGATCTGCAGCACATCCGCACACTGCTGGAGGGCAAGCCATGAATTATCGGGTTTTCGGCGTGGTATTGATCGCGGCGCTGGTGGGGACTGCAGGCCGGGCGCAAGTAAGTCACGCGCAGTCCGGGCCGAACATCGCACAGCTTGAGCAGCAGGCTACCCAGCTCGCGGACCTCGAGGCGATCAAGCGCCTGCAACGCGCCTATGGCTACTACCTGGATCGCTCGGACTGGGACAACATTGTCGACCTGCTCACCGATGATGCGACCATGGAGTACGGCCCGGCCGGAGTATTCGTGGGCAAGGCGCACGCCCGCGCGTTGCTGTACGCCATCGGCTACGGCAAACGCGGACTGCGGCCCCAGCAGCTGCGCGAGCATGTGCAGCTGCAGCCGGTGATCTCCCTCGCCGCCGACGGCCAGTCGGCCAAAGGCCGCTGGCGCGCGATTGTGCTGCTGGGGCAGTTCCACGAATACGCACGCTGGCAGACCGGTCCCTACGAGTGCGAATACCGCAAGGAACACGGTGTCTGGAAGATCAGCAAGCTGCACTGGTTCGAGACCTTCACGGTGCCGGAGCAGGGCGGCTGGAAGACCAAGATGACCCAGAGCAATGTGGCGGATCGGAAGCTGCCGGCGCCGGATCGCCCCAGTTCCTTTGTCTACGAGCCGTGGCCGGCGGTGTCCTTGCCTCCGTACCACTACGCGGGCCCGCAAGCGATCCAGCCGCTCAATCCGGCCCCGGTGCCGATGGTGAAGCTGTCCGCAGCGGCCGCGGCACGCCGCGTCGCGCAACTGAAGTGGCAAGTGGATCGACTGGATGATCAGCGCCAGATCGAGATCCTGCAGCGTACCTACGGGTACTACGTGGACAAGAACCTGTGGAAGCAGATTGCGGATCTGTATACCGAGGACGGCACGCTGGAAATCGGTGGCCGCGGCGTCTTCGTCGGTCGGGCGCGGGTGCTGCAGTACCTGCAGTGGCTGGGCAAGCCGCAGGATGGCAAGTTGTACGATCACACCCAGATCCAGCCCATTGTGGATGTCTCGCCGGACGGCACACACGCCAAGGGCCGCTGGCGGGCGCTGATTTCTACCGGTGACCTGAACACCACCAGCGTGATCGGCGATTGCATCTATGAGAATGAATATCGCAAGGAGAATGGCGTTTGGAAAATCGCCAGGCTCTACTCCTACTTCGAGATGTACTCGACCCTGGAGCAAGGCTGGGCGCAATTCGCCAGACCCAACACGCGTCCGGAAAAGACGCTGCCGCCGGACCTGCCGCCGACGGTGGTGTACGACATGTACCCCGGTACGCTGTATGCGCCGCTGCACTATGAGAATCCGGTGACCGGCAAGCCGGTCTATCCCATGAATCAGCAAGCCGTTACGCCGCTCGACCCTTCAACCAATCTGGCCGAACAACTGGCTGCGATCGCCAAGCAGCTCACGCGACTGCAGGACACCCAGGAGATCGAGAACCTGCAGAATGCGTACGGGTTCTATCTGGACAAATGGCAGTGGGACTCCGCTACGGCATTGTTCGCCGACAACGGAACCATGGAGCTGGCGCAGCGCGGAGTGTATGTCGGCAAAGCCCGGATCCGGGCTTTGCCGACATACACTCCGCGCTGCGCCAGCTCCATGGTTCCGTTGTCGGCGAACAATGCCGTAGCGGAGTCCCACTGCCATTTGTCCAGATAGAACCCGTACGCATTCTGCAGGTTCTCGATCTCCTGGGTGTCCTGCAGTCGCGTGAGCTGCTTGGCGATCGCAGCCAGTTGTTCGGCCAGATTGGTTGAAGGGTCGAGCGGCGTAACGGCTTGCTGATTCATGGGATAGACCGGCTTGCCGGTCACCGGATTCTCATAGTGCAGCGGCGCATACAGCGTACCGGGGTACATGTCGTACACCACCGTCGGCGGCAGGTCCGGCGGCAGCGTCTTTTCCGGACGCGTGTTGGGTCTGGCGAATTGCGCCCAGCCTTGCTCCAGGGTCGAGTACATCTCGAAGTAGGAGTAGAGCCTGGCGATTTTCCAAACGCCATTCTCCTTGCGATATTCATTCTCATAGATGCAATCGCCGATCACGCTGGTGGTGTTCAGGTCACCGGTAGAAATCAGCGCCCGCCAGCGGCCCTTGGCGTGTGTGCCGTCCGGCGAGACATCCACAATGGGCTGGATCTGGGTGTGATCGTACAACTTGCCATCCTGCGGCTTGCCCAGCCACTGCAGGTACTGCAGCACCCGCGCCCGACCGACGAAGACGCCGCGGCCACCGATTTCCAGCGTGCCGTCCTCGGTATACAGATCCGCAATCTGCTTCCACAGGTTCTTGTCCACGTAGTACCCGTAGGTACGCTGCAGGATCTCGATCTGGCGCTGATCATCCAGTCGATCCACTTGCCACTTCAGTTGCGCGACGCGGCGTGCCGCGGCCGCTGCGGACAGCTTCACCATCGGCACCGGGGCCGGATTGAGCGGCTGGATCGCTTGCGGGCCCGCGTAGTGGTACGGAGGCAAGGACACCGCCGGCCACGGCTCGTAGACAAAGGAACTGGGGCGATCCGGCGCCGGCAGCTTCCGATCCGCCACATTGCTCTGGGTCATCTTGGTCTTCCAGCCGCCCTGCTCCGGCACCGTGAAGGTCTCGAACCAGTGCAGCTTGCTGATCTTCCAGACACCGTGTTCCTTGCGGTATTCGCACTCGTAGGGACCGGTCTGCCAGCGTGCGTATTCGTGGAACTGCCCCAGCAGCACAATCGCGCGCCAGCGGCCTTTGGCCGACTGGCCGTCGGCGGCGAGGGAGATCACCGGCTGCAGCTGCACATGCTCGCGCAGCTGCTGGGGCCGCAGTCCGCGTTTGCCGTAGCCGATGGCGTACAGCAACGCGCGGGCGTGCGCCTTGCCCACGAATACTCCGGCCGGGCCGTACTCCATGGTCGCATCATCGGTGAGCAGGTCGACAATGTTGTCCCAGTCCGAGCGATCCAGGTAGTAGCCATAGGCGCGTTGCAGGCGCTTGATCGCCTCGAGGTCCGCGAGCTGGGTAGCCTGCTGCTCAAGCTGTGCGATGTTCGGCCCGGACTGCGCGTGACTTACTTGCGCCCGGCCTGCAGTCCCCACCAGCGCCGCGATCAATACCACGCCGAAAACCCGATAATTCATGGCTTGCCCTCCAGCAGTGTGCGGATGTGCTGCAGATCAGCCGGCGTATTCACATCCACGCCGGGCCGCACCGCCGCGAGTGCGACCCTGATGTGCATACCGTGCGCGAGTGCGCGCAGTTGCTCAAGTTTCTCGCGCAGCTCCAAGGCTGCGGGCGGCAGTTGCGCCATGCGCAGCAGCGACTCCACCCGGTAGGCGTACAAGCCGATATGGCGCAAGGCGTGTTGGTAGCTGTCGGGGCCGGGAGCACCGTGCAGCGCGCCGTCGCGGTCCCACGGGATGGGAGCGCGGGAAAAGAGTAGTGCCCGACCATCGTGCGCGAGCACGACCTTGACCGCGTTGGGATCGAGGAACTCGGCCAAGGAGGTGACGGGCGCCGCCACGGTAGCGATATCCGCATCCTGATGCTCGTGCAGCAGCTGCGCCACTTGCTTGACCAGTTCCGGCGGCATCAGCGGCTCATCCGCCTGCAGATTCACGATGATATCGGCGGGTGGCCAACCCAGCTTGCGCACCGCCTCGGCAATCCGGTCGGTTCCCGACACATGACTGGATGCGGTCATGACGCAATCCACACCCGCTTGCGCCGCGGCGGCCTGTATCCGTACGTCATCGGTGGCGACGACCACCTGCTCGGCGCCGCAGGCGCGGGCGCGCTCACACACCCAGTGCAGCATCGGTCGCCCCCCGATGGGCAGCAGCACCTTGCCCGGCAGGCGGGCGGAGTCAAAGCGCGCGGGTATGACGACCCGGAACATTCCCGCTAGCGCTCCAACAGCGGATCATCGGCGGGCAGCAGCCGCGCCTCTTCCTCCAGCATGACCGGAACCCCGTCCCGGATGGGATAGCTCAGGCGGTCCAGGCGGCACACCAGCACCTGTTCACTCCTGCGGTACTGCACCGGGCCCTTGCAGACCGGGCAGGCCATGATGTCGAGCAGTCGGGTATCCATGGGTGACACTTTAAACGCAGCGGGCGGTGACCGCGAGCAGCAGGGTGTCGGCATCGGCCGGGGAAAATTGTGCCGTGACCGGCACGCAGGCCAGCCGATCGTTGGCGAAGGTCGCGCAGCGCACGGCGTCCTTTTCAGTCATCAGGATGGGCCAGCTGCCGGGTAGATCAAGATTCCGCGCCGTGAAGGCGTGATGGTCCGCGAAGGCATGCGGCACGATGTCCAGACCATAGGACTTCAGCAGCGTGAAAAAGCGCTCGGGATTGCCGATTCCGGCCACGGCGTGCACCCGCAGTCCGCGCAGGTCCTGTAGGCGCTGTCCCCACAATGCCGCACCCGCACCGCCCGCGCGGCCCAGGGCCGAAATTTCCTCGGCCAGGGTGGCGTGCTCCCCGACACCGCGAACGGGCTCGAGCGCCGCGGGAACCATGCGCATGAACAGCGGTGCCGGAGCCCCCAGTGTGCGCAGGGTGTCGAGCAGACCGGGCTTGGGTTCCCCGTTGATGACGACGGCATGCACCGACGCCAGGCGTGCGGCCGGTTCGCGCAATGGACCGGCGGGCAGCAGGTGCCCATTGCCCAAGCCGCGCGCACCGTCGAGTACCAAGAGTTCGAAGTCGCGCGCCAAGCGCAGATGCTGCAAGCCATCGTCACAGACGACGACATCGGCGCCCAGTTCAATCAGGCGCCGCGCGGCTGCGACCCGGTCCGCGGCCACCACGACCGGCGCCCCAGTGCGCCGCTGCAGCAGCACCGGCTCATCGCCGAACGCGCGCCAATCCGCCTTGGGATCAACCTGCTGGACGCCCCGCCCCGCGGCGCCATAGCCCCGGGAGGCGATGCCGACCTTCTTACCCAAGGCACCCAGCTGCCAGGCGAGCCAGGCAACCGCCGGGGTCTTGCCGGTGCCCCCCACGGTCAGATTGCCGACCACGATGACCGGGCAGTCCACCCGCGTACTGGTACGCCCTCCGGAGGCAAACGCGCGGCTGCGCGCGGCAATCACGCGGCCGTATACCCATGACAGCGGTGCGAGCACGGTCCGGCCGACCGCAGCGTCGTACCAGATCCGGTTCAGCCGGTCCTGTACCGACATTCGCAAGCGCCTCAGCTGTTGAACTGCAGCGCGTGCAGCTGCGCGTACAGGCCACCCTGGGCCAGCAGCTGCGCATGGGTACCGCTTTCGGCAATGCGGCCGGCTTCCAGCACGATGATCCGGTCCGCCTGCTCCACGGTCGACAGCCGGTGCGCGATGACAAAGGTCGTGCGGTTGCGCACCAGCAGCGCGAGTGCGGCCTGGATATGCCGCTCGGCTTCCGTGTCCAGGGCCGAGGTCGCCTCATCCAGAATGAGGATGGGCGCATCCTTCAACAGCGCACGCGCAATGGCGATGCGCTGGCGCTGCCCACCGGACAACAGCACGCCACGGTCGCCCACCATGGTGTCCAGTCCCAACGGCAGGTCGGCGACGAATTCCATGACATGCGCCGCCTCCGCCGCGCGCTCGATCGCAGCCGGATCGGTCGTGCGCCCGAAGGCGATGTTGTTGCGGATGCTGTCATCAAACAGCACTATTTCCTGGCTCACGGCCGCGATCTGTTCACGCAGGCTGTGCAGGGTGTATTCGCGCACGTCGCGTCCGTCGATCCGCACCGTGCCTTCGATGACATCGTGGAATCGCGGCAGCAGGCTGACCAGCGTCGATTTGCCGCTACCCGAGCGCCCGACGATGGCGACCTGTTGACCGGCCGGCACCTGCAGCGTAAGCCCGTTCAACGCCGCGCCTTTGCCGCTTGCGTAGCTGAAGGAAACATTGTCGAACTGCACTTCGCCGCGGACCCGCGCGACTGCGGTCCCGCCGCTGTGCAGCTCGGTCGATTCGTCCAGCAGCTCAAACAGATTCTGCGCCGCAGCGACACCCTGCTGCAGGGCGCCGGTGACGCCGATGAACTGCTGCAGCGGCTGGGAAACACCGGCCAGCGCCACAATGAATCCCACCAACGCCGCCATGCTCATCCGGCCGTGAATCGCGTCAGAGATCGCCAGCGAAAGCACGATAGCCATGCCGATGGAACTGATGGTCTGCACGATCGGATTCGAGACGCCCTTGGTGAGGACCAGGCGCATGTTGGAGCGGCGATTGTGCTCATTCACGATGCCGAACTGTCGACCCACATGTTCCTCGGCGTTGTAGATCTTGATCAGCCGCGGCGCCTCAAAGCTCTCCTTGGCGACGCGCGTGACATCGCCCATAGAATCCTGGATGCGCCGCGAGTAACGACGGAAGTAGCGGTTGATGCGCGACACCAGCCAGCCGATCAGCGGCGCCATGACCAACGCCATGAGGGTAAGCCTGAAGTTGTAGGTCATCGCGTAGTACAGCGTGATTGCCATCTGCAGCAGCGACCGCACCAGCATCACGACGGCATCGGTCGCGCTGCCGCCGATGAGCTCGACGTTGAACGTGAGGCGCGACAGCAGATTGCCGCTGGCGTTGCGGTCGAAAAAGGCGATCGGCAGCCGGTTGACCTTGTCGAACAGCTGCTGGCGGATCGTGGTAACGACCCGGCGAGACACATAACCGGTGAAATAGGTCTGCGCGAAATCGCCCATGCTGCGGGCAAACAGCACCCCGACCAGCGCGATCGGCAGCCACACGATGGTCTTCGGATCGGTATGCTCCAGCGTGCTGCTGACGAAGCGCTTGGCGAACGGCGCAAAGCTCGACATGGCGGCAGCATAGGCGGCCCCACCCAGCATGCCCAAAGTGAAGATCCCGCGGTAGGGTTTGACGTACCCCAACAGCCGCAGGTAGGTCGCCAGCGGGCGGGTCGATTCTGGGCCGCTCATGCGCGCCCCGCGGTCCATATCATTTGGCGTCTGCAGCGGGCGCCTGATCCTGGCGGACCGTGGCGATGTTCATTTCCGCAAATCCCAGCCGTCCCAGTACATCCATGGCGGTGATCACGGCCTGGTGTGTGGTCCTGGCATCGGCGCGCAACGTGACCCGCATGGTGCGGTCAGTGCCGGCTTCCTTCAGCAGCGCCGCGCGCAAGGTGTCCGGGCTGGAATTGATCAGTTCGTGGCCGTTGACCAGATAGCCGCCCTGCTGCGTTACGGACACCACCAGGGGTTCTGCGGGCGGCTTGCCGGTCGGCACGTCGCGGGCCTGCGGTAGATGCACGCGGATGCGCCCCTCGTCCACCAGCGAGCTGGAGAGCATGAAGAACACCACCATCATCAGGACCACATCGATGAGCGAGACCAGGTTGATCTCCGGGTCTTCCACGCGGCGCGGACGCAGGTTCACCGGGCACCGGTGCCGGTCACCGCGACGGGTCTGGCGGGGGCGGAGCGCTCGTGCTCGTGGCCGGTCCGGTCCCGGCCGGCGCCTTCGACCACGTCGGCCAGCTTGATGGCTTCCTTTTCCATGTCGATGACATAGCTTTCCACCCGCCCGCGCAGATAGCGGTAGGCGATGAGGGCCGGGATGGCCACGCACAGGCCCGCTGCGGTGGCGATCAGGGCCTCGCCGATGCCGCCTGAGAGCATGCGCGGATCACCCGCCGCGCCGGCCTGCAGGGCATTGAAGGACTTGATGATGCCGGTCACGGTGCCCAGCAGGCCCAGCAGGGGCGAGGTGCTGGCGATGGTGCCCAGGGTGTTCAGG
>FTHH01000531.1_pt1 | contig 11896 bp, 10 predicted proteins | sample 1640901 | NCBI WGS metagenome assembly FTHH01 (sample SAMEA3914788, study PRJEB12502) | metagenome | biome: forest; material: soil | place: Canada | collected 2011-07-03 | depth 0.1 m
CTCCATGCCGCCCCCTCCTTGAAGGGCACCTGGAACATGTCGAAGAAATCCCGATAGGCGGCGCGACGCCAGGTTGCGATGTACTCCGTCCAGGTCGACGTGTCGCCAGCATCCGGAACCCCTTTCTCGGAGCCAGGGCGCGCCGCCTATCGGGATTTCTTCGACATGTTCCAGGTGCCCTTCAAGGAGGGGGCGGCATGGAGTGTGCAGGATGAGACTGATCGCGCCGACGTGGCGGTGCTGGGCAGCAAACTCGCTGCGCGACTTTTTCCGGGCCTTGCAGCAGTCGGTCGCACCGTGACCGTCAGTGGGCACCCATACCGGGTTATCGGGGTGATCAACCCCTGGAGTCCGACCCCGCGTTTCTATGATCTCAACGGCGCCTTCAACCAGGCCGAGCAGCTTTTCATTCCCTTCACGACGGCCATTGGTCATGAGATGCAGAGCACTGGCAACTATAACTGTGCGTCCCTGCCGGCTGCGGGCTGGAGCGGCAGACTGACAGGCGAGTGCATCTGGATTCAGTTCTGGGCTGAATTGCCGGACGCCGCGGCCGTGCGCGGCTACCGGCAGTTTCTGATGAACTATGCCGCTGAACAGCGGCGCCTGGGCCGCTTCCACTGGCCGCCGCTCGTGCAGCTACACGATGTCCATCAATGGTTGGACCTTGAGCATGTCGTACCCGATGAAGTGCGGGTGAACTCGCTGCTGGCATTTGGTTTTCTGGCCGTCTGCCTCGTCAATGCAGTGGGCTTGATGCTGGCAAGGTTTTCCGCTCGGGTCGAGGACTTCGCCGTCCGGCGCGCACTGGGAGCTTCCCGTGCGGACATCTTTCTGCAGTGCTTCACGGAGACGGCCGTGGTGGGCGTCCTCGGCGGCTTCCTTGGCCTGCTACTGGCGGCACTGGGGCTCGCCGGAAACCGTGCGAGCCTGGGCAACAGTTTCAGCGATTACACCAATCCGCTGACCCACATGGATCCTGGCGTCATGGCTCTGACCGTGGCTTTGGCCGTCGGTGCCACGCTGTGTTCCGGCCTGTATCCGACGTGGCGGGCAACCCGGGTTCAACCGGCCTGGCAACTTAAGGCGCAGTAGGGCAGGTCATGGAAATTTTTCCAATCCTCTCGGCACTGAGGCGCAACAAGGTTGGCGCCATACTGGTGGCGCTGCAGGTGGCACTGACGCTGGCCGTCGTCGCCAACGCCATGTCCATCATTCAACATCACCTGGCTGACATGCGCCGGCCAAGTGGTCTGGATGAAGCCAATATCTTCACGCTGGACAATCATTGGGTGGGCCAGCCGGACAATATTCGCGCGAACCTTGATGCCGACATGGCCGCATTGCGCGGCATGCCGGGCGTTGTGGACGCTGTGGCCACCAACAGTTATCCGCTACGTGGTGGTGGATGGAGCTGGGGCATTCGTCTGAAGCCCGACCAGAAAAATGGGGGCACGGCCCCCACGACCCTGTATTTCGGCGATATACATGAGTTTGGTGCCATGGGCCTGCAGCTTGTGGCAGGCAAGTGGTTCCAGTCATCTGATATCGAAGAATTGCATACCAACGATGTAAAGGGTTCGCCCACGGCCGTGTTGACTGAGGCGCTGGCCAAGAAACTGTTTCCGACCGGCAATGCCGTGGGTCAGGTGATCTACCTGATCGGAGACTCCCCAGTGCATGTTGTGGGTATTGTGAAGCGCGCCCAGACGCCGTGGCCCGCCCAGGGATTCGGCGCGGCATTCGCGGAGTACGCCACTTTCCTGCCGTTTCAGTTCGTGAACAACGGCCTCAACTATCTGGTGCGTACCAAACCCGGGCAGCTGGCGTCAGTGATGCGCGCGACACCGGACCGGCTCAACCAAATCACACGCCAGCGTGTGATTGAGAATCTGATTTCGTTTCAGGAAACACGCACACGCGCCTACCGGATACAGCAGTCGGAAAGCTGGCTGCTCGGAACTGTCTGCGGTCTGCTGCTGGCGATCACGGGACTGGGCACGATCGGATTGACCATGTACTGGGTCGGTCAGCGACGCCGGCAGATCGGGATGCGACGCGCCCTGGGAGCCCGGCGCATCGACATCCTGCGGTATTTCCATACCGAAAACCTGGTGATCGTCGGCGTTGGCGCATTGCTGGGTATCGCAGGTGGCCTGGGCATGAACCTGTGGATGGCCACTCACCTGGGAACACAGCGCATGAGCTGGGTTTACATCGGCATCGGCGCGCTCATTGTTCTGGTCTTGAGCCAGCTGGCGGTGCTATGGCCCGCCTATAAAGCAGCCTCCACCGCCCCGTCGATTGCGACGCGGGGCCTGTAGCATCGGGCTCAACAGCATGAGCGGCTACTACCTCCACCTGGCCATCCGCTGTTTGCGCGGAAATATCGCGCTGACGCTATTGATCATTGCTGCGGTGGGCGTCGGTATCGGCGCCACCATGACGGTCTTCACGGCGCTCCTGGCCATGTCCGGCGATCCAATTCCGGCGAAATCATCACAGTTGTTCGCGATACAGATCGATTCGTGGGGCCCGTCCTCGCGAAAAAACGACAATCCAAATCAGAGTCGCTTACCCGACATGCTGACGTATCGCGACGCCGAGGCGCTTATGCAGGCTCGCGCTGCCGGACGTCAGGCCGCCATGTACGGCATCTCGCAAGTCATACTGCCGACGCACGGCGAGCCGATTCCGCGAGGCGGCCGTGCAACCTACCGCGACTTCTTTGCGATGTTCGAAGTGCCGTTCCATTCCGGTGCGCCCTGGAGCGTGCAGGACGAAGCCTCGCACCGCAATGTCGTGGTGCTGGGCTCCAAACTTGCCGCACAGCTCTTTCCTGCGGGCAACGCACTGGGTCAGGAAATCACGATGGAGGCCGGCGCGTTCCGAGTGGTCGGGGTACTTGAGCCGTGGAATCCGCAGCCGCTCTTCTATGATCCCAGGAACGGCTTTGGTCGCGACGACGGGTACTTCATGCCCTTCACGGTGGCCATCGAGCACGAGCTGGCCAGCAACAGCCTCAGCTGCCATTCAGGACTAGGATCGGGTTGGACCGCGCGACTGGAGTCCAGCTGCATTTGGATTCAGTTCTGGGCTGAATTGCCGAATGCGGCCTCCGAACGCGCCTACCGCCGCTTCCTCGGCAACTACGCGGCTGACCAGCAGAAGTCCGGACGCTTCGGATGGCCGGCTCTGGTGGAGCTGAGCAACGTCCGGCAATGGCTGCAGATCGAACACGTCGTGCCGGATGAAGTGCGCATCAACGCGCTGCTGGCCTCAGGCTTTCTGCTGGTCTGCCTGGTCAATGCCGTAGGTCTGATGCTGGCTAGATTCGCGGGCCGTTCGGGCACCTATGCGATTCGCCGCGCACTGGGAGCATCGCGGTTGGACATTTTCAATCAATGCATGGTTGAAACGGGCCTGGTCGGCCTCCTCGGCGGCGTGCTGGGGCTGATGCTCACAGTCCTGGGGCTTGCCGGACAACGAACAACTTTGAAAACCGTATCCGCCTATACCAGCCAGATGACCCATCTGGATCCTGATTTGATGGTCCTGACGGTCATACTGGCGATCGGCGTAACGTTTCTGTCGGGCCTGTACCCAGCCTGGCGTGTCGCACGCAGTCCCATTGGCTGGCAGCTCAAGGAGCAATAGGCGCCGTCATGGAGGTCATGCCGATACTCGCAACGCTCCGGCGCAACAAAGTGGGCGCCTGGCTGGTGGCGCTGCAAATTGCGCTCACGATAGCGGTGGTCGCCAACGCGCTGTCGGTGATCCGGCAGCACTGGACGGATATCAGCCGACCCAGCGGTCTGGATGAGGCAAACGTATTCTCAATGTCGAATCAGTGGGTGGGGCAACCCGATGATCTGAATGCCCGTATCGAAGCCGATGTGGCCGCACTGCGCGAATTGCCCGGAGTGATCGACGCGGAAGCGACCAACAGCATTCCGCTCAGTGGCAGAAGCTGGGTGTGGGGTGCGTCGGTGAAACCCCACCAGTTCACTTCGTCGGCTCAAACCAGCTTGTATGTCGATACCGTCCACGGCCTGGCCGCCCTGGGGCTGAAGCTGGTGGCCGGACGTTGGTTCACGCCCGATGAGGTCGCTGAATTCAATCCGAGTGAGATCAAGTCCAACGCCTCGATCGTAGTCACGGCAGCGCTTGCCAAGCGATTGTTTCCCGACGGTCGGGCACTGGGCCAGTCCATCTACGTCACCGGTGATCAGCCCGAACGGATCGTCGGCATCGTCGAGCGGGCCTCGTCGGCATCCGGGACCGGCATGGGATATGTGGAGTTCTCGACCTTTGTGCCGGCTCGTCTCGTGAGTACCCAGCTGGTCTACGTGGTACGCACGGCACCCGGTCAGCAGCAGACCGTCATGCGTGCGGCAAAGCAGCGACTCCTGGGCCTCTCCCGCGTGCGGGTACTGAGCGACGGCGAGCCAGTTGCGGTGTCGCGGACCAAGGTGTTCGCCGTGGCGGCGGCAACCAGCTGGCTGCTGGCGACGGTGTGCATTCTCATGCTGATTATCACGGCCTGCGGAACCGTCGGATTGACCATGCTGTGGGTAGCGCAGCGACGCCGACAGATCGGCACACGTCGGGCGCTGGGCGCGCGGCGCATCGATATCCTGCGCTACTTCCATACCGAGAATCTGTTGATCTCGGGCGCCGGAGCATTGGTGGGTATCGGCGCCGGTTTGGGCGCGAATCTTTGGTTGGCCAAGCATCTGGCGATGACCCGGATGAGCCCGGTCTACATCGTCATTGGTGCGGTTGTGGTGCTGGTACTGAGTCAATTGGCGGTGTTGTGGCCGGCCATGCGTGCGGCGAGGGTGCCGCCGTCACTGGCGGCCCGGGGTCTTTAGAGCCGGCTGGATGGCCTGCGCACGAGGGGATGAAAGATGTTCGGCTATCACCTGAAACTTGCCGTGCAAAGCCTGCGGCGCAACGTGGTCATCACCACGCTGATGATTGCGGCCGTCGGGGTCGGCATCGGTGCTTCGATGACCGTCTACACCATCGTGTGGGGAATGTCCGGCAATCCGATTCCCAGCAAGTCCGACAAACTCTTCATCGCCCAGATTGACGTGTGGGGACCGCAGCCCCAGCAGGGTGGGACGCAGGCCAGCATAGATCGGCTGCCGGGCCAACTCACCTACCGCGATGCGACGGCATTGATGCAGGCGCATCGAGCGCCGCGGCAGGCAGCCATGTACTCCGTGCAGCAGGACGTGACTCCCGAGGGCGCCAGGGCGTTTCACGTCGCCGGTCGAGCCACGTATCGGGACTTCTTTTCCATGTTCGATGTGCCCTTCCGCTCCGGGGCGGCCTGGGACAACGACGCGGACGAGAAGCGCGCAAATGTCGTGGTGCTCAGTTCGAAACTGGCCGATCGGGTCTTTCCACGCACCGATGCGGTGGGGAAGGTCATTAACCTGGGTGATCACGACTACCGCGTTGTCGGTGTGATCGGACCATGGGGACCGATGCCGCGCTTCTATGATCTTTATTCCAACACCTGGGGAGAAGGCGAACAGTTCTTCATTCCGTTCACGACCGCGATCGACCGGCATATCACCGTCAACGGCCAGGAAAACTGTGCGCAGGCGCCCGCCGGCGGCTGGGATGCGCACTTGAACTCCGATTGCGTCTGGCTTAGTTTCTGGGCGGAACTGCCCACCACCGGCCAGGCGCGCAGCTATGCAAATTTCCTGCACAGTTATGCAGCAGAACAGCAGCGGTTGGGAAGATTCCACTGGCCGCCCCACGTCGCGCTGCTAAATGTCGAGGACTGGCTCGTCTACATCGACGTAGTCCCAGCGGGCGTGCGCGCAATCTCATATGTGGCGGACGGGTTCCTGGTTGTGTGCCTGATCAACGCCGTGGGGCTGCTGCTGGCGAAGTTCTCAAGCCGCGCCAGGGATCTGGCCCTGCGCCGTGCACTGGGTGCTTCACGCACCCAGATCTTCCAGCAGTGCGTGACGGAAACATTGCTGATCGGACTGATCGGTGGCTTGGTCGGCCTGGGGCTCACCGCTGCCGGTGCGGCCGGCATGCGGCGGCTGCTCGATGAGGCCAATCGCATGGGCGTGGATGTGTCGCGTCTGATTTCCCTGGACGCCGACCTCATGGTGACCACGCTGGTCCTGGCCGTGGCCGTCACGGTCTGCGCCGGTTTGTACCCCACCTGGCGCGCCAGCCGGGTACAGCCCGCGTGGCAATTGAAAGTGCAGTAGCGGCAAGTATTCAAAGGAGAATGATATGGATATTCTGCCGATTCTGCGTGCCATGGCCCGTAGCAAGGTAGGAGCGATCCTGATCGGATTGCAGATTGCGCTTACCCTTGCCATCGTCTGCAACAGCCTGTCGGTCATCCAGCAATTCGAGCAGCGCATGCGGGAGCCCACGGGTATCGATGAAGCAAACATCTTCACGATTGCAGGGACCCGAACTTCGAATACCGGTGATCTGGAGGCCCGGATCCGCAGCGATCTGGCCGCGATCCGCTCGCTACCGGAGGTGGTCGATACCTTTTCCGGAATCAGCTTGCCGCTCGACGGTAATGGCTACAACCTGTCCATGAGCGTCAAGCCAGATCAGCGCGTCCCGACATTTGCACCGATATATCACACCGATGAGCACGGGTTGGCCGCATTCGGCGTGAAGCTGATCGAAGGGCGGTGGTTCAATGCCGACGAAGTAGGCCTGCTGCGGTTCTACGAGAACAAACCACCGGCCGCCATCGTGGTAACCCGGGAACTGGCGAAGGCGTTGTTTCCGGCCGGTGATGCGCTGGGGAAGATCATCTATATCGCACCCACTCAGTCCACTCGAATCGTCGGGGTGATTGAGAAGCTTCAGACTCCCTGGGCGGCGAACGGAGGGCAGACCGAGCGCTCCGTATTGCTGCCGGCACTGCCCATGAACCAGTCATTTCAGTACCTGGTGCGGGCGCGCCCCGGGCAGCTGGCGCTGGCCATGCGGGTCGTGCAAGACAAATTGTTCGCGGTCGACGCCCATCGGATCATTGATCGCGTGACCCCCTTTTCGGAAAGCCGGCACCGGGCCTTCCTGTTGCCGCGCACGATCGCCATCATGCTCGCATCGGTCAGCGCGCTGCTGCTGGCAGTGACCGCCTTCGGGATCGTGGGCCTGACAGCCTACTGGGTGACCCAACGCCGGCGACAGATCGGCATGCGTCGCGCGCTCGGGGCCCGCAAGGCCGACATCCTCAGCTACTTCCATACCGAGAATCTGCTGATCGTCGCCGCCGGGTGCGTGCTGGGGATTGCTCTGGGGCTGGTCGTGAATACCGGGCTGGCCTCGAGCATGCAAATGACGCGCATGAGCGTGGCGTATATCTGCTTCGGCGCGCTCATCGTCCTGGTGTTGTGCCAAGCCGCGGTGCTGTGGCCGGCGCTGCGGGCCGCATCCATTCCGCCGGCAGTGGCGACCCGGGCACAGTAAGGTGACCAGCAACTGGGGAGGGTGATGTTCGGCTACTACTTCGATCTGGCCCTCCGCAGTCTCAGGCGCAATGTCGCGCTCACGGCGCTGATGGTGGCGGTCGTGGGATTCGGCATCGGTGCTTCCATGACGGTGCTCACCACCCTGCGGGCGCTGGCGCTGGATCCCATTCCGGGCAAATCCTCACAGCTGTTCGTGCCGCTGATCAACGCCGGACGCCCGCTGCCCGATACGCTGACCTACAGCGATGCCATGGCGCTGATGAAGGCTCATCGAGCGCTCCGGGAGACTCCGATGTACGGCGGTTCGCTGGTCGTGACCGCGGCGGACCGGGTGCCCTTCCCGGTCGGCGGCCGGGCGGCGTATGCCGATTTTTTCCGGATGTTTGAGGTGCCATTCCGCAGCGGCAGCCCCTGGAGTCAGAGTGACGACAACGACGCCACCAATGTAGTCGTGCTCAGTGCGAAGCTGGCCGATCGGCTATTTCCCCACGCCGATGCCGTCGGCAGAACCATCAGTCTGAGCGGCCATGAGTACCGAATCGTCGGCGTCACGGAGGCGTGGAATCCCGTCCCGCGCTTTTACGACCTGGGTTTCGGAACCGGCCTGGATGGCCCCGAGGACGTGTTCCTGCCGTTCTCCACGGCGGTCAATTGGCAGATGGAGCGCCCCGGCCCCACCCGTTGCAACGTCCAGCGGAATTTCCGTCAGGAGACATATGCGACCATTGACTGCTATTGGATCCAGTTCTGGGTCGAACTTCCCACGGTAGCGGCGGCGCGCGACTACGAGTCCTTCGTGTACAACTTCGCGGCTCAGCACCGGCAGGTCGGACGCTCCAATTGGCCACTGCGGGTGGCCTTGCCCGATCTGCGCAGTTGGTTGGCCGAGCAGATTGCGGTTCCGGATACGCTGCGCGTGAGCGGTATTGTGGCCTTCGGCTTTCTGGTGGTGTGCCTGGTCAATGCCGCGGGCCTGATGCTGGCCAAGTTTTCTGCGCGCGCCGGCGAGCTGGGGGTGCGGCGCGCACTTGGCGCATCACGCTGGGACATCTGCCTGCAGTGTCTCGTGGAAACGGCGGTGGTGGGCTTGCCTGCGGGTGTGGTGGGACTGGCTCTGACGGCCGCCGGGTTGGCCAGTCAAAGGGCCCTGCACATGATTGCCGGCGGTGCCGGCGCCGTAGCCCGGGTCACTTCCCTTGATGGCGGCATGATGGTCATCACGCTCGTGCTGGCCGTTTGCGCCACGGTGTGTTCCGCTTTGTACCCGGTCTGGCGCGCGAGCCGTGTACAGCCCGCCTGGCAGCTGAAAGCGCAGTAGCGAAAGGAGTGTATGGAAATACTGCCGATCCTCCAGGCCCTGCGCCGCAAGAAGTTCGGCGCGGTGCTGATCGGACTACAGATCGCCCTGACATTGGCGATCGTCTGCAACTGCCTGTCCATCATCCAGGCGTATCACGCGCAAATGGCGCGTCCCAGCGGCGTGGACGAGGCCAACATCTTCACGATGAACAGCGACTGGATCGGGGAGCCGAACGATCTGAAGGCAGAGATCGCGGCGGATCTCGCCGCACTGCGTTCCCTGCCCGGGGTGGTGGACGCTGGTGCCACGAATGGCTTTCCGCTGGCTGGTTTGGGCGCGGGAACGGAAATCAGCATGAAACCGGACCGGCAGCAGTCGGATGTCGGCACGTCGGAGTACTTCGTCGATGAGCACGGGCTTGCGGCGTTTGGCGTCAATCTCATCGCCGGGCGCGGGTTCACGGCAGATGAAGTCACTGATCTGCATCGCCATGACGATGATGCCGCACCCAGTATCGTGATAACGCAGCAGCTTGGCCGGGTCCTGTTCCCTTCCGGTGACGCTCTCGGGCGGGTGATCTATCTGCGGTCGGGCACAACACCGAAGCGCATCGTCGGCGTCGTCGAGCGGACCCAATCACCATCGGCTGCCTACAGTTGGGGCCAGTCGGCTGCGGAGAATTCGGTGTTCGTGCCCCATCGGTACCTCAACAGCCACATCACTTACGTCATACGAGCCCGTCCCGGCGCCCTCGCGACGGCCATGGCGGCGGGACTGGGCCGGCTCAACGCGCTGACGCGCGGGCGGGTCATTTCGAATGTGTCACCGTTCCGGGAGATCCGGCAGAAGAGCTATCAGTCACAGCATTCTCTGAACGTGCTGCTCGGGGTGCTGAGCACACTGCTGCTGGCCGTCACCGCCTGCGGCATCGTCGGCCTGGTGCTGTACTGGGTAACGCAGCGTCGCCGACAGATCGGTATGCGTCGCGCGTTGGGTGCACGGCGCCTGGATATCCTGCGGTATTTCCACCTCGAGAACCTGCTGATCGCGGGTGCGGGCGTCGTTGTGGGCGTTGCGATCGGCCTGGCCGGCAACACCTGGCTTGCGGCGATTCTGGCATTGAACCGCATGAGTGCCGGCTATATCTGCGTTGGGGCAGTCATCGTGCTCGCGCTCAGCCAGGCTGCGGTGCTGTGGCCGGCATTGCGGGCCGCGGCCATTCCACCGGCCGCGGCCATCCGCGATCTTTGGAGTCGGGAGCACGAGGCAAACTGATGTCGGGTTATTCCTTTGAACTTGCGATCCGAAGCCTGCGACGCAACGTCATGCTCGCCGCGCTGATGGTCGCCGCGGTCGGCGTCGGCATCGGCACTTCGATGACGATGCTGACGACGCTGGGACCCCACCGCACGAGCCTGGCATACGCCTGTGTTGGAGCCCTGTTGGTGCTGGTATTGTGTGAGCTCGCCGTGCTGTGGCCGGCGCTGCGCGGCCTCTGTCCCGCCGGCCATAGCGACGCGCGGTCTGTAGTGGGCACCGGGAGACCATGATGGTGGGTTACTACCTCGACCTCGCGATCCGCAGTCTGCGACGCAATGTGATGTTGACGGTGCTGACGGTCATGGCGGTGGGCGCCGGGATCGGCGCTTCGATGACGATGCTGACTACCTTGCGGGCGATGTCCGGCAATCCCATTCCTGAGAAGTCGTCGCAGCTATTCGTGCCGCTGATCGACGTCTGGGGCCCGGATTCCCGTGACGGCAGCTCGAATACTGATTGGCTGCCGAATACCTTCACCTATCGTGACGCGACGGCCTTTACCAAAGCCCACCTGGGACTGCGCCAGGCCGCGATGTTCCGGATGAACATGGACGTGAGTCCGACGAGCGGAATACCGTTCCAGGCATCGGGTAGGGCGACCTATGCGGATTTCTTCGCCATGTTCAACGTGCCGTTCCACGAGGGCGCCCCGTGGGGGCAAAAAGAGGATGAAGGTCGCGATGACGTCGTGGTGCTCGGCTCAAAACTGGCACAGCGCCTGTTTCCGAACAGCGGGCCGCTCGGGCGGACGGTCAGCCTCGACGGCCGCGACTACCGGGTGATCGGCGTGGTACGTCCCTGGACGCCGTCGCCGCGATTCTACGATCTGTTTTCTGCGCGGCGCAGTTCCTATGGTGACAGCGAGGAGTTCTTCATTCCCTTCTCCAACGCCATCGATCGCCAGTTGCGGGTGCAGGGCGCCACCAACTGCAACGGACCGCCGCCGGCGGGTTGGGAGGCGCGCCTGAACTCGGAGTGTGTCTGGTTGCAGTTCTGGGTGGAGTTGCCGACCGCGGCGCAGGTGCGCAACTTCAGCACCTTCCTGCAAGGCTACGCCGCCGAGCAGCGGCAGAACGGGCGATTTCACTGGCCGCCGCTGGTGAAGCTCTACGATGTCATGGAATGGATCGAGCGCAACCAGGTGCTGCCGGAGAGCGTGCGCCTCAATGTGCTGTTCGCTGCCGGTTTCCTCGTGGTATGCCTGGTGAATTCGGTGGGCCTGATGCTGGCAAAGCTGTCCGGCAGGGGGGTCGAGCTCGGCTTGCGGCGTGCCCTCGGCGCTTCTCGCGCTGACGTATTCATACAGTGCGTCACCGAGTCACTGGTCGTGGGCCTGCTGGGTGGGGTGCTGGGATTGGCCCTGACCGCGGGCGGCCTGTGGGGACTGCGCCTGTTGCGCGGCCTCAGCCCCCAGGCTGGTGCCACCGTGCGCCTGTACTCGCTCGACTGGAGCATGGTGGCGATCACGATGCTCGCGGCCGTCGCCGCCACGATCGCCTGTGCCGTGTATCCGGCGTTGCGGGCCAGCCGCGTGCAGCCGGCCTGGCAGCTCAAAGCGCAGTAACCGGGAGCTTCACACCGCCATGGATATTTTGCCCATGCTGCGCGCCCTGCGACGCAACAAGCTCGGTGCAACGCTCATCGGTCTGCAGATCGCGCTCACCCTCGCCATCGTCAGCAACAGCCTCTTCATCATCCGCCAGTACGTCGAACACATGCAGGTCCCGACCGGGATCGATGAGGCCAATACCTTCACATTCTCAAACGCCTGGGTGGTCGCACAGGATGATTCGGAACC
>FTHH01000122.1_pt1 | contig 11587 bp, 10 predicted proteins | sample 1640901 | NCBI WGS metagenome assembly FTHH01 (sample SAMEA3914788, study PRJEB12502) | metagenome | biome: forest; material: soil | place: Canada | collected 2011-07-03 | depth 0.1 m
AAGCCCGGCGACATCATCCAGATGCTGAACATCGGCGGGGTGCTGGGCGTGTGCGATTCGGCCAACCCCGACAAGGGCAAGCCGTTTGACTGCCGCGTGCTGGGCGGCGTGCTGACCTTCCCGTACCTGGGCGAACGCATCGGCATACCGGCGCGCGTCGGAGCCCGCAAGCTGGATCCGGAATCCAAGCTCGACACCCGCGGCGTCCCGGTGGTCGCCCTCGCCGGCACCTGCATGGAAGCGGGCAAGACCGCGGCTGCCTGCGCCATCATCAGCCGCATGCGGCATCGAGGGCTCACCATCGATGCCTTCAAGGCCACGGGCGTTTCCCTGCGTCGCGACATCCTCGCGATGGAGGATGCCGGTGCGCGCAATTCCCTTATCTTTACCGATCTGGGTATCGTCACGACTACCCGCGAGAATGGCCCGGCGCTGACCCGCACGATGCTGACGGAACTTGCCGCCAACAAGCCCGACGTCATCGTGTTTGAGCTGGGCGACGGGCTGCTCGGCGCCTATGGCGTGGACTCGATTCTGGAATGCGCCGATATCCGCAGCGCCCTCACCGCCGTGGTGCTGTCGGCGAATGATCCTGTCGCCGCTTGGGGTGGCGTCACGCTGCTGCGCGAGCGCTTCGGCGTCGACCCGTGCGTGGTCACCGGTCCCTCCACCGACAACGCCGTGGGGGTGCAGATCATTCAGGAACAGATGAAAGTGGCCGCTTTCAATGCGCTGGGCAATGGCGCGGCGCTGGGCGATCACCTCATCAGGCATCTGGGTCTGACCTCGCGTGCATCGCAGGCGGCCAATGACGGCAGCGCCGGCGTCGCGGCCACAGGCACTGCATGAGCCCCACGCACTCCATCCCGGCTGTCGTGCTCGGCGGCAGCGGCTATGTGGCCGGCGAGCTGCTGCGCCTGCTCGCGGCCCATCCGCACTTCAAGCTCGCGGGCATTCTGTCCGACAGCCAGCCCGGCGAGCCGGTGGCGAAGGCCTTCCCGCATCTGGCCAGCGTCTGGCCCGAACAGCGTTTCCTGTCCCAGGCGCAGCTCGAGACCCTGATGCGTACTCTGCCCCGCCCGGCACTGTTCTGCGCCGCCCCGCACGGCGCTGCGGCGGGTCTGATCGACTCGCTGCTGAACATCGCCGCCGGTGCGGGCCATTCACCCCGGGTCGTCGATATCTCCGCGGACTTCCGCTATGCCACGGCCGCGGCTTACGAGAAGGTGTACCAGCACGCCCACGGTGCGGCACAACGCCTGCGCGAGTTCACCTGTGCGTTGCCTGAACATCTGGCCAAATCCCCGACGGCGCACGTGGCGCATCCGGGCTGCTTTGCGACGGCCATTCTGCTGGCCAGCGTGCCATTGCTGAAACTGGGCCTGGTGTCACCGACGCTGTTCGTCAGTGGCGTCACCGGCAGCACCGGCTCCGGCCGCAAGCCGGTCGAGGGCACGCATCATCCCCTGCGTCACGGTGATCTGTACTCCTACAACGCACTGGCGCATCGGCATGCCCCCGAAGTGGTGGCGTGCGCGCTCAGCGCTACAGGTGTCGAGGCGGACTTCGCCTTCGTGCCACACTCCGGACCCTTCACCCGCGGCATCCATGTGACGGTGCAGGGCCAACTTACGTCGGCCCGGGAGACCGGCCAAGTGCTCGCGGCGCTGCGGGATTACTACGCCGACTCACCCTTCGTGCGCGTGACCGATGCCGCGCCACGCGTGAAGAACGTGGTCACTAGCAACTACGCGCACCTCTCGGCGAGCGCGAATGGCCGCACCGTCGCGGTGATGTGCGTCGTCGATAACCTCACCAAGGGCGCCGCCGGTGGCGCCATACAGTGGATGAACCGGTTGTTTGATCTGCCCGAGACCAGCGGCCTGCTCGCGCCGGCTCCCGGCTGGACTTAGAAGAGAAACCATGAACGCAAAACCTGCCCTGTCCGCACCGATCCCGTCGCCGGGCCTGCCGGATCATCTGGCCCGGGTGTTCGCCCAGTATCCGCTGCCCTTGGTGTCTGCCGAGGGTGTCTGGCTGAACACCCGCGATGGCCGCCGCGTGCTGGATCTGTACGGCGGACATGCCGTCGCGGCCCTCGGTTACGGTCATCCGGGCTGGACCCGTGCGATCACCGAACAGGCCCGTTCCTGTCAGTTCCAGAGCAACGCCGTACCCATGGATGTGCGCCTGCGCGCCGCGCAGCGCCTGGTGCGCTTCGCCGGACTGGGTCTGAACACCGTGTTCTTCATCAACAGCGGCGCCGAAGCCAACGAGAACGCCCTGAAGATGGCCTTTCGCATGACGGGGCGCTCGCAGGTGGTGGCGCTCGAACATGGCTTCCATGGCCGCACGGCCGCAGCCGGCGCCCTCACCTGGGGCGCGGCGCAGACCTGGTACGGCTTTCCGCGTGCGCCCTTCGATGTGAAGTTCATTGCGCGCGATGACCCCGCCGCGATCGCCGGTGCCGTCACCGAAGCGACCGCCGCCGTGATCGTCGAACCCGTGCAGGGCGTCGGCGGCGCGTTCGATCTCGGCGCGCCGTTCCTGCAGGCCTTGCGCCAGCGCTGCGACGCCACCGGCGCGGTGCTGATCTTTGATGAAGTGCAATGCGGCGTCGGGCGCACCGGCTATCCGTTTGCCGCCAACATGTACGGTGTCACGCCCGACATGATCACGACCGCCAAGGCGCTCGGCAATGGCTTCCCCTGCGCGGCCCTGATGATGTCGGACCAGGTCGCCGCCGCCGTGCAGCTCGACGTGCTGGGCACCACTTTCGGTGCCGGTCCGCTGGCCTGCGCCGCCATCGAAGCGGTCATCGAAGCCATTGAGTCCGAGAATCTTCTTGAACAGGTGCGACGCGTCAGCGCCTATGTACGCGCGACCTGCATCGTGGGACCGGTGATCGGGCATCAGGGCGCCGGACATCTCACCGGCCTGCGCACGACGCGCCCCGCGAAGGACATCCAGCGCGAGCTGCTGGCGCGCGACATCCTGACCGGCACCAGCGGCGATCCGCATGTGCTGCGCCTGTTGTCGGCCTTCATTCTCGAGGAACAGCATGTCGACATGCTGCGGGCCGCGCTGCTGAGTCTGCCGCAATGAAGCGCTTCCTGGATCTCGCGGACTTTTCACGCGAGGACATTGTCGAACTGCTGGCGCTGTCGCAGCGCCTGCAGGATCGACCCGAACCGCAGGCGCTCGCCGGCAAGATCCTCGGCCTGCTGTTCTTCAATGCCTCCTTGCGCACGCTCGCTTCCATGCAGGCCGGCATGGCGCGCCTCGGCGGCAGCTCCTTCGTCATCACACCCGGCCAGGGCACCTACCAGATGGAAACCCGGCTCGGGGCCATCATGAACGGTGCGGCCGCCGAACATGTGCGTGAAGGCCTGCCGGTGCTTGCGTCCTATTGCGATGCCCTGGGAATCCGCGCCTTTGCCGACGGCAAGAACCTGCAGGCGGATCTGACGGAGTCCACTTTCAGCGCCATGGCGCAGCTGGTGGACAAACCCCTGATCAATCTTGAGTCCGCCATGAGCCATCCGTGTCAGGCCCTGGCGGACTGGAAGACCATGGATGATGTGAAAGTGCCCCGCAAGGGGCGCTTCGTGCTCTCCTGGGTCTGGCATCCGCGCGCACTGCCGCTCGCCGTACCGGCCACGGCCCTGCACATGGCCGCCATGCGCGGCATGGATGTGACGGTGTTGCGCCCGGAAGGATTCGCGCTGCCCGGACCGGTGATGGAGAAGGCGCGCCGCGCGGCAAGTGCCGCCGGGGGTTCGGTGCGCGAGACCGCGGGCCAGCGCGAAGCGCTCGAAGGCGCCCACGTCATCTATGCCAAGGAATGGGGCGCCACCAGTTGTTACGGCGATGCGGAAGGCGATGCCAGGCTGCGCGGTTCACTGACCGACTGGTGCATTCGCGACAGCTGGTTCAACGCCACCGATCCGGCGTGCCGGCTGATGCACTGCCTGCCCGTCCGCCGCAACACCGCCATCGCGGATGAAGTCCTGGACGGCCCCCGCAGCATCGTGCAGCGCGAGGCCTATAACCGCCTGGTCGTGCAGATGGCGGTGCTTTATCGAATGCTCAAAGGAGACTAAGCAGTGATCATGCATCGGACCGACCAGGCGGCCGCCATCCACGCGCTGCGCAGCGCCGCACCCTATATCCGCATGTACAAGGGCAAGACCTTTGTGATCAAGGCCGGCGGCGGTGTGTTCGGCGATCCCGCCCTGACGCACTCGCTGATCGAGCAGATCAGCATCCTGCACTACATGGGCGTGCGCGTCGTGATGGTGCACGGCGGTGGCCCCCAGGTCACGGAAGTGGCCGAGGCCATGGGCGTCAAGAGCCAGATGGTGCAGGGTCGGCGCGTCACCGATGAGAAGTCCATCGAAGTCACCGCCATGGTGCTCAATGGCCTGATCAACACCCGCATTCTGGCCATCTGCCGCGAACTGGATGTGCGCGCCGTCGGCATCAGCGGTGTCGATGCGGGGCTGGTCCAGGCGCACAAGCGCCAGCCGGTGAAGCTCGAAGGCAGCAGCGAACTGGTCGACTACGGTCTGGTGGGCGACATCGATCGCATCGATACCACCGCCATTCGCACTCTGCTCGACGATGGCTACCTGCCCGTCATCTCGCCGCTGTCCGCCGACGAACACGGCACGCTGCTCAATATCAACGCCGACACCGTCGCCGCCGCCATCGGCGCGGCGCTGTCGGCCGAGAAGCTGATCCTGTGCACCGGCGCGCCGGGCATCCTGGAACGGCTGGATGATCCGGGCTCGCTCATTTCCTACACGGATCTGGAGGGTCTGCAGCGGCTGCGGGATTCCGGCAGCATCAGCGATGGCATGCTGCCCAAGGCGCGCGCGATCGAGAATGCCATCAGGGGCGGCGTGCGTCGCGTGCACGTAGTGTCGTACTCCTCCCCGGAAGGCATCCTGGGCGAGGTCTTCACGAATGAAGGCACCGGGACGCTGATCGTGGCCGACATCGACGCGTTGCCCGCCAACGAACAATGACGCGCCTGTGGGACAAAGGAGCGCCACTGGATGCGCAGGTACTGGCCTACACGGCCGGGGATGACTACCTGCTGGACGAACGCCTGGTGCAATACGATGTGCAGGCCTCGCTGGCACACGCCCGGATGCTGCACGAGCAGCAGCTGTTGTCGGCCGCGGATCTGGCCGCGATCATCGCGGGACTGACTGAACTGGCGCGCTCCCACCGCGAAGGCGAGTGGCATATCGATCTGGCGGACGAGGACGGTCAGACAGCGCTCGAGACCCGCCTGACGAGTAAGATCGGCGCGGCCGGCGCCCGCATCCACCTCGGGCGCTCGCGCAATGACCAGGTGCTGACCGCCCTGCGACTGTATCTGCGCGATGCCACCGAGGAACTCGCCGCGGCGGCACGGGATGTCGCGGATGCGCTGGATGACCTGGGCGCGCGCGAGCAGGGGACGATATTGCCCGGCTACACCCATATGCAGCAGGCCATGCCGAGCTCCGTGCCACTGTGGGCGGGCGGCTTCGCGGCCGAGATCCGCGACGATGCGCAGAACCTGGAAGGAGTGCTGCGCCGTCTCGGTCGCAATCCACTGGGCTCGGCGGCCGGTTATGGCACTCCGGGATTGCCGCTGGACCGTGATAGCACCACCCGATCCTTAGGCTTCGACTCAACCCAGACACCGGTGACCGCGGTGCAGCTGTCGCGCGGCAAGGCCGAGGCGCACCTGCTGTTCGAGATCACATTGCTGATGCAGGACCTGGGCCGCTTCGCCGCCGACGTGCTGCTGTTCTACACCCAGGAGTTCGGTTTCGTGGCGCTGCCCGATGCCTTCACGACCGGCTCCTCGATCATGCCGCAGAAGCGCAATCCGGATGTGTTTGAACTGTTGCGCGGTCGTACGGCCACTGCGCAGGCCGCTCTCATGGAGGCCCTGGGTGTTTTTGCGAAGCTGCCCTCCGGCTACCAGCGCGATCTGCAGTTGCTGAAGGCGCCGTTGTTCCGCGGCATCGATCTCGCCGCGCAGACTCTGGATCTGTTGCCCTCGGCCATTGCCGCGATGTCCTTCAAGCCGCAGAATATCAAGCTCGATCCCTCCATCCATGCGGCCGAACAGGCTTATGCCATGGTGATCGCGGAAGGCATTCCATTCCGTGAAGCCTATCGGCGTATCGCGGCCAAGCTCAAAGAGTAAGGAGCCGGCATGTTTGAAACGCGCTTGGAAGCCAAACGGTCGTGGGCGCTGTGCGGGCTGCTGTGCACGATCATCGCGCTCGATGGCTGCGGCCAGCGTGGTGCGCTGTACATGCCGGACCGCAATGCGCGGGTCGTGACCCGTCCGGCGGCGGCTTCCGCCCCCGATGCCGCCTCCTCTGCACCGGGATCCGCGCCCGCGCCGAATTAGCCAGACGACACTTAAGTTCATCCAGGAGCATCGCCGCATGTCTTGGAAAGCCTGGATCGCTGTGTTCGCCCTGATGGCATCGGCTGCCGCTTCGAGCGCTCAGGCCGCTGCACCCGAGGCGAACTGGCATGACTCATCACCGCATCGGGTGCGATTTCTGGCCGTACAAAAGGGCGTTCGCCTTGAGATCCTCGACTGGGGCGGCACCGGCAGGCCCATCATATTGGTCACCGGCCTGACCGATACAGCCCACGTCTTCGATGAATTTGCGCCAAAGCTGACTGACACCCTTCACGTCATCGGAATCACGCGCCGTGGATTTGGCGCGTCGTCCGCTCCTGCCAAGGCGAACTACTCCGCCGATCGACTGGGTGATGACATTGTGACCGCGATTCGGCTGTTGAAGCTGCATAAACCTGTTCTTGCCGGTCATTCCATTGCCGGCGAGGAACTCAGCTCCGTGGGCACCCGCCACCCGGAAAGCATTTCAGGTCTGATCTATCTTGATGCGGCATGGGTGTATGCGTTCGATAATGGCAAGGCAACGCCATTGCAGACCTATCTGCAGCTGAAAAGCCATTTCGGCAATCCAGAGCTGACGGCGGCCGAACGCGCTACGTTCAAGAGCCTGCAAAGTGCGCAGGCCCGGCTCGTGGGAGTGACCTTGCCGGAAGCGGAATACCATCAGCACGGCGCGCTGGCACCGGATGGTCGGGTTCGCTGGCGTGTCGAGGATGAAGCCACCGATGCCATTCTCGCCGGAACGCGCCGCTACACTGACTTGCGGGTACCGGTGCTCGCGCTGGCCGCGTACCCTCAGACATTGGGGGCGGTCGATGCAAATACGGCTGCGGACGTGAGCGCCGTGAGACGGCAATGGCAGACTTACAAGCTTAGGGATCTGGATAATTTCGAAAGCAGCGTGCCGGGCGCGCGCGTCGTTCGCATGCGGGCGAATCACTACGTTTTCATTTCCAACGAAGCCGAAGTCTTGCGCGAGATTCGGGCATTCGTCGTCGGGCTACCGCAATGACCCACTCTGTTGATCGCCGTGGCATGGTGAAATCTACTGTGGCAGCCGCCACTGCCGCCTACCTGTGGCTGCAGGCGCGCGCCGCGGCTCCGGCCTGGCGCACCCGGACCGTCGGCCCATTCATCGAGGTCGAGATCAACAGCGGCCGCATTCGCGGCGGCCATAGCCGCGGTGCGCTGGCATTCAAAGGCATTCCGTATGCCGGCTCGGTCTCGGGTCAGAATCGCTTCAAGGCGGCACCCAAGGTCACACCCTGGACCGGGGTGCGCGATGCGACCGTCCTGGGGCCGCCCGCCATGCAAGGTCCCGGCACAACCTACGGCGAACACGAACCGCCCTATAGCGAAGACTGCCTGGTGCTCAATGTCTGGACCCCGGCGGTGAACGACGGCCGCAAGCGACCGGTGATGTTCTATTGCCACGGCGGCGGCTTCACCACCGGCTCGGGCGGCCAGACCATTCAGGATGGCGCGCATCTGGCTGCCGCCTATGACGTGGTAGTGGTGGCGAGCAATCATCGACTGGGTCTGTTCGGCTATCTTTATCTCGGCGAGCTCGCCGGGGAATATGCGACTTCCGGCAATCAGGGCATTCTCGACATCGTCTCCGCACTAGCCTGGGTCAAGGAGAACATCGCCATCTTCGGCGGCGACCCCGGCAATGTGATGCTGTTCGGGGAGTCAGGCGGTGGCTTCAAGACCAGCACGCTCATGGCCATGCCCGCCGCACACGGCCTGTTCCAGAAGGCCGGGATTCAAAGTGGTCCGCTGCTGCGCGCCATCCCGAAGGACATCGCCACCCAGACCGCGCGCAGGTTGCTGTCCGCGCTTGGCATGGGAGCGCGGGATGTGCACAAGCTCACGACCGTACCGGCGAAAAAACTGCTCGAGATACAACTGGCGGGGGCAGCAGGCCAAGGCCGGCTCGCCTGGGGCGCGGTGTTGGATGGAATCTACCTGCCGCAGAATCCTTTCGATCCGGCAGCACCGGCACTCTCGGCCGCAATTCCGCTCCTGCTCGGCAATATGCGCGATGAGGCCGTCTTCTTCGAGCGTGATAATCCGCAATTCTTCAAGGCCGACGCGGCCGCCGTGAATGCACTGGCGCGCTCCGTGCTTGGCGCCGCGGCGGAGCAGGTCCTGGACGTCTATCGGGGGGCCATGCCGGGTAGCACACCGGTGGAACATGCGATCGCCATCGAGACCGCCCTGGGCATGGGCAACGACACATCAGCGCTAGCCGATCGCAAATCGCTGCAGCCCGCACCGGTCTATCGCTACCGCAACGACTTTCAGTCGAACGTTCCGGTCAGAGGCACCGACTGGACCCTGCGCGCCGGGCACGCCACCGACATCGCCACCGTGTTCGACAACTATGAGATCCCCGATCTGCAAGGCGATGGACCGGGTCTGGCTGCGGCCTCGCACGCGATGAGCAGCTACTTCGCGAGCTTCGCGCGCAGTGGCGTCCCTGCTGCGCAGGGGCAGCCGCCCTGGCCACGCTATGACACCCAAACGCGCGCCGTGATGCTCCTCAACTCCGAGTGCCGTGTGGTGTATGACCCCAACAGCCAGGAGCGCAAACTGTGGCAATCACTCGGCCTGGCATGAAAGCAGCTCTAGGCGCGAAACCGATCCCGAAGGTCCTTTCGCAGGCCGATCCGCTCCCGTAGCCGCAGCTGCAGCTGCTCCAGCAACTCATAGCGGCGACGGTACACCGCCCGCTTGTTGGCAGGAATCTCCTGGTTGCAGCGCTTGCGCAGACCGGGCGCCATGGAAAAGAAACCACTGTCCGGCTGGCGCACCGCGCCGTGCTCGAGCCAGATTTCATCATACGTGGCCTGCTTTGCTGCCCGGGAGAGCACATGCGCACTGCGGTGCGCCGTATCCTGGATGCCGAGCAATTCACGACACTGCAATTCGCCCGCGAGGATCCTGACGATATGAATCAGGAAGTCGCGCGGCCGCATGCCGTGCAGTGCCTTGGTGAGGGTCTTGTACAGCGCCAGGCGATCCCGCCCGTCGCCCTGCAGGTTGCCGACGATGAGCTGCAGGTCCCCCGGAGTACCCGACAGATGGAGCATTGCCGTATAGATCCGATCGCGGCCATAGAAGAGACTGATCCCGAGCTGGCCCTCGCCGCGCATCCAGTCCGGTCGATCCATGACGATGCGCAGGGGCTTGCCGGCAATCTCATATTCAGTCAGATCGCGCCACTCACCGTTGTGGATATCAAAGAACGGGACGCAACTTTGCACCAGGATGTAGTGATTGGCGATTTCGTGCAGGCGCCGCCGTAGGCCCCAATGGCGATTCACGTACGGGCGCAGGATGAACTCGCGCACGGCCGGAAATTCGCGCTGCTCGCGCTTCAACAGGGGATTGTCGATCGGTCGCAGATAGCGAACGACCTCACTCAGCCCGAATCCCCCTTCGCTGTACATGCTGCAAGACCGCCGCGCTCAGGACGGGCGCGGTTCGATCTTACAATACGAAACAAGTTACTGCTGGTTACCGCAACCCCAGGCTTAGCGGGGGCTTAGGCGCGAAACAGGTCGCGCACCGGGCTGATGCTGGCACTGTCGGGAAACACCGTGTCGAGGGCGGCGGCCGGCACGCCCAGGTGCTCGACCAGTGTGCCTTTGAGCACCGCACGCAGGTCCAGGGTCGGCGCCACGTCGCGCTGCTGATACAGATTGGCTGCTGACAATCCCGGCCAGTCGCAGATCACCCGCCCGCCGTGCACCGCACCGCCCAGCAGTAGTGCGGCAGTGCCGGTGCCATGATCGCTGCCCGCGGTCCCGTTGACCGCCGCGGTCCGACCAAATTCGGTTACCGCCAGCACCGCCGTATGGCGCCAGGTCGGGCCCAGTTGGGTTTTCAAGGTACGCAGCGCCGTATCCAGCGCGCCGAATCGCGTTGCCAGCTGACCGCGCGCACCGCCTTCATTGGCATGGGTGTCCCAGCCGGTGGTATCGAAGACCGCCACGCGCGGACCCGCCTCGTTGGCGAGGAAGCCGGCCGTCGCGCGGATCACTTCTTCATATCGATTGTTGCCGCCGCCCGCCATCGTTCCTGGGGACTGGTCCGCGGCCATCGCATCCGCCGTTTGTGCGTCCCCAAGGCGCTGCCCCAGCAGCGGATCATGGGAGTAAAGATCCACGATCCGTTGCAGCGTGTCCTCATCGAGCTCCGCAAGCCTGGTCGGTGCCCAGGAGGTCACCGGCGCCGGGCCGCGCATCATCAGGGGTACGTTCGAGCCCAGGGCGACGCCACTTTCGCCACTGCGCGCCTTGGGCGCAGCCGCCAGCGCGCGATTGAGCCATCCGGTTTGCGATGCATGCGGCACCGGGACACCGCTTTCCAGCACGTCCTGGCCATCAAAATGCGAGCGCTCCCGATATGGGCTCGCGACGGCGTGAAACACCGCGAGCTCACCCGCAGCGAACGATTCGTGCAGGAAGGCGAACTGCGGATGCAGGCCGAAGAGATTGTCGAGGCGCAGCGCGCCATCGGTCGCGCCCGGCGCTGCGATGGCAAGTCCACCGCGCAGGCGCGCATAGGCCGGATCGCCATAGGGGGGCACGGCTGCCAGGCCGTCGACCGCGCCGCGCATGATCACGACGATCAGGCGCGCATCGCCGCCCGCACCGGCGAAGGACAGCCGGGTCGTCAGCAGCGCGCCACCCGCGATCAGTGCCGCACGCTGGAGAAACTGGCGTCGTGTGTCCATGGTCATCTCCGCATGAATTCCGGTGCCGCGAGCAACAGCGTCAGGGCCTGCGCCGCGCTGGCGGCTCGGGTGAGCGCAAGTCGCGTGTTCTCACCCAGACTCTCGCCCAGTATCTGCTGGGCCAGCTGCAGCGCATTCACCCCGGCGCCGCAGCGCTGGCCGATCTGGTCCGCCCAGCGCAAGCGCTGCATCAGTGCCGAGGCGCCGTCCCAATCGGCACTGCGGTCGGGCCAGCCCGCGGGCGAGTTCGGTGACCAGACCCGCTGTCCGAGGCCGGCAAATATCTGTGGCACGGTGCGCGCATCCTCGATCGGCAGGTTGAGTGCGCGCCAGGTCGAAATCGCATAGTCATTCGGCGTCTTGAATTTGCTCAGCGGCTGCGACCAGGCGGCCGCTTCCGA
>FTHH01000153.1_pt1 | contig 11083 bp, 10 predicted proteins | sample 1640901 | NCBI WGS metagenome assembly FTHH01 (sample SAMEA3914788, study PRJEB12502) | metagenome | biome: forest; material: soil | place: Canada | collected 2011-07-03 | depth 0.1 m
GGGCGTGTACAAGTTCAGTCTGCCCTAACCCACGAGCTGACGCGGGCCTTGCCGGCCCGCGTTCGCATTGCGGTTTTCACGGGGAGGGCCTGGCCCTCCCCGTTTTCCTGGTGCACATCCCGCGCGCCGGGAACTTGGGTATGATCCTTGGGGTCATAGCCTGAATGGACCGCACCCTGCACCAGATCCCTGCAATCCGCCGCATGCGAGTGTGCCTGCTGCTGCCGTTGCTGCTGGTCCTGTCGCAGCAGGGCGCGTGGCTGCACCAACTGAGCCATGCGGCCTATGCGGCCAATCCCCACCAGGCCACCCTCCAGCAGGCGCAAAACTCCCTCGAGAACGGCGTCTGCCCCAGCTGCCAGTCCTTTGGCCAGTTGGGCTGCGCCCTGTCCGGTTCCATAGCGGCCATCGCCGCCCCGCTCCTCGCGCACTGCCCCCACAGTGAACTGCAGTACTCGAGCCCCAGCGCGCAGCTGCCGGCTCCCCGCAATCGCGGACCGCCGATTCTGGCCTGAACGCCAGTAGTCGTGTGCGCATCCGGCTTTCGTCCGGATCGCTGCTCATTCAGGTCCTTGCCAATTTGCGGATGTTAAACCCATGGTCAATTTCCGATTCAGCGCAGCCTTGGCTGTGCCGCTTGCGTTCGCCCTGTCGGGCGGCATTCCTGCCGCCTTAGGCCAGGTCGCCGATTCCTCCAGCAACCCCCTGCAGACCGTGATCGTCACGGCGCAGCACCTCAATGAGGAACGCTCCCATATCCAAACCCAGGTGGGCGCCTCCACCTACACCATCGATTCCGCCGCGATCCAGTCGGCCCCCGGCGGCGACAATGTCCTCATGAATCAGGTGCTGCTGCAGGTTCCGGACGCCGCGCAGGATTCATTCGGCCAACTGCATATCCGCGGCGACCACAATGGACTGCAGTTCCGCATCAACGGCATCATCCTGCCTGACGGCATCAGTGTCTTCGGCCAGACTCTGCCCCCGCGGTTGATCCAGTCCATGCAGATGATCATGGGGAGTCTGCCGGCGCAGTATGGTCTGCGCAGCGCGGGCATCATTGACCTCACGACCAAAAGCGGCTCGCTGGATCCGGGCGGCAGTGTGACGTTGTACGGCGGCAGTCACGGTGAACTCGAGCCGAGTTTCGACTACGGCGGTTCGACCGGACCCTACACGTACTTCGTGACCGGCGACTTCCTGCGCAATGACTTAGGCATTGAGTCCCCCGACGGCAGCGCTGACCCGCTGCACGATCACACCAAGCAGCATCATGGCTTCGCCTACGCGGAAGATCTGCTCGATGAGAATAATCGCGTCAGTGTCGTCATCGGTTTGTCGGATGCGGACTTCCAGATCCCGAACCTGCGGGGCGAACAGCCGTCGCTGGGCCTGACGGTCAATGGCCAAAGCGCATACCCCAGCGAATTGCTGAATGAAAACCAGCGCGAGGTAACACAGTTCGGCATCCTGAGCCTGCAGCATTCCAACGGGCCGTTGACCGTTCAAACCTCATTCATCGCACGCAATTCCACGCTGGGATTTACGCCTGATCCGCTCGGCGACCTGCTGTACAACGGGATTTCCCAGAACGCCTACAAGCAGGACGTGGCCTATGGGCTGCAGAGTGACGGTGCGTACAAGCTCAACGAGTCCCACACGCTGCGTGCCGGCGTCTACTTCCAATACGACCGCCTGCATAGCGATACCACCTCCGCCGTGCTGCCGACGGATCCAATCACCGGCGCGCCGCTCAACGATGCGCCCCTGTCCATTGTCCAAAACAGCAACACCGGCCAGGTGATCGAAAGCGGCTATCTGCAGGATGAGTGGCAAATCATCCCGGTGCTCACGATGAACTACGGCCTGCGCTTCGATCACTACAATGCCTTCAGCAGCGGTAGCCAGTTGAGCCCACGCGTCAACTTCGTATGGCAACCCATCCTCGCCACCACCTTGCACGCCGGCTATTCGCGGTTCTTCTCCCCGCCGCCGTTCGAGCTGGTCGGCACCCAGTCGCTCGCGCAATTTGCCAATACCACGGCAGCACCGGGAGTACTCAAGGACGATCCGGTAAAAGCCGAGCGCTCCAACTACTATGACTTCGGCGTCGAGCAGACGATCACCAAGGGCTTCACGGTCGGTGTGGACACCTACTACAAGCAGGCCACCGATCTGGTCGATGAGGGTCAGTTCGGCGCACCGATCATCCTGACGCCGTTCAACTACGCCCATGGCCAGGTATACGGCGTGGAACTGACCGGCTCCTACCACGTCGGCGGCTTGCTGGCCTATGCGAATCTGGCGTCCCAACGTGCCATTGGCAAAGACATCGTTTCCAGCCAATTCAATTTCGGTGCCGATGACCTGACGTACATCACCACTCACTACATTCATCTGGACCACGAGCAGCAGGTCAGCGCCTCCGGCGGGGTCTCCTATTTGTGGAACGGCACGCGCATCAGCGCCGATTTGCTGCTGGGATCCGGACTGCGCTCAGATCTGGTGCTGCCGGATGGCAGCTCGGTCCCCAATGGCGATCGGCTGCCGTATTACACCCAGGTCAATTTCGGGGTTGAGCACGACTTCGATCGTCAGGGCTGGTCGGGCCTGACCGCGCGCATTGACGTCATCAACCTCCTGGACAAGGTATACGAAATACGCGACGGCACGGGCGTGGGTGTCGGGGCGCCGCAGTACGGTCCGCGCCGTGGCCTGTTCTTCGGGGTGACGCAGTCTTTTTAGCGGCTGATCCACCTCGGTTCAAACACGGGCCTAAAGCTGTTAGCCTCGCGCATCTTCTCCCACTATCGGCGGATGCCGAGGACCTGCACATGGGCTGGCGTCGGCGACTGTATCGGGGTGGCAATCTGCAGCGCGCCGTGTCCATTGCGGACCTGCGCGCCCGGGCCATGCGCCGCGTGCCGGGATTTGTCTTTGAGTATGTCGAAGGCGGCTCCGACGACGAGTTTGCGTTGCGCAACAATCGCGACTCGTTCGATGAGTGGCAGTTTGTCCCCTCGACTCTGGTGCACACGGCGGACCGGCACCAGCGCATCGCCCTCTTCGGCAAGGAGCTCGCCTCACCCCTGATCGTCGGACCCACCGGCGGCAATGGCGTCCTGCAACCCAATGGCGATCTGGCGCTGGCGCGAGCGGCGGCGGCGGCTGGCCTGCCGTTTTGCCTGAGCACGATGGCCGCAATACGGCTGGAAGAGGTGCCCAAGCAGGCCGGCGGGCGGCTGTGGATGCAGCTGTATATGACCCATAACCGCCAGGCCGCCGAGGATGTCATTGCGCGCGCCGATGCGGCCGGTTATGAGGCCCTGGTGTTCACCACGGATGCTAACGTCTTTGGTCAGCGCGAGTGGGACCGGCGCAACTATGCGCGTCCCGGTATGCCGACCTGGCGCAATCGACTGTCGCTGCTGCGTCATCCGCAATGGGCCTGGGAGGTGCTGCTGCGTCATGGCGCGCCACAGCTGGCAAACCTGGCGCCCTTCCTGCCGCCCGGTGCCGCCAGCGCCATTGGCGGCAGTACCGTGATCCCCAAACTGTTCTCCGCGCGGATCACCTGGGAGGATGTCGCGTGGCTGCGGCGCCTGTGGCCGCGCAAGCTCCTCATCAAAGGCGTGCTATCCGTGGCCGATGCCCAGCGCTCGGCCGACCACGGCTGTGATGGCATTGTGCTCAGCAACCACGGCGGGCGGCAGATGGACCACTGTGTTGCAGCACTGGAGGTGTTGCCGGAAATCGCCGCGACGGTAGGCGAGCGCCTGACGCTGATTCTGGATGGCGGCATTCGCCGCGGCACGGATGTCATCAAGGCGCTGGCGCTGGGCGCGGACGCGGTGATTCTGGGTCGCGCGCCGCTGTACGGACTGGCGGCCGGCGGCGAGGCCGGCGTGCGGCGGGCCCTCGAGATCCTGATCTCGGAAGTCGACCGGGCGCTGGGTCATCTGGGCTGCAACAGCTTGGCCGAACTGAGTCCCGCGATTCTGCGGCGCCGCACCCGCTGATGGCCGGCACCGACTCACGCTCACCGGTTGAATTTGTGCGCGCGCTGACGCGCGTGGATGCCACCGCGCTGGTGGCCGGCTCCATGATCGGCTCCGGCGTCTTCATCGTCTCCGCCGACATCGCCCGCCAGGTCGGGTCCCCCGGCATGCTTCTGCTTGTGTGGCTGATCGCCGGAGTGACCACCGTGATCGGCGCCCTGACTTACAGCGAACTGGCATCGCTGTTTCCCCGCGCCGGCGGCCAGTATGTGTACCTGCGCGAAGGCATCTCGCCGCTGTTTGGCTATCTGTACGGCTGGACCCTGTTCACGGTGATCCAGACCGGCACCATCGCGGCGGTGGCGGTGGCATTCGCGCGCTTCACGTCGGTGTTCATCCCGGCGCTGACGCCGGAGGTGTTCCTGGGTTGGACCGCGCATCTGCCCAGTGGCGATATCCAGATCGGTCTGTCGCCGCAGCGGCTGCTGGCCATTGTCTCGGTGGTGGCACTGACCTGGATCAACATCCGCGGCGTGCGTACGGCGGCGGTCATCCAAACCACGCTGACGGGCATCAAACTGGCGTCCCTGGCCGCCTTGGTGCTGCTGGGTCTGACCCTCGGGCGCAACCACCTCGCCCTCACGAGCAATTTTGGGCCTGGATTCTGGGGCGGGACCTCGCTGCTGCATCTGCTGCCCAGCATCGGGGCGGCCATGATCGGCGCGCTGTTCTCCATGGATGCCTGGAACAATGTCGGTTTCGCGGCCGGCGAGCTCAAGGATCCCAAACGCGATCTGGCCTTTGCCATGGTCACCGGCGTATGCGTGGTCGTCGTGCTGTACCTGCTCGCCAACCTCGCTTATCTGTCCTCCCTGCCCTTGCCAGCCATCGCCAACGCACCGCAGGATCGAGTCGCCACCGCCGCACTGCAGGCCATGTTCGGCGACACGGGCCTCACCATCATGGCTGCGGCCATCATGATTTCCACTTTCGGTTGCAACAACGGCCTGATCCTGGCCGGCGCGCGGGTGTTCTATGCCATGGCGCGCGATGGGCTATTCCTCAAGCGCGCCGCGCAGCTGCATCCGCGCTACCAGACACCCGCATTTGCGCTGTGGATCCAGGCCGCCTGGACCTGTGCGCTGTGTCTGTCAGGCACCTACAGTCAGTTGCTGGACTACGTGATGTTCGCGGCAGTGCTGTTTTACCTGCTGACCGCCATCGGCCTGTTTGTGCTGCGCTTCAAGCGCGCCGCCGCGCCACGGCCGGTAAAGGTACCGCTTTACCCCCTATTGCCGGCGCTGTATGTGCTGCTCACGGCGGGCATCTGCGCGAATCTGCTGATCCAGCGGCCGCAGTACACCTGGCCGGGGCTGTGCATCGTGCTGCTGGGCGTGCCGGTTTACCTGCTGTGGCGCAAGTTCGGCGCGCGGGGGGTGGCCACGCTGCTCGCCGCCGCGCTGATCCTGCCGCTGGCCGCGCCGCGCGCACATGCCCAGCAGCTGCCTCCGCAGCGCCACGAGATCAGCATCGCCAATTCGAAACTGATACTGCTGATTCCGCCGCAGCAGTTCCCGGACACCGCCGTGCTCACCGACTGGGCGCAACGCTCCGCCGGCATCGTCGCGCAGTACTACGGGGGCTTTCCCGTGTCCGAGGTGCGCATTATCCTCATGCCGATTGCCGGGTCACGGGTCGCGGGGGGTACGACCTTCGGACAACCCAGCCCCCTCATCCGTGCGCGCGTGGGCACCGGAGTGGATGCGGCGGCCCTGATGAATGATTGGGTGCTGGTGCATGAAATGACCCATCTGGCATTGCCGGACATCGGCGCAGACCATGCGTGGCTGTCCGAAGGCCTCGCCGTCTATATCGAGGGCGTCGCGCGAGTGCAGGCCGGCAATCGCAGCATTGAGGATGTGTTTGGGGAAGAGCAACGCTCGATGCCGCGCGGCATGGCGGGCCCGGACGGCTCCGGTCTTGACCATGATCATTCCTGGGGCCGCACCTACTGGGGCGGCGCGCTGTTTTGCCTGTTGGCGGATGTGCAGATCCACCAACGCACGCACAATCACCATGGCCTGCAGGATGCGATGACGGCGGTGCTGCACGCCAGCGGGGGCCTCGCGGCGGACTGGGACATCAACAAGGTATTTGCCACCGCCGATGCGGCCGTAGGTGTGCCGGTATTGAGTGCGCTGTATGCGCAGATGAAGGATCAGCCCTTCAATCCGGACCTCCCGGCATTGTGGCGCAGCCTCGGTGTCGAGGCCGATGGCGCTTCGGTCCGCATCAACGATCAGGCGCCGCTCGCGGCCATTCGCAAGGCTATATTCCAACAACCAGTCCGGCATTGAACCAGCCCTGCAGAAGTTTGGCTGCCGCAGTCGGTCCGGACAGCTGCTCGCATATTTGCCCGAAAGTTCGCCCCGCAAGCGCCGCATCCAGGGCCTGCGCCTCAGCCTGCGGCAGACGCCGATAGAAGACCGCCAGTTCCTGGCGCCAGATCAGCCACTGCTGGGTGCACGTCGAGCGCCAGCGACTGGGCCGTGGTTGTTCGGCGCAGCCAAATTTCCACCAGGCCACGCAATTGCTGGTCGCGCTCAGGCGCCGCAGGCTCGGTGAAAATGCGAACTGCAGACTTGGCCAGTTCTCGGGCGCAACGCTCGCCAGCGCCTCCGGCTGCAACGCCGGGGTATCCGCCGCATCAAAGGCGGCAGCCATGGCCCATTCAAAGCGCGCCAGATCGGCAATGGCCGAAGCGCGTGGCCCGGTGAGGCGGGACGCCAGCCAGGGCGGCAGCTGCTCACCGTAATCGCGCGCGGAGCGAAAGCGGCTCGGCTGTTGGCGGACGAAGTCGCTGACCTGCCGAGAAAACAGCCTGGTGCCCAGCGCTGCCTGCACCGCGGGGAAGGTCTCGGCCAGGACCTCGACCAGCCGCGCGGCGTAGGCGTGCGTGTACACGCCCAGGCGCAGTGAGAGGGGAAAGCGCGGGTCGGCGACGAGTGCGTTCACAACCTCCGCGTCACCCTGCAGCATATGGGTCTGGAAGGCCTGCTGCAGGCGCGCCAGTTTCACTTCAGGCCGCCTGCACCGCGGCAGCCGCGCCGATTTCGCGCGCCATCTGCAGCTCCGACACCAGCTCGGCGAGTGCCGGAATATTTCCGTCGCGTTCAATCATGGTGGGAACGGACCCCAAGCGCTGAACCGTATGGCGATACAAGTCCCATACTGCCTGCGGCACTGCCGTATCGTGTGTATCGATGAGAAAGTCGCCCTGGTGGCTGTGGCCGGCCAGGTGTATCTGCCGCACCCGGGACGCCGGCATGGCGTCAAGGAATTCGCGCGCCGCAAAGCCGTGATTGACACTGCTGACATAGACATTGTTCACATCCAGCAGCAGCTCGCAGTCCGCCTCGGCTGTGAGCGCCGTGATGAACTCCCACTCGGTCATTTCCGATGAGCGGTAGGTGACGTAACTGGAGACGTTCTCGATGACCAGACGCTGTTCCAGGAAATCCTGAACCTGGCGGATCCGATCGGTGAGATGGCGCAGCGCCTCGCCCGTATACGGCAGCGGCATCAGGTCATGCAGGTTTACGCCCGCCGTGCCGGTCCAGCACAGATGATCGGATATCCACCCCGGACGCACGCGTCGTGCCAGGCGCTTCAATTGCGCCAGGTAATCCAGGTCCAGGGGCGCAGTGCTGCCGATGGACAGCGACACGCCGTGCATCACCAGCGGATATTGCTCGCGAATCCGGTCCAGAAAATAAAGCGGCTTGCCGCCCGAACCGAAGTAGTTCTCGCTGATGATTTCCAGCCAGTCCAGCGGCGGGCGGCTGTGTAGCAGCTCGGCGTAATGCTGCGGCCGCAGCCCCAGTCCGAATCCGCAAATCACAGCCGTCCCCGCAAACGAGGTCTCAGCCGGCCTTCGCCTTGGCCTTTGCCGCGGCGCAATCGGACTTGGACAATTCGACAAAGCCCTGGCCCTTGCAGGAGTTCAGGCCCTTGCAGGAATTCTTGGCACCCTTGCAAGAGGATTGGCCTTTGCAGGAATTCACACCCTTGCATTGCACTTTGGCTTCATCGGCACTCGCCGTGGTGACGGCGAAGGTGCCGAACAGTAAGGCCGCAGCCGTCGCAATCGCCACGCCGCCCGCTTTCGTTGTCTTCATGTTGCTCGCTCCTTGAGGGACATCGGATTATCGCGCCGCCGGGGCGGCGCAGGTAGCCGAAATAGCTGACCTGTCAACCAAGACCGGGGTACATGCCGAAGTATGGCAGCAGAACACCGGTCATCGCATCCGGCTATGATCGAGCTGTCGTATGCGCAATATTCCACCCGCGGTCCCGGTCCCCTTAGACGACGCACCCTTGGCGGTGGATAGGCTATTCGAGTCCCTGCGGCCGGAGCTGTTGCGGTTTGCCTGGTGGCTGGCCCGTGACCGGGCCGTGGCCGAGGATGTGGTGCAAGAGGCGATGCTACGGGCCTGGCGCTCCCGCAGTTCGCTGAAGGACCCCGCAGCGGCCCGCGGCTGGCTGCTGACCATTGTGCGCCGGGAACATGCCCGGCTGTATGAGCGCAAGCGCCTGGAGATCACCGACTTGGACGAAGTCATCGCCGCCGAAGACCCCCAGCTCGCCGCCGAGAGCGATGAGCTGGTGGGGCTGCGCCTGGCGATTACGCAACTTCCCGATGAGTACCGCGTGCCCCTGGTCATGCAGGTCCTGGGTGGCTTCACCACCGAGGAGATTGCCCGGGAGCTGACCCTGTCGACGGCGGCGGTGCTGACCCGGCTGTTCCGGGCGCGCAACCGGTTGCGCCGTATCTATGGACTGATGCCCGCCGCAGACGTGATGGATGAGCCTGCCGTATGACCCATGATGAAGCCCGACTGCTGATTGGCGCCGCCCCCAGCGAGGTCAGCCCACCGCTGGCCGAGCATCTGGCGCACTGTCCCGAATGCACCCTGTTCCAGCAGCAGATGCGCCGCATGGACCAGGACCTGGCGCGCCTCATGGCAGCTCCCCTGCCGCCGCGGGCTGACACCCGGGTGGTGTCGCTGCCGGTGGTGCCGCGCGCCAAACCGAAATCGGAATCGCAGCTTGTCCCAAGAATGATGGCGCTCGCCGCCAGTGTGGTGCTGTCCGTCGGTGTCGGCATTCTGTTCTGGGCGCTGCGGCCGCAACCGAGCCTGGCCGCCGGAGTGCTGGACCATGTGGCCCTCGAATCGGCCAGCTGGTCCAAGGCAACGCCCATGACGGCGGCCGCCACTGCGACCGTGCTGGCCGGCGCAGGGGTCTCACTGGATGCGTCGGACACCACTGTCACCTACGCGCGCAGCTGTCTGTTCAAGGGTCATTGGGTACCGCATCTGGTGGTGCGCACTGCCGGCGGTCCCGTGACCGTCATGGTCCTGCGCCAGGAACACATTGCGGCCCGGCAGTCCTTCCGCCAGAACGGCTACTCCGGCATCCTGATCCCCACTCCCGCGGGCGGTACGCTGGCGGTGATTGTGCAGGGTGATCCGGATCTGGACGAGGTCGCCCGCGCGCTCGCCCCGCATCTGCATTGGACGCCCTGAGCGCATGCAGCCCTTGACCTGGATTTTCCTGCTGGCCGTGGCGGCCGGTACGCTAACCCGCCTGTGGCTGGCGAATCGCCAGATTGCCGCAGTCACCCGCCACCGCGCCCAAGTGCCCGAACCCTTCGCTCACAGCGTCGCGCCAGCCGATCACCACAAGGCGGCGGATTACTCCGTGGCGCGTACGCGCCTGGGACGCATCGATACGCTGATCGATGCGCTGGTATTGCTGGGCCTGACTGTGGGCGGCGGCATCAATGCCATCGATCGGCTCTGGATGCGGGTCAGCCTGCCTGAACCGTGGCATGGCGCACTGGTGGTACTGAGCGTGCTGCTGGTGGTCGGCTTGCTCGGACTGCCGCTGTCGCTGTGGAGCACTTTCAAGGTAGAGGCCCGGTTCGGTTTCAATCGCACGACTGTGGCGCTGTTCTTTGTCGATCGGCTCAAGGGCCTGTTGCTGGGACTGGCGATCGGCGGCCCGCTGTTGCTGGCCGCTCTGGAACTGATGGGCCACAGCGGCGCGCTGTGGTGGGTTTACGTCTGGGCGCTGTGGCTGATCGTATCGCTGGGTTTGACCTGGGCGTATCCGGCGCTGATCGCACCGCTATTCAATCGTTTCAGCCCGTTGAGCGATGCAGCCCTGCAGGCCCGCATCGAGACGCTGTTGGCGCGCTGCGGGTTCGCCTCGCGGGGTGTGTTTGTGATCGACGGTTCGAAGCGCTCGGCGCATGGCAATGCGTACTTCACCGGCGTTGGCCGCAACAAGCGCATCGTGTTCTTCGACACCCTGATCAGTACGCTCGAGCCCGGCGAAATCGAGGCGGTCCTGGCGCATGAATTGGGTCATTTCAAACTGCACCATATTCGGCGCCGCCTGATCGTATCGGCCGTAGTGGCTCTGGCCGGATTGGCGCTGCTGGGTTGGCTGGCGACCCGCGCCTGGTTCTATCAAGGGTTGGGGTTGTCCGGCGCCTCAGACTACGGCGCCCTGCTGCTCTTCATGTTCGTCGCGCCCACCTTCACGTTCTTCGTCACACCGTTGGCTGCACACTGGTCACGCCAGGATGAGTTCGCCGCGGATGCCTTTGCGGCCCAACACACGCCCGCCAGCGCCCTGATGGCGGCACTGGTGAAGCTCTACCGCGACAACGCCACCACGCTTACCCCGGACCGCGTGCACTCGCAGTTTTATGACTCGCATCCGCCGGCGCTGGCGCGGATCGCAAAGTTGCGTGAATGAATTTGAGCACCGGTCCTGACACCGATTCGTCGGCCGTCCCGATGGCGTAGGCCTCCGACAGATGCGAATGCCCCGGCACAACCAGCCGCTGCGCCGGGTGCCCGGCCGCTTTGAGCGCATGGGTCAGCTCATCTGCCTGGGTCCGGAAGTTCTCCGGATCCAATTCAGCATCCGTCACCAGCAGCGGCGTTTTGGATTTCACCAATCCAGACAGGGATGAGCGGGCCGGGTACTTGCTCACATCATCCCCGTAGTAC
>FTHH01000435.1_pt1 | contig 11083 bp, 9 predicted proteins | sample 1640901 | NCBI WGS metagenome assembly FTHH01 (sample SAMEA3914788, study PRJEB12502) | metagenome | biome: forest; material: soil | place: Canada | collected 2011-07-03 | depth 0.1 m
GCGGTGGGCGGGGCGGCGCAAGGTGATGCGCGCGACACCGTGCGCGATCTCGAGGAGCGGCGGCTGTGATTCCGGAGCGGTGGCAGTCATGGTGCAGAGGGTGCAGGGTCGATGGGCATCGCGGCGATCAGCGGCAGGCGAAATTCTCGGCACGCTCCGGGCTGCCGGAGCCCTGGTAGCGTGCCGCCTTCGGCCAGGCGCACAGCGGGCGGCTGCGATCGGCCGCCCAGCCTGCCGGCACGTCCGGGTTCGCGCCGCCCGCATTGCCCGGCCCGCGCACGGTCGCGACGACGCGCTCGGGCGCAGCGCCATCCTCGACCCAGCGCACGAGCGGCGTGAGCAAGTCGAACTGGTCGGCGGCCGGACCGCCCTGGCAGTGGTTCATGCCGGGCACGAGGAACAGGCGCGCGAAGTTGCTGGCTGCGCCCTGGTTGCGCGCGTCGACGCGGCGATACCAGGCGAGCGTGTCGTCGCTGGACGCACTGGAGTCGCTCGTGCCGTGGTACACGATGATCTTGCCACCGCGGTTGCGCACGGTCCCCAGATCGTCCTCGTGCGGAGGCATGGTGAAGGAGGTGGCGCTCTCGCGATAGCGCCCGTCGGTGGCGCGGACCCTGGCCAGCATCGTCTCGACGTCGGCGCCCAGTGCGAAAGCCCCGGCATCGAAGGCGGCGGGATCCTGCGGCGGCACTTCCCAGAGGAACGCCAGCGCTCCGGGACTGCGCTGCAAGCCGTTGGCGAACAAGGTACCCGCCCAGCCGGCCCCGGCGATGCCGGCGTCCCACGGGAAGCTTGCATAGAACCTTGCGCCCTTGCCGTCGGTGGCGCCCCGGAAGTAGGCGGCGATCTTCGTCTTCTGCTGCGCCGACAGGCAGGTGCCGTCGCGGGCGCCGGCACAGGTGGGCACGTCGCGCTGCAAGTCGAATGCGTGCTGGCACGCCGCGCTGTCCTGCACCATCCCATCCACCGCTCCATCGAGCGCGTCGCAACGCGCGAGCACCGCCTTCGAAACCATGGCGCGTTCCGCGGCGGTGAAGCCAGTGGCGATGTCGGATTGCGTGGTGGCGAGCGAGGTGAACACCTGCGCAGCCACCAGGTGGTTGATGGCGGACAGCGGCAGGTGGAACTGCGGGTCGCCGACGAGGAAGCCGTCGTACTCGCCGGCCAGGCGCGTTGCGGCCACGAGGGACAGGCGGCCGCCATTGGAACATCCGCCGAAGTAGGACCGGTCCGGTCCGCGCCCGTAGGTGGAGCGGATGAACGCCTTGGCAAGCGGCGTGAGCTTCTGGATGGCCTCGTACCCGAAATCGAGTCGCGCCTGCGGATCGATGCCGAAGGTGGCATCCGTCGCGCCGGAATGCCCGCCATCCGAGCTGAGCACGGCGAAGCCCATGCGAAGGGCGTTGTCCACGGGACCGCCGCCTCCCACCGGCCCGGTGGCAGGAACGACCACGCCGTCCGTTCCCCCGTTGCCCTGGTAGTAGAAGCGTCCGTTCCACTGCAGCGGCAGGCGCAGTTCGAAGGCGATCGCATAGTCCCTGCCGTCGACCGGACTCCTGCGTTCGTCCATGCGTCCGAGCACCTGGCAGTGCCGAGGCACGGCGGCGCTCCCTGCGCGCAACGCGCCCTCCGGAACATCGTTGACCGCGGTGATCCTGGTGTTCGGGAACGACAGCCTGTCGACCAGGGCCGCGCAGTTCTCCGCCCCAGGGCTGGCGGACAAGGCGGAAAGCCGCGGCGACGATGGGGCGGAGCTGGCGCAACCAGCCAGGACCAGGATGGCGGCGAGGGCCGCAGTCCACAGGGTGTTCTTCTTGCTCACTCGATGTCTCCGGGTTCACGGCGACGCGCCGCATGCCAGCTGCGCCAGCTTACGCACCGCCCGGGCGCGCTGGCGCAAAATCATGGATGTGATCGAAGATCAGGAACGTGAATGGCCGAACCATCCGTGAAGTCCGCCCGCCGGGCGATGGAACTGCTGGAGTTCTTCGCCGAGTGGCGGCGGCCCGCGAGCGTGAAGGAGGTCTGCCAGTCCCTCGGCTGGCCGCAATCGAGCACGTCGGTCCTGCTGCGCGCGCTGGCGGACGCGGGCTTCTACGACCAGGACCCGCGCACCGGCATGTACGCTCCCAGCGTGCGGATCCTGCTGGCGGCCGAATGGATCGGCGAGCACCTGTTCAGCGACCACAGTCTGCTGGGCCTGATGGAGAAGGTGCACGGGCAGACCGGCCACACCGTGATGATCGGCGCGCAGCACGGGTTGCACGTGCGCTACCTGCACGTGCTGCAGGCGACGCGCGAAGGTCGCTTCACGGCCAGGATCGGCTCGCTGCGCCCGCTGTTTCGCAGCGCGCCGGGGAAGATGCTGCTCACGCTCAAACCCGAACGCGAAGTGGCCCTTCTGCTGCGCCGCGCGAACGCGACGGAGTTCCCCTTGCACGTGCTGGCGCTGGAGGAGGTGCTGCGCGAACGCGAACAGGCCCGGCGCAATGGCTACGCGCTGTCGCTCGGCACCTCCGAGCCCGGAGCCGCCGCGCTCGCGATCCTGCTGCCCGTGCCTCGTGGAGAGAAGCCCATGACGCTCAGCGTCGGCGGCCCCATCCGGGAGGTGGTGCAGGAGAAGGCCAAGCTGCTGAAGGCCTTGCACGAGGCGGTACAGCCGATCCGAGCGGCGGTGGGGAAATAGAGCCCACGTCGGCTTACCGGGCGCGCGTCACGGCACCGGCTCCACGGCGTGACGAGCTCTACCCCAAGCAGCGGTCCTAGAGTCGTGCCGCACACCAGTGCGCCGCGTGCGACAAGGCCGCGGAAGCGATCGGCAAGTCGAAGCGCGTGAAGCCTGCCGGCCGTGGCCGAGGCCCTGGGTTTTGCGTCGCTGAGCTCATTCTCGCGCTGGTTTCGCGAACACGTCCAGGAGGCTCCATCGCGGCAACGAAGGCACCTGGTCTCCGGGATAATGAAACCAGGAAAGTCCTGCTGCCTATCCAGACTGCGGGCGACGCCGTCGCCGTCGTCACGCTCGACGAGGAACTCGCCAGGAAGCACAGATGGGCCAAGCTTCATCGCCGTGGGCGGCGACAGCAACTTCATGCCGACGTTCACGGGCGCGAGGTTCACGGGCGCCCCGGCAAAACCCACCACTGAGACTCCATGACCGAAAATACCAAGCGCCGCTTCCGCTCGGCCACCATCTACGACGGACTGGTGCGCGCTACCACGCGCAGCTTCCTTCTGGGCCTGGGCATGGACGATGACGAGATCCAGCGCCCGCACATTGGCGTGTTCCACACGGGCGGAGAGATGAGCCCGTGCAACGCGAACCTGCGCGAACAGGCGCAGCACGCCAAGACCGGCATCTACGCTGCCGGCGGCATGCCGCACGAGTGCCCCGTGGTATCGATCTCCGATGGCCTGACCATGGCGCATTCGGGCATGCGCTTCTCGCTGATCTCGCGCGAGCTGATCGCCGACAGCGTGGAAGCCTCGACGCGGGGTCACCAGTGGGACGGCATCTTCGCTATCGGAGCCTGCGACAAGAACCTGCCCGGCCTGATGATGGGCATCGTGCGCTGCAACGTGCCGGGGGTCTTCGTGCACGGCGGCGCTGCGATCCCCGGCCAGGTGGCAGGGCGCGACGTGAACGTCGTGAACACCTACGAGACGATCGGCAAGGTGCTGGCGGGCTCGGCGTCGCTCGAGGACCTGGATACGATGAGCCACCATTGCCTGCCCACCGCCGGGTCGTGCGCGGGCCAGTTCACGGCCAACACGATGGGCATGGTGTCGGAGGCGCTGGGGCTGGCGCCCATCGGCTCTTCGATGGTGCCGGCGGTGTTCGCCGAGCGTGCCCCGCTCATGCGCCGGGCGGCGAAGCAGCTGATGGCTGCCGTGATGGGCGACTCGCCCCTGCCGCGCGACATCGTCACCCGCCAGGCGCTGGAGAACGCCTGCGCCGTCGTGTCCGCCACCGGCGGCTCCACCAACGCGGCCCTGCACCTGCCGGCCATCGCGCATGAGGCCGGGATCCGCTTCCACCTCGACGACGTCGCCGAGGTGTTCGCGCGCACGCCGCTCATCGGCAACCTCAGCCCGGGCGGCAAGTACCTCGCCCGGGACGTCTACTACGCGGGTGGCGCGCAAGTCATCCTGCGCGAGCTGCTGGCGCACGGCTATCTGCACGGGGACGCGCTCACCTGGACAGGCCGCACACTGGCGGAAGAACTCGAAGGCGCTGCGGCCCCGGACGGCGAAGTGGTCAAGCGCGTCGAGGACGCGATTTCGCGCGACGGTGGCCTTGCGGTGCTGAAAGGCAACCTCTGCCCCGACGGCGCACTGCTGAAGATCGCCGGACTCAATACCCTGGTGCACAGCGGCCCCGCGCGCGTCTTCGAGAACGAGGAAGAAGCGCAGGCCGCGGTGCAGAACCGCCGCTACGCGCCCGGCGACGTCATCGTGATCCGCAACGAAGGCCCGAAGGGCAGCCCCGGCATGCGCGAGATGCTGGGCATCACGGCGCTGCTTTACGGACAAGGCATGGGCGACAAGGTCGCCCTGCTCACCGACGGCCGCTTCTCCGGCGCGACGCGCGGATTGTGCATCGGCTATGCGGGACCCGAGGCTGCGGCCGGCGGCCCGATCGCCGCGCTGCGCAATGGCGACCGCATCCACATCGACGCCCGGCCCGAGGCCCGCAGCATTCGCGTCGACCTCACCCCTGAGGAGATCACCGAGCGTCTGGCGCAGCGGGCATTCCCCAAGGCGCCCCAGGGCGGAGTGCTGGAAAAATACGCGGCAACCGTGCGCCCGGCCTGCCAGGGCGCCGTCACCCACTCCGGCGCGGTCACCTGGCTGCGCGATGAGTCCTGACCGTATCCCCTCCCGAGGAGACAGCATGAGTTTCACCCGCCGCCAAGCCCTGCAATCCAGCGGCGCCGCCGCGCTGCTCGCCGCCATCGGCCGCAGCGCGTTCGCCCAGGCGCAGCCCGAGACGCTGCGCATCATCACGGGCTTCGCGCCCGGTGGCACCTCCGACACGATCTGCCGGCGCGTGGCGGCGCACATGGCCGGCACATACGCCCGCACCGCCGTGGTGGACAACCGCACCGGCGCCGGCGGCCAGATCGCCATCCAGTACGTGAAGGCGGCGCCCCCGGACGGCACCACCCTGTTGCAGACGCCCACGTCGATGCTGACGATCTACCCGCACATCTACAGGAAGCTGCCGTACGACCCGCAGACGGACCTGAGCCCTGTCAGCCTCGGCTGCCAGTTCGACTTCGGCTTTGCGGTCGGCCCCGCCGTGCCCGCGAGCGTGAAGAACATCGCCGATTTTCTGGCTTGGGTGAAGGGCGATCCGCAGCGCGCGAACTTCGGCTCGCCTGCCGCCGGCTCCACGCCGCACTTCCTGGGCGTCCTGGTGGGCAAAAGCGCGGGCATCGACCTGAAGCACGTCGCCTACCGCGGCACGCAACCCGCGATGCTGGACCTTCTGGGAGGGAACATCTCCGCGGTGTCGGGCCCCATCGGCGACATCACGCAGCACCTGCCCACGGGCAAGGTGCGCATCCTGGCCACCTCCGGTGCCAAGCGCAGCCGCTTCGCCCCGGACGTGCCCACCTTCACCGAACAGGGCTTGAAGGACATGGTGCACAGCGAGTGGTTCGCCTTCTACCTTCCCGCGAAGGCCAGCCCCGAAACCGTGGGGCGCATGAACGCAGCGCTCAAGGCCACGCTTGCCCAGCAAGACGTCATCGACGGCCTGGCCACCTTCGGCCTGGAAGCAATGTCCTCGTCACCCACCGAACTGGCTGAGCTGATCAAGCGCGACACGGCCAAGTGGGGCCCCATCGTCAAGCAGGTGGGCTTCACCGCCGACACCTGAACGCGGAGCACCGCCTGCACGAACGCCGTCCCGGCGCCGTGCAGGCTGCGTCAGGAGGCCGTCTGCGCGTCGTTGTCGATCGCAAGGACCTGGCCGGAAATGGACTTGCCCGCTTCGGACGTGATGAAGAGGATGAGCGCCGCAATTTCCCGGGGATCGACGAAGCGCTTGAGCGACTGGATGCGCATGGCATCCGTCCGGACTTCCTCCAGTGTCTTGTGTTCCGCGTCGGCGCGGCCCTGCAGGACGCGCTCGATCCGCTCTCCCGCCACCGCGCCGGGTGCGATGGCGTTGACGCGGATGCCGTCTGCGCCGAGCTCGCGGGAGAGGGTCTTCGCGAATCCGATCAAGCCCATCTTCGACGTGGAATAGGCGCTGCGGTTGGGGTAGCCGAACCGGCCACCCAGGGACGACATGACGACGATGCTGCCGGCAGGGGACTTCTTCAGGTGGGGGATGGCCAGGCGGGTGACGCGGAACGTCCCGAGCACGTTGACGGTGATGACCTCTTCCCACTGGTCGGGATCGGCATTCTCCACGGGAGCCGTGGGACCAGCGATGCCTGCGTTGTTCACCAGCACGTCGAGGCCGCCCAGCGCCTCCACTGCGGCGCCGACCATGCGCTCGATGTCGGCGCGTTTCGATAGGTCGCAAACGACCGTGTGCAGGCCGGGAATCTCGCTCGCAGCAGTCTCCAAGGCTCTCGGGTCCATGTCGCACACGCAAACCCTCGCGCCACTGGACGCGAAAGCCTTCGCCACTTCCTTGCCGATGCCGGAACCGCCGGCGGTGATCAAGACGCGCTGAGACATAAGCCCATTGTTGCCTGGATTCCCACGCCGATGGGATCGGTCCTTCAGTCGTCCAGCAGGATCCGACCGCCGCGCGTGAGCACTTGTCCGTCGACGGAGATCTCCGGATGGCGGATCACGCCCTCCAGCCGCAGCTTCGCGTGACAGGTGCCCCCCAGGACGACGGTGTCACCCACGCCGATGTGCGGGAGGCGTCAAGGCCGCACCACTTCGGCCGCCCGTGGGCCACCGGAAAGCCCCACGCCGGCGACGGCGCCAAGCCTGCTGTCAAGTGCGGGATGCGGCGTTGCGGCTGTCCCTGCAGTCCTACCTCACTGTCCAGGATGACTCGCTCGGGTCCCGCCATGAACCAGTGTCTGCCATCGGTCTGCGGAACAGCGCAGGGGACGACCAAGCCGTCTTCGTAAAGCACGAGCAGCTGCGTCTGCATGGCAACCAAGCCGCGCAGGCCCCGCACGAGACCCCCGCGAGTGCGCGATCGGTGCGATCATCGCCGGCTCGATGCGCACCCACTACGATCTGATCGTCATCGGCAGCGGTCCAGGTGGCGCCTCTCTTGCACACCGCCTCGCCCCGACGGGCAAACGCATCCTGATCCTGGAACGTGGCGATTACCTGCCGCGCTCCGAGAAGAACTGGAGCAGCCAGGACGTGTTCGTGGATGGGCTCTACCAGGCGAAGGAGACTTGGACAGACGCTAAAGGAAGCACATTCCGGCCCGGCCTTCACTATTTTGTCGGCGGCAACAGCAAGGTCTATGGGGGCGCGCTCCTGCGCCTGCGCGAGCGCGACTTCGGCGAGGTCGTGCACGCCGGCGGGATCTCTCCCGCCTGGCCATTGGGCTATGCCGAATTCGAGCCCTATTACACACAGGCCGAACAGCTGTTCCACGTGCATGGGCAGCGCGGCGAGGACCCGCTTGAGCCTTGGGCGAGCATGCCCTATCCGCATCCACCGGTCAGCCACGAACCCAAGATTGCCCAGCTGGACTCGGACCTGCGCCGCATCGGGCTGCACCCTTTCCACCTGCCGCTGGGCATCCTTCTCGACGAACGTCCGGATGGCAGTCCCACGCCGACCAGCACGTGCATGCGCTGCAGCTTCTACGACGGATTCCCGTGCCTCCTCAACGGCAAGGCGGATGCGCAGGTGATCTGCATCGACCCGATGCTGGCCGCGCACGACAACGTCACGCTGCTGACCAACGCCTACGTGGCGCGGCTCGGCACGGATGCGGCCGGACGCAAGGTGGATGCGGTGCATGTGATGCGCAACGGTGGCGAGGAGATCTATTCCGCCGACATCGTCGTGGTTGCCTGCGGCGCGCTCTCCTCGGCGCTGCTGCTGCTGCGCTCGGCCAACGAACGGCATCCCGACGGCCTCGCCAACGGCTCCGGCCAGGTGGGGCGCAATTACATGCGCCATCACATGAGCGTGCTGATGGCGCTCATGCCGGAGCGCAACGACACGGTGTTCCAGAAGACCCTCGCGTTCAGCGACTTCTATTTCGGATCGGACGACTGGCAGCACCCGCTCGGACTCGTCCAGATGTGCGCCACCAGCCACGCGCCACAGATCCGGGGCGAGGTGCTGCCGAAATGGCTCGAGTGGCTGCCCCGGGCGCCCTTCCAGGAAATGGCGACCCACTCCATGGATTTCTGGCTGCAGGCCGAGGACCTGCCGGACCCGGGCAATCGCATCTACTACAAGGACGGCCGGGTCCACCTCGATGTGCACGAGACGAATCCGCAGGCGCTGCACCATCTGAAGCGCAAACTCAGGCAGGTGCTGACCGAGGCCGGCCACCCGCACCTGCTGGTCAGGCGCAGCCTGTACCTTGGCAAGGACATCCTGCTTGACGGCACCGCACACCAGGCGGGCACAGCGCGTTTCGGGACGGATCCGGCCACCTCGGTGCTCGACCTCGATTGCCGCGCCCACGAGCTGGATAACCTGTATTTGGCCGACGCCAGCTTCTTCCCATCGATCGGGGCGGTGAACCCGACCCTGACGATCATCGCCAATGCGCTGCGGGTCGCGGACAAGATCAAGGAGCGGCTGTGAGCAGCGCAGCCGCGGCGGCGTTCGTTGTCCGCTGTGGACTGGTGCTGCTGTTCCTGCCCTTCAGCGCGCTCGACAAGTTGCTGAACTTCAAGGGCGCAGTGGCCCAGGCGAGCGAAACCTTCGCGTGGCGCCCGCTGGCGATCCTCGCGATTCTTTGCGGCTTCGGCATCGAAGTCTTCATGTCGCTCGGCATCATCACCGGCACCGCAGATCGGGCCTGTGCGCTGGTGATGGCCGCCTATTGCTGCGTGACCGCGATCCTGTGGAAACGGTTCTGGGCACAGGGCGACTTCTGGTCCGATCCCGGGGGGCGGGGGCGAACGCTGTTCTGGGATTTCCTGAAGAACCTGTCGCTCGCCGCCGGCTTCCTGCTGCTGACCGTCGGCACCGACGGATCGGCCCTGCCCGCATTCCTCGAGCATCCGCTGGCGTCCAGTCACCCCTACGCCGCGCAGATGGAGAAGCCATGAGTGATCTGGGTCCCCGGCCAAGCGTTCCCTATTGGCATCTGTGGGTCGATGACGAGGGCGTCAGTCACCAGCGACGATGCCGCCTCGAACACTACGGAGCGCACCGCGTGGGCAACGCGGATCCGCAGTGGAACAACGCGCAGCCGCGGTCAGACGCCACGGTCGTCTTCACCGTCCAGCCGGTCGGCTGGGTTGGCGAGTGGCACGAGAATCCGGCGCCGCAATGGATCGTGGTGCTGTCGGGCCGCTGGTTCATCGAGAGCATGGACGGCACCCGCATCGAGCAGGGGCCGGGCGAATTCTCGCTCGGCGAGGACCAGGGTTGCGTGGAGCTTGACGGCAAGAAAGGGCACCGCTCCGGCACGGTCGGCGCGGAGCCTTGCTGCCTCATGACGGTGCAGTTGCATGTCGATCCGGTGCGCGCCCCGTGCCACCTGAAGTAACTGGCATGGACGGCTTCGAGATCCTCGATCCGCGCTTTCGCGAACTGGTCCTGCCCAATGCGCCGTTGGAGACGCTCGGCACCGGTTATCGCTGGCTGGAGGGCCCCGTGTGGTTCGCCGACCATGCGTGCCTGTATGTCAGCGACCTGCCGAACGATCGCGTGCTGCGCTGGACCGAAGACGGTGGTGTCTCGGTGTTCCAGCAGCCGTCCGGGTTCGCGAACGGCCACGCCCGCGACCGCGAAGGACGCCTTCTCACCTGCTCGCATCGCGACCGCGACGTGAGCCGGATCGAGTTGGACGGAAGCGTGACGGTCCTCGCCAGCCACTTCGAGGGCAAGCGCCTGAATTCGCCCAACGACATCGTCTGCAAGTCGGACGGCACGATCTGGTTCAGCGATCCCGTCTACGGCATCAGCACGGACTATGAAGGCGGCAAGCAGCAGCAGGAGTTGCCGCCGGCACTCTATCGGCTCGATCCGGCGAGCGGAGAACTGCATATCGCTGCCGCCGATTTCGTGAACCCCAACGGGCTGGCCTTCTCACCGGACGAGCGCCTGCTGTATGTCGCCGAGACTGGCGACCAGTTCGACGACGCGTCACCGCGCTTCATCCGCCGCTTCGCCGTGGGCGAGGACGGCGGCCTTTCCGGCGGCGAGTGTTTCCACAGCGTCACACCGGGGAACGCTGACGGTTTCCGCACCGACGAGCTGGGCAATGTCTGGTCGAGTGCGGCCGATGGCGTCCACTGCATCAGCCCGCAAGGCGAGTTGCTCGGCAAAATACGGACTCCTTCGCTGGTCTCGAACCTGTGCTTCGGCGGTCGCAACCGTTCACGCCTGTTCATCTGCGCCTCGCACACGTTGATGGCGATCTACACCAATACACGCGGATGCGTTCGCCCGTGACCGCCACGCTCACCGCCATCCTCGCCTTCCGGCTGGTCACCCAAGATCCCCAACGGCTGCTCGCGTTCTATACGGCAATGGGTTTCGCTGCGGACGAGCCGCAACCCATTCCCGCTGCCGAAATGGCGCTGGCCGGACTGCAGGGCGGGGGCACGCGGCGAGCACTGCGGCTTGGCGGTCAGTGCATCGAGCTGGAGCAATTCGAGCAGCCGGGACGGCCTTACCCGCCGGATGTGACGGGTGCCGACAGCCGCTTCCAGCATCTGGCGCTCGTCGCCGACAATGCGGCCGCCGCGTGGTCGCGCGCCTGCGCGCTGGGTGCGACGGCGATCTCCGTCCATGGGCCCGTGACCTTGCCGGCTTCCTCGGGCGGTGTGACTGCCATCAAGTTCCGCGACCCGGAGGGGCATCCGCTGGAGCTTCTGCAGATGAGCGGCCCGCTCCGCACGGACGCTCCCAGTCTCCTTGGGATCGACCACAGTGCGATTTCGGTCAGTGATGTCCA
>FTHH01000716.1_pt1 | contig 11078 bp, 8 predicted proteins | sample 1640901 | NCBI WGS metagenome assembly FTHH01 (sample SAMEA3914788, study PRJEB12502) | metagenome | biome: forest; material: soil | place: Canada | collected 2011-07-03 | depth 0.1 m
CCGAAGCCGCCCGCAATCACCGAAACGAAGCTGCGGTTCATCCCCTTGCACATGATGTAAGAGAGAATCGCGCCCGATGAGCCCACCAGCGCGCCGGTGATGATCAGGGCCGAATTTTCAAGCGTAAAGCCGATGCCCGCAGCAGCCCAGCCGGAATAAGAATTCAGCATCGATACCACCACCGGCATGTCCGCACCGCCGATGGGGATGATCAAAGTGATGCCGAGCAGGAAAGACAGGCCGGTGATGGTCCAGAAAGTCCAATGTGGTTGGTCCATGACGAAATGGACGATCAGCCCGATGATCGCCAGCAGGATCAGGAGATTCAGCACGTGCCGCGCCGGCAGAATGATCGGTGCGCCCGACATGTTGCCGTTCAATTTGGCGAAAGCGATGATCGATCCGCAGAAGGTGATGGCACCGATGGCCACCCCTACGCTCATTTCAATCAGACTCTGGGTACGAATGGCCCCTTCGGTACCAATGCCGAACGCGCTGGGCGAATAGAGCGCAGCACCCGCGATCAAGACCGCGGCCAGGCCGACCAATGAGTGAAAGGCCGCCACCAGTTGAGGCATGTCGGTCATGGCAATACGCCTGGCCAGTACCGCGCCGATGCCGCCGCCGATCACCAGCCCGCCGACGACCAAACCCCAGGTCAAAGGATCGTTGACGCCGGTCACCCACATCGTTGTGAGTACGGCAATAGTCATGCCGGCCATGCCGTTGCGGTTGCCCGCGCGCGAGGTGGCCGGCGAGGCGAGCCCTTTCAGGGCGAGAATGAACAACACTCCCGCGAGCAGGTACAGCAGGGCTGCCAGATCCGCGCGACCCGTCACTTGCGGTCCTTCTTCCTGTACATGGCCAGCATGCGCGCGGTGACCAGGAAACCGCCGAAGATATTCACGCTCGCCAGGATCAGGGCGACAAATCCCAGGATTTTTGAGGTCCAGGACGCGCCATGAAAGGCCGGCACCGCCACCGCGATCAGGGCGCCCACAATGATCACCGAGGAGATGGCATTGGTCACACTCATCAGCGGCGTGTGCAAGGCCGGCGTGACGCCCCAGACCACGAAATAGCCGACGATAATCGCCAGCACAAAGATCGAGAGCCGGAACACAAAAGGATCAATCATTTCCATAGTGTTGCGCCATCTTTGGTTACCAGCGCGCCCTTGATGATTTCATCATCCCAGTCGATCGCCAACGCGCCGGTCTTCTTGTCCACGATCAGGGAAATGAAACTGAACAGATTGCGCGCATAGAGCGCGGAGGAATCGATCGCCAGGCGTCCGGGCAGATTGCTGTAGCCCATGATGGTGACGCCCTGCACCTCAACCACTTCATCCGGCCTGGTCAGCGGGGTATTGCCGCCGGCCTCGGCCGCCAAGTCCACGATCACCGAACCGGGTTTCATGGTCCGGATCATTGCCTCGCTCACCAGCACCGGCGCCCTGCGGCCCGGAATCAGCGCAGTGGTAATGACGATGTCCTGCTTCCTGACGGTCTCGGCGATCAAGGCTGCCTGCTTGGCCTGGTATTCCCCTGACATTTCCCGCGCATAGCCGCCGGCGGTCTGGGCGTTCCTGAATTCCTCGTCCATGACGGCCACGAAGGTGGCGCCAAGGGATTCGACCTGTTCTTTGGTGGCCGGGCGCACATCGGTGGCGCTGACGATCGCGCCCAGCCGTCTCGCGGTGGCGATCGCCTGCAGGCCCGCCACGCCGGCACCCATCACCAGCACCCGCGCCGGCGCAATGGTGCCGGCCGCAGTCATCATCATGGGCATGGCGCGACCGAGCTGGGCGGCGGCATCCACGACCGCCTTGTAGCCGGCCAAATTGGCCTGGGACGAGAGCACATCCATGGCTTGGGCGCGCGAAATGCGCGGCAGGAATTCCATGGCGAAAGCGGCGACGCCCTGTTCCGCCAGGGCACGAATGGCGTCCTGTTCGGTATAGGGAGCCAGCAGCGCGGCCAGTACCGCACCCTTCTTGAACAGAGCCGTTTCGGCCCCCTTGGGACCGCGCACCTTGAAGACGACATCGGCGCCTTCGAGGGCAGTCCTGGCGTCTGGCGCTATCGATGCGCCAGCGGCCAAGTAGTCCGCATCGGAAAAGCGCGCATGCACGCCCGCGCCGGCCTGGATTACGACATCCAGGCCCAGCCCTTTGAGCTTTTTCACCGATTCCGGTGTCGCGGCGACGCGCGTTTCACCAGGGTAGGTTTCCTTGGGGACAGCGAGCTTCAAAACGCCTTGGTTTTTTGTTAGTTGCGAAACGTGCGATAACCGGAAGCGAGCAGTATATAGGCCTGCAAGCTCTACTCACAATCCCCGCAAAGCGCATACGAATGAAGGTATTAGCGATTGACGGCCAATTTGCTGTGGGTGCGCGAGGCTTCCTCGAGGGAGGATGAATCCTCGGGTTTTTGCCAGCTACGGACGAGCTCGGCAAATTTGGGCGCCGGCAGCGGCGGGCTGAACAGAAAGCCCTGGTACTGATCGCAGCCAAGGGATTGCAGCAGCGTCAGCTGCTCGGAAGTTTCCACACCCTCGGCGACCACTTTGAGCCGCAGACCGTGCGCCAGTGAAATGATCGCCTTGACGATCGACTCGTCATCCGGTCGGGTCATCAGTTCCTTGATGAAGCCCTGATCGATTTTCAGCTTGTCGATGGGAAAGCGCTGCAGGTAGCTCATGCTCGAGTAGCCCGTGCCAAAGTCGTCGACCGACACGAGCACGCCCATGCGGCTGAGTTGTTCGAGAACGGCCGCGGATTCCTCCGGATCGCTCATGACCACGCTCTCGGTCAGCTCGATCTCAAGAAACCGCGGATCCAGCTGCGCCTGCTCCAGCGCGCTGCGTACCTGCTCGAGCAGATCACCGCGCCGGAATTGCGATGCCGCGACATTCACCGCGATGCGCAGCGACGGGACGCCCGCGCGCTGCCAGGCCGCGCACTGACGGCAGGCCTCGCGCAATACCCACGCACCGATCTCATGGATCAGGCCGCAAATCTCGGCCAGGGGGATGAACTTCGCGGGTTCGATCAAGCCCCGTACCGGATGATTCCAACGGATGAGCGCCTCGGCGCTGCGCACATCGCCGGTTGCGGTATCGACCTTGGGTTGATAGTAGAGCTCGAACTGTTGCGCCTTTACCGCCTGGTGCAGCTCACTCTCGAGGCTGACGTGTTCCAGTGTTATCGAATCCATGGCCGCGTTGAAACACTGGTAGTTATTGCGACCGCGTTGCTTGGCGCAGTACATCGCGGCATCGGCGTGCGCGAGCAGGACCTCCGCGGAAGCGCCGTCGCCAGGGTACGACGCAATACCGATACTGGCCGAGACGTGCAGTTCCACGCCATCCACTCGAATGGGCGCGCTCAGCACCTCATTCGCGCGCCGCGCGATCTGCTCGGCATCGGCAGCCGTTGCGGCTGGCCCGACCACGAGGACGAATTCATCGCCGCCGACGCGGGCGACGGTGTCGGTGCTGGGTACCAGCTCATGGAGTCGGCGCGCAACTTCGTGCAGTACCGTGTCACCGGAACGATGGCCCAGTGAATCGTTGATCACCTTGAATCGGTCCAGATCCACCATGAGCACAGAAAACGACTGATGATCGCGCGCGGCGTGCGCACTCGCCTGCGCGAGGCGATCGTCCAGGAGCACCCTGTTGGGCAGACCGGTCAACGCATCGTGGGTCGCCAGATGGCGAAGCTGCTGGTTGGCGGCTTCCAGAGTCGCGGTGCGGATGGCGATGACCTGCTCCAGGGACTCCACGTGGGCCCGCAGGGCACGCTCGTGCTGCCACTTGCGCGACAAGGCGCTGGCGCATTGCAGCACTTCAATGGGCTCAAACGGCTTCTTCAGAATCAGCAGCTTATCGGAATGACCGAGCCGCTCGACCACATCCATCCAGTCGTAGTCCGAATGCGCCGAGCAGATCACGACCTGTACGTCCGGATCCGTTTTCCACAGGTGCTCTATGGTTTCAAGACCATCCCAGCCCGGCGGCATACGCATATCGACGAACGCGAGGGCATAGGGGCGGCCGTCCGCGCGTGCCCGTGCCACAGATTCGACGGCCTGCTTACCCTGCAGTGCGAAATCCAGCACATAGGCGGCGCGCAGCGCGGGCGTGTCGGGCGTGTCGCCGAACAGCAGGCTTTCCGTCTGACGCAGGTCGGCCTCGGCGGTTGCGTCCGCGGCGAGGATTTTCCGAAAATCCTCGTGAATCGCGGCATTGTCATCGGTGACGAGAATCCGAATGTCGCTCATGCGCGCTTCCTCGTCGCCACTTCATCGGCAGCCGCCAGGGGCAGGCGCAGGCTGAAGCGCGCGCCGCGGCCCTGCCCGTCGCTGTGGCCGCTGAGCTCACCGCCCAAGTCTTTCGCCAGGATGCCGCTGACATGCAACCCGAATCCGTGCCCGTCCTTCTTGGTGGTGAACCCGAATTCGAACAGCCGCTTCAACACGCCGGCCTCAATCCCAATTCCGGAATCCTCGACGTCGATGCTGAGCGATCCGTCTGCCGGCGCGCGGATGCGCGCCGTGAGAATACGCGCACCTTCCGTCTGCTCGCGTAATGCGTGGCGGGCGTTACTGAGCAAGTTGCCCAGAATCTGCATCAGTTTGTGACGGTCGATGGTGAGCCCGGGCACGGCTTGGTAGTCACGATTTACCGTGGTGTCGATGCTGCCCGTGAAGTTGAGCGCAATCGCGTTGTCCAGAAGCTCCGCGACGTCGATCTCTTCCGTGATGCCGCTGCGGCGGGCATAGCTTTGCTGAGCAACCACGATTCTACCGATGTGCTCGACATGCGTAACAATGGCCTGTGTTTCGGCCTGCAGGTGCGCGCTTTCGGCGCCGAGGTGCTCGCCCAGCTGCGTCAGGTAGCCGGGCACTTCCCGTCCACGCGGGTCGTTTTCCAGGAAAGCTCCCAGGCGATCGCCTTGGTCGGTCAGCAGTTTGGCGACACGTTGCACGTTGCCGACGCGCGAGTCGCGCACGCGCGCCAGCACCAATGCGGCGGATACTCCCAGGCTGTTGAGTACATTTCCGACATTGTGCAAGACGCCGGTGGCGACTTCGGCCATGCCGGCCTGATGGGAGGCATCCCGCAACTGGACCTGCAGCTGCAGCTGACGCTCTTCCTGCAGCACCAGATCACTCACATCCCAGGCGACGCCCAACACACGCTCGAGCTGCCCTAACGCGTCGAAAGACAGTCGGGCGTGAGCCTGCAGATGCACTGTCTTGCCCGCGGGAATCAGCAACCGGACCCTCAAGGCGCACACGGGGCGGTGTTGCGGCACCGAATCACGAATTGCGGCCAACGCCGCCGCGGCGTCGTCGGCATGGATCATTGCCATCAGCTCATCGGGACGCGCGCGCAAGTCAATGCCCGCCTCCCGCAGGGCCTCGATTTCGTTCTCTGTCCACAAGGTCGATCGGGTCGCGACGTCATACTCCCAACAAGCGATGCCCGCGGCCTGCGTGGCCAACGTCAGCAGATTCTTGCCATGCTGCAAGTCAGCGTTGAGCCGGGCGAGGCGCACGGCATCCTGGCGCGTGCGTGATTCGAGGTGCGCATCGTAGACGGCGGCGATCAGCGTAATCGCGAGCAGGGCCAGTGCAATCAACCCGATGGTCAATGCCAGCCAACTGTTATCCAGTGCGGCACCGCCCCAGCAGTAGGAGCCCGGCGCCAGCATCGAGGCGGCCATGGCGGTGTAGTGCATGCCGGTGATGGCGAACCCCATGACGACCGCGGCAATGCCGCGGCCAAGAATAATGAGCCAGGACTGGCCGCTACGCAGCCTGAAGGCAAGCCACAGTGCGGCAAAAGATGCCGTGACGGCGATGCCGATCGATGCGGCGACCAGCACCGGGTCGTAGCTGATCGTCGGCATGATTTGAATTGCGGCCATGCCGGTGTAGTGCATGGCGCAGATCCCCGCCCCCATCACCACCGAGCTGATGGCCAGCCGTTCGAGCCCCAGGTTCTTGCGACTGGCGATCGCCAGCGCGAAACCGGAGGTCAGGATCGCAATCAGCAGCGACACCAGCGTCGTCAGGATGTTGTAGCGCAGCGGGATTCGGACCGAATAGGCCAGCATTCCGATGAAGTGCATGGACCAGATGCCAATGCCCATCGCCGTGGCCCCACCGAGCAGCCAGCCGCGGCCGCCGGACTGCTCCGATTGCGCCACGCGACCGGCGAGAGTCAGTGCCGTGTAGGAAACGACTATCGCCACGATGATCGACAGGGCGACGAGCCAGAGGTTGTAGGTAGCTTGCATAGGCGTGTGAAGCGGACGCGATGAATCTGGCTCGCATGGCGCGAACGCCTAAAAATAGCGTGGGACCGCACATGACAACGGAACGGGGTCTCATTTTCATACCGCGGAACTGTGATCGAGTCGCCACTAACTTTGGCGCCCGTGCCGCGGCTAAGTCAGCGGCCGCTGAGGCTCTTTTAGGGCGAAGACGCCTGCTCTGCCGGCGCCTTGAGTACCTTGCCGTAGATGCCAACGCCAATCCGGGCGCAGTCGGCGCTGGATATCAGCTTTACGTCCGACGTGGCGAATAGGGGAAGCATCTTTTTCGTGGCTTCTTGGAGAACGCTGCAATTTCCACTCAGCTGAACAGTCTCCCAGTGAGCTTCTACCAAGGGCCCCGCGGTATTTTTCTGGGACTCCTTCGCCGGCGCGAGCGCCCAGAACGTTACGTCAATATTCGGAGCGGTCGTATAGGCTTGGCAGCCACGCTGATCCACGCGCATGTCGCTCGAGCGTGCACCCAATTGCAGCAGCAATACCTTCGCCGCAACATAGAGCTGGTCGCAACTTGCCACCTGTAATGGCCCGTTTTCCGAATTGACGACCAGGGGCAGCGTGAAGTTGCGCAGCGTGCGCTGTTCCCACACGGCGGTTTGGTTGGCATCCGCGGCCGCAACGACCGCGGAGGCGGTGAGGCCGACGGCCGCTAGGACCGTTAGATATCGGATACGCATGGGGTATCTCCGGGGCGTAACGCTGTGCTATCAAATATTACACCCTGGCAGCAAACGGGTCGTGAATGACCGATTAACCTTTGCTAATGCCGCTTTGCAGCGTGATGGCAGGCGCATGCCACTGTGGTAGATTTGCCGCCAGTGCGTTGCTTTGGCGCCTCCTGTCCGCGGCAAGGGATCATCCCACAAAGTAAAACCGGTACGATAAGACCACCTTCTTTCAGCCTGATTGAGCGGACGACGGCACTGAAATGAAAGGAGGTCCCATGACCACAATCAGCTCCCTGGCGCTGCCCGCCAATCCCGACCTCGACCATCTGAAAAAACAGGCCAAACAGCTGTTGCGCGAAGTGCGGGCGCAACGGGACGAGGCCCTGCAGGCCATCCTGGCGTTTCATCCCCGTCCGACCGAATTCTCCGGTCTGCGCGACGCCCAACTGGTGCTGGCGCGCCGCTACGGTTTCACCGACTGGGAGCAATTACGCAAAGCGGTCGAACTGCGACAGTTGCACGGCGCCACGCCGCAGGAACAGACGGAACGCTTTATCCAGTACGCATGCCTGCGTTACAACGGCGACGATCAGTCCTGGCGGTACCAGCGTGCTTCCGAGTGGCTGCGCGAGCTGCCACAGATTACCCGCGGCGACTTTTACGGCGCGCTGGTGGCGGCAGACCTTGCGGCCGTGCGCGAGTTCCTGCGCCGGGACCCGACGCTTGCCAAGCGCAACGGCGGACCGCGCGACTGGCCGCCCCTGATGTACGTGACCTACAGCCGCGTCGAGCAGAACAAGGAAGGGGCGGTGGCGGTTGCCAAACTGCTGCTCGAGTTCGGAGCCTCGCCAGACTCCTCCTCCGAGAGCCTAAGTGGCTTCACTGCCCTGACCGGCGCCGTCGGCGAAGGTGAGCGCGGTCCCGTCGCATGCGTTCCGCACCCCTGTGCCGAGGATCTGGTGAAGCTGCTGCTCGATGCCGGCGCCAATCCCAACCAGAGCCAGGCCTTGTACAACGCCATGCTCGGTCAACACTTGGACAAGTGGCTGGCAGTCTTTGTGCAACACGGCCTCAAGGCCGGCGACCCGGCCAACTGGAATCCGGACGAGCAAGAGCCGATCTTCGATTTCCTGCTGTCGCAGGAGGCGTTGCACGGCAAGCTCGAAACGGTTCGTTACCTGCTCGAACACGGCGCCAACCCCAATGCCGTGAGCCGCTACAATCACCACTCCGCCCATGCCATCGCGCGCTTGACCGGGCGAGCTGAAATTGCGCAATTGCTTGAGCGCTTCGGCGCCCGGGTTGAGCCGCTCAGCGTAGCGGACCAATTTCGCGTGGCCTGCCACCAGCACGATCGAAGCCTCGGGAGCGAGCTGCTGCGGCTGCATCCGCAGTTGCTGCAGGATCAGGACCTGTTCTGCGACTGCGCTATGGTGGATGTCGATACCTGCCTGTGGCTCGTGCAACACGGCTACGACATCAACACCCGCAACGGCAGCGGGCAGACCGTGCTGCACAAATACGCGCTGTGGAATAATCCGGGTGGCGTCTCAACGCTGCTGCAGCACGGCGCCGATGCTGATGCCATGGAAAACAACTGGCAGGCGACGCCGCTCGGATTGGCGCTGCACCACCATCACTGGCCCGTAGTCGAAGTACTGCTGCCGATTTCCAACAATCTCCTGGACGTGTGCCGCATGGCTGACGCGCAACGCGCGGCGTTGCTGCTCGGCCATGACGCCTCGCTGTCCCAGCAGCGCACGCCGATGGGGAACACACCGCTGCATGTCGTCAGTCAGGCAAAGCAGGAGGATCCTGACTTCGATGCCAGCATTGCGACCATCGAGCTGCTGTTGAAGCACGGAGCTGACCCGAAGGCACTCAACAAGGAGGGCAAGAACCCGGCCCAGTGGTATCGCCACCTCGGCATGGACGAGCTGGCGGATTTCATGTCGGAGCGATTCGGCGCCGATTGAGTTTCAAAACCCCACGCGCGCGAGCGCGTTCGAAACCCGATTCCTGGTGGCCTCGGACTTCATGGGAAAGGCGCGGAAGAAGTCGGACCGCGTGAGCGCCGGATTGCGAGCACGCACGTTGGCGGCCCACGATGCTGCACGGATCTGATCGCCTCCCAATGCATGCGCGGCGACCGCGATCAGCGCAATCAGCACGTGGGCGCCCGGTGAGCGCGCGGCTCGCTCGGCCCAGTCCGCCGCCTCGGCGTCCTCGCCCATGTCCATGTGGGTAAAGGCGCGGGTACCGAGCATGGCGTAATAAAGCGGATCAAGGGGGCTGAGGCGCATGGCCAGATCGACATGCTGACGGCCTTCGAGGCCCCGTCCCGCCAGGGATTCGGTCCAGGCGCGCGCGTAGATCCCCTGCGCGTAGTTGGGACTGATGGACGTTGCGCGTTCGAGCCACGACAGGCTGCTTTCCAGGTCCCCCTCCAACCAGAAACTTCGACCCATGGTGAAATTGGCAAACGGATCCATCGGGTCGAGCTCGAGGCTCCGAACCGCGAAGCGCCGTGCCAGTGCGATCTCGCCCTCCAGATCGTCCGAGTAGTGCATGAAGGCCGTCTGGAAATGGGCGAAGGACAGACCCGCATGGGCGCGGGCAAAGGTCCGATCCCGGCCTACCGCCTGCTCGAACAGGGCGATGGCAGCAGCATTGTCCTTGCGATTGAAGCGGTACATGTGCTGGAGGCCCAAGTGATAGGACGACCAGGCATCGAGATGTTCGGTCATCGTGAGCCGTGCCAGGGCCGCCTCGTGAAGCGGGATCCGGATTTCGAGGGCCGCGATGATCTGGGCGCGGATTTCCTCGCGGATCTGATGCACATCATCGATCGAGCGCACAAAGCGTTCTGCCCACACTACGCCGCCATCCCGCGTATCGATGAGTTCCGCGGTGACGACCAGACTTGCGCCGGCAATCTCAACCGTACCGGACAGGCAATACCGCACGTCGAGCAGCCGGCCGATCGCACCTTTATCGGTGTCCAACGCGCGCAAGCGGAACGAGGACTCGCGCGCTGTGACGAACAGCCACCGCAGGCGCGACAGCTCGGTGATCAGTTCGTGCGGCAGTGCGTCGGCAATCGCCCCATAAATTCCGGATACTCCGATGGCGCGGAACGGCAGCACCGCGATCGACGGCCGGGAGCCATGGTCAGGCGCCTGAACGGCGGACTTGTCGCCGCCATCGCCTGGAATTTGCGCCCGCGAGACCTTCACGGCCGCTACAAAGCGGAACCCCTGACCATGGATAGTCTTGATACACCGCTGACTCTTGCCGTCATCGCCAAGCGCCTTACGCGCCGACTTGATCCGGCTGGCGACGGCCGCCTCAGAGACGACTCGCCCGTCCCACACCCTCTCGATGATCTCGTCCTTGGATACCAGACGCTCATTGTTTTCGACCAGTAAGGCGAGCAGGGCAAACACCTGGGGCTCGACCGAGCAGACTTCCTCGCCCTCCCTCAGCTCAACCTTGGCCGTATCCAGCTCAAAAGCGCCGAATCGATAAATCATGGGAGCCCAATCTCCAAGCAATCTCCATATGGCCTGCAAGCATGGGCCGTCAACAACATGCTCAACTTCAATCACCAGCGGCGGAGCAGTTCCAGCCGCGGTATAGAAGCATATAGGAGCAATGACATGCCTCTCGTGACCATCGATGTGATTAAAGACGTTTTCACGCCCAAACAGAAGCAGGACCTCATCACCAAGGTTACTGCAGCAATGATCGAGGTCGAAGGCGAGAACATGCGCGGCGTCACCTGGGTTCGCATCAATGAATTTCAAAGTGGCGACTGGGCGATCGGCGGCAAGGCGCTGAAAACCTCAGACGTCCAAGCCCTCGCCGCCGGGAAAGCGGCCTAGCCGCCGATGCATTGGAAACAGTTAGGAAAAGGGGGCGCTCGCTTGAGCCCCCCGCGTAACCTATACTTCCCCCCATGCGAAGCCCCGCGGCCTGCCTGGTTCTGATGTTTGGTTTGGGGGCGGTGCTGACGCCGCTCGCAGCGCTGGCCCAGGAATGGATGACATACACCTATCCTGACC
>FTHH01000550.1_pt1 | contig 10849 bp, 6 predicted proteins | sample 1640901 | NCBI WGS metagenome assembly FTHH01 (sample SAMEA3914788, study PRJEB12502) | metagenome | biome: forest; material: soil | place: Canada | collected 2011-07-03 | depth 0.1 m
CGCCGAACCCAACGCGACCCCGCAGGACTGGATCGCGGTCATTGCGGGCGCCTTGGGCGCGCTGATTGCAACGCTGGATATCTCCATCGTCAACTCCGCCCTGCCGCAGATCCAGGGCGAAATCGGCGCCACCGGCACCGAGGGTACCTGGATCGCCACCGGCTACCTGGTGAGCGAAGTGGTGATGATTCCGCTCACCGCGTGGCTGTCGCGAATGCTGGGCATGCGCACCCTGCTGCTCACCTGCGCAGTCCTGTTCACGGTCTTTTCGGTCATGTGCGGCGCGAGCCACGAGCTGGCGACGATGGTGATCGGTCGGGTGGGCCAGGGCTTCTTCGGTGGCGCGCTGATTCCCACCGCCCAGACCCTGGTGCGCACCCGCCTGCCGCAGCATCAGATACCCATCGGCATGACCATGTTCGGTCTCATCGTGCTGCTGGGTCCGCTGATGGGACCGGTGCTGGGCGGCTGGCTGACTGAAAACGGCAGCTGGCAGTGGTGCTTCTTCATCAACATTCCGGTGGCCGTCGGCCTGGTCAGTCTGCTGCTGATCGGCGTGCCGCATAAGAAGGCCAACATTCATGAACTGGTTGAGGCCGATTGGCTCGGCATCATCGGCATGTCGATCGGTCTGAGCTGTATGACCATTGTGCTGGAGGAAGGTCAGCGCGATCAGTGGTTCGACTCCAGCGTCATCCGCACGCTCTCGGTATTTGCCGTGCTGGGCCTCACCACCCTGGGCATCACGCAATTCACCAGCAAGCGGCCCGTTCTGAAGCTCAAACTGCTCAAGAACTACACCTATGCCAGCGTGATCCTGATCGTGATCACCATCGGCATGGTGTTATACAACATCCTGTACGTGCTGCCGCAGTTCCTGAGCGGCGTCGCCGGCTACAACTCCTTTCAATCGGGCTGGATTCTGGCGCTCTCGGGTCTGCCGGCCTTCGCGCTCATGCCCGTGCTGCCGCGCATTCTGCGATTTGGCAATGTGAAGGTGGTGGTCGGCTTCGGCCTGCTGTGCTTCGCGGCGAGCTGTTTCATTGATATTCACCTTACCGCACAGTCGAGTGGTCGTGACTTCGTCGCCTCGCAGCTGCTGCGCGGTGTCGGCCAGATCTTCTCCTTCATGCCGCTGAATCAGATCTCAGTCGGCGCAGTCAGCCGCGCCGAGACGGCCGATGCCGCCGGTCTTTTCAATATGGCGCGCAATCTCGGCGGCACCATCGGTCTGGCGCTGCTGGGAGTGTTCATCGACCGGCGCACTGAGGTGCACGCCGATGCCATACGTGAGTCGGTGAATGCGAATTCGATCCTGCTCCAGGACCATCTTGCCCAGCAGGGTGCCATTTTCGCGGCGCAGTCCGGTGATGCGGTTCAGGGCCAGAAAATGGCCATCGCCTCCCTGGCAGGCCAGATCCATCAGCAGGCCATGGTCATGACCTTCTCGGACTGCTTCTGGATACTGGGGGTGGGACTGCTGGTGATGATGCCCCTGCTGCTGCTGCTGCGTTCGCCCAAGCCCACCCTCCGACCCGTCATGGAAGCGCACTAGCCCACGGCGCTTTGCGGAAAACCAAACCATGTCATCGTTCAAGAACTCCATTGTGCTCGCCGGCATCACCCTGATCCTCGCCGGCTGCACCGTTGGTCCCGACTATCACGGCGCACCGACAGTCACCCCAGCGGACAAGGCTTTCGTGCGCGCCGATGACAAGGGCGTAAATGCTGAGCCGGCCGCGCATTGGTGGACCGCGCTGGGTGATCCTGAATTGAATCACCTGATCGATGAAACCCTGGCAACCAATCCCGGCGTCGAGGTCGCCCGTGCACGCCTGCGCGAGGCCCGCGCCAGCCTGCGCCAGCAGCGGGCAGCGGGTCTGCCGACCACCAACAGTTCGGCGGCCTATCTGCATACGGCCAACATCAGCTCGCTGCTGGGCGGCGCTTCCGGCGGCTCGGACAGTTCCGGCAGCGGGTCATCGGGCAGCTCGGGGAGTTCCAGCGGTGGCGGTCTGAATCTGTATGTAGTCGGATTCGATGCCACCTGGGAGCTGGATTTCTTTGGTGCCAACCGGCGTGCCGTGGAAGGCGCTTCGGCCAACGTTGAGGCTTCCGCGGCCCACGTGGCGGACGCCATCGTCAGCCTTACCGCCGAAGTCGCCCAGGCCTACATCGAACTGTGCGATGCCCGGCAGCGCCAGGCCCTGACACAGCAGAACATCGACATCGAATCGCATCTGGTGGAGATGATGAAACAGCGCCGCGCGGGCGGCGCGGCGACCGACCTGGACGTGGTGCGGGTTACCAATCAGCTGGACACCACCCGGGCCACGTTGCCGGCGATTCGCGCTGCCATCACCGAACAGTTGAACCGCCTCGCGGCCCTCACCGCGCATGCGCCCGGCGCATTGGATGCCGAGCTTGCGAACGTCGGGCCGGTTCCGCCCCCGCCGGCCAGCACGAATATCGGCGATCCGACCTCACTGCTGCGCCGCAGACCGGACATCCGCATCGCGGAGCGCGAGTTGGCGCAGCACACCGCCGCTGTGGGACAGAGCGTGGCGGCACAATTTCCCAAGGTGGACCTGCTGGGCACGCTCGGCTTTGCCGCCACCCACCCCGAAGACCTGTTCAACAGCGGCAACTTCACCTACCTCGCCGGGCCGGTGCTGCAATGGAGCCCATGGGATTTCGGGCGCAATCGTGCGCGCGTCGCCCAGGCCAATGCCGCGCGCGATGAGGCCGAAGCCAACTATCGGCAGACCGTCCTGAACGCGCTCGCCGATGCCGAAACCGCTCTGGCCCGCTTCGGCCAGCAGCGCGACGCGGTGGCGGACCTGGGTCTGGCCCGGGCGTCGGCCGCAGAGTCCTACCGTCTTACCGAAATCCGCTTTCGGGGCGGCACCGCGGCCACCACCGATGTGCTGGATGCCGACACGCGCCGCAATCAGGCGGATTGGAACTATCAGCAGGCGCTGGCCGAGCTGACCCAGGACTATGTGGCGCTGCAGAAAAGCCTGGGCCTGGGATGGGCTGAACCGTCGAGCTGAGCACGGCGCGCGGGAATTTTTCCCAAGCGTGACTCTCGCCGCGGTCCCCGGCATGATGCGGGACCAAATCACAAGGAGGGAGGGCCCATGACCGTCAAATTCTCATGCTTAGCCGCTGCAGGGGTACTTGGAATCTCGCTGTATGCAGGCGCCGCGTCTGCCGCGGATTACGCTGTAGTGAATCTGAGCACCGATGTTGACCAGCCGGTCGACGTGGTTTGGAAGAAGATCGGCGGCTACTGCGATATTCAGGCGTGGCTGAAAGCTCCGTGCTCCCTGACCTCAGGCAGCGGCGAGGTCGGCACGGTGCGTCACCTGGCCTTCGGCGCCAACGGTGTGGATGAAGTCATGGTGGCCAAGACCGCCCACTCCTATACCTACACCCAGCCGACCACGACCATCCTCTACCACGGCACCCTCGAAGTGGTTGCCAATGGCAAGGGTAAATCCAAGATCCTGTACAACCTGATCTGGGACCTGACGGCGGATGGCACCGATGAGGCGAAGGCGAAGGATCGCGATGGGCGCGCCAAGCGATTTACGGAAGCCCTGGCCAGCATGAAGGCCATCGCCGAAGGCAAGTAACCCCCGGTCGGTACCTCACCGCCGGTGTGCTGCGCCGGCAGTGAGGTTCTCGCGGCGCTCCTGCTCCGCCGCACGCCCGGCCGCCGCCCCGTACCGGGCCCGGCATGTGAACCAGTTCTCGATTCCCCGACCGCGCCGCGCCGCCGCCGCCGCCGAACCGCGGATAGCGGACCTGTGGCACACGCCGGAAAAACGTAGCTTGTAACGTAGGTGCTGCCTTGGAAAAGCGGCCCCGTAGTACGGCACATGACGATCGAAAAAGGCGCACGCAGAGTCATACTGGTCGTCGATGACGATTCGGTATTTTCCCTGCTTGCCAGCGAAACGCTGCAGCAGGCGGGCTACGTCGCGCGAGTCGCCGGCAGCGGCCGTGAAGCGCTGGCGATGGCCGCGGCGCACAAGCCGGATCTGATTCTGCTGGATGTCGAGTTGCCGGACGCGAATGGTTTCGACTTGTGCAGGACCATACGAACCGCGCCCGGCGGGGCCGACATCCCCATCGTCATGGTCACCGGTCACAACGACACGGAGTCCATCGAACGGGCCTTCATGGTGGGGGCAACGGACTTCATCCTCAAACCCGTCCTTTGGCAGATCCTGCCGCAGCGCGTCGAGTTCATTCTGCGGGCCCAGGACAATCTGCGCTCCCTGCAAATCAGTGAACAGAAGAACCGCACCCTGCTGCAGGCATTGCCGGACACGCTCTACATCGTGGATGCCAAGGGCGTACTGCTGGAGCACATAACGGGCGAGGAGCGTGCCGCCGACTCAAGTCTGGTCGGCCGGAGTCTGGAAGATGTGATGCCCGCCGATGCGGCCCGTGCTGCACGGCGCTCGATGACCGCGCCCGTAGACCTCAAGAGCGTCACAACCTGCGACTTCGAAGTCGGACAGGGGCCCGACCGGCGTTGCTATGAAACCCGGCTGCGACCCCAGGCGGATGGCAACCTGTTGGTCATCACGCGGGACATTACCGAGCGGCGCAAGGCCGAGTCACGCATCAAATACCTGGCCTATTTCGACACCCTCACCGGTTTGCCGAACCGTCAGTTGCTGGTGCGCGAGATGAGCCGCGCCATCCAGGCCGCCAAGCACTCCGGCACGATGATCGCGCTGCTGTATCTGGATCTCGACCGCTTCAAGCGGATTAACGACAACCTCGGACACTCCGTCGGAGATGCGCTCCTCAAGGCGGTCGGTCACCGTCTGCACCAGACGATCCGACCGAGCGATCTTGTTGCGCCCGTGAAGGGCAGCAATCCGGCGGGTCGCGGCAGCGTGGCTCGACTCGGCGGCGACGAGTTCGTGGTGGTGGTCGGCGGACTCACCGACGAAGGCCAGGCCACCGTCGTGGCAGATCGCATTCGGGACGCGCTGAGTGAGCCGTTTGAGTGCGGCGGTCACCGCTTTGTGGTCACGCCCAGCATCGGCATTGCGTTGTACCCCAAGGACGGCGCCGACATCGAAGACCTGCTCGTCAAGGCTGACATGGCCATGTACAAGGCCAAGGACCAGGGACGCAACGGTCACGCCTTCTACGGCGAATCAATGGCGATCCGCTCACTGTCCCGTCTGGAACTGGAAAATGACTTGCGACGCGCCTTTGATGCCGGCGACTTCCAGATTCATTACCAGCCCAAGGTCGACCTGGCGACGGGTCGTGTGGTCGGGGTGGAGGCGCTGCTGCGCTGGCACCACGCCACGCGCGGCTGGATGTCCCCGGAGTCCTTCATCCCGGTCGCCGAGGAATGCGGCCTGATCGTCGCCCTGGGCGAATGGGTGCTGCGCGAGACGTGCCGGCAGCTGCAACGCTGGGCCGGGACCGACCTCGGTCATCTGACGATTGCGGTCAATGTCTCGGTTCAGCAGTTCGCGCGCGAGGATTTCGTGGAGTCGGTGTTGAGCACGCTGGGGCAATTCAATGTGCAGCCGCAGCTGTTGGAATTGGAAATCACCGAGAGCCTGTTGCTGCGGAATGTGGATGACACGACTTCATGCATGAAGCGCTTCCGCGCCGCGGGACTGACACTCTCAATTGATGATTTTGGTACCGGCTATTCCTCGCTGGGCTACCTGCGCAGCTTTCCGGTGGATGCCCTGAAGATCGACCGGTCATTCGTCAAGGACCTCAATGCCAAAGGCGACGGTGGCGCGATCTGCGCCGCCATCATCGCCCTCGCCCGTGAATTGCGGCTTCGGGTCATCGCCGAGGGCGTGGAGAATCTCGACCAGGTTGAATTCCTGCGCGCCCATCGCTGCGACCAGGTGCAGGGTTACCTGATGAGCGCTCCGCTGCCGATCGCGGAGCTGGAAAGTCTGTTGCGCGCCGCCCCGGATGGCACGCGTCTGTATCATGCCCCCATCGGTGCCAGCCCGGGCCGCGCCCTGAGCCTGGTCGTGGCCAATAGCCCGTGATCCGCTGGATCCAGCGGCTGTCCCTGCCGGCGAAGTTGCGCCTCACCACGCTGTACGTGGCGGGGGCGGCGCTCCTCGTGGCCGCGACGCTGTACCTGGTGGCCGACCTGTGGAGCCTGCGCGTGCAGGCGCATGCGGATCTGGACCAGTTGTATGCGCAGCTGCTGCGCAATCTGCGCCTCATGGGCATGGCGCTGCTGCTGGCAGCGGTGGTGGCGATTCTCCTCACTGCGCGCGTGCTGCGCCTGATCTGCGTCCCGGTCAACGAGCTGCTCGAAGTGGCACGCCATGTGCGCACCGGCAAGTTCACCGTGCGGGCCCGCAAGCGCAGTGCAGACGGGCTTGGCGCCCTGGCGGACAGCTTCAACGCGCTGCTGGGCGAGCTTGAGCGACGGGACCTGAGCCTGCGCATGTACCAGAACGATCTGGAGAAGTTGGTTCTGGAACGCACCGCGCACCTGGACGCGGCCGTCACCGCCGGGCGGGAAGCGGTGGAGCGCGCGGAGGCCGCCAGTCGCGCCAAGAGCGAATTCCTGGCGCGCATGAGCCATGAAATCCGAACTCCGATGAACGCGGTATTGGGCATGGCGGAGTTGCTGCGGATCTCAAAGGCTTTGGATGAGCGCCAGCGTCGCTACGCCGTGACCATTCACCAGTCCGGCTCCGCCCTGCTGGCCATCATCGACGACATTCTCGACTTCTCAAAGATGGAGGTGGGCAAGCTGAAGCTCGACTCAGTTGCCTTCAGCATTCGCGATGTGGTCGAAGATGTGGTCGAAACCCTGGCGGAACGGGCGCACAGCAAGGGTCTGGAACTGATCTGCGACATTCCGCCGCAATCGGACATGGCAATCCTGGGTGATGCCAAGCGGCTGCGTCAGATTCTGATCAACCTGGTCGGCAACGCCGTTAAATTCACCGAACGCGGCGAAGTGCGCGTAGCCGTGCTGCGTTCGCCGGACGATTTCCTGCATGCGTCCATGACCATCGAGGTGATCGACACCGGCATCGGAATCCGACCCGAGAACTGCGCCACCATTTTCGAGTCTTTTGTCCAGGAAGATCCGTCCACCACGCGCCAGTACGGTGGCACCGGCCTGGGGCTGGCCATCTCCAAACAATTGGTCGAGTTGATGGGCGGTACCATCGGGGTCACAAGCGTGCCCGGCAAGGGCTCGAGATTCTATTTTTCCCTGGCCCTCACTCCCGATCCGGCCGCCGGCCGCAGCGACCCTGCCTCCCCCTTGAGCGGTACGCGAATCCTGTTGGCAGACCACAACCCCAATCACCGCCGAGTCCTGCGTCAGCATCTGGAAAAATGGAACGCCAAGGTCACCGAGGCGCCCTCCGGCCGCCAGGCCATCGAAATCATGAAATCCTCCTTCGGCGGACAGATTGACGCGTTCGTGCTGGATTCCCAGATGCCGGATCATGACGGCGTCGAAGTACTCGCTCAGGCGCGCAGGCGCCCCGAATTTGCCAATACCCCGGCGCTGCTGATTGGTCCGATTGCCGTGACCGGCCCGGCGGAAGATGGCGCGGGTCGCAGGGTAGCCTGGCTCAGCAAGCCGGTACGCCAGTCACTGTTGCACGACACGCTGGTGGGATTGGTGGCCAATGACCTGAACGTCACGCGTCGGATGCAGGTCATCTCAGTACAGGAATCCGCGCAAGCTCAAAAGGTCAGGCGCGCGCCCATCATCATCCCACGGCTGCTGCTGGTCGAGGACAACCCCGTGAACCAGGAGGTCGCGCTCGCCATTCTCAGTGAGCTGGGCCTGCAGGCGGACTGCGCCGGCGACGGCGAGCAGGCCCTCGAGAAACTCGCTGTCGTTCGCTACGACGTGGTGTTGATGGATTGCCATATGCCCAAGCTCGATGGCTATGCAACGACCCGGCGGCTGCGCGAACTTGAGACATTGTCCGGGCAGGCACGCACCACCGTCATCGCCCTGACGGCCAACGCGCTCAGCGGCGACGCTGAACTGTGTATGGCGGCAGGAATGGACGGCTACCTGAGCAAGCCATTCTCGGTGGATGAGCTGTACGCGACGCTCAAACCGTATGCGCGGCCGGGCAGCGACGCTGCGCAGGCGCCCGGCCAGGCAGCCTCCGCGCTGGATGAACAGGCCCTGCAACACATCCGGTCGCTGGCGCAACCGGGCGGTCCGGATTTATTGACCCGAGTCGTGGACTTGTATATCGCCCACTCGCGCACGCTCATCGACTCACTGCGCGATTCGATTGGTCGTGCTGACGCGGAAGGTGTGCTCCAGGCCGCGCATTCCCTGAAGTCCAGCAGCGCCAATGTGGGCGCCCGCGGACTGGCCGAACTGTGCGCCGCACTGGAGCGCGGCGCGAAAGCAGGAAAAATGCCCGCCTGCGTCGCCCTGCTGGACGAGCTGGTGGCGGAGCACAATCGCGTGCTGCGCGCGTTGAACGCCCAGTCCGCAGCGGCCTGAGATCTCGCCGCGGACCATCAGTCCTTGTTGAGCTTCTCGAACATCTTCTGGCGCCCGGCGTTGCTGGTAATGACGCGCAGCTTGAACAGCCAATGACCGTTGACCTTCACCAGGTCATCGCGTTCGGTGCCCTGTTCAACAAACACCGGCGGGCCTTCGATATTTGCCGAATTGATTCCCGTCCACAGCGTCTCCGCCTTGGCCGTGTTGCCGTTGACCACCACTACGACGTTGGTCAGCAGCATGCGAAATGTTCCGGGTCGCTTTGGAGTGCCCGCCCCAATCTTCTTATAGACGTCCTTGATCGCCGCTTCGCCCTGCCCTTTCAGGCCGTTCACATCGATGGTGCCGTCGGGCAGATAGTAGGCCCCGAAATCACTCTCACCCTTGCCCAGATGGGCGTAGTAGTCCGCGAGCATGTCCTGGATCTGCTGCTTGTCGAGCAGTGTCTGCAGGGTAGTCGCCGGCTGTTCCGCGAGCGCAGATTGCATCGGGACCATCGAAACGAGCAGGGTCGTGGCAAGTACAATGCCGGCGACAGCGCCGCTGACCCGCAGGTGATTCTCAGGATGCTTCATATCCGGTCCCCTTCGTTGAGTAATTGAATCAGGCAGCCTGTGCCACTGCCCTGACGGCAAATCGCGGATTGGTCTCGCGCAGCCCCAGCGCCAGCGCTGCGGCAACCAGCGGTATCACGGCCTGTATCAGCAACGGCGTTGCCAGGGTGGAAAGATCTGCCAGCTTGCCGGCGATGAGCGGACTTAAGGCGCCGCCACCGATCTCGCCAACGCCGATCACCAGCCCCATAGCGGTGGCCGCGCGCCTGGCGGAAATGGTTTCGGCGGGCACCACACCCATGAACAGCGGGAAGGACCCCGCCCCAATCCAGCTTATCGCCATCAGCGCCGTCATCAGCGTCACAGAACCGTGCATCGTCAGGGCCGCGACCGGGCACAGCGCCATCAGCGCGCAAAATGCAATCATGATGGGCCGGCGACCAAACCGGTCTGACAGCCACGGAACCAGTGCGCCGCCGATCGCCGGACAGAAACCGAGCACGGCCATGACATGTGACATCACCGTATTCGATTGGCCTAATGACTCAGTGAGGTAGCGCGGCAGGAAGATGGACCCGATGACCAAGGAGCCCACCATCAGCACGCTGATGCCGCAACACAGCGCGATATTGCGAGTGGAAATCATGGCCCAGATCGAGTCGGTCGACGCCCTGGTGGCCTGTGCCGCAGGCTCGGCGGCCCGGGGCGGCTCGTCCACCAGCCACCAGATCAGCAGCGCCAGGATCAGGCCCGGTACCGCGGACAGGTAGAACGCGGCGTGCCAGGAATAGGCCTCGGCCAGTGCCACCAGCACGATGGGCGCCAGCACCGTGCCGAACACCGAACCGAAAACATTTTGGATGATGCCGGCATTCAGGCCGCGACGCTGTTGAGCGGTGACTGCCAGCAGTATTGCGAGGCAGATCGGCAGGAATGGACCTTCGACAGTGCCCATCACCAGACGGGCCGCGAACAGTGTCCAGAAGGAGGTGGCGAGTCCGGAGAGCACCGAGCACAGGGAGAACACCACGATGGCGGCCAGCAGGAAGGGTTTGCGGGCGCCCAAGCGGTCGGACCATAAGCCGATCAGATAGGCGCCGATGGCCCAGGTCAATGCCAACGCCGCGGGCAGCGCCGACAATTCGAAATTGGTGAGATGCAGCTCCTTGACGATATACGGCGACAGGAAGGTGATGGACATCCGGTCCCAGTACGCAAGCCCCCATGCCAGGCCCAGCAGCAACAGGGTGAGACCTTCCACGCCCAGCGAGTGTTTCCCCTGCAGTTCCGATGAGCGTTGTGGCATATCGATCTCCCCTCTTAAAAGGCGCGACGCAGGCAATTGCTCGTCGCGCATGATAGAGCATGTGCGCGGGCGGGAGCGTAGCTTTACAATTCCGGCAGCGCGCGTGCCAGAATTCACTTTCCGATGGCCAACAGCCAGGAGATCGCTGTGCACAAAATTGAGCTTTCCGCCGACGTGGTGAAGATGATCCAGGCGCAGCGCGGGACGCTGCATCCGTACCAGCGGCTGGACCTGCGGCGCACGGCTCACATCATTGTGGATCTGCAGAACGGCTTCATGGAGCCCGGTGCGCCGGTCGAGGTGCCCGTCGCACGCGAGATCGTTCCGAACGTCAACCTGATCAGCGCCGCCATGCGCGCCTATGGCGGCAGGAATTTCTTCCTGCGCATGACAGTGGATGCGGATTCGCGCGCCAGCTGGTCCAACTGGTTCGCGCATCTGCACAGCCGCGACAGCGGCACGGCATTGACG
>FTHH01000148.1_pt1 | contig 10838 bp, 9 predicted proteins | sample 1640901 | NCBI WGS metagenome assembly FTHH01 (sample SAMEA3914788, study PRJEB12502) | metagenome | biome: forest; material: soil | place: Canada | collected 2011-07-03 | depth 0.1 m
CATTCCGCTTTTGATAGCTGCGCGATACATCCTGAAGGGTGCTTCCTCATGAACGCATTGGGAATACTGCAATAACCGGACCGAAGGTACCGGTGCGGGTCTACTGATTCCGAGAATCTGTCACGCCGCTGACGCCGTCGATGTTAACTGCATCACGTTCTGTCATGCATTCTGGAAAGTGCCTGAATACCCGGATAATCGTAGCGGTAGACGCCGCGCCGACCGGACTGCAGGGCACCCAGCATGGCCGCCGCGACCTGGGAGGCGCCCACCGCCCGCCGGCCCTCGCGCGCACCAAACTGTAGCGGGCGCGACACCAGGGCGGCCGCCATTGATGCAAAGTGTGACACGCCGGAACCGCGTCGCACCCCCAGCAGCGGTCCCGGCAGCATCAAGTCAAGCGAGTCAAAACCCAGCGTGAGCAGGCCATCCAGGGTCTCACCCTGGACTCGCGCGGCGATATTGCGCGACCCGGAATTGGCTGTCTGACACGACAGCATGACAAAGCGCCGCGCGCCGGCCGCCTTGGAAGCGCGCGCAAAGGCCAGTACGTTCAACTGCACGGCCTCACGAAACGCCGCTTCGGATCCCGTCTCTTTATATGACGCGCCCAGACAGCACAGCGCGGCATCGCAGGCCTGCCCCTTGAGTTGTGCCTCAAGTTGAGCAAACGGCACGATCCGGTTCGCCAGCCGCTGGTATTCGCGACCCAGCGGGCGCCGGGTTACCGCAATGACGCGCCCGTACTCGGGCAGCTGGAGCAGGCCTTCCAGAACCTGCGACCCAACCATGCCGCTGGCGCCCGCCAGCCAGGTAATTTTCCCCGTGTTTTCAGCCACGCGGCCAAGTTTAGCATTCCGGAATGACGGCCGGCGTTGCGGCCAGCTCGCGGGCGCTCGCTGCCAACATCAGGTATTCGCGCGTTTGCGGATCATCCAGCGCAGCCGTCAGGCCGGTGATCACCCGGCGCATGGACTGCGGCCGGTGGCGGGGATTTTTGGCCAGCAAGGAATGCACCAGGCCCAGCAATCGCGCCGGCGTCAGATGCACCGGCTCGATGATCGGCACCGGGTCGTGCAGCACCCGCTGCACATTGAAATCCGGAAAATACGGCGGGGTACCGGTCAGCAGCTCGAAGGCCAGCGCCCCCAATCCATACAGATCATCGCTCGGCGTGGGCGGCAGGCCCTTCAGCAGTTGGGGACTTGCCGAGGACGGCGACCAGCCGGTGCAAGCCTGGTCAATCGGGGTGCCCTCCTGCGCCCAGCCGGCCACTCCAAAGTCCGCCAGCTGCACCAGTCCCCGGTCATCGAACAGCACATTCGCCGGCTTCAGGTCGCGGTGAACCACGCCCCGTGCGTGCGCATGTTCCAGCGCCTGCGCCAGATCGATCAGGACCGGTACGATTTCCAGGAACGGGGCGCCGCGCAATCTGCGCAGGTCGCCACCCGCGGCCAGTTTCATCGGCAGGACGGCCAGCTCCCCATCGCACAACGGCGCATAGGTTTTGAGAATCAACGGGTGATCCAGCTCGCTCACCACCCGGTGCTCACGCTGCAGCAGCTCCAAGGGATCCCGTCCCGGTGCAAACGTCCTGCACAGAATCTTCAGTGCGACCGATTCCGAATTCTGTTCATCGAACGCCCGCCACACTTCGCCCTGTCCGCCATTGCCGAGTTTTTCGGCAAGCGTGTAACGCTCAGCAATACGCAGCTGCGGGGCTATGCGTCGATTCATTCAAACCATTCTACGCAATCCCCCGTGCGGTACGACACGCGGGCGCGGCGTCGCTGAACGGCGACGTCAGCAGTGAGGGTACGGCACTGCGTGTCCACCGCCGTGTCCACTGGCTGTCCGCGCGCACCTCGTGTTCTGACCCGCTCGCGGCCGTTAACCCCGCCGACATGACGGACCTGCCCGGACGGCCTTAAACTGCTGATTTACCTAGCCAGGAAGTCAGCGATGTCGTACCGCATCTTCGCCGTTGCCCGCGCTTTGACTCTGACGTTGGTCCTGCCTGTCACGTTGGCGCCCCAGCTGGCGCTCGGCGCGCCCACCGCCGACCAGGCCTATGAGCGGGTGGCACAGCGCTATATGAATGAGGCGCTGGCGCTGGATCCGGTCGATGCCACCCAGCTGGGCGATCATCGCTTCGACAGCCTGACCAACGATGAAAGCCCGGCGGGCCGTGCGCGTGTGGTCGCTGTGTCCCGCAGCCTGCTGGCGGACCTGGATAAGGTCGACACCGCGCAGCTGTCGCGGGCCAAGCAGGTCGACGCACACCTGCTGCACCATGCGCTCGAATACACCATCTGGCAGATCGAGACCTTCCGGGACTGGCGCTGGGATCCGCTCACCTATACCAGCCTCGCGGGCAATGCCATCTACCTGCTGCTGGCGCGCGATTTCGCGCCGCTGCCGATTCGCATGGGGCAGGTCACCGCACGGTTGCAGGCGTGGCCGCGCCTGTTCGAGCAGGAACGTACCGCGCTGGAACCGGGGAAAGTACCACTCATCAATGCCCAGACTGCCATTTCCCAGAACGCCGGCCTGACCGAACTCATCGATCAGGTCGTGGTACCGGAACTGAAGAATCTTGCGCCGGACCAGCAGGCTAAGGTGAATCAGGCGATAGCGCGCGCGCGCAGCGCCGTGACCGAACAGCAGACCTGGCTGCAGAAGACCCTGCTGCCGCAGGCCAAGGGTGAATTCCGCATCGGCGCGCAGCGTTACGATGAGAAATTGCGATTCGAGTTGGATTCGCCGCTGTCGCGCCAGGAGATTCGCACGCGCGCCGCAGCGGCCATCGCGACCAAGCGCATACAAATGTACGACATCGCCCGCCAGGTCCTCACCGGCCGACCCGGCGCGCCGGCGCTGCCTGAGAAGCCCAGTGCCAATCAGCAGCAATCCGCCATTGCGGCCGCCCTGGAGCTGGCCTATGCGCAACATCCCCCCCGCGATCAGGTCGTCGCGGCGGCCCGCACCGCACTCGCGCAGGCCACCGCCTTCGTCAAGGCGAAGGATCTGATCACCGTGTATCCGGATCCCCTGGACGTGATCATCATGCCGGCATTTCAGCAGGGAGTTGCCCTGGCCTACTGCGATGCGCCGGGCCCGCTGGCCCGCGGCCAGAAAACCTACTTCGCCGTCTCGCCCATCCCGGCGGACTGGACCGACGCCCAGGTGCGCTCCTACCTGCGCGAATACAATACGCGTGCCATCAATGAACTGACCATTCATGAGGCCATGCCCGGCCACTACGTGCAGCTCGCCCACGCCAACCGCTATCGCTCGCCCATCCGCGCCGTGATGCAGTCGAATGCCTTCGTGGAAGGTTGGGCCATGTATGGTGAGCAGCTGATGAGCGAACAGGGCTACATGGACAACGACCCGCTGATGCGGCTCGTGCATCTGAAGTGGGATCTGCGCGCCACAGCCAACGCCATCCTGGATCAGGCCGTGCACGTGGACGGCATGACCCGCGACCAGGCCATGCACATGCTGATGCACGACACCTTCCAGGAAGAGCGCGAGGCGGCCGCGAAGTGGGTGCGGGTCCAGGTCACCTCGACCCAGCTGGCGACCTACTTTGTGGGCTTCCAGGAACACCTGGCGCTGCGCGAGGAGGCCCGGCAGCGCTGGGGTGCCGCCTTCAGTCTGAAGCGTTACCACGATACCGAGCTGGCCTTCGGTTCCCCGCCGGTACGCTACGTTCGGGAGCTGATGTTCGGCCTGCCCATCGGGTAAGCGGCAATCGCGATGAACACCGTCAGCGAAGATGATCGGACTTGGGGTTCCCTGGCGCATCTGTCGGCGCTGTGCGGCATGGTGGTGCCGTTCGGCAGCCTGCTGGCCCCGTTGATCATCTGGCGCACCCGCGGACAGCGCACGCCCTTCGTCGGCGATCAGGCGCTGGAGGCGCTGAACTTCAATATCAGCGTCGCCCTCGCGTTCCTCGCCTGCCTCGCGCTGGCCTGGCTGCTCATCGGCATCCTGATGATCTTCGCGCTGGTCATCTACTGGATCGTCATGACGGTGATGGCCACCGCCAAGGCCGGCGAAGGTGAGGCCTACCGGTATCCGTTCGCGCTGCGCCTGGTCAGGTGAGACTCAGGCGCCCAGGAACATCTTGTACGCGGCATTCGCGGTCTCTTCATTATAAGGATAGTGCAGCGCGTTCAGATGCTGGGTGAATTCCGCCCGCTCGGACTTGGGCACCTGGATACCCGCCAGCACCTTGCCATTGTCCGATCCATGATTGCGGTAGTGAAACATGGTGATGTTCCAGCGGGTGCCCACCGCCTGCAGGAACTTCAACAGCGCGCCCGGCCGTTCCGGGAATTCAAAGCGGAAGATGACTTCGTCGACGAGTTCGCGGGCATGACCGCCGATCATGAAGCGCACGTGCTCCTTGGCCAGTTCGCTGTCGCTCATGTCATGCACCTGGTAGCCGGCCTCACGCAGCTGCTGGAGCACCGCCTCCTTGTCCGCCCGCCCGTTGATCAGGCTGAAGCCGGCGAAGATGTGGGCCCGCGCCGTGCTGTCATACCGGTAATTGAATTCCGTGACACTGCGTGATCCCAGTGCTTCGCAGAAGTGCAGGAAGCTGCCCGGCTGCTCCGGAATCTCCACGGCCAGCAGCGCTTCGCGCTCACCGCCCAGGCTGGCGCGCTCGGCGATATGCCGCAGCCGATCGAAGTTCACATTGGCGCCGCTGTTGATGGCGACCAACCGCTTGTCGCGCCAGCCGTCCCGGGCGACTACTTTGCGAATGCCCGCAACGGCCAGGGCGCCCGAGGGTTCAACGATGGTGCGGGTGTCCTCGAAAATGTCCTGGATCGCGGCGCACATTTCGTCGGTGTTCACCAGCACGATCTCATCGACGAACTGGCGGGCGAGCGCAAAGGTTTCCTCGCCCACGCGTTTGACGGCCACGCCGTCGGCAAAGAGCCCGACCCGGTCCAGGATTACGCGCCGGCCTGCCTGCAATGACTCAAACATGGCATTCGCATCAGTGGGTTCCACTCCGACAATGCGCACCCGCGGATACAGGGACTTGATGTAGACGGAAATGCCGGCGATGAGTCCCCCACCCCCGACCGGCACGAACACCGCATCGATGTCACCGCCGCACTGCCGCAGGATCTCGACCGCGATGGTGCCCTGCCCGGCGATGACATCGGGATCATCAAAGGCGTGCACATAGAGCAGATTGCGCTCGCGAACCAGGTGCTGGGCCCGATCGAAGGCCGCGTCGTAGTCATCCCCATGCAGGACGACCTCGCCCCCCAGATCCATGACCGCCTGCACTTTGATCTGCGGGGTGGTCTGCGGCATGACAATGGTCGCAGGCACTCCCCGGCGCTGGGCGGCGAGCGCCACACCCTGTGCGTGGTTGCCGGCCGATGCGCAGATCACGCCGCGTTTGGCGGCCGATTCGGACAGATGCGCCACTTTGTTATAGGCGCCACGCAACTTGAAGGAAAAGACCGACTGCAGGTCTTCGCGCTTGAGCAGGACCTGATTTCCCAGGCGACGCGACAGGCGCGGGGCCGCCTCCAGCGGGGTTTCGATGGCCACGTCGTAGACACGGGCCTTGAGGATGCGTTCGACGTAGGGGTGGGTCATGGTCTGGTTCTTGAAACGATCAGCCTGCGGCAGCTTAGCGATTCCGGGCAAGCATGGCCAATCACTTCGGCTCGCCCGCGCGCGCTATCGCTCAACTGTAGCAATTGCCCTGTATTCTCGCAGCGGATTCCTGCTCTTGAAATAAGTAGCGCTGCGAGTGAGCACCGCAAGTCAAAGCATGCAGCCGTCACGCAACCAGCCCTGTACCTGCGGCAGCGGATTGAAATTCAAGAATTGCTGTGGGCAACTCCCCGGCGGTTCGGCCGAAGCCCGTTTTCCGATCCCATACGCTGGGCATGTGCTGCCCTATGAAGCCTGCGGCCTGGAGCGCTTTGCGCCCGCGCCGGCCGGCAGGATTTTGCAGCTGCTGCGCAGGGGAAATCTGCCGCAGGCTGAAATCATTGCGCGCCAGAATTTTCCGGAACCCGCGTCAGACCCGGTGTTCCTGAACTTCCATGCCTGGGTAGCCTCGGCGATCGGCCTCTCGAGGGCGGCCGAACTTGCATTTTCGCAGGCCGCCGCGCTTGCGCCCGAGTGGCATCTGCCGGTCGCAAATCTGGAACGCATGCGCCGCAGCGGTGCCGCCGAATCGGCCGCCGGGAACGGCAAGCCTGCGGCCGGGCGCTTTTTGCTGATCAAGGCCTGGGGCTACGGCTTCTGGGCCGATATCAGCCACGTCCTGGGTCAACTGCTGATGGCGGAATTGACCCAACGTGTGCCGATCATTCACTGGGGCCGGAACAGTCTGTTCTGGGACGGGCAGAGCGCCAACGCATTTGAGGCGTTTTTCGAGCCGGCATCGGCGCTGTCCATTGCGGATCTCGTTCGCGGCGAGCTCAGCATCTGGCCGCCCAAGTGGAACCGGGAAAATCTGGATGCCGGCGAGAACAACAAGTGGCAGGGCAGTTATTCGCGCGTCGCCGGCTTGTATCTGCTGGGGCGCCCCGAGTCGCTGCTGGTCAGCGACTTTTACACTCCGATTATCGACCTCCTGCCCTGGGTACCGAGTTCCAGCCCGCTGCATGGCCAGGACGCCCCGGAGCTGTACTCGTACCTGGCCCGCAAATACCTGCACCCGCGGGCCGATGTCTTAAACCAGGTCAATACGTTCTACGACTCCAGCCTGGCGGGCGGGGAGTTCATCGCGGTACACATGCGCGGATCGGACAAGGCCATGGAACTGCTGAACCTGGAGGCCGTCAACCGGGAGTATCGGGAAGTCATCGAGCAACAACGGCGCAGGACGGGAATACGGCGCATCTTTCTCATGACCGACGATGCGCGGCTGCACGAACGCTTTCTCGACTGGTACGGCGACGACTTTGTGTCCACCAGTTGCCACCGGACTCAGGGCGCTACCGGTGTTCATTACCAGCCGGGCCTCAATCGTCGGCAAATCGGCCAGGAAGTCATGGCGGATGTATACCTGGCGATTCGTGGCAGGGCCTTCGTCGGCAATGGCTGCTCGAACCCCTCTCTGGCTGCAAGTTATCTCGGCCCGTGGCAGGGCGAGGACCTCGCGATGTTCGGGCCACGAATTGACGAGGTGCCCAATCTCCTCATCCACGAGTGGTAGCGGGCGAGCTTGCAAGCTGCTCGGGCCGCTGACATACCGATGCAATCTGCCATGCAGAAAATGGCCGACCGCGACGGCATTCTTTGAGTTGGACAGCAACATGGGCGCGCCCCGCAGACGTTTTTCCCTCGACACTTACGATCCGGCGAGCTACGACGGCAACTTCTGTTTGAAACCGCCGCTGCTGCTGTGGCTTGCAATCCTGTTCCTGGCGCGCGCATGGGTCCTGCCGTTGCTGGGCGGTCTCACCTCCCTGACAGGATCGGCGGACCTGGCCTCGCTGACCCGCACTCAGACCAATCCCTATGCGTTCGTTCCGGCCATCGCCGCCATCCTGGTGCTTGCGGCGTGGATTCGTCGCGTGCCCGCGGCATCACGTGTTCCGAGATTCATCTGGGCTCATGGGCGACTGATCCTGGCGCTGTCGGCACTGGGAGACTTGATACCGCTGGTATTGAATCTGGTGGCCGGCCGCATGGAGGATTCCGATTCTGCAACCCCGCAGTTGGTGATTACGGCACTGGATGTATTCTTTCTGATCTACGTTCTGGCCTCGCGGCAGGTACGTGATGCATTCAATGATTTCCCAATGCGGGAGGCGTGAGCGCGGCAGCGACTAGGCGCCATCGCGTTCACAGCCCGAAACGCTCGCTCAAGTCCGCCGCAACACGCCGCAGGGGTTCATCCCAGGCCGCAGGCCGCGATTGTCGATACAGGCGTGCCGTCGGATACCAGGGACTGTCATCCCGATGCAACAGCCACCGCCAGTCCGGTGCGAAAGGCAGGAGCACCCAGACCGGCCGGCCCAGAGCGCCGGCGAGGTGTGCGACGCTGGAATCGATGCTCACCACCAGATCCACGCACGCGCAGATGGCCGCCGTCTCGCGAAAGTCGTTGAGATCCGCAGCCACATCCAGCAGCCAGGGATTCTGCTCCAGCGCCGCGCGGTCGCGCTGACGAACCTCCTTCTGCAAACTGATGTAGTCGCACCCGGACGGCAGGTGGGGCAGTAGCTGCGCAAGACTCATGCTACGGTTGTGGTCGTTTGGATGCACGACTCCGCCGCTCCATGCGAGCGCCACGCGCGCTCGCCTGGTGGGGCGCCCTGAGAGCCGCCTTTGCCACGACGCGACGCGTTCCGGCTCGGCGAACAGGTACGGCACCGTCGCCGGTATGGAATGCAGCTCAGTGTTGAAAGCCAAAGGCAGCGACAAGAGCGGGCTCCAGCAATCGAAGGCAGGCGACGGCTGGCCACGCTCGATGAGCTGCGCAGCACCCGGAAGAGTTTGCAGCAGACCCAGCAGCGGCGCATGGATTTCCAGAATCACCTTCGCACCGGCCGCAGCCAGCAAGGGAACATAGCGGCAGAATTGCAGGGCATCCCCCAGGCCCTGTTCGCGATGAACAAAGAGGGTCTGGTCCCGGAGCGGCTCACCGCCATGCCAACGCGGCTGCGGAAAACTGCGCCGCTCCTGCCAGGTCAACGTGTGCTGGGCCTGCCAGCGCCACTCGTAGTCGGCCCATCCCGCGGGCAGGTCACCCTTGAGCAGGTGCACGAAGGCGCGGTTCGTGTGCCCTAGGGCATTTTCCGGTTGCAGGGATACGGCCCGATTCAGGCTGTCGAGCGCGGCATCCAGCGCGCCGATGACGCGCAATTGATTGCCGCGATTGCACCAGGCCTCGAGATTCGACGGCGCGAGTGCCACCGCCCGGTCGTAGCTGGCGAGGGCTTCCGGGCTGCGGTGCAAGGCTGCCAGAGTATTGCCGCGATTGATCAGTGCCGGAACATGGCCGCCATCCAGCGCCGCAGCCCGATCAAAGCTGGCGAGGGCCTCCTCCATGCGCTGCAGGTCCTTGAGAACATTGCCCCGCGCGTACCAGGCGTCGACGCTTCGCGACTCGAGCGCGACGGCCCGATCAAGACTGGTCAACGCCCCTTCGGGACGTCCGCAACTGGCGAGCGTGCAGCCGAGATTGAAATGTGCGGGCGAGGAATTCGGGCACAACGCAATCACTGTTTCGAAGCACAAAGCGGCGGCGTCGAACTTCCCCAATTCGCTCAGGGCCTGCCCGAGGCCATTGTGGAATTCAGCACGCCGGGCATCGAGTGCCACGGCGCGCTCCAGGCTGGACACGCCGGGCTCGAAACGGCGCAGATGGCACAGACTCTCACCCAGTTGATAGTGCGCATCTGCCAGGTCAGGCTTCAGGGCAGCAGCTTGCGCGAAACTCTCAGCAGCCGCCTCGAAGCGGCCGAGCTGCCGCAACACCTGACCGCGCACGAAGTGCGCGGCGACATTCTGTGGGGCGGCCTGGACGGCCCGATCGAGATGGTCCAGCGCGGCGGGGGCACCGGATGTCTGTAGCTCTATCACCCCAAGGAAGGTCAGTGCCTGCGCATGCGCGGGCCACAGTTCCAGTGCCCGGCAATACTGTTCGCGTGCCTGTTGCAGGCGTCCTTGTTGCTGCAACTGCAGTCCGGTTTGAACCAGCGCGTCCGCGCCTGCCGTCTGCTGCGGCACTCTAGGTTCCGCCAGCCTTTGTGCCAGTCTTGGCCGCTTGAGTCCGCAGGGCGCTCGCGCGTTCCTTGTATTCGAGCGCCGCATTCTCCAGACGCGTTCGAGCCACGCGCGTGAAAGGCTCGGCACGTGCCAATCCGGACAGCGGGGATTGGTGTTCGAAATGATCCAGCACCTCGCTGTTCAGGTTGTACAGCGAAGCGTTGTCGTCGGTGCACACACCCAGCGCGTGCTCCCGGATCGAAAGCTGCTGCTGTACGCCAGTGCGGCTGGACTCGGTATCGCGCAGGGTCTGAGCCAATTCCCGGTACTTGCCGACGAGTTCATCCATCTGGGTCTTCCAGCGCGCGACGTTTTCATCGGCCGCCTGCTGTTTGGCGGCAGCCTGCTGCTGCACAGCCCGCACCGCAACTTCAGTCTGCTGCGCGCGCCGGTCCGCCGCAGACTGCCCCGCCTTGAGCGCGTCGCGCTCCTTGCGCATGGCATCCAGATCCTGCTGCAATTTGGCATTCTGGGCCGCAAGCTCGGTGCGTTCCGACGCCACTTGCTGCAGCTGCTGCAATACGGCGGCGTTTCCCGTTCCTCCGGAGCGCGCGGCCTGGGCGTGCGCTGTGGCGGTCAGGACGCTCAGGCTGACGGTGAGTGCGGTGAGGAGGGTTCTGTTCATGCGATCTGCTCCGGATCAGCTCTGGGCGCGCACCTCGAGGCTGATGACGTCGGGCATGCCGGCCGGTCGTGCCTGGGACATGTGCTTGATTTGCAGCAGATCCGCCTGGATTGCCCGGTCGCGCTCGACATTGCCGCTGCCGCGCAGAATCTCCATCTTCTGCACCGTACCGTCCGGACTTACCCAGGCGCGCAACAGGACCCGGAACGGTCCGTTGCGCACCTGCTTGTCGCCGTTGAGCAGGTTCTGTACCTGATCCTTCAAGAGCCCGGCATACCAGGCGAAAGCGCTGCCGCCCGAGGCGGTGATTTCGCGGCCACCCTTGTTGCCCACCAGCCCGAAGGCATCGCCGCCGGCGCCCCCTTCGGCATCAAGTCCCAAATTGGCGGCGGGCGGCGGCTGATCGGAGGGCGTTGGATCGGGCTGTTGCTGCGCATCCGGAATG
>FTHH01000016.1_pt1 | contig 10588 bp, 3 predicted proteins | sample 1640901 | NCBI WGS metagenome assembly FTHH01 (sample SAMEA3914788, study PRJEB12502) | metagenome | biome: forest; material: soil | place: Canada | collected 2011-07-03 | depth 0.1 m
CTTCGTAGATCAATCCGGTTTCCTCCAGGACCGGAATGAACCGGCCGGGCGGTACCAACCCCGTCCGTGGATCATTCCACCGGATCAGCGCCTCGGCGCTGGTGAGCTTGCCGTTCGCGAGGCTCACTTTGGGCTGGTAATGGAGCACGAATTCTCCCTTCTCGAGCGCTTGGCGCAGCTGATTTTCGAGGGTGAGCTTGGTGGCGGCCGTTTCGGTCATTTTCTGCGTGTAAAACAGGTATCGATCGGCGCTCGTCTTGGTCTTCTTGAGCGCGGCCTCGGCATTCTTGAACAAAGTGTCGGCGTTGGTACCGTCATCCGGGAAGAGTGCAACCCCGATCTTCGCGGCTATGCGGAACTCGGCGTCATTCAGTTGGAACGGATGCTGCGGAAGGTCTTCCATCATTTTCTCAAGAAGCCGTGTCACGTCGCCTTCCTGTTTCACGTCCGGCAGCACCACGGCAAAATGGTCCGCACCCACTCGCGCCAACAGGTTGGCATCCCCCACGTTGCGCGTCAGCCACTGCGCCACCTGCCTCAAAAGCGCGTCGCCGGCCGGCCGGCCGAGGCTGTCATTGATATTCTTGAACCGCTCCAGATCGATCAGAAACAAAGCAAGCTTGTGCCCGCTGCTGACAGCGCTGCGCATGTGGGGGGCGAGCCGCTCGAGAAACAGGCTGCGATTGGCAAGTCCGGTGAGCACATCGTAGTAGGCGAGGTAGTTGAGCTTCTTCTCTTTTTCGATGTTGTCCAGCGCGAATGATATGTTGCCGGCCAGATCCGTCAAAAGCTTGATCTCTTCTTCATGGAAGAATTCAATCTCGCTGGCGTATAGCGCGAGCACGCCTACCGGTTCATTCGAAGCCATCAGCGGCAAAACCGCCAGAGACCGAATTCCGCATTCAGCATATTTCTTCCCCAATGACACTTGGGGGTCGCTTTGCGAATCGTTGGACACGATGGCCTTCTTTTCCCTCATCGCCCGCGCGACCATCGTAATGGGCGCACGCTCACTTGATGACAGCACGTCTTTGATCGCGGTCAGCAGCTCCTCATCCTTGCCTGCCGAGGCGACCGGGACAATCTTCATCGCGCTCCCGTCAGCGATGCATATCAAGGCCATGCGGAACCCGCCTTCCTCGACCGCAATTCGGCAGGCTTCCTTGAATAGCCCGTCACGGTCGCGTACGTGCAGGATGAGCGTATTGATGCCGCTCAGCACCGCATATATTCGGTTGAGGTACTTGATTCCGATCTCAGCCCGCTTCTGTTCAGTGATATCTTCGCCGATGCTTGCCGTTCCGATCACATCGCCGCTTCCTGATCGCAGTACCGAATTGTTCCAGCGAATGAGCCGACGCTCGCCTGTGTGCGTGAGAATCTCATTCTCGTGATGCCAAGCTGTCGGAAGGTTGGCGTTCAGCGCCAATTTGACCTCCCACAGCTCCTCAGCACGGTCGGGCGGTATGAACAGCTCGATAAAGTTTTGGCCGAGCACCTGCGCGCGCTGCCAACCCGTCAGTCTGAGAAAATGGTCGTTGCAGTAGGTAACCCTCGCGCCTCGATCGAGCATGATCGAGATCAGCTCGACGTTGCCGAGCATGTCGCTGAACCGGCGGTCGCTCTCCCGCAACTCGTCCGCAACCCTTCTTCGCTCGGTGATGTCCTCGGCGACGCCTGCGATTCGTACGGTCCTGCCGGCGTCGTCGCGAACGGGAAAGCCTCTCGCCTGGATGCGGCGAATCGAGCCGTCGGGGCGTACCAGCCGGTACTGGTATTCAAACGTCCCCGCCAACATCCCGCTATGGTGTTTTTCGTCGATCGATGCTCGATCATCCGGATGGATCACCTCGATCCACGAGTCCGGACTCGTATACGCGCTTTCGCAGCTGCGACCCCAGATCTCCTCGTATGCCGGGCTGACATACAAAGTGCGATCGCTTTCCGCATCGATGAGGAAGAATACATCGCGAATGTTCTCCGCTATCTGACGGAGCAGCGACTCGCTGGCGCGCAAACTGTCTTCAGCTTCTCTTTCTGCCGTTACATCCAGATGCAGGACCACCGCACCGTTGGTCCGGCCACCAGCCAGCGGTCGTACCATCAATAGGAACCGATGCTGTTCCGGTGGCGAAAGACAGGGATACTCAATCGAAAAGCTCTGGACCACGCCACTCAACACCGAACGAATGCCTGCGGCAGCCTGGTGAGCCTCGAACGAGTTATCTCCGCGGGCGCCGTCGCAAATCTCAAGGTAATTGAGGCCGATCTCATATCCGGGGCCGAGGGTGACATGAGCGCTGCCAAAGCGCCGCCACGCCTCGTTCACCGAGATGATGCACCCTCGGGCATCGAGCAAAGCGATATGCGCAGGCAGCGCGTTGAGAATGGCGGCCTGCTTGGCGGCCGGAATGTCACGCCGCAACAAGAAGGGCTGGCCGTGACGGTCCAGCACCGCATCCGCCTTGTCCGCCGTCCTCTCCGCCAGACGCTGCTCGGTCTCGTTCAGCACTTCGATCAACGCAAAAATTTCTTCGTTCGCGTCCCTGGGAGGTACTGATTCGCCAGACTTCGTGCCGGAGCTGCCGGGCGGCGCTTTGGGTGGCACTTTCCCACGCGAAGATGGACCGGGCTTCATATGTTTCCAGTGGCAAGCTTGAACGGCGCGGGAAGACTAGAAAAGTCGCCCGGTCAGGGAATTGGGCGTGATTCCCCTTATGCTGCAGCATCCACTTGTTTACCGTGACTATTCGGTGCGGTACGTCACACAAGGCGGCACCCCCGAGGAAAGGGCGGAGCGAGACTTTCGCCGATATTGGGGCAGCCCTGCCGCGCTTCATCGAGGACGCGCCCCACTCACTTGGGTTGGCGAGGCTTCAGGCCAGTGCCGCAGACATGGTGATGTCCGATTGATATGCAGGCCTCAAATGATAAAGCACTTACGTTCTGAGCTCACATCGAAGCGGTCAAGGGTCGCTGCACCTGCAGATGCGGTGAGTGCCTGACCACCAGGCGCGTGATGAGCGGTGCCAGGCAGATGACGAATACCAGTCGTACCGCCTGCAGGGCGAGCACGAACGGCAGATCCACCTGCGGAGTCGAGGCGGCAATGATGGCCACTGAGTCGAGTCCGCCGGGACTGGTCGCAAGATATGCAGTCAGCGCATCGGTGTGCGCCAGCCGTACCAGACACCAGGCCAGCGCCGCGCACAGCCCCATCAGGCACAGCGCCGAGGTGAGCACCACGGGGAGCGCCCGGCCCGCATGCAGCAGCGCATCGCGCCGGAAGCTGAGGCCAATGCGCCAGCCCAGCAGGGCATAGGCTGCCGCGAGCACCCAGCGCGGCAGGTCGATGGGGAGCCAGCCGGCGGCGTGCAGCGCCGACAACAGCAGCATGGGCCCGAGCAAGGCCCATGCCTGCAGGCGTAACAGTCGGGCGATCTGCTGCCCGATCAGCGCCAGCGCGAACACCATGGCGAGATTGCCCCAATGAACGGGGCTCAGCCACGGCGCGCCGGGCGCATGGCCACTGCCGACATGCGCCCAGAAGCGCGCCACCAGGGCGGCCGCGACCGCCACGAGCAGCACGCGTGAGTACTGCATGAAGGCCACCAGACGCGGATCGGCCCCTTCTGCCTCGCCCAGCAGCACCATCGCGCCCGCCGCGCCGGGCGAGATCCCGTACACCGCGGTTGCACCCGGGATGAGACCGGTGCGGCTAACGAGCCAGCCGATGGCTGCAGCGCCCAACAGGGTGCCGAGCATGACGACACAGAACAGCAGGTAATGGTGCCCGAAAGTCACGAGGATCGAGGGCGTGATGCTTGCCGCGACCATCGCGCCGATCATCGCCTGCGCGCCGAGATTGGCCGCACGTGGCACATCCAGGTTCGCACCATTTACCCCGAACGCGATGCCGCCGATCATCGGACCCAGCAGTAACGCGGCCGGCAGCCCGAGCGCGCTCCAGCCTGCCGAGATGAGCGCCGATAGCGCCAGCAGTGACAGCCACAGCAGCCAGCGCGGCCGGGCGCCTCGCCCGCGTGCGCTCATTCGAGCGTGATGCCCGGCGATTTTGCGACGCGCGCCAGGCGCGGAAAAATATGTTTGAAGCTGTGAGCATGCATCTCGGCGCTGAGGTCGGCGCACAGATCCTCGCAGATGATGAGCTCGTAGCCATGCTCCCAGGCGCTGCGCGCCGTTGATTCGACGCCGATGCTGGTGGCAATGCCCCCCAGCACGATGGTGCGCACTCCCCGGCGTCGCAGCTGCAGATCCAGATCGGTACCGTAGAAGGCGCCCCATTGGCGCTTGGTGACCATCACATCGGCGGGATCGAGAGGCTGTGGCAGCTCGTCCCAGCCAGGCGGCAGGGCGCCGAGGTTGCTGGGCTGATCGACCGGCGCGCGCGGCGCATCAGCAAAATCGCCGGCGAAGGATACCCGCACCCACACCACGAGACCGCCGGCGGCGCGAAAGCGCGCCGCAAGTTGCGTGGAGCGTTCATGAACGGTCGCAGCCGGGTAAGGCACGACCGGCATCGCGAGCACGCCCTTCTGCAGGTCTATGAGTATCAGGGCAGTTGTCTTGGCGTCGAGCTGCATGGTGTAATACCTGGATCATGAGGATATCCTCACATATTGGGAATTATGAGGAGAGGCTCATAAATGTCAAGTGAGGCGCAGAGCGCAGTGCCACGTGTGCCAAAGCGTCAGCGCGGCAAACAACGCGTGGCGGAGCTGCTTGCGGCCGGGGCGGCCGTATTCGCCGAGTATGGCTATGAGGCGACCACGATGACCGAGATTGCCGCGCGTGCCGGGGCGCCGATCGGCTCGCTGTATCAGTTCTTCCCGTCCAAGGAGGCCCTGGCCGACACGCTGGTGCGCAGCTATGTCGGATTGCTGGCGGCGGATCTGGAAGCACTCGAAGCGCGCGCCCGCGATATCGGCACGGCGGCCCTGGTCGAGGGGCTGTTCAGCCTGCTGCGGGGCCATCCCCGGGAGCGGGCCGCGACCTTGGCACTGGCCGAGGCGCGGATGGACGAGCGCACGCGGCGCGAGACCTTCCGCTATCTGCTGCGCAAACGGATCGCCGCAATCCTGCGGCGGCGCTCGCCAACCTGGTCGGCGGACCGGGCGCGCGACCGGTCAGTCGTGGTGCTGCAGCTGATGAAGGCCGCCAGCGCGTTGAGTGATGAGGAGGGTTTGAACGGTCGCGCCATTGCTCTTCGTGAGCTGCAAGCCCTGGCGGTGCACTATCTGGAGCAGACCTGAGGCATCCGTCCTACTGCGCCGCGGCGCAGTAGGACGGATGCCTCAGGTCTGCTCCAGATAGTGCACCGCCAGGGCTTGCAGCTCACGAAGAGCAATGGCGCGACCGTTCAAACCCTCCTCATCACTCAACGCGCTGGCGGCCTTCATCAGCTGCAGCACCACGACTGACCGGTCGCGCGCCCGGTCCGCCGACCAGGTTGGCGAGCGCCGCCGCAGGATTGCGGCGATCCGTTTGCGCAGCAGATAGCGGAAGGTCTCGCGCCGCGTGCGCTCGTCCATCCGCGCCTCGGCCAGTGCCAAGGTCGCGGCCCGCTCCCGGGGATGGCCCCGCAGCAGGCTGAACAGCCCCTCGACCAGGGCCGCCGTGCCGATATCGCGGGCGCGCGCTTCGAGTGCTTCCAGATCCGCCGCCAGCAATCCGACATAGCTGCGCACCAGCGTGTCGGCCAGGGCCTCCTTGGACGGGAAGAACTGATACAGCGAGCCGATCGGCGCCCCGGCACGCGCGGCAATCTCGGTCATCGTGGTCGCCTCATAGCCATACTCGGCGAATACGGCCGCCCCGGCCGCAAGCAGCTCCGCCACGCGTTGTTTGCCGCGCTGACGCTTTGGCACACGTGGCACTGCGCTCTGCGCCTCACTTGACATTTATGAGCCTCTCCTCATAATTCCCAATATGTGAGGATATCCTCATGATCCAGGTATTACACCATGCAGCTCGACGCCAAGACAACTGCCCTGATACTCATAGACCTGCAGAAGGGCGTGCTCGCGATGCCGGTCGTGCCTTACCCGGCTGCGACCGTTCATGAACGCTCCACGCAACTTGCGGCGCGCTTTCGCGCCGCCGGCGGTCTCGTGGTGTGGGTGCGGGTATCCTTCGCCGGCGATTTTGCTGATGCGCCGCGCGCGCCGGTCGATCAGCCCAGCAACCTCGGCGCCCTGCCGCCTGGCTGGGACGAGCTGCCACAGCCTCTCGATCCCGCCGATGTGATGGTCACCAAGCGCCAATGGGGCGCCTTCTACGGTACCGATCTGGATCTGCAGCTGCGACGCCGGGGAGTGCGCACCATCGTGCTGGGGGGCATTGCCACCAGCATCGGCGTCGAATCAACGGCGCGCAGCGCCTGGGAGCATGGCTACGAGCTCATCATCTGCGAGGATCTGTGCGCCGACCTCAGCGCCGAGATGCATGCTCACAGCTTCAAACATATTTTTCCGCGCCTGGCGCGCGTCGCAAAATCGCCGGGCATCACGCTCGAATGAGCGCACGCGGGCGAGGCGCCCGGCCGCGCTGGCTGCTGTGGCTGTCACTGCTGGCGCTATCGGCGCTCATCTCGGCAGGCTGGAGCGCGCTCGGGCTGCCGGCCGCGTTACTGCTGGGTCCGATGATCGGCGGCATCGCGTTCGGGGTAAATGGTGCGAACCTGGATGTGCCACGTGCGGCCAATCTCGGCGCGCAGGCGATGATCGGCGCGATGGTCGCGGCAAGCATCACGCCCTCGATCCTCGTGACTTTCGGGCACCATTACCTGCTGTTCTGTGTCGTCATGCTCGGCACCCTGTTGGGCGCTGCAGCCATCGGCTGGCTCGTTAGCCGCACCGGTCTCATCCCGGGTGCAACCGCGGTGTACGGGATCTCGCCCGGCGCGGCGGGCGCGATGGTGCTGCTGGGCGAGGCAGAAGGGGCCGATCCGCGTCTGGTGGCCTTCATGCAGTACTCACGCGTGCTGCTCGTGGCGGTCGCGGCCGCCCTGGTGGCGCGCTTCTGGGCGCATGTCGGCAGTGGCCATGCGCCCGGCGCGCCGTGGCTGAGCCCCGTTCATTGGGGCAATCTCGCCATGGTGTTCGCGCTGGCGCTGATCGGGCAGCAGATCGCCCGACTGTTACGCCTGCAGGCATGGGCCTTGCTCGGGCCCATGCTGCTGTTGTCGGCGCTGCACGCCGCCGGCTGGCTCCCCATCGACCTGCCGCGCTGGGTGCTCGCGGCAGCCTATGCCCTGCTGGGCTGGCGCATTGGCCTCAGCTTCCGGCGCGATGCGCTGCTGCATGCGGGCCGGGCGCTCCCCGTGGTGCTCACCTCGGCGCTGTGCCTGATGGGGCTGTGCGCGGCGCTGGCCTGGTGTCTGGTACGGCTGGCGCACACCGATGCGCTGACTGCATATCTTGCGACCAGTCCCGGCGGACTCGACTCAGTGGCCATCATTGCCGCCTCGACTCCGCAGGTGGATCTGCCGTTCGTGCTCGCCCTGCAGGCGGTACGACTGGTATTCGTCATCTGCCTGGCACCGCTCATCACGCGCCTGGTGGTCAGGCACTCACCGCATCTGCAGGTGCAGCGACCCTTGACCGCTTCGATGTGAGCTCAGAACGTAAGTGCTTTATCATTTGAGGCCTGCATATCAATCGGACATCACCATGTCTGCGGCACTGGCCTGAAGCCTCGCCAACCCAAGTGAGTGGGGCGCGTCCTCGATGAAGCGCGGCAGGGCTGCCCCAATATCGGCGAAAGTCTCGCTCCGCCCTTTCCTCGGGGGTGCCGCCTTGTGTGACGTACCGCACCGAATAGTCACGGTAAACAAGTGGATGCTGCAGCATAAGGGGAATCACGCCCAATTCCCTGACCGGGCGACTTTTCTAGTCTTCCCGCGCCGTTCAAGCTTGCCACTGGAAACATATGAAGCCCGGTCCATCTTCGCGTGGGAAAGTGCCACCCAAAGCGCCGCCCGGCAGCTCCGGCACGAAGTCTGGCGAATCAGTACCTCCCAGGGACGCGAACGAAGAAATTTTTGCGTTGATCGAAGTGCTGAACGAGACCGAGCAGCGTCTGGCGGAGAGGACGGCGGACAAGGCGGATGCGGTGCTGGACCGTCACGGCCAGCCCTTCTTGTTGCGGCGTGACATTCCGGCCGCCAAGCAGGCCGCCATTCTCAACGCGCTGCCTGCGCATATCGCTTTGCTCGATGCCCGAGGGTGCATCATCTCGGTGAACGAGGCGTGGCGGCGCTTTGGCAGCGCTCATGTCACCCTCGGCCCCGGATATGAGATCGGCCTCAATTACCTTGAGATTTGCGACGGCGCCCGCGGAGATAACTCGTTCGAGGCTCACCAGGCTGCCGCAGGCATTCGTTCGGTGTTGAGTGGCGTGGTCCAGAGCTTTTCGATTGAGTATCCCTGTCTTTCGCCACCGGAACAGCATCGGTTCCTATTGATGGTACGACCGCTGGCTGGTGGCCGGACCAACGGTGCGGTGGTCCTGCATCTGGATGTAACGGCAGAAAGAGAAGCTGAAGACAGTTTGCGCGCCAGCGAGTCGCTGCTCCGTCAGATAGCGGAGAACATTCGCGATGTATTCTTCCTCATCGATGCGGAAAGCGATCGCACTTTGTATGTCAGCCCGGCATACGAGGAGATCTGGGGTCGCAGCTGCGAAAGCGCGTATACGAGTCCGGACTCGTGGATCGAGGTGATCCATCCGGATGATCGAGCATCGATCGACGAAAAACACCATAGCGGGATGTTGGCGGGGACGTTTGAATACCAGTACCGGCTGGTACGCCCCGACGGCTCGATTCGCCGCATCCAGGCGAGAGGCTTTCCCGTTCGCGACGACGCCGGCAGGACCGTACGAATCGCAGGCGTCGCCGAGGACATCACCGAGCGAAGAAGGGTTGCGGACGAGTTGCGGGAGAGCGACCGCCGGTTCAGCGACATGCTCGGCAACGTCGAGCTGATCTCGATCATGCTCGATCGAGGCGCGAGGGTTACCTACTGCAACGACCATTTTCTCAGACTGACGGGTTGGCAGCGCGCGCAGGTGCTCGGCCAAAACTTTATCGAGCTGTTCATACCGCCCGACCGTGCTGAGGAGCTGTGGGAGGTCAAATTGGCGCTGAACGCCAACCTTCCGACAGCTTGGCATCACGAGAATGAGATTCTCACGCACACAGGCGAGCGTCGGCTCATTCGCTGGAACAATTCGGTACTGCGATCAGGAAGCGGCGATGTGATCGGAACGGCAAGCATCGGCGAAGATATCACTGAACAGAAGCGGGCTGAGATCGGAATCAAGTACCTCAACCGAATATATGCGGTGCTGAGCGGCATCAATACGCTCATCCTGCACGTACGCGACCGTGACGGGCTATTCAAGGAAGCCTGCCGAATTGCGGTCGAGGAAGGCGGGTTCCGCATGGCCTTGATATGCATCGCTGACGGGAGCGCGATGAAGATTGTCCCGGTCGCCTCGGCAGGCAAGGATGAGGAGCTGCTGACCGCGATCAAAGACGTGCTGTCATCAAGTGAGCGTGCGCCCATTACGATGGTCGCGCGGGCGATGAGGGAAAAGAAGGCCATCGTGTCCAACGATTCGCAAAGCGACCCCCAAGTGTCATTGGGGAAGAAATATGCTGAATGCGGAATTCGGTCTCTGGCGGTTTTGCCGCTGATGGCTTCGAATGAACCGGTAGGCGTGCTCGCGCTATACGCCAGCGAGATTGAATTCTTCCATGAAGAAGAGATCAAGCTTTTGACGGATCTGGCCGGCAACATATCATTCGCGCTGGACAACATCGAAAAAGAGAAGAAGCTCAACTACCTCGCCTACTACGATGTGCTCACCGGACTTGCCAATCGCAGCCTGTTTCTCGAGCGGCTCGCCCCCCACATGCGCAGCGCTGTCAGCAGCGGGCACAAGCTTGCTTTGTTTCTGATCGATCTGGAGCGGTTCAAGAATATCAATGACAGCCTCGGCCGGCCGGCCGGCGACGCGCTTTTGAGGCAGGTGGCGCAGTGGCTGACGCGCAACGTGGGGGATGCCAACCTGTTGGCGCGAGTGGGTGCGGACCATTTTGCCGTGGTGCTGCCGGACGTGAAACAGGAAGGCGACGTGACACGGCTTCTTGAGAAAATGATGGAAGACCTTCCGCAGCATCCGTTCCAACTGAATGACGCCGAGTTCCGCATAGCCGCGAAGATCGGGGTTGCACTCTTCCCGGATGACGGTACCAACGCCGACACTTTGTTCAAGAATGCCGAGGCCGCGCTCAAGAAGACCAAGACGAGCGCCGATCGATACCTGTTTTACACGCAGAAAATGACCGAAACGGCCGCCACCAAGCTCACCCTCGAAAATCAGCTGCGCCAAGCGCTCGAGAAGGGAGAATTCGTGCTCCATTACCAGCCCAAAGTGAGCCTCGCGAACGGCAAGCTCACCAGCGCCGAGGCGCTGATCCGGTGGAATGATCCACGGACGGGGTTGGTACCGCCCGGCCGGTTCATTCCGGTCCTGGAGGAAACCGGATTGATCTACGAAG
>FTHH01000463.1_pt1 | contig 10482 bp, 8 predicted proteins | sample 1640901 | NCBI WGS metagenome assembly FTHH01 (sample SAMEA3914788, study PRJEB12502) | metagenome | biome: forest; material: soil | place: Canada | collected 2011-07-03 | depth 0.1 m
CCATTGTCGCGATCGCGATGTCGAACGCGAGTCATGCGCAGACTTTCAAGGTCACCCAATTCAGCGTCGGCGGCGAGGGTGGCACGGATTATCTTACGGCTGAGCCCGGCACCGGCCGCGTGTTCGTTTCGCGTGGCACCCATGTGATGGTGATTGATGGCCCGACGGGGAAGATCCTGGGGGACATCCCGGACACCCCGCGCGTGCACGGCATTGCGCTCGCCCCGAAATGGAATCATGGCTTCATTACCAATGGCGGCGACTCGACCGTGACGATGTTTGATCTGAAGACGCTCGCCGCGGTCAGCAAGATAAGTGTTCCAGTCGGCGGAATGGACGGCATCATGTATGACGATCATTCGGACCGGGTCATTCTGACCAATCATAGCCGGCCGATCGGAACGGTCACCGCGATCGACGCCAGGACAGGTGCCATCACGGGCACGGCAGAGCTGGAAGGCAACGCCCCCGAGGGCGCCGCGAGTGACGGTGCCGGCAAGATCTTCGTCAACAACGAAGGCACGAGCACCATGCAGGTGATCGACGAGAAGAGCATGAAGGCAATCGCATCCTGGCCGCTGGCACCGTGCGAAGGACCCACCGGCATTGCCTATGACCGCAAAACCAAACGGATCTTTGCGGGGTGCAGCAAGACCTCGGTCGTTGTGGATGCCACGTCCGGCAAGATCGTTGCCACCATTGCCAATGGCGATGGCGTCGATGCGCTGGGATGGGACCCCGCTGAGAAGCTGATCTACATTCCGGCGGGTAGAGACGGCAACATCACCGTCGTGCACGAGGATTCTGCGGACAAATTCACGGTCGTCGCTACGGTTCCAACTCAGGCGGGGGCCAAAACTATCGGGGTCGATACCGTGAAACATGTCGCCTACGTACTGGCCATCGAGTATGGGCCGGCGCCGGCGCCCGCAGCTGCGTCATCCTCGCCGCCAGCCCAATTCCGCGGCCCCCCGCGAGGCCCGGTCATCGGCGCACAGTTCTTCGCGATCAGCCACTGACGCGACGGCGGAACCGGCCGTTTAGTCGTTTGCCGCCGGGTGACCGGAGTCAATCGCTATGACCAGGAGAGCCCAGTTAGCCGAATACTCGACGCGGATGCACCGGGTACTCGAGCACATCGACAAACATCTCGACCGGGAACTCGACTTGCGAGCCTTGGCTCGCGTGGCACATTTTTCCGCCTTTCATTTCCACCGGGTTTTCTTCGCCTGGACGGGGGAAACCCTGGGCGACTACATCCGCCGGCGCCGGCTTGAAATTGCCGCCATGCGCCTGGCGGGGCAACCCAGATTGTCGATCCTGAATGTCGCCATATCCGTCGGGTTCGGATCAACCGAAGCGTTCGCCAGGGCCTTCAAGGCACGCTTTGGCTGCACTGCCTCGGCATGGCGGGCCTCAATCGGCCAACAACGCAATTCTGATCAGCAACTCCGCAATTTAGGTCAGATAGGCGGCGTTGTCGGTGCCGACAATGACAGCACCCTTCCAAAAGGAGCTGCCATGAAAGTCACAGTCATCGAAAGAGAGCCCGTCAAAGTTACCTACTTGCGCCATGTCGGGCCGTACGGACAACCACTTTCCGAGTTTTGGCAACGGACGGTGTATCCGTGGATGGTGGCAAACGACCAATTGGGCCAGCCCCGCTACGGGATTAGCCTCGATGACCCCATGATCACTGCGCCGGACAAATGTCGGTATGACGCCGGCGTGGTGGTGCGCGGCAAAATCACAATGCCTGGTGACTCGCAGATGACAACCATACCGGGCGGAAAGTACGCGATCACGGCGTTTCGCGGCACGGTGGCTCAAATCGGCGGTGTATGGGATGCGATGTTGCGCGAGTGGTTGCCCAAAAGCGGAATGCAACTCGACGCGCGCCCGTTCCTGGAGTACTACCCGACGGACGCCAGTTTCGATCCGCAGACCGGCGTGTTCACCTGCGACATCGCAGTACCGGTGGCCCCGCTTTAGCGACTGGTCCAGCCGATCTCCCGGGCGGTGAGAGGTCCGACGCGTTCATCTTCAAGGCCACTGGGCAGGCGCGCTTCGGTGGCGCTGAGCGGCATCCGTCCAGCCATGATCTCCGCCTGTTGCTGTGGGTAGCGAGGCGCGAGCTGCGGGTCGGCGAAACCCTCCGGGTACTTGGGCAGCCCCGTGGCCAGATCGTATTTGTCCGTGGCTCCGAATGTATGCAGTAGCTCGTGGGTGATCACGATGCGGTTCTGCGCTTCCTGTGAACGGCTTGCAAACAGATGTACCACGGCGCTCAGGCCGCGCTGCAGTCCCGCCGAGTGAGGGAGGCTTTGGGTCAGCGTCGGATCGTGGTAGAGCAGAAACAGCGCAATCTTCGGAGGAGGCGAAACGGCGGCAAGCGCGCGGGAGCGGTAATAACGCAGCTTCAGGCTCCAGAGGATGCGTGTGAACGTGCCCGCATCCGAATCGAGTGCGGGGGGCGGCAATGTCAGGGTCGGATTCAGCTTCAGTGCAATCGGCTCATCGATACCGACTCCGTAGCGTCGGGCCTCGGCGCCCAGAAATGCGCCGACCGCATCGATTTTCCCCTGATCGAGCTGTGCGAGATAGCGCGCGGTAGCCGGGCTGCCGTCGGCACTCACCGGGAACGCGCCGACGAACACCGTGTGCTGCCAGCTGGTGGTGCTCACCCGGTCGATCCAGGCCTGGCCGGCTACTACCAGCAATACCAGCAACAGGACAGTGATACGCAGGGCTCGCCACATGCGACAGCAGATTGCAGTTAGATGCTGTGGGAGCCCATCTGTTGGGCGATGTACTCCGCTTGCCGCAGCGCCAGTGCCACGATGGTCAAAGTCGGATTCGCCGAGCCCGGCGTGCTCATGGCGCTGCCGTCGGAAATGAACAGATTCGCAATGTCGTGGGCCTGACCGTGCGCATTCGCCACGCCGTCTTTCGGATCCTTGCTCATACGCGCGGTGCACATGTTGTGCGTGGCGGGGGTTTGGCGCGACTGCACCACCCGTATGGCGCCAACCGCCTCGTACAACGCCTTCGATTGGCGCTGCGCGTGGGCACGCATGGCCGCATTGTTGTCGTGATCATCCACGTGGATATTGGCCACGGGCAGCCCGAACGCATCTTTCACTTTGGGGTTCAAGGTGATGCGGTTGGTGGCGCGCGGCATGTCCTCACCGTTGATGAAGATGCCCGCCAGGTTGCGATAGTGTTCCATCACGAAGGCGAAATCGCGGCCCCACATGGTGCTGGGCAGACCGGCCAGCGGCAGGCTCGGCAGATCCAGGGCCGCCATTTCCAGATGGTATCCGCCGGCGAAACCACGCTTGGGATCGTGCTTGGTCTCATCTTCAACAATGCCGGCCAGGGTCGTGCCCCGCCAGAAGTGGATTGGCTGATCGAAAATCCCCCAGACAAAGCCGCCCGTGTGACAGGAGTAATTGCGCCCGACCTGATCGCTTGAGTTCGCGAGTCCATGCGGAAAGCGGGCCGACTCCGACAACAGCAGCAGACGCGCCGTTTCGACCGAATTGCAGGCGACGCAAACGATGCGGGCCTTCTGGCGCTGCTCCTTGCCCTGGGGATCCCGGTAGACGACTGCGGTGGCGAGCCCATTGTCGCCGTGTTCGATCCGCACGGCGCGGCACTGCGCGCGCAAGTCCAGATTGCCCGTCGCCTCGGCGCGCGGGATTTCGGTATACAGCGTGCTCCACTTGGCGCCGGTCTTGCAGCCCTGAACGCAGAAACCCTGCTGAATGCACAATCCCCGACCATCCGCGGGCCGGGTGTTGATGGCCATATAGTTGGTGTGCACGCGCTTGTAGCCGATCCGCTTCGCGCCGTTGTACATCACCTTGAAATGATTCGAAGCCGGCAGGCCCGGGACGCCGTTGCGCCGGGTGACGACCATGCGCTTCTCGGCCAGCTGGTAGTAGTGCTCCAGTTCCGGGTATTCGATGGGCCAGTCGATCAGAGATGCACCTTTCATCTCGCCGTACGTGGTGCGCGCTTTCACCTCCCAGGGCCGGATCCGCGGCGTCGCGCCGGTCCAGTGCACCGTGGTGCCCCCGACCGTTTTGCACGTCCAGGACGGCAGAGTCGGATAGTCCTGTGCCACGGTCGTGGATCCGGAGACCGTGCGCGGTTCCAGCCAGGTCAGCTGCGCAAAGGCTTCTCCGGGCACCTGCGAGAACGTTTCAAGGGACTGGCGGGCACCCGCCTCCAACAGGACGACTTTGATGCCACGCCGCGTCAGCTCATGGGCCAGCGTGCCGCCGCCGGCTCCCGAACCGATGATGACAACCGCCCCTGAATCGTCCTGAGCTATGCGAGCCACAAATCCTCCCCTCTCTACTTTTAGGCGCCTGGCACCGGACCGCTGTCGACCAGCGGAACATCGGGCAGCCAGCGTAAATCGTTGAAGCCCCGCACCAGGTAGCCACCTTTTGAAAAGGCCTCGCCCTCGTAGCCGAAATAGGCATAGGCCATCGGCGTCGCATACAGCGTACCGAGTGTCTTGACCCGCAATGTCTGGAAAAAAGCCGAGGTCTCCACGGCTTTCAAGGCCTGTACCCGCGCAGCTTCAGCAGCTGTCGCGAAGGTTGTCCCCAGTTGGCGCATGCCCTCGCGCAGCATCCGCAACATCTGCGCATCCTTGGCGGCGTCGGCGTCGATCGACTGAATGACCAGCGCATAAGCGGCGTCATCCAGTTTCTCGTGGGGCGCAATGGTCCGCGTCACAGCCATGAGCGTCGTGCCCTCAGCACTCGAGAGCACCTTCAGATCGACGGCCCACGCACGGCTCGGCACCAGCAGCGCCAGCGGACTGCCGGCGGCGATGAGCCCGGTCAGTACACCGGATGCCCCGAGAAACTCACGGCGTGGAATCAGAGTATTCGTGGTCACGGTTGCTCCTTTCCCGGCGCCCGGTAGATCACCTTGCCGTCGACCACCGTGAGCACCGAGTGCAGTTTGCGCAGCGCCGCGTCGGGTACCTTCCGGGCGTCGAAATAGTCGTCACTCAAAACCACCAAGTCAGCGAATTTCCCGTTCTCGATGGAGCCGATCTTGTCCTCTTCCCGCAAGAACCAGCCATTGTTCGCAGTGTACAGCCGCAAGGCCTCGGCCCGCGTCACGGTCTGTCCGGCATTGACCAGGTGCCCGCCCGCATTGATGCCTGTGACCATGTAATAAATCATGTTCCAGGGGTTGAGGGTCGATATCTGGGCCGAATCGGACCCAGCGCCGGCATGGACCCCGCTGTCGAGAATCATGCGCACGGGCGGTCCTGCGTTCGCGTCGGTCGAATCAGATAGGTACCGGAAAGGATGTATGGCGATGCCTGCCCCCAGGGCCTTGAACCGATTCACGGTGGGCAGGTCGATCGCCGGCACGTGCGCGTCGGACCAGTGCAGGTTCGCGATCGGTGTCACCGCATTTACGGCTTCGAAGGTCGACGCCGTGATCTGGTCCTCGGCCAAAGACAGACTGTGTTGCTGGAAGGACCAGCCGTGCGCGGCGACGAATTGCAGCGCCCCGACATAGTTCGGCGGCGTCGATACCGGCCCGAACAGCGGCCAGCTGGTCGCGAACTCACCGACGCCGGAGATGCGCATCATGTCATCACCAAAGCGATTGAAGGCATTGAGCACGCGCTCGCGGGTCATCGGAAAGTCCTGCCCCTGATCCATGCTCAGGAAGAACACGCGCAGCCGCGTCGTCAGTTTCCCCTCACGATGCAATGTCAGGAAGGGCTCGTACATCTTGAAGGGGTCTCCCGAGGCGAGCCCATCAAATACAAAGGAGTCCTTGGCATCGCGGGTGCCGGGCTCGACAAATTCGCCCATGTCGACGTTGGTCGTCACGCCGACGCGCGCTGAATAGTCCATCGCGTCTACTGCGCCCCGCTTCAGATCGTCGGGAGTCTGGAGCGCGGCGAGTGCGTGCAGTGCAGCAAGGGAAGGAGGGCCGGCCGCGATTTGTCCCGTGTCGCTGACCGCGACGCCATGCGCCGCCAGGTAGGTGCGGCCCCGGGTATTGGTGACGGCCGGTCCGGTGAAGGATACGAACAGCAGACCGGGGTTCTCGGGCAAGGCCTGATCCAGCTCAGCGAGCGTGGGGAGGCGTTTTTCGCTGAACTGACCCGGAATCCAGCCGCCCATCGCGGTAATCCAGTCCCCGCCGGTCACCGTCCGGCTGCGCGCGCGCAACGCCGCCTGGACGTCTGCGATGCTGCCGGCCGACTCCAGCCGCGTGTCGTGGCCAGGCCGTTCGCTCAGCAGCACGATATGGTTGTGGTTGTCGATCAAACCCGGCACGACTGTGCGACCGTGCACGTCGATCACCTTCATGCATGGCTCGCGTGCGCCGTCGGCTGCTGCAAACAGCCCCCGGCGAATGGTCACGGATGACACGACGGTGTCGTGGGCATCCATGGTATGGATCCGCCCGTTTACGATCCGCAGGTCGCGCGACCCGGTACAACTCTGGGCCGCGGCTGACACCGAAACAGCCGCGAGAATGAGTGCCATGAGCACCCGGGCAATGATCGACATTTGCAGTACCCCCGTCGCACGAGTCGGCAGTCTATACGCTTAAGCCGCGAGCGTGCACGTCGGGATCCGGCGGTCCATACTGCGCCCGGACATTTTTTTGAGGAGAATCTCCATGGCCTTGGCGGAAACGGAACAGCTCACAAGAATGGTCGCCAGTGCCGCCTTGAGTCGCGCCATCTGTACCATCGGTGAACTCGGCCTGTCCGATCACATCAACGCAGGTTCTCCGGAATCGATCGAAACCCTGGCCCGGCTCACGGGGACCCATGAACGATCGCTTTATCGTCTGCTGCGATTCACGGCCAGCTATGGAGTGTTTCGGGAGACGGGCGACCGTCACTTTGATCACACCGCACTTTCCGCCGCCTTGGGCACCAATGCCGCAGGCTCCTTTCGGCCCGCCACGCGCATGTTTCACCGCATGTTCAGGGGCTGGGACGGACTTGATCATTCCATCAGGACCGGAGAAGCCGGTGCGGTGAAGGTATTCGGCGAGCCGATGTTTGACTACATCGGTCACAATCCCGAGCTCGCCCCGCTGTTCGATGCGGGCATGACTGCATTTCACGGGCACGAAACCCAGGCGATGCTGGATGCCTACGACTTCAGTGAGGTCAAGACGCTGGCCGACATTGGCGGCGGCAATGGCTTGCTGCTTGCAGCGACATTGCAACGCTACCCCCAGTTGCGCGGCGTGCTGTTCGACCTGGGTCACGTCGTCGGCCGGGCGCGCGCCGGCATGCAGGCGGCCGGCCTCGAGCAACGCTGCTCGGTGGTCGAGGGCAGCTTCTTTGAAGCCATTCCCGCCGGGGCAGATACTTATCTCATGCGACACATCATCCATGACTGGACGGATGCGCAATCGGTGCAGATTCTGAAGAATTGCCGCAAGGTCATTCCGGCACACGGCCGGGTGTTGCTGGTGGAATTCAACGTGCCTGCCACCGATCAGGCCTCCCTCGGCAAGGATGTGGACATGATGATGATGGCCTTCCCGGGCGGCATGGAGCGCACCAACGAGGAATACGCCGCGCTGTTCGAACAATCCGGATTCCGGTTGGCCAAGGTCACGCCGACCAAGTCAGCGGTCAGCGTAGTAGAGGGCAGGCCGGTCTGAGGCTCAGGGGCTCATGCCCAGGGAGTGCCTGAGGAAGACGTCACTCTGGCGCAGCATGTCAGCCCGCACCGCCGAGTCGTCGAGCTGATGGTCGTGGTCCTCGAAGACCACGAGCTGGCTGTTCGCCCCCAGGGACTTCAGTGTCGAATCCATACGCTTGGATTCCTCCACCGAGACGGTGATGTCGTTCGTGCCATGGAAGAACAGGACGGGCTGTGTGAACTTCGCTGACTGCTTAATCGGTGACCCAGCCACCATATGCGGGCCGTCGCCGACATAGCTGCTTAACAGCGCGTAGTCGGCCCACCAGCGGTGCTCTTCCTTGAGCGCCGCGAGGTCAGTCACGGGTGCGATCGCGACAATGGCCTTAAACAGGTTTTGATCGATCGCCACCGACTGCAACGCGGCGTATCCGCCGTAGGACCACCCGACGATCGCGAGCTTGGAGGGATCCGCAATTCCTTCCTTCACCAGCCAGCGCCCGGCCGCGACGACATCGCCGACGGCGATGTCCCAGGCCTTGAAGCCGTTCTTCTCGAACCACTCGTCTCCATAGCCGGCCGACCCGCGAAAGTTGGGTTGCAGCACGACAAATCCGCGAGCGGCGTAGAACTGCGCCAGCCAGTCAAAGCCCCATTCGTCGCGTGCATAGGGACCGCCATGCGGCATGACGATGGCCGGCAGGCCGTGCGGATCATCGACACCGGGCGGGAGCGTGAGGTAGCCCGGGATACTCGAGCCGTCGCCGGACGGGTAGGACATGGTCTTGACGTGCGCGAGCTTGACGCCCTCCAGGTGCGCGCGGGTGCCGAGAAACTTGTGCAGGGAGTGCGCTTTCTGATCCAGGATGTAGTAGCTGCCCGGGTCCACGTCGCTACCGGCAAAGACAATTGCCTTGCTGTTGTCGGTACTGGTGTCAACCAGGTCAACGAGGGGTTGCTGCGGGAGCGCCTTGTGCAAGGCGATCATCATCTGACTGACATCGTCGGAAAAGAATTCGTTGTGCGATACATCGGTCGAGTAGGTCGCACCCACGACCCGATCGCCGCGACCCATGCGAATCAAACCGCTCACGTCGACGTCCGGTCGGCTGAAGACCAGCTTCTCGGTGGGGGACTCATCCAGGCTCATGGAGTAGAGCGCCATGCGCCCCTCGAGCTTCTTCCAGCCGTAGGCAATGTTCTGCTCGAAGTCCACGGCTACCGGGCGAAAGCCGCTGTTGTCATAGGAGTTGAACGTGCTGAGTCGGTGCCAGTCCTCCGAGCCGCGCATGCGGTAGAGCGCCACCAGCTGTCCGGTTGCGTAGACGGCGCCGGCCTGGGCATGCGCGTCCCCGACTATGGCAATCCGTACGGTGCCGCGTCCATCGGTGATGTACCCACCAACGTCCTCCCGGGGGGCGAGCACATGTTTCACCGTCAAGGTGCGAGTGTCCACCAGATCGACACCGAGCCCGCGGACATGGCTGGCGAGGATTCCCTGGCGATTGTCCGGCACATATTGCTTGGCCATCAGGATGGATCCGGACTGCTCGGGCATCCAGTCGATGACATCGATGTCGTACTGCGGACCGCCGACACTGAATTGATTCAATTGCGTGGTCAGCAGTTGGGCTTTTGTTCCGTCCGCATCCACCGCCTCCATGCGCGCGACCGGCAAGAGTCGATGCAGATTGTTGTGATCCTGGGTCAGGCCGTAGACGGTGCAAACCAGGCGATCGTTCGTGACCCAGCGGCAACCCTGCAGCCGGTAGGGTTTGCCGTCGGCGTAAAAGGCAACCTTCGCTTTGGCGCCCGGTGCCAGACTCAGGGTGTACACCGCCGACCCCTGGCCGGCTATCGGGGTGATGAACAGCACGCTTGAGCCATCCGGCGACAATCGCAGGGAAGTAACGTCCGTTCGTGCGCCGAATGCCGCAGCTGCGTCGAAAGGCTTGGCATTGTCTGCGTGCACGCACGGCGCACCCGCCAACAGGCCCAGGCCGCACAGGACTCTGGCACAAATGGATATGCGGATCATGATTGACACCCCTGAAAAGCGAAGACCCAAGTCGCTGCGCCGAGCATTTCTGCGGCACGATTTTTATATCTTGGAATCGAATCGTACCAGAGCGCTTGGACTGCCGGTTATTCCGGCAAGGGCATGAAAGATTTGGCTGCGGGTCCGATGATGCACTGCAACTTAACGCTGCACGCGGGCCGGTGGCGTCGCAGGCCAACTGTCTCTAGTGCGCCAACACTTTGGCCATGGGCAGCCAGTAGTTCGCTTTCCAACCCTGCAGCAGTTGTTCGCCGTCGCTCGCAGGAAAGCCGGTCTGGTCAAACACCAACAGCGTTTCTGCCCCCTGGTCGAGCAGCTCAAATTTCACAATCGAGTACACACCTGGCGGCCAATCCTGCGGTCGCCAGGCTTGAACGAGTCGCACGTCGGGAACCAATTCGATGTTTCGGCCGCCGACGAAACCGCCGAATATCGAAAAGGGTGCACCGGCCTCGCTGCCGATCTGCGCGGGGATGTCCGTCTTGACCATTCCCGAAGCAACCGCGCCGCTGAGCACGACCACTTTCTGAAATTCACGGGCATCTGTGAGCAAGGCGTAGACGCGGCTACGCGGTGCCGCGAATACAACTTCCTGGTGAATTGCGTCCATATCGTGAGTGATCTCGCTAGGCGGCGCGACCGGTGCCGCCGGTACGCCGCCCGCGCCAATCGCTGCCGCTCCGGCAGTCAGACCTGCAATGACCAGTCGACGTGATGCCACGCCTCACATTTTACCGCAGTTCCGATAAAGAACGTAAG
>FTHH01000163.1_pt1 | contig 10475 bp, 11 predicted proteins | sample 1640901 | NCBI WGS metagenome assembly FTHH01 (sample SAMEA3914788, study PRJEB12502) | metagenome | biome: forest; material: soil | place: Canada | collected 2011-07-03 | depth 0.1 m
ACTCTGATCGGCCAGACGCGCGACACGGTGCGCGAGTTCGTACGCCACGGTGTGCAGCAGCTGGTGATCGTCAATGGGCACTATGAGAATCAGTGGTTTCTGATCGAAGGGATCGATCTGGGGCTGCGCGACTGTCCCGGTGCGACGCTGCGGGTGATGCGGCTGGACTACTGGGACTTTTGCACCGAAGCGACCCTGGCGAAAGCATTTCCTTCGGGCTTTCCAGGCTTTGCGCTCGAGCATGCCGCGGTGATCGAAACCTCCATGATGCTGCACCTGTACCCTGATCTGGTGCAGCTGGCGCAGATCCCGGATGAGCCGCCCGCGCATTTTCCGCCCTATGAGACCTATCCGGCGCACACCGAGTGGGTGCCCGCCTCCGGGGTGCTGTCCTCGGCCCGCGGCGCGACGCTCGAGAAGGGTGTGCTGATCACCGACGAGGTCATCGCCCGGATCGCAGCAGCGGTGCGCGCGGAGTCCAGGGCGTGATCCTTGAACTGTTTGGATACGATCGGCACGGCGAAGTCCGTGAGATCAGCACCACGCTGCAGCAGAACGCGCTCGGCACCTTCGACGTAAGCATCGCCGCAATGGGCTTCAATGCACCGGCGTGGATCGTGGCCGCCTCCATGGCGCCGCTGTACGCGGTGATGGGTGCAGCCGCACCGCTGGCGCTGCTCATTTCGTTCCTGTTCCCGATGCTGGTTCTGGCGCTGTGCCTGGTGTACCTGACTCGTCAGGCACCCTCGGCGGGCGGGATCTTCACCTTCAGCTCGCGCTTCCTGCATCCGGTTGCCGGCACCATCCTCGGCTGGTCCTATATCCTCGCCTGCGTGGCGGTCACACCGCTGACGGCCATCATCGGCACCCAGTACCTGCAGGCGCTGTTCCCCGCGCTGCATGGCGCGTTCATGGCTCGCATCATCGGGACCCTCATGGTGCTGATCTTTACCGCAGTGTCGCTGCGCGGCGTGACGCTGACGGCGCGCATTACCATCGTGTTTCTGAGCTGTGAACTGACGGTGATTGTGGGACTCGGGCTGCTCGGCATCGTCAGTCCACATGTCCACGTGCCGATGGCGAGTTACTTTACCCCGCCCGGCAGCTGGTCGGCGCTGGGGGCCGGGGTGCTGCTGGGCATGTGGATGCTGGCCAACTTCGACTCCGCGATCAACTACATTGAGGAGGCGCGAGTGCCTGTGCGCACCGTGCAGCGGGCGCTGTTGGCGGTGCTCACCGCGGCGTTTCTGATCTATCTGACCGTCGCCGTCGGCTGGCAACGGGCCGTGCCGGTAAAGGTGCTCGCGGCCATCGCAGAGAACGGGGACGGAGGTCCGATTGCGGCCGTAGCCCGTCAGTACCTGCCGCCCGCGCTGTCCTGGGTGGCGATCTTCGTGGTCATCACTTCGGCGATGGCGGGGCTGCAGATCTCCATGACCGCCGGCGCGCGCACCGCTTACCGGATGGCGCGGGAGCGCCATCTGCCGGACGCCCTTGGCCGCACCAACCGCCACCGCGCCCCCTGGGTCAGCGTGGCGACCATTGCAGGGGTGGCAATTATCTTTGTCTGGTACAAGCCGATCGCCGACATCGACTTCTACTACAACACGGTCGTCGTGACGCTGGCGCTCGCCTATATGTCGGCGCTCGCCGCCTTCGCGCGCCTGATGTTCGGGCGCCACCGACTGTGGCGGGCCGCCCTCGCCTCGCTTCTGCCGTGCCTGGCCATGGCGGTGCTGGGCTATCTGATGTATTCGGCCGGCGTGGCGCCCGCGGATCCAAAGGATCTTTATCAGGCGTGGTACATCGGCGGGGGCGTGCTGGTGTCGAGCCTGTTCGTGCTGTGGTCGGGCAAGCGCGTGAAGACCGCCCCGACACCGCTCGACTCTTGCCGTCCCACCTGAACCGGAGCGCTCATGCTGCAAAGCACGCGCCGCGGTGCCGTGGCCGACACGCAGCCGATCGACTACGATTCATACTTTGGGACGATGGGTGATATTTGGCTAACAAGAATATGGCGCGCGGGCTCCAGGAGCGGCGCACTCGCTTCCTGATCGCGCTGCGCGAACTCGACGATGCCTGGGTCTCCGCTTTTCACCGGGTGGGCCTGGGCGATATCTACTTTTCGCGGCTGTTCACAGAGCTGTGGTTGCGCGGTAATGATGCCGTGACCAAGACCGATGCCTATGAACTGGTCCAGGGGGTGAGCATGCAGACGGCCATGAAGTATGTACGTCAGGCCATCGCCGAGGGCTATCTTGAGGAGCTCAAGAACCCGGCAGACGCCCGCTCGCACCTGATTCGGATGACCCCGGGCCTGCGCGAACTGTTCAATGGCGTCATTGACCGGGCGAGCGAGGCCTTCGGGCAGGCATTTCTCCCGAGAAAGTAACGAGTCGCCGACCTCGGCCGGGCGTGCTTTAGCCGGCCCGTGATTCGTAAGTCGAGTCGACGATGGCCTTGTTTGCTAACCCAACAAAGACTTGGGGCACATAATAGTTCTTATGCTAATTACAGGATTAGGTAGACATAGGGCTGTACTGACCCTCTCGCGTCTCACCATCAGAGTCCTGATTGTCGTGCTCTTTTGCGGCCACTCGCTCGGCGCAGCGGCTGAGGAGTCGACTGTCCGCATCGCCACGGCGATGGGAGATATCTTGGTTGCCGTGGATATCACTCACGCACCCATTTCGGCGGCGAATTTCCTGCGGTACGTCGATCAAAGGTTTTACGACGGCGGGATGTTCCATCGGACGGTGACGCTGGACAATCAACCGGATAATTCGGTCAAGATCGAGGTCGTCCAGGCGGGAGTCAATCCGGCACGAGAACATGACGGATTTGCGCCCATCGCCTTGGAGCGCACGACGAGCACGGGCATCAAACACCTTGCGGGCGTGATTTCGATGGCGCGCGATGGGCCCGATACAGCGACCAGCGATTTCTTCATTTGCATCACCGACCAACCCAGTCTGGACTTTGGTGGCGCCCGCAATCCCGATGGTCAGGGGTTCGCGGCCTTCGGTCACGTGGTGCGCGGCATGGAGGTTGTCAGGCGCATTCAGCAAGCTAGGGCGAACGGTCAGGCCCTGACTCCGCCGGTAACGATTCTATCCATCCGCAGGGTGCCGCCGAAATCAGCGCCGCCGTGAGATTTCGCTATTTTGCCTTTGGTGCCTTTGGTGCCTTTGGTGCCTTTGGTGCCTTTGAGGCCTTGGATGAGGGAGCGCCTTCGTCGGCAAGGATCCGCGTCTTGCCATGGGCGAGCGCGAGCACCCTCTCCTGCGCGGCGATCGATCCACAGAGCAAGCCGTCGGATGCCAGGTCAATGGGCTTGCTGCTGAGGTGCGCGATGGCCGCCTTGATCTTCTGCGCCAGCTGCGCAACAGCGGTATCGACCAGCACCACGCCATCGTCATCGTCATCGTCATCGACGAGAACCAGCGAATCGCCACCCTGCCATCAAAGCAGATAGACCCCCTGTGCGACTGCAGGTAAGCAGAACAGCGCCAGAACGCCTGCCGCGTTGCCACGAAGCCGATTCTACCGTTTATTATATAATTAAATCAATTACTTCTGTGATATATCAATTAATCACATTAATTCGCAAATCCGGCCGTTGGCAAGGAAGCCGTGCGAGCGCCAACCCTGAGCCACGCAGAGCCGGAGTGGACTATTTCTCTTGAACCGGACGCGTAAGTCCGCCCCAAGCTGCCGCTTGAAGCGCGGTTGTCGGTCATAAAATATTCACCTCCCGCGCGGAGCTATTCCTGAATTGAACGGTCGTACGGTGCATTGCCGTAAAGGTTCCAATGAAAAACGTCATGGGAAGTGGGTGGACAATGCGCATTCTCGTCGTGAGTGATGTTCGGATTGTGCAGGAGGGCCTGCATTCGGTACTCGCACAGCAGGCTGGAGTCGACATCGTCAGCACTGTCGACATGCGAGACGCCACGAATCAAAGCGCGCTGCTTAATCCGGATATCGTGCTCTTCGATGCGGCGCGCTTGGAGAGTGTAAGCCTCGTCAAAGAGCTCATTGCTTTATCGCCACATACCAAGGTCGTGGCTTTTGGCGTCAAGGAGACTGATGCGGGAGCGTCGACGTTGGCGGCAGCGGGGACGGCGGCCTGCGTGCACGACAGCGCGGCAAGTGGCGAGATGGTAAAGGTGCTCGAGCAGGTCCTGTGCATGGCACTGCCGGGCCCATTCGGATCCGTCAGCGATCAGGCTGACACCATGCCGCTGTCGCCGCGTGAACTACAGATCGCGCAGCTGGTCGAAAGCGGTCTGCCGAACAAGGTTATTGGTCGGCAGCTCGGAATTGAAGCGGCCACGGTGAAGAACCACGTTCACAACATGTGCGAGAAGCTCGAGGTTCACCGGCGCGGCGAGATCGCCGCGCGCATCCGCGTCCTCAATAGTACCCATGCACCTGCGTTGTGGGCGGCCAGGACCAGCCCGGCACTCCGGGGAACCGATACAGGCTTGGCGCGCTTCGGTCCGCGCCGTCTGCGAGGGGCAGCCCCATGCTGAAGCTCTGGCCACCCGGCACGCGCGACAGATCCGGCACGCCGGCCCCGACATACTGCGGATCCAGGAAGTGCGGCACTGCGCTGGCCTGGATGAGCTCAAGGAGGGCCTGCACGCGCTGCTCGCCGCGCACCGTGAACACACCTTCCTCGCGGAACAGCGGATGGTGAGCCAGCACCAAAGCCGCGAAGCCGGTCAGGTGTGCCGCGGCGGCCGGCGTACCGTCCGCCGCCAAGTATCCGCCGCCGGGAACCGTGGACACGATGGCGATGCCGGGCGCACCTACCGCAATCTGCGGGCCCGGGCCATGAAACCGCGACGCGAAGAGGCCTTCACTGCCGATGAGCTGGGGAACCACATTGAGAACGTGTGAGCTGTCCGCCGGGAATTCGTTGAGCATGCCAATGGCCGCCACGGCGATTGCCCCGCCGGGCAGACCCGCGGGGGTGAGCGGTGATCCTCCGGCCGTGCCCGCAGCAGCAATGCAGACGATGCCTTTCTGCCGCGCCTCCTGCAGTTTCTGATTCACCAGCTCGGAGAATCCATCGGTTACGACGCCGATATGGACGACATCCAATTCCCGCTCCAAGCACTCATCGAGTGCAGCCAGCAGATCGCTGACCCGTCCTTCCGGAATAACCTTGAAGACGTGCACTTCGGCCTCTGGAGCACAGCCCATGATGCCTTGCTTGCTGCCCGAAGCGCTGATGATCCCCGCGCAATGGGTGCCTTGCGAAGCAAAATCCTGAGTCCAACTGCGCTCCGTGCCACTGGCAGTGAAATCCTTGCCGTGCTTGACGTGTTGGAGCAGCGGATGAGCCGTATCGCAGCCCGAATCGATGACGCCGATTTTCACACCGGCCCCGCTGAAGCGGCCGCTGGTGGGATCGATGCCCATCAGGCGTGGACCCCAGCCTAGCAATCGGGTGCTCGGGAAGCCGGGATAGCTCTCCGCAAGCGCGCGCAGCTTGACCGTGTTGGCGCCGGAGCTGAGCCTGGGGGTGGGAATGACCCGATCCCAATGATTGGCAGCCGCTCTGATGAATAGCGTCTGAATCTCCTCAAGTGAGCCGCCGAAAAAGGTCAGGTTTGCCGTTCCGCTCTCATCGGTGAGCGCCTGGACCGGCAATCCGCCCCCATCGATGACGACGGTCGCTTTGGCCAGTGGCTGATCACGTTCGCCGATCACGCGGATGGCGACCTCGATGGCGGTAGATCGCAGCGGCAGCAGCGTCCCACTCTGCGCGGTGCGGGCGGAGACCGGCAGATAGTCGGCACCGGACAACATCGAGTCGCGCTCGATGATCAGATCCGGCGGGGCGCTGGTGCGCAAGCGCTGTGCCTTGCCCTCCTCGACTGCCACCACCACGATCTCGCCCACGCTGCGACCATCGGCCGTAAAGGGTCGTGTACCCCCCAGCTTGATGCGTTTCAGCACCTCCACGTGCTCCTGGCGGTCGAGGTAGGCGACCACATCATCCATGGAGCGTTGCGGCTGATCGAAGCCCTGGTTCATGGCAGCCGTGCGGCTACCAATGACGTAGCGCTCCGCCCGTCTTCCCGAAGGCGGCGCCTGCGGTACGACACCTTCGGATTCCCGCGGCGCGGGACGTGAATTCGCAGCAGGGCGTCTCAGCGAGTCGTCGCCGCCCTCGCCGGCTTTTTTGCTTAGCATTGTCGCGCCCCTTTCGTCCTTTTCGTGAACCATGTGTGGTCTCCATCAATTGCGATACCTCGGCGGGCGCTGGCTGGCCTTGAGTTTGCCGCCGCGGCGCCCGCCCGAGATGAACCGATACCAGCGCATTTCGTAGCCGTAGCTACTGGTAGCCGTAGCTACTGAATAGTCGTCTGTCGGTTAGCCCCCCATGCCTGCGGTTGGGGGTTGAATCCGGCATAGCCGCCCTGCATGGAGACCGCATAAGGATTCTGCCCGTAGTACTGACTGTGCGGGCCTTGGGCGGCGAGCTGGTTCGCGAGCTGCTGGATGGCGACACTCACTTGCTGTGCGATCTGCTGGGTGATCGCACACTGGATGGTGAGCTGCTGGGCCAGCTGGGCAAGCACCGGAACGATCTGTACCGAGCCGTGCAACTGGGAATATCCGGTGCCTTGACCTTGCACCTGGGGGTTGTGAGCGTACGGATTGATCTGTCCGGCCCAGGGTGGCACCGGCTGGCCAAGCTCTTGACCTGACCAAGGGGTTCCATAGATGCCGGACTGTCCAGGAATCTGGGGCGTCAGGCCTTGAGGGGCAAATTGTGCAAAGTTCGAGAGCATTGCGGATTCTCCGTGTGAGGGGTAAGAAGCCAAAGCGTTACCATCGCTGCCGCTCTATCAGCGGCGGGACATCATCGACTCAAGGCAATGACAACGGGAATAGACCACTTCTCCCATTGACGGCACCGCCCGTTCGCCTACATGTGGACAGTTCATCGTCCGATACGCGGCCTACGTGACGTTTGGGACTCTTGGCGACGATTTCAGATGAGCACGGCAGAACGCCGTCCCGGAGACAGGCAATGAATGCAGTGGGCAGGCCCCAGGTTGGTGATTGGTACCAGTACCTGGACAAGGGCGAGACGTTTCAAGTCGTGAGTGTGGACGCAGCATCCGGAACCGTGCAGATCCAATCCTTCGATGGGGAGTTGGACAGCATCGAAGCGGAGGACTGGGATGAGATACCGCTGGTGGCTGCAGCAGCCCCTGAGGATTGGACCGGAGCCCTGGAGGATGTCGAGCCCGATGATGTCGACCAGGACGACTCACCGTCGGATCGCGCGTCGGTACCCGAGGACAGGGACGCGAATTCAGACCGTTAGGCTGCGCCCGCCGGACCTGGATACGCTGCAGCCAATGTCTGAAAGTCCTGCGGCGTGAGCGCTATTGACAGTGCCGCGGCATTCTCCTTGACATGCACTGGAGAGCCGGACTCGGGGATCGCGATGACCTTGCCGCTGCGGATGACCCAGGCCAGCGCAACGGCGGCCGCCGAGCACTTATGGGCTGCACCGATCTGCGCCAGTGTGCGGTCGCTCACCACGAGATTGTTGTCTCCGCCGAGCGGCGAATACGCCATGACCGGTATGTTGTGCTGGGCGCACCATGGCAGAACGTCATGCTCGATGCGCCGGTTCTTAAGGCTGTAAGCAACCTGATTGGTGGCGCAGCGATTCCCTTGCGGCACCCGATACAGATCTTCCATCTGGCCCACGTCGAAGTTGGATACGCCCCAGGCGCGAATCTTCCCCGTCGCACGCAGTTGTTCGAATGCCGCCACCACGCCGGGGAATTGCCGGCTCGGCACCGGCGAATGCAATAGATAAAGATCGAGATAGGGGGTGCCGAGACGACTGAGGCTCGCCTGGAAAGCACGGGCGATGCCGTCCCCAGACACTTCGTCGGCTTCCACCTTTGACACCAGGAATATGCGATCGCGCTGCCCGGCTATCGCATGATTGAGAAACTGCTCCGAGCGGCCATCTCCATAATTTCCCGACGTATCGATCAGGGTCATGCCGAGCGAAACGCCGGTGCGCACCGCTTCTTCTTCTACCGCTGGCGGATGCCGTCCCTGTCCTAGATGCCAGGCGCCTTGACCAACCGGCGGGACCGAGGTGCCGTCAGGGAACCGTACAGTAGCCCCTGCGGTCTGCGCTGTCGCCGTACTGATGGCGGGTAGCGATAGGCCGAATGCCGCGCAGCGCGTACTGAATTCACGTCGATTGAGCAAGGGTCGGCTTTCGGTGACCATGTCCTTCACTCCTTATCAGGCTTCAGGCGCGGCCTCGGACCTTTGCGAACCACCAGCGCAAACCAACAAACAAGAAGCGCCAATCTTGAAAGAACTCCGGAGGTTTACCCTCAACGGCGTGGCCGACGAACTGCAGGCCCCATCCGACCACGAACATGGCGGTCGGAATGATCCAGATGCCGTGAACGAATGGAATCGCGATGAACAGCGGCAGCGAGAGCGCGATCAATGGAATGCCCAGGGTGTGGCAGAAGCGATTGAGCGGATGCTGATGGCTACCGCCATACTGGATGATCCACTCGTCCCACGGTCGGCCTGCGAACATGATGCCAAAGTATGCCCGCGCGGGGCTGGACGCAAGGGTGTACCGATCGCGGGTGAGGATACCTGCCAAGGCCTAGTGCCCGTCGGAGCCGGCAGCGGTCCGCGGGCACCTTTTCAGTCAATCCGTTCCTCCGGCCGGCATGGCTGCACCCGCCAGATATCGTTTGCGTACTCCGCGATCGTCCGATCGCTGGAGAACCTGCCCGAGGCCGCTATATTCAACACGGCGACACGCGCCCAATCCTGTGAATCGCCGTACAGCCCCATGAGCCGCTCGTCGGCCTGCACATAGGAGTGCAGGTCCGCCAGGTGCATGTAGTAGTCGCCATGAGTCAGCAACTCGCCGCGGAGCGGCTCGAAGATGCCCGGTTCATCCGGGCTGAAGTGGTTCGACAGGATCAGATCGAGTGCCGCCCGTGTTTCGGGCTCATTGGCACAGTGCCAGGCCGGGGTATACCAGCCGCGTGAGTTCGCCACCTGCTCTGAGGTCAGTCCAAAGAGAAAAAAGTTCTCGTCGCCGGCTTCCTGGGCCATCTCGATGGTCGCACCATCGCGCGTCCCCAGGGTCAGGGCCCCGTTCATCATGAATTTCATGTTGCTGGTACCGCTGGCCTCGTAGCCCGCGGTCGAGATCTGATTGGAGACGTCGCTGGCCGGGATTAGCCGCTCGGCCAGCGTCACCGAGTATTCGGGAAGAAATACCACTTTAATTCGCCCGGCCACTGCAGGATCGCAATCGATGGTGTGGGCCAGATTGTTGATGAACTTAATGATCACCTTCGCGACGTGATATGAGGGCGCCGCTTTACCTGCGAAGAAGAACGTACGGGGGCGCACGTTTGCCTGTGGATTCGCTCTCATCCGATTGTAAAGCACCACGATGCGCAGCGCATTGAGCAGCTGGCGCTTGTACTCGTGAATACGCTTGATCTGACTGTCGAAAACGGATTCCGGATCAACGATCACACCGGTGGATTCCCGCAGCCAATCGGCGAACTTGCCCTTGGCGATATGCTTGGTCTTTAGAAACCGCAGGCGAAACGCCCGGTCACGTGCAAAGGGCTCCAGCTGGCGAAGCTGCCCGAGATCAGTCACCCAATCCCGGCCGATCGCCTCGGTGATGGCCTGCGCCAGTGGCGGATTGGCCAGTTGCAGCCAGCGGCGTGGCGTCACGCCATTCGTCTTATTGTTGAACCGCTCCGGGAACATCTGCGCAAGCTCCCGGACGGTACTGCCTCGCAGCAGCTCGCTGTGAATTGCGGCGACACCATTGGTGCTATGGCTACCCACAATGGCCAGATTCGCCATGCGCACCTGCTTTTCGGGGCCCTCCTCTATCAGGCTGATACGTTCCACGCTCCGGTCGTCCTGCGGAAACAGCCGCCGCGCATGCTCAAGCAAGCGCCGATTGATCTCGTACACGATCTGCAGGTTCCGGGGAATCAACAGCTCAAACCACTGGACGGGCCACTTCTCGAGCGCCTCCGGCAGCAGCGTGTGATTCGTATATGCCAGTGTTCGCCGCGTCAGGTCCCACGCCAGGTCCCATTCCAACTGCGCCTCATCCAGCAAAATGCGCATTAACTCCGGGACCGCAAAGGCAGGATGGGTGTCGTTAAGCTGAATGGCGACTTTGTCGGGCAATGTACTCCAGTCTGAGTTCGAACTGCGGAACCGACGAATGAGGTCAGCCAGAGAACACGCAGCCAGGAAGTATTCCTGAATAAACCGCAGACCGTGTCCATGCATCGTGGAATCGTCCGGATACAACACCCGCGTCACGGATTCGGCCGCCAACCGATCCGCCAATGCAGCGACGAACTCCCCCGCACTGAAGCGATGAAAGTCGAAGTAATCAGGCGCCGCCG
>FTHH01000651.1_pt1 | contig 10408 bp, 6 predicted proteins | sample 1640901 | NCBI WGS metagenome assembly FTHH01 (sample SAMEA3914788, study PRJEB12502) | metagenome | biome: forest; material: soil | place: Canada | collected 2011-07-03 | depth 0.1 m
CGAGCACAAGGTCGTCGCGCGCGGCCAGGTTGCCGATTTGCTGCGCCACGGGACCCGCCCAGTCCCCTATTTTGTTCGGGTCAACGCCTTGAGTTCCGGTCTCCTGTCCGAGGATCTGAAGGCAATAGCAACTTGCGCCCCGGACGGCATCGTATTGCCGAAGGCGGAAGGGGCCGCTTCGATCAACGAACTCGTCCAGCGGATGCAAACTCTCAGCCTCGCTTGCCCTATTCTGCCGATCGCGACGGAAACGCCCGCGGCGATCTTCCGCCTCGGGGAGTACGCGACCGTTGCCGCCAATCTTCTTGGCCTGACATGGGGTGCGGAAGATTTGCCCGCAGCAATCGGTGCGGAATCGGCGCGTGATACCGACGGTCGCTTTACCGCCGCCTATGAAATGGTTCGCTCGCTGGCGCTGTTTGCAGCCCACGCAGCATCCGTTCCTGCGATCGAAACCGTCTTTCCGGATTTTGGTGATCTGGATGGGCTGGCGACCTACGCCCAGCGCGCGGCTCGCGATGGCTTCACCGGCATGCTGGCGATTCATCCGTCCCAGATACCGGCGATCCACTCCGCGTTTACTCCATCCCCGGCGCTCATCGAGCGCTCGCGACGCATTGTCGCCGCCTTCGCGCAACACCCGGGTGCGGGCGTCCTCCAGGTCGACGGCAAAATGGTTGATGCGCCACATCTGCGGCAAGCGCAGCGCGTGCTGTCGCGGGCCGACGACAAGGAATTACCGCCAGCGCCCTAAGCGTGCCCCAGTTCGCACAGTCTGCAGATGTGCGAGCGTATGATCGGGGTACGAGGCGCGCACTATACGGCCTCATCAAGGATCGCTCGCATGCTCAGACACTATTTGCGGCTCGTCGTCTTTACCGTCGGTTTGCTGCTCGGTGTGCAGGCTCCGGGGTTCGTCGATCAATATGCAAAGCGCGTGAGTGCACACTACATCGAAGTGAAGCACAATTTCGCGGGCTTCCAGCAGGCCGCGGACCAGTATTTCAACGGCAACGTCGAGGCCCTGGTAGCACACCATCTGGCCAGTCCGGACCCTGTTTTCAGGGGCGAGGCGAAGACCATCGGCGCGCTCTTTGCGCGAATCAAGACGCTCGCCGCCGAACTCGATGCGATGAGCGGTTCATCGATCTCGCGGCTCATCCACGTTGCCGTGCATCCAAATCGCGACATTCTTAAGGAAACCAGCGACGCGTACTCGTACACGGTCCCGCTCAGTCCGGATGCCATTCTCTACGGCGTAAGCGTGGGCCTGGTGATTGCGCTCGCACTTGAGCTCGTCCTGGTCGGGCTGCTCAGTTTGATCTGGCGCCAACGGTGGCGAGCGCCCTCGACGCGAAAACTCTCCGCCGTACGGGACACCCGTCGGGAACCGGTAATTTCGGCCGAGGGTCATCGCGACAGACACAGGTAGTCGAACCGACCTACCGTGAGGAGCGGTTGAAACCCCAGGAACGGTTGCTCAAAGAAATTGCGACCATCCAGGCGCCGGCGGCCAACATCACGTTCACGACGAGTTCAGACCATTGATTCTGGGGCGACGTTGCCCAGTCTGGCTTGGGCTGCGCAAAAAAGCTCGGCACCCAGACGAGCAGACCGAACAAGCTCATCATGATGGCTTCGAGAGTGGCCGCCAGACGCGGCAGAACCCCAACTATCATCCCAATCCCGGCGGCAATGTGACCGAGACCCGTGAAGTAAGCGAGTCCCAATCGACCGGGTAGCCAAGTCGGGACCATGCTGGCGGTGTAATCGGCATAGACAAAGTGGGACCAGCCGTAGAAGACCCACGTGAGGCCTAACACAACCTGAGCCGCGCGCACGGCGCGCTCGCTGGCGATCGGCAGCTGCGGTCCATGCGACTGCCGGCGCAACATGGCGTAAAGGATCCAGGCGGCGACCAGGGGCGTCAGGGCTTCGCAAACGCCATACCACGTGCCAATACCCAGCGGTGCGGAGAAAACCGGGAGTGCACAAATCACGGCCCAAACCATCTGGTACGCACAAATCGTCAGCAGGCTCGGCAATGCCGTGCGCGTAAAGCAAAGACCGGCACTGGCGCTCAGGAGGATGAGCGCGGATCCGTAGATCCAAGCTTGCCGCCACGGAATCCAGCTGGGAAAGGGCTGCCCTCTGGGCACAAAGTCCCCGTAACTGAGGCTCAGGATCGCGACGCTCGCCAGTGCGATAGCAAGCAAGCCCCGGCCGAATCCAACCATACGCATGGCGATGCCCTCAGTCGTCCGCTAGGTACCAGCACTTCGCATCATCTGATGATTCAGTGTGCCGTGCAGCATTACCAAGCGCCGCAATTCAGCGCACCGCTGCTAGCAGCTATGCAAGAATTCGCGCCCAGTATCCTGATTGACGCAAGGGAACGCGCGATGAATATTGCGAAATGTATCCTCGCCCTCACCGTCCTCTTGACGGGAATTTGCCAGGCCCAGATCAGACCACCGATCCACGAGCCGCATAGCACAATCAGTATCGCACGGCTGCACGGCCCGCGACGTGATGAGGTCATTGTGGTCGATATGACCGTGAAGAAAGACGGCAGCGTAGGCGATATCGAAGTCGTCACGGGTTTCTACGACGATGAATGGCGGGCCCACGCGGTGCTGGCCCTTGGCAGGCTTCGCTTGCAACCCGCGACGAGTGATGGCACACCGGTGGACTTCTACGGCTGGCGATTCGTGCTCACCACCCGCGGCACCTTTCTGACCTCGACCCATCCCGCCTTTCAAAGCGAATACGAGAAGGTTGACGCGCTGAGTCAGGCGGGCAACTTTGCGGCTGCCGAAGCGGAAGTCCAGGACATGATCAAGCACAAGATCACCACCGTCTTCGAATATGCCTTCCTCAATGAAGCGTTGGTCCCCATCTACATCAAGCTGAACAGGCCGTATGACGCGCTGCGTGCCAGCCGCATTGCCACACTGCGCAGCGGCCATATGGAAACCGAGCATTTCGCCGGCTCGCGCATCAAGGCCAATGATCCCAACTGGCCCTACTTCCTGCCGAAGGATCTGCTCGTCAACGCATTGCGCCAACGGTTCACCGTTGCCGCATCGCTGGAACGATTCAGCGAAGCGCTCGCAACATACAATGAGCTGAGCTCGCTGGATGACCTTACTGAAGATGACCCGATCGCCGTGCGCGCCAGGGATCTCGAAACGCGGAGTCGTTCCCCGGAGCCCCTCCTCGTCCACGGCAAGATTGAACAGGGCGAGTGGGAGTTCTCACCGACACGACGGCTGCTGTCAATACAAGCCGCGCCGGGAGCCATTCATACTGTGGATATCAAGTGTCGTGTGCACAAGGAGAGCAGGCAGTTCGATCCCGACCACGACTTGAGGTTGCCGCCCCCTTGGGGCGCGTGCACGTTGGCGTTTGCGGGTGACGAGGGCGCTGACATCCAGCTGAAGGAACAAATTCTGCCTCGCCTGTGAACCGCGAGCCGACTTCATTGATCCGGCGACGTCCGCGTAGGCCGTTCAGTGCTGCAGGGGCCGCAATGGTAGTGACGGCAGCGATCGGAGCGGGCTGCAAACCTGGTACTTGCTGATCGTTGCATTGCCAACGCTCACGACCTGTGGCGTCGTCAGGCTGACACCGGGCTCGTTGATAACCACGGGGCCGCTGCAGCCGCCGGGCGCATAGACCACCATGTAGTTATCGCTCACCACGCTGAAGTTCGCTGCGCCCAGCCCCACGGTAACACCGGCCACATGGGTGAAGCCCTGGCCAATCACACCGAAAGCCGCGGTGGCCGGGAATGCCCGCGTGCTGCCGACGACCGAGGCAAAGGGCGGCATATTGACGTTAAAACTGAATTCCAGACCCTCGGCGCCACTCGCCAGCGCGCCACCGCTGTGGGCGGCGCCGTATAGCACGCCGTTGGTATCCAGCACGAGCGTACTGAAGGGATTGACGCCCGTCGCATTGTTGAAAGTGAACAGGGTGCTGAATGCCGTGCCGGCCGGATTGACGGCGAACAGCGTGCCGACGTTGTTCGCGCCGCCGGCGGCGGCGACGCCATAAAGAGTGCCGTTGACGTCGGTTCCCTGCACGAGCCCTGCGGTGGGATTGGAGCCCTCGGCGCCCGCGAGCGGGTGAACCACGCTGTACGCGTTCACGACATGGGGGTTCTGGCGGAAGATCACCCCCTGGCTGGCGGCGCCACCCATCTGGGTCGTTCCATAGAGCATGCCGTCGCGGGCCCACAGCAGGCGACCGTGGGGATGTCCGCCGTCGCTCTGACCCTGAAAACTGTACAGTGGGACCAGCTGTCCGGCGAGGTTCAACTCGAAGATCATGCCGTAGCCCGAGGTGCCGCCGTCCGCGCTGACTCCATAGAGGTTGCCGTCCTCCCCCACCGTCAGTGGGGCCTCTATCGAGAAGCCGACCGCGGCGATGACGCCGAAGCCGGTGCCGTTCGGACTGATGCGATAGATCGTGCCGGCCGCCGTGCCGTTGTAGGTCACACCGTACAGGTTGCCGTCCGGGCCCTGCACGGGCGGTGCGTGGGGAAAGGCCCCATCACTGCTGTTCAGGAACTGGTACAGGGGCGTGAAGCTGGCCGTCGCGTTCGTCGTCGCCGCGGTGGCAGGATTCGGGAACGTCAGCCTGAAGATGATGCCGAAGCCCGCGCCGCCGTTGATGGTCGTGCCATAGAAGCTGCCGTCCGTTCCCAGGGTGAGTCCGGAGACTGGCGTTTTGCCTTCGGCGCCAGAGGCTGCCAGTTGGTGTACCAGCGGCGGGTAAACCAGCACGCCGTTGTTGACCTTGCCGGGGACGGTCAGCGTCGCCGGAATCGAGGGTGGAAACGCCACCACGGTGCCATTCCCACCGAAGGAGACCTGGACCGGCATCGTCGTATACAAAGCGCCGTCAAAGCCCTGGGCGATGAGTCCCGGGGCGCCCACGTTGCACCCATACGAGCAGTCCGGGGGCGCAGCGACCAACCTGAACTGGTTCGCCTGCGCGCACATACCAGCAACTAAAAGAAAAAGGGCCAGCCCCGCTGTGAAGGTACGCTTTGCCTGGATTTCCATACTCGTTCTCCTCCCCAGGAGCGACCGGTTGAATGGACCTGATGATCAGTCGCAGTCATCCCAGCCGAGGTTCAATACACACGGAAGTCAAAGTCGAGGTTCTCGCGCCGGACGGTCGGGTTCTGGGCGCCCTGCGTCAGGTTGCCTACGGTCCCGATAACGTAGGCCTCCAGCTCGCTCACGCTAACCACGCCGTCGCCATTGCGGTCCGCGCGGCCGTTCTTGAGGCCGTCGAGTACCGCATAGGTGAACACGCCGTTATGCCATTTCTCGCCTTCCAGGCTGTACTCATTGCCACTCGAGCTCGAGATGGTCGCGGCGCCGGTGCCACGGCGCAGGTCCGCAAACCAGTCGCGCTGGAAGCGTGAATAGTTCGGCAACGGCGCAGCGGCAGTGCTCGTCGGGGAGGTGATGTCCGCGGCGACCTTGATGCCGCGCATGTTCTGGAATGCGCGCATGGTCACCTTGTTGCCGTCGCTGGCCGCGTCCGGCGAGGCCACGGCCACATCATCGCGCTCGATCTCGCCCGAGAAACACGTGTCCACCAGCAGCAGCTTCTGCAGCGGCGGCACCCCATCGAGCAGATTCTCGAACTCCTCGAAGGGCAGTCCATGCACTGCCGGATGACTTGGATCGATGTCGAACGTGCCGAAGAAGTAGTTCTGCTCCGGATCGACCATGCCGTGGCCGGCCACGAACACCACGGCCAGATCCTGCGGTCGGGCATCGGCGAGCCACGCCCGGGCCGCCCGAATGCCCTCCCGAGTCGCCTGACCGTCGGTGATGCTCAGCACGTGAGTCGTGCCATGCGCGGAGCTGGGCGCCTGGAACAGCGCCACGATGTCGCCCGCATCCTTGGCCGCGAAGCGCAGATCGTAGCGGGAATTCTGGTAGTGACTTACGCCGATGGCGATCACCCAGACATCGGGCGGTTCAGGGCGCGCCGGCGCGTTCGTGAAGACCGTCTCGCGCAGCGACTCCACGCCTTGCTGGTTCAGCACCGAGACCTGAATTTTATTGCGGCCGGCTATCAACGGCACGACGAGCTCGGCTTGCGCCATGTGGGGATGCCCGGAAATGGCACGCCCCGCCGTACCGAAGACCGGTACGTCGTTGACGAAGGCCAGAAAGCGATCCAGTCCGTACTGATCGTCGCTGGCCTTCACGGCCAACGTGAGCGTCGTCTGCTGGGAAGAGACCGGCACACTGTCGGCCCGCAGCTCGATGACGGGCAGATGAAAGTCGCGGCCCAGCATCGCCTCGGTAAAGCCCATCTTCTGCAGTCGCCGCTGATACGCGTGACGGTAGGCCTGTACGAGCTCGGCGGGCGCCGTACCCAGGCGCTCCAACACGAGGTCTGGTCGGTTGAAGCGCAGATCAAACTGCTCGAAGGGATACAACTTGCCGCCGACCCGGAATGAAACGCCCTGCAGGCGGCTCTTGGAGGCACGGTAATACCCATCGGGTGTCAACGCCACGAAGTCCTGCCGCCCCAGGGCCGTCAAGGCGGCGAGCTGGCGGCCCTCGGGCAGCCGCCACACACGGATCGTGCCGTCGCGGCCGCCGCTGACCAGCGTGTGTTCATCGACGAATGCCAGGGCGGTGACTTCGCTCGCGTGTCCCTTGAGCTGCGCGAGCACCCGCCGCGAGGCCACATCCATGACCTTGATGAGACGCCCGAAGCTCACTGCGGCGGTATGTCCATCACCGCTCAGCGCTACGCCACGCGCCAGCGCCGACCCGACCACGCCCATCATCGCGCTCATGAGCTGGTTCGGATCGCGCGTGGCGGCCGCGTTGCCCGTCAACTCGCGACCTGACCCGACGTCCCAGAACTGCTGGCCGGTCCTGCCTTCGGTCGCGAGCACCTTGCCGTCTGCGCTGAAGGCGGCACTGTGCGCGCCGCTTTGCGCAAACATTGAATCCAGCGCGGCAAAGGGGTTGCCTGCGCCCGCCAAGCCCGGCATTCCGGACATCGCCAAGCCGGCCATGCCACCGCCGGCGCTGATGCCGAGGCCGCCCCGGCCGCGCGCCGGCGGCATGGAACCGGGGAGCCCCTGCGGCATCATGCTCGCGAATGGAGACGCGCCAACGAATCTGCGCACCATCTGCCCGCTGCGCACATCCCACAGACCCACCTCTCGCGCCCGACCGATCGCAATCCACTGGCCCTGCGGCGCTGCTGCCAGCGCGGTGATCCAATCCTGCTGCTGGTAGGCCGGCGGCGATGCCCCGGTCAACGTCGCGGCGGCGGGCGGCTGCGCCGGTAACTTGAATCGGCGCAGCTCCCGCGCCGCGCCAGCGTCCCAAACGACGACTTCATCCTGGTGCGCCACCACCACGGTCGAATCGTCCACCGCAAAGCGCACCAGTACCGGCTCGAGCTGCCCGGCAGCCGGCGCGAGCACCGTCTGGCGCAGTTCGGCGCTCGCCGCATCCCAGATCGTCGCCGATCCGTCCCAGCACCCGAGTGCCACAAGCGCATGTGCGCGGCTTACCGCCACAGAGCTGGCGGCTCCGGATCCCGGACAGTGAAAGCTACGGACGATTTCCCCGGTCGTCAGGTCCCACCACTTTGCCGTGCCATCGTGCATCGCCGCGATGAGCGCGCGGCCACCCGGCAGCACGGCAAGGTCGGCGACTTCAGCCGCTCCCGCCTCGAAGGGAGTCTCCTTGCCCGACTCAACTTCCCGCACCATCGGCGCACCGCCCGAGCCATGCCCGATTACCAGCATCTTGCCGTCATCACTCCAGGCCATGGCCGATGCCGCGAGAGTGGCCCGTTGCCCGTTGGCGAGCGTCCACTGTCGGGCGACGTCGCTGCTCGTCGCCCACAGCAACGACAGGCCGTCCGGGCTGAAGGCGATCTGCGTCGTCAAGCCACTGTCGACCCGAGCATCAGTCGTCAAGGTGCGGATGCTTTTGCCGGCGGCCGTGTCGATGAGTTCGACATCGCGCTGTACGTTCTCCACCGCGAGCGTCCGACCGTCGCTGCTGAGCGCCGAACTCAATCCGAAGGACCCCAGGGAAAGCAGTGCCTCGGTACGACTCAGGCGGGAGTGGTGTTCCAGGTCCCAGATCTCCAGCTGACTGCCGCCGCCGGCTCTCGTCAGCGTCGCCAGCATGCGACCGTCACGGCTCAGGGCCAATGCCCGCGCCAGATCAGTGGTTGGAACCGTCCAGGTCACCGCACCCGTCGCGGTGTCGATGACGAGCATTTCGCCCCGTCCGCGCAGCGTTGTCTCACCCACGATGACGCCGCCGCCGGCGGCGACGAGCAGCGGCCAGTTGCTCGGGCTCACACTCAGCAGCTGCTGGCCCGTGGCCGCATCATAAATCCGGGTCGTCTGGGAGTCCCCGACCACAATGCGGGAACCCTGGCGGCTGAAGGCCACTGCGGTTGGCCACAGCAGCACCTGACCGGGGAAGTTGCGCACCTCACCGCCGCTGGCCGTATCCCACAACTTGACCGACTCGTCCATGCCGCCGGACAGGACCCAGCGGCCATCCGGGCTGCGCGCGACCGCGGTGAGCGCGCCGGCGTGCCCCGTTTGGACAATCATCCGGATGGCGTCCGGTGATTCCGTCTCGTCCGGGGCGCCCATGCCCATCGCCTCCAGCGCCTGCTGCCGCAACTGCTCGTCCTGCGCACTGCGCTTCGGCGATGCGGCGAGGGCGCAGGCGGCGACGCAGCATGCGGCGGCTATCAATAAGGGGCGCTGCATAGGATGCTCGTCCGCTTCAGGGCGCTACGACATACGCCACGTAGGGAGAACCCGTGGGACTCGCGCCCGGGGCAGTGACGGGGGCGGGTGGAGATACTGTGGGTGCATTCGTAGGGGGTGCGGCGAGTGCCACGGTCCCGAGCAAGCCAAGGAGACTGGGCACCAAGAGTTTGTCGAGTGTTTTCATCATTGCTTCTCCCAAAAGTGAGATCACCCCTGAAGCATTGACGGGCCCAACCCCCGTACGGCATGCCGCTGAATGACGATCCGCCGTTAGAGAGTCGTTGTTGGCGGACCGGCGGTTCAAAGCCGTTACAGAATGTTACATGCTTTACAGACAGCTTTCACCGGTCCGGGATAGCGGGGGCGCCCCAGTGGAGTGCTCTGCTGCGATGCAATCGCTGGAGGAAGAAAAGCTACCCGGCGGGTGGGCGCGGATGACCCCGTGTTTATGCGCTGTGCGCCTGCAACCCGGTCAGCACCCGTTCGCTGCGGAAGGGTGCCCGGCGCAAGCGAACACCGGTGGCATCGTGGATCGCATTGGCGATCGCGGCGATCAGAGGCTTATGGCTGCATTCACCCGCCCCGTACGGCGCCAGATCGGGGCGGTCCGGATTCGGATCCCCGTTGACGAGCACGATGTCGATGGACTCGGGTGTATCCGAATGCCGCAGGCTGGGGTATGAAGCCCAATTGACGCTGGTGACTTTTTCGGTATCGAACTGGACCTCTTCCCACAGCGCACGGCTCAGACCGTGCAACATGCCGCACTCGACGGTGTGATGCAGTGCCTCAGGATTGATCACGAGCCCGCAATCGTGCGCGCACACCAGACGCTTGGCCCAGACCCGGCCCGTCTCGCGATTTACTTCGACTTCGGCGATGACGGCCACAATGGTATTGCTGCGATAGGTGTAGGCGACGCCGCGCCCCGTGAGCACTTTATCTCCTGCTGCCGTCGCCTGCGGTTTGGGCGACGGTCGCGGGTCCCATCCATAGGCTTTCGCGGCCGCACGTACTGCGGCGAGGGAGCGCGATTTGCGGAACACGTCATCCTCTTTGGCCTGCTCCAGCATATCGAGACGAAACTGAATGGGATCGGCCCTGGCGGCTGCGGCCAGTTCGTCGATGAAGGATTCGAAGGCAAAAGTGACTTGCGGTCCGTTGGGATCGCGCAGATTTCCGGTTCGCAGCGGTGTTTCCCAGATCAACGGCAACCCGACTATCCGGGTCGTCGTACGCTGATTTGGAATTGCGTACATCGTGGTCGGCGACTCGACACTGCCCTTGGCCGGTTGCGCAGGGCGCCGCCCCATGAGCTGAGCAATCAGCACCGTGTCAGGTTCGTTGTACCAAAGATGGTTGTAGTCCGCCGAACAGGCGTCGTACTCGAGCGCCACGACCTTACCGCGCTCGTCCAGTGCGCCACGCAGTTTGAAGACGTGTGCAGGACCCTTGGTATCCCAACCCGCTTCTTCGTCCCGCATCCACTGCATGCGCACCGGTCGACCCAGTTCCTTGGCCAGGAACGCCGCTTCGAAACCTGCATCGTCAGCGGCGGTACGGCCGTACACCTGCGGGCCATCCATGTACACCACTCGCACTTTCTCA